>Ga0302321_100006110_pt1 | contig 10578 bp, 8 predicted proteins | sample Fen_T0_1_FD_202505 | JGI IMG/M metagenome (GOLD analysis project Ga0302321, IMG submission 202505) | Peat permafrost microbial communities from Stordalen Mire near Abisko, Sweden - Fen_T0_1 | ecosystem: Environmental > Terrestrial > Soil > Wetlands > Permafrost | place: Sweden: Abisko... | reverse complement strand
GGGGGGGGGGGGGGGGGGCCCGGTGGCGGGGGGGGGCGCCCCCCGCGCCGGGGGGCGGGGGCGGGGGGGGGGGGGGCCGGCCCCCCCCACGACGGTTGGCGTCACGTCTCGGCTGCCGTCTCCCACAGCGAGCGCACGCCGGCGCGGATGGAGGCGGTGGTGACGCGGTCGAGCGGACCCTCGTCGGCGTCGCTCTGCTCGGGTCCCGTCTGGATCTCCTCGAAATGGGTGACGACCGCCTTGGTCAGGAAGCGCGAGCGCTGCGCGTACCCGTGGGTGTCGGCCTTGGCCCACGGCTGCGTGTAGTAGCGCAGCGGGTGGCTGACGTAGAGCTGCTCGCGGGCGCGCGTGCAGGCGACGTAGAGCAGCCGCCGCTCCTCCTCGATCTCGGCGGCGCTGCCGGTGGCCATGTCCGACGGGATGTTGCCGTCAGCGGCGTGGATGACGTAGACCACGTCGAACTCGAGTCCCTTTGCCGAGTGCATGGTGCTGAGGATGAGGTAGTCCTCGTCAAGCAGGGGAGGACCGGCGAGCTCCTGCGTGTACGCCGGCGGGTCGAGCACCAGCTCGGCGAGGAACTGCGAGCGGGTCTGTGAGCGGGCCGCGAGACCCTCGATCTGCTCCAGGTCGCGCAGGCGCGCCTGCACGTTGTCGTAGCGGCGCTCGAGCAGCGGCCCGTAGACGCTGCGCACGGCGTGGACCTGCGCCGGAACGTCCGACGGGCCGGCGGCGGCGAGCGTAGCGAAGAGCTCGACGACGGCGGGCCAGGCGGCGCGCGCCGGCTCGGGGACGCGGGCGCCGGCCCACGCCGCCGGGAAGTCGCCGGCGGCGGCGCCCAGGCTCTCGAGCAGCGCCGCCGCCGTCTTGGGGCCGATGCCCGGCACCAGCCCGAGTACGCGCAGGCCGGCCATGGCGTCCTTGGGGTTCTCCGCCAGGCGCAGGAACGACACCAGGTCCTTGACGTGGGCCATCTCGACGAAGCGCAGCCCGCCGTACTTGTGGAAGGGGATGTTGCGCCGGGAGAGCTCCATCTCCAGCGCCATGGAGTGGTGCTGGGCGCGGAACAGGACCGCCTGCTCCTTGAGCTGCGTGCCCTGCTCGCGGTGGCCGAGGATGCGCTCGCAGAGCCACTGCGTCTGCTCGTCCTCGTCGCGGGAGGTGGCGAGGACCGGGCGGCCGCCGTCGGCCCGGTCCGTCCAGAGCTCCTTGTCGCGCCGCTCCGTCGCCTCGGCGATGAGCGCGTTGGCAGCGGCGATGATCGGCGCCGTGGAGCGGTAGTTCTGCGTGAGCGTCGCCACGTGGGCGCCGGGGAAGCGCTGCTCGAAGTCGAGGATGTTGCGCACCGTGGCGGCGCGGAAGCCGTAGATGGCCTGCGCGTCGTCGCCGACGCAGGTGATGCCCGTGCCGTCCGGCCGAAGCAGGCTGACGATGTCGGCCTGGAGCGCGTTGGTGTCCTGGTACTCGTCCACCAGCACGTGGTCGAAGCGCTGGCGCACGCGGGCCCCGCCGGCCGGGTCGGCGAGCAGGCCGCGCCAGAAGAGCAGCAGGTCGTCGTAGTCCAGCACCTGCTGCTCCTCCTTGGCGTCCGTGTAGGCGGCGAAGAGCTGCGCCAGCCCCTCCTCTGCCGGCAGGCACCAGGGGAAGGCCGTGTGCAGCACCTCGTTCAGGGGCAGCTGGGCGTTGACGCAGCGTGAGTAGACGTCGAGGCAGGTGGACTTCTGCGGGAACCGCCCGCCGCCGCGGCCGAGGCCGAGGCGCGTACGGGAGACGTGTATGAGGTCCTCGGAGTCGCCGCGGTCCATGATCGTGAAGTCCGGCTCCATGCCGATGTCGCGCGCATGGATGCGGAGCAGGCGGGCGGCGGTGGCGTGGAAGGTGCCGCCCCAGACGCGCTCGGAGGCGGCCCCGGTGGAGTGGCCGCGCGCCGCGAGGACCGCCTCGACGCGCCGCAGCATCTCCGCGGCGGCGCGGCGCGTGAACGTGAGCAGCAGGATGCGCCGCGGGTCGGCCCCGCGCTCGATGAGGTGGGCGACGCGGTGCACGAGCGTCGCCGTCTTGCCGGTGCCTGCGCCGGCGACGATGAGCAGCGGTCCGTCGCCGTGCTGGGCGGCGGCGAGCTGCTCGGCGTTGAGCTCCACGAGCATGGGGGAGTCCTCCTCGATGGCTGCTGCGAGGCTAGCACCGGCGCCGGACGGATGCGAACGCACGTTCGTGAATGCTGGCCGCGCCCGAGTGGGCGGGCAGCGGCGCGGCGCCGACGACCCGCGGGGCGCCGGCTACAGCTTGAGCCAGATGAGCCCCACGAGCTCGAACGTCACCAGCGTCCCGTAGGCGGCGAGGAGGGCGAGGGCTGTGGTGAGGGCGGCGCGATGCCGCCGGAGGAGCCACAGCCCCAGCGTCGCCAGGACGACGACCCCGATCTTGCCGAAGGCCGCGACCCCCGGGCCGTACTCCAGCAGGCGCGCCATGATCGGGTTGATCTCGACGGCGCCCATGCGCAGCACCGAGAGGGTGACGAGCAGGTCGACGACGCTCAGGAGGTTGATCAGCACCAGCAGTTCGGCGAGCAGGGCGGGGTCGTCACGGAGACGGATCAGCGGCGCCTCGATCGCCGACGCCACCGGCGAGCGACAGACGTTGCGGCGGCGGTCGAAGCCCGAGCGCCGTTCGGCGGCGAACGTCCGCCGGTGCCGGCGCCGTTCCGGCTGCGCCGGCCTGCAGGTCGCACGCGAGGAGGTGTCGTCAGGGGAGAGCGCCATGTGGGGTCTATACCCGCGGCACGGCCACCGGGTCGGATTCCCGTAGGGCTGCACCATGGGCGGCTCGCTCTCAGAGGAGCCGCCCGGTGACGCGATAGGACCCGGACAACGTCTTCAAGCTGAACCACAACGTGCCGCCCAGGCGCCTCGAGGAGTCGGCTTGGCACCTCTCTCCGCGAAGCAACGGCGAGAGATGGTACAGAAACGAGGCCGTTCGGCCGACAATGGCAACATGAAAGAGCGAGAGGAGCGCCGGTCGCGGGACCGGCGCTGGCTGCGGGTGGCTGCCGCAGCCGACATTCTGGAGGTCAGCCAGCACACGCTGCGACGCTGGGCCGATGCCGGCCAGGTGCCGTGCCGCCGCACGCCCAGCGGGCAGCGGCAGTTCCTGCGCGCCGACCTGGCACGGTTCCTGGCCGACCACGGTCCCGGGCGCAGCGGTCACGGCCCGGACGACCGTCCGGCGAGCAGGCCGTTCGCCGGCGTGCGACGCACGGTCGCGCGCGCGGAGGACCCCTGTGTCGCCATGGAGCTGATCGCGCGCACCGTGACCGATGAGCTCGGCGTGAGAGAGTGCCTGGTGTGCGAGCACGACGAAGCGTCCGACGCCTTGGTGTGCCACTCTGCGTCGGGTGGGCTCACGGTGCCGCTCTCCGGTCGTCCGGGTATCCGCGGCATGCTGGCCGGCCGCAGCGTCGTGAGCAAGAACGGACGCGTCTACGTACCGTTCGGCGTGGGCACGGACGTGAACGGCTGCCTCGTCCTCAGCGTGCCTGAAGCGGGCGACCTCTCAGCCGAGGACCTCGCCCTGGCCGGCGACGCCGGCGACCTCGCCGCGCTGGCGGTGAACCGCCTGCAGACGAGCCGTCTGCGCGCCGAGCAAAAGGCGCATATGGAGTCCCTGCTGCAGGCGGGCCGCAGCATCACTTCCAGCCTGGTGCAGCAGGACGTGCTCGACGCCGTGGCGCGAGAGGTGGTGGACACGTTCGAGGCGGGCTACTGCGTCATCTGGGAGTACGCTGAGGAGGAGGACGTGCTCGTCGAACGCGCGGTCTTCGGGCTGGGAGACGGCTTCAGCGTGGACGGCGAGGTCGTGGTGCTCGGGGAGCGGTCGAGGGAGAGGGAGATCCTGTTCAGCCGGGAGCCGGTCCTCGAGACCATCTCGGACCCGGCGCTGGACGAGCAGAGCCGCGAGTCGATGGCGCGCTGGGGCGAGAAGACCTGCCTGTCGGTGCCCCTGCGGTTCGGCGACGAGACACTCGGCCTGCTGGTGATCTGCGAGACCGAGAGCGAACGCCACTTCACGCCCGTGGAGATGGAACTGGCGCACGGGCTGGCCAACCAGGCGTCGGTGGCCGTGCACAACGCGCGCGTCTTCCGCGACCTGCAGGAGCGGCACGAGGAGCTCGAAGCACGGGCACGCCGGGAGCGCATGCTCAACGAGCTCAGCCTCGAGCTGAGCTCCAGCCTCGATCCGCGGACGGTCCTCGACTCCGCCTGCCGGCGCATCAGCGCCCTGCTGGACGCGAGCGGCTGCGAGATGTGGGCGGAGGGCGACCACGACGACGTCGAGTGCCTCGCTGCGTGGGTGGACGGCGAAGTAGTGGAGGAATGGGTGGGCCGTCGCTTTCCTCTGGACCACTGGGCCGCGACCAGGCTCGTCATAGAGCGCGGCGAGACGGTCACGGTCGAGTCGCTCGACGACCCGCGCCTTGGGGAGGCGGAGCGAGCGATCATGGACGACTGGGATCAGCGTGCCTTGCTGGCCACGCCCATGCGCGCGCGCGGCCGGATCCTCGGCACGCTGGAGATCACGCAGTCCGGCCGCGAACGGGTGTTCACCGAGGAGGAAGTGGCGACGGCCGAGTCGTGCGCACGCATGACGGCGCTGGCCGTCGACAACGCGATGCTGTTCGAGGCGCAGGCCGACCACGCCAGGCGACTCACGTCGCTGCTGGAGGCCGGCCGGGCGATCACGTCGTCGCTCGAGATCCAGGACGTGCTGGCGGCTCTCGTGCGCACCGCCGCCGCGTCGCTCGGCTGTCCGGAGGCCCTGATCTACGAGTACGACCCCGAAGCCGACTCGCTGACGATGCGCTCCGTGGTCCAGGAACACCCGACCGTCTATCAGGACCTCGACAAGCCGTACTCGCTCGACGACTACCCGTCCGACAGGGACGTGCTCGAGTCCGGCGACCTCGTGGTGGAGACCATCTCGGACACTCGGCTGGCGGACGACGTGCGAGAGTCCATGGTGCGCCATGGCGAGAAGACCTGTCTGACCGTCCCTCTGAGGTTCAGCGGCAGGCGCCTCGGCATGCTGACGCTGGTGGAGACCGCCGCCGAGCGCACGTTCTCGGAGTCCGACCTCGAGTTCGCGCGCGGGTTCGCCGAGCAGGCGGCGATAGCACTGCACAACGCCCAGCTCTTCGAGAACATCAAGGGGATGCACCTCGGCAACCTGCGTGCGCTGAGCTCGGCGCTGACGGCCAAGGACTTCTACACGATCGGGCACACGGCGCGCGTGGCCGCGTACGCGGTCATGCTCGCGGCCGAGCTGGGCTGGTCCGTGAGAGCGATCCAGCAGCTCGAAGAGGCCACCTACCTGCACGACATCGGCAAGATCGCCGTGTCCGACCGCGTCCTGCTCAAGTCCGGCGCGCTCACCGAGGAGGAGTGGGCCCTGATGAAGCAGCATCCCACCGTCAGCGCCGAGATCATCGAGGCTCTCCTGGACCACGACTTCGTGGCCGGCGTCCGTCATCACCACGAACGCTGGGACGGCGGCGGCTACCCGGATGGCCTGACCGGCGAGCAGATCCCGCTGATCGCGCGGGTGCTCTGCCTCGTGGACTCCTACGACGCGATGTCGTCGCGGCGCGTCTACCGGCAGGCGCTGAGCGCCGAGCAGTGCCTCGAGGAGCTGCGCCGCTGCAGCGGCACGCAGTTCGACCCGGAGCTGGTCGACCCGTTCCTGCGCGTCCTCGGCGGGATGGCGCAGCAGCGCGAGGTCCTGCAGGCCGCCGCCGACGAGGCCGCCGCGCGGATCGACGCGCGTGACCACGTCGTCCTGCGACGGCCCGAGGACGCGGGGAAGGCGGAGTACGCGCGCATCCTGCGGATACTGAGGGAGACGCGCCTGTCGCACGCAGGAGTCGAAGCCATCACGACCGAGTCGCCGGTCGACGAGCTGCGCTGCATGATCGTCGTCGACGGCGACGACGACGACAGCACGGCCGTAGCGACGGGCGACGTCGAGTTCGCCGACGGCCTGGAGCTCGAGACGTTCGCCGGGCGCCGCAGTGACGCCAACGTGGTGACCGTGGACCGCTGGGGCACGTGGATCGGCGCCGCGGCGCCCATCCGCGGCGACGACGGCAGCGTCGTCGGGCTCGTCGCCGCGAGCAGGTCGCCGCGCGAGGGGCTGCCGGCCGGGGTGCTCGGGAGCGCCGTCAGCGACACGTTCTCGCGGATCATGCACACGGCCGGCGCCCGGCAGACGCGCGCCGAGATCGAATCGATGACCGACGCGCTCACCGGGCTCTACAACCACCGCCGCTTCCACGAGCTGCTGCGCGATACGGTCGAGGGCGCGCGGACCGGAGACCGCGACGTGGCCGTGCTGTTCTGCGACATCGACCACTTCAAGCAGCTCAACGACCGCTACGGCCACCTCAGCGGGGACGACGTGCTGCGCCGTGTGAGCCGCATCATGGTGTCGTGCATCCGCCGCGGCGACGTCGCCGCCCGCTACGGCGGGGACGAGTTCGGCGTGCTGCTGCACAGCGCCGATATGGACACGGCGATGGAGGTCGCGGAGCGCATCCGCGAGCGGGTCGCCGAGCTGTGGGTCGGGCGCGGCGACACCGCCACCACCATCAGCATCGGCGTCGCCACGCTGGGCGGCCACGAGGACGGCAAGGAACTTCTGGCGAGCGCCGACCAGGCGATGTACGCGGCCAAGGACGGCGGCCGCAACCGCGTGGTGCGCGCGGACACGCTCGAGGTCGCTCCCGTCCATCTCGCGTCGCAACTCTAGGCCGCGCGGACCATCGGTCCGCGGTCCAAGTCATCGCACTGTGGGTACAACCGCTCCTGACTCGCTCGGGGCCGAACCGAGCACTCAGGGGGAGGACCCGAAGATGGACATCGACCAGCATGCGCCGATCACCGCGAGTGGCAGTGTGGACGTCGCCGCGTCTCCCGGCGAGATCTGGGCCCTGCTCGCGGACATCGCACGCTGGCCGTCATGGAATCCCGACGTCACCGAGGCGCGTCTGGAAGGAGAACTGGCGCCCGGCAGCACCTTCGTGTGGCGCTCGGGTCCGGGCACGATCATCTCGGTGCTGCGGTCGGTCGAGGACGCGCGTGAGCTTGGGTGGACCGGGTCGACCATGGGCGTCCACGCGGTGCACGTCTGGCGCATCGAGCCGACGCTGCGGGGCTCTCGCGTGACCACCGAAGAGTCGTGGAGCGGCTGGTCGACGCACTTCATGCACAAGCGCCTCGAGAAGGTGCTGCGCGAGGCCATGTTCCACGGGCTGCACACCCTCAAGACCGAGGCTGAGTTCCGCTCGCGCAAAGCCCTGCGGCTGGCCGCCGCCTGACGGCGGGCGGAAGTCGCCGACGGAGGGGCGGAGGTCGCCGGCCGCCGCCTACTTGAGCTGCGCGTCCAGCCAGTCGAGCACCCGGTCCACGTGGGCCTCCGCGTAGAAGGCGGGGTCCACGTGGCCGGCGCCCTTGAGAAGATGCAGCGTCACGGCGCCGGCGCCCACTCCCGCCGCGTATGCCTTGGCGAAGCGTATCGACTGCCCTACCGGGACGGTGCCGTCGGCCGTGCCGTGCTCGATGAGGATCGGCGGATCGTCGGGCGTGATGTAGGTGATCGGGTCGGCTGCCCTGACCTTGCCCGGCACCTCGGTCAGCGGCGCCCCGAGGTACTGCGAGGGGAACGAGTCCGGTCCGTTGGAGCTCGCATGGTGGAGGCCGGCGGCGCGGAAGTCCCCGTCGATGCGGAGGAACGAGATCGGCCCGAACCAGTCGACCACGGCCTGGACCCTGTCGGACTGGCCGGCGTCTCTGGGGTGTGGACCGCGCAGGGCGGCGACGCCGCCCGACGTGCCGGCGAGCGCCGCCAGGTTGCCGCCGGCGGAGTCGCCCCAGACGGCGATCCGGCTGCCGTCCAGTCCGTACTCGCTCGCGTGCGCTCGTAACCAGCGGACGGCGGCCTTGACGTCGTTGATGGCCGCCGGGAAGCGGGCCTCGCCGCTCAGCCGGTAGTCCAGGCCGACCACGGCGTAGCCGCGCTTGAGGGCCTCGAACACCGGCGCGATCTGCCCATCCGTCTTGTTGCCGCTCAAGAACCCGCCGCCGTGGATGCCGATGACGACCGGGTACGGCCTCGTGCCGTTCGGCGGCAGAGAGAGGTCGAGCCGCTGCGCCGGCGAGTCCGTGCCGTAGGCGAGGTCGCTGTAGGCGGCGCCGGCAGCCGGTGTGCCCGCGGAGGCCGGAGCGGTCGCGGCGCCCGACGGGCCACCCGCGGCGCCGCCGGACGGTCCGCTTGAGGCGCCGCCGGAGCCGCCGCAGGCGGCCGGGACGGCGCCCAGCAGGACGAGCGCCAGCAGCACCAGCAGCGGCGAAGCCTTCGGTCTCACGGCGCGGCTCATGCCCCGATGATAGACCGTCGCGCGAAGACGGCCCATCGTACGCAGGCGGGCCGCCGTGTGGCTGAGGGCCGGCGGTGGGAGGTGGTCCGTCGGAGGTCCCTGATTCCGCGGCCGCTGCCCTCGAGACCCTCCACCGCGCCGTTGCCCGCCGAGGCCACGGGTTGTCAGGCACACCTAAACGAACGTCCTATGCGAGCGGCCCGCGGGTGCGACGACGGCGGGGGTGAGCAAGCAACCCAGCCCCCGCCAGAGGGCGCGACCCAGGAGCATCATGCGACTTCTCATCGCGCACAGGAGCAGCGTGGCCCAGGCCGCACTGGCCGACGCCGTGAGGCGGGGCACGGAGGAACCTGTGGAGGTCACCTCGTCGGACGACGGGCCCGCGGTGCTCGAGCTGCTCCTCCAGGACGAACCGCCGGAAGTGGCCCTCGTCGACTGGGACCTGCCCGGGATCGAGGGCCCGGAGATGTGCCGGCTGGTCCGCGACTTCCATCACGGCCACGACACCTGGCTGGTCGTCCTGGCCGGCTCCGCCCACCGCGACACGGGTGAGGCCTGGCGCGCCGGCGCGGACGACTGCGTGGCCACGCCGGCCTCGGCCGCCGACCTTTGCGTGTGCGTGGACAAAGGCCTGCACGCGATGCGCGCGCAGGAGTATGCGGACCTGCTGGGCGGGCGCGACGGGGACGCGGCTACCATCGGCGGCGACGCCGGCCGGCGCCCGGAGGCGCCCGAGCGGAGCGCGATGCTCGACGCCGTGCGCACGCCCGAGGGCGGCGCCAACGACTTCTTCGACTTCAGCGCCGCCGCTCTGCGCGCGACCGCGGACCTCGAAGCCGACGACACGTACTCCCGAGGGTGGACACGCTCCGCGGCGGCTCCGGTCGATGAACCGGCCGGCGCGGCGCTGCTCCAGGCGGTGCTGCAGCAGCCCTGAGCACCGCAGTCCTCCGGACGCCGGGGAGCGGGCCCAGGCAGCCTTGCCCGGTCACGCCCCGGCCCGCTCCTCAGCCTCCGGATCCCGCGCCGCGGTCTCGCCCGGCGCCCGCGATGGGCGTCAGAGGCTTGCGGAGACTGGCTCCGCGGTTCCGCCGCTCGTGTGAACCGGGCGCGCGGCCCGTGGTAGCGTCGAGCACGAGATCGGGCGCTCCCGCGCCCGCCCGCGCAGGAGGTCCCGCATGATCCAGCTCATCGAAGGCGCTCCCGAGGGAGTGCTGGCGTTCGAGGCCGTGGGAGAGGTGGACGCGGAGGACTACGAGGACGTGCTCAAGCCGGCCATCGAGGAAGCTCTGGAAGGCGGCAACAGGCTGCGCTTCGTCTTCGAGATCGGCTCCGAGTTCGACCGCTACACCGCCGGAGCCGACTGGCACGACATGACACTGGGGTTCGCCCACCTCACCGACTGGCAGCGCTGCGCCCTGGTCACCGACCTCGACTGGGTGGAGCACGCGGCCAAGGCGCTCGGCTGGCTGATGGGCGGCCGTCTCAGGGTGTTCGGCATCGACGAGCTCAAGGCCGCGCTGGAGTGGGCCGCCTCGGACGACTGACGGCGGCGCGCGCCCTTACGCCACGGCTTCTTCCTCGTCGGGCGCGCCCAGGTCGTCGTGCGGGTCCTGGCCGCGGAACTGCGTGCGGTACAGCTCGGCGTAGAGGCCGCCGGCGGCGAGCAGCTCCTCGTGGCGGCCGCGCTCGGCGATGCGGCCGTCGCGCAGCACCAGGATCTGGTCGGCGTCGCGCACGGTCGAGAGCCGGTGCGCGATCACCAGGGACGTGCGGCCGGCGAGCGCCGTCTTGAGCGCCGCCTGCACGGCGCGCTCGGACTCCGAGTCGAGGTGCGCGGTGGCCTCGTCGAGCACCACCACATCCGGCGCCTTGAGCAGCAGGCGGGCGATGGCCACGCGCTGCTTCTCCCCGCCGGAGAGCCGGTAGCCGCGGTCGCCGACCACGGTGTCGAGGCCCTCCGGCAGCGACTCGACGAGCGGCAACACCTGCGCGCTGTGCAGCGCCTCGCGCAGGTCGTCATCGCTCGCATCCGGCCTGGCGTAGAGCAGGTTGGCGCGCAGCGTGTCGTGGAACATGTGCGCGTCCTGGGTGACGACGCCGATCACATCCCGCAGCGAGTCCAGAGTGGCGTCGCGCACGTCCACGCCGTC
>Ga0302321_100006109_pt1 | contig 10578 bp, 9 predicted proteins | sample Fen_T0_1_FD_202505 | JGI IMG/M metagenome (GOLD analysis project Ga0302321, IMG submission 202505) | Peat permafrost microbial communities from Stordalen Mire near Abisko, Sweden - Fen_T0_1 | ecosystem: Environmental > Terrestrial > Soil > Wetlands > Permafrost | place: Sweden: Abisko... | reverse complement strand
GGCTGACGCGGTCGTCGCGGCATATGCGCACTGGTTTAATATCGATATCTGGAAAGTTCGCGACGGTTGGGTGTTGCTCGCAGGGGAACGAGTTGCAGGCGACGGACCGCGGCCTGGTGCAGCGGCTACGGCGCGTTGCGTCGGTCGAATTCGAAAATACGCGAGGAATGCGGGTCCGGTTCGGGAAGCCACCGCGGTTCCTTTCCGGCGAAAATCATGAGCGAAGAACTCTACACACGCTGTCCGGGGTGCACGACGATATTTCGGGTGACGGAAGCCCAGCTCGCGTTGCGCCAAGGACAGGTTCGCTGCGGCCATTGCCGAACGGTATTCAATGGTCGCGAGCAGCTCATTTCGCTGGCTCCGCCGCCGGACGGGGAGCAGGAATTCGACGAGCTTGCACAAGGGCCGCCCACGGTGACCTTGCGCAGCGCGCGTGCGCTTGACCCGCCGCCCCCGGAAGCCCCGGTGCGCAGGACGCAGGAAGTTGATTATGAAAACCGGTTTGCATGGGAGAAGAAGAAGTCGCGCCGGTCGCGCACGGCGCTGTATGCCGCGTTGATTCCGGTGCTCATGCTTGCGCTCGTGCTGCAATCGGTGTTTCATTTTCGCGATGCGATCGCCGCAAACTGGCCGGGCGCCAAGCCGCTGTTGACCAAAATCTGCTCGGTGGCCGGATGCGCGATCCGTCCCCTCAACGATGTCGATGCCCTCACGATCGACGGCTCGGAATTGCAGAGTGACCCGGCGCATCAGGGCCTGCTGATCCTGACCGCGACGTTGCGCAACCGGGCCCGGTATGCGATCGAGTATCCGCATCTGGCGCTGTCGCTTACGGGCGTGCAGGAAGGAAGCGGCAAGGTTCCGACCGTCGCCCGGCGCGTTCTGGCGCCCACCGATTATGCGGGCGGCACGATCGACCTGGCGGCAGGAATGCCCGCGAACCGGGAGATGCTGGTCAAGGTGTTCATCGACGCAAGTTCCACCACGCAGGAGGGATATCTGCTGTACGCGTTCTATCCTTGAATTGACCCGCATGCCCGGTCCCCCCACATGGAATGATGCTGCATTGCGGGGAAGGTGCATGGCGGCCAACGACCTGTGCGCACCAAAAACGAACAAACAGGCTGACAAACCGCCTCCCATTGGTGCAAAATGATCATTGCGGGTGCCTGACTCGGCAGGAAACTGCTTGAAAACCGCAGGTTGCAGTGCGGCGACGGATGGCATGGTTCTCGCTAAATATCCGGTGCTGGATTTCACAAGGCACCGCCCCCCTTTCGTCAATCGCATCAGGAGATTTGCATGGCAACCCCTGCCGACGTGCTGAAAATGATCAAGGACAAGGAGGTCAAGTTCGTCGATCTCCGCTTTACGGACACCCGCGGCAAGGAACAGCACGTAACGGTGCCGGCCAGGCAATTCACCAATGACAAGTTCGAATCAGGGCACGCGTTCGACGGCTCATCGATCGCGGGCTGGAAGGGCATCCAGGCCTCGGACATGCTGCTGATGCCGGACCCGGCGACCGCCAACATCGATCCGTTCATGGACGAAGCCACGCTGCTGATCACCTGCGATGTGGTCGAGCCGTCGGACGGCAAGGGCTACGAGCGCGACCCGCGCTCGCTGGCCAAACGCGCCGAGGCTTATCTCAAGTCGACCGGCCTGGGCGATACAGCCTATTTCGGTCCGGAGCCGGAATTCTTCATCTTCGATTCCGTCGAGTGGTCCGTCGACATGTCGGGCAGTTACTGCAAGGTGTTCTCGAGCGAAGCCGCATGGTCGTCCGCCGACAAGTTCGACGGCGGCAACATGGGCCATCGCCCGACCGTCAAGGGCGGCTATTTCCCGGTTCCGCCGGTCGACCAGCTGCAGGACATCCGTTCCGCGATGTGCATGGCAATGGAACAGATGGGCGTCGAAGTCGAGGTGCATCACCACGAAGTGGCCAACGCGGGCCAATGCGAAATCGGCACCAAGTTCGAAACGCTGGTCAAGCGTGCCGACTGGCTCCAGATTCTCAAGTACTGCGTGCACAATACCGCGCACGCTTACGGCAAGACGGCGACCTTCATGCCAAAGCCCATCGTCGGCGACAACGGCTCGGGCATGCACGTCCACCAGTCCATCTGGAAGAGTGGCAAGAACATGTTTGCCGGTGACGGCTATGCCGGCCTGTCGGAAATGGCGCTCTATTACATCGGTGGCGTCATCAAGCACGCGAAGGCGCTCAACGCGATCACCAATCCGGGCACCAACTCGTACAAGCGGCTGGTCCCGGGCTTCGAAGCGCCGATCAATCTTGCCTATTCCGCGCGCAATCGTTCGGCCGCAATCCGCATTCCCTATGTCTCGAATCCAAAGGGACGCCGCATCGAAGTCCGCTTTCCGGACCCGACTGCGAACCCGTACCTGGCCTTTTCCGCCATGATGATGGCCGGCCTGGACGGGATCCAGAACAAGATCCATCCCGGCGATCCCATGGACAAGAACCTCTACGACCTCGAGCCCGAAGAAGCGGCGAAGGTTCCCCATCCCTGCGCGTCGCTCGACGAAGCCCTCGACCACCTGGACCGCGACCGCGAATTCCTGATCCGTGGCGGAGTCTTCACCAACGACATGCTCGACGGCTATATCGCGCTGAAGATGGAGGAGGTGACGCGGTTCCGGATGACGACCCATCCGGTCGAGTACGAGATGTATTACAGCCTCTAGGCGCCGTCAGCGCCCGGTGCGGCGCGAGCGTTGTATGAAGCGCAAGGGGCGGGCCGCAATCCCGCCCCTTTTGCTTCCCGTTCGCGATAGGTACACTCGGGCGCTATGCGCAGAAATGAAAACCATGCCGGAAATCCGTGCGTGCATGCGCCTGTCTGGTGCCGAATCGCGGTGCTCGCCCTGCTGTTGGGGACAGGGGATCGCGCGTTCGCGGTCACCCTTGCCGAGAAAGCCCGGGAGTCCGGATGTGCCAACAAACCAACTGCGGTCGGAGGTTCGACCTACCGCTGTGTTACCGGCTCCGGTGCGTTTTCCTATTTCAATGTGCCCGGCGCCGCCGAACCGCGCGGCGCGGATGCTGGTGGCGCCAAGGCGGCAACCATGCCGACGCCGACGCCTTCCGGTTTTCAGCGTGTCGATCCGGCAACGCAGAAAGGGCGCGACGACGTGCGCCGCAAGGTGCTCGGCGAAGAGCTCGCCGCCGAGGAACAGCTTCTCGCCGAGTCGCGAATCGCGTATGCCAATGGCGCGCCGGTTCCCCTGCCTGAGGAACAGGCCAACGCCGAAAAATACCGGGAGCGCATCGCGCGCTATCGACAGGCTGTGCAGTTGCACGAGCGCAACATCGAAGCGCTCAAGAAGGAACTCGGCAACACCAAGTGATGGACCGATTCCGGCGCGCACGCCGGGATGCGCGCCCATGATTTCCCGCAACCGGCACGCCTCCGGCGCGGAATTTGCTATTGCACACGGACTCTGTCGTGAACGCGAAATGCGTCCGCGCGCTGCGTTGCCGTGATACTGCGCTTCTTCCCGCTGTCTGGCGCCGCTGCGGCGTCGGCGCCGGCGCATGCCGGACTGGAGCTGCTGGCGACCGCAGTGCTGCTGATGCGCAATGACGGACGCGTCAGCTACGCAAATCCGGCGGCCGAAAACCTGTTCGAGCTGTCGCGGCCGAAGATCGTTGGGCATACGGCCCGCGAACTCTTCGGTGATTGTCCGGCGTTGCTGGCGGCAATCGGTCGAGCCGTGTTGCGCGGCGCCTCCTATACCGAGCAGGAGCTGGAGCTCGGCGTCAGCGGAAAGCCGAAACTGCATCTCACCTGCACCGTTTCGCCGGTGGACGCGAGCGACAGCGCGTTGCTGCTCGAATTCCGCCATATCGACCAGCAGCTGAAAGTTGCGCGCGAGGAGCGGCTGCAGGAGCAGCAGCAGGCCAATCGCGACCTCATTCGCAGCCTGGCGCACGAAATCAAGAATCCGCTGGGGGGCATCCGCGGCGCCGCGCAACTGCTCGAGGGCGAACTCGACCGCCCGCACCTTATCGAATACACGCAGGTGATCATCGGCGAGTCGGATCGGCTCCAGTCGCTGCTGAACCGGTTGCTGACGCCGCATCGGCTGCCTGCCTATCGGCGCACCAACATCCACGAGATCCTCGTGCGGATGCGCGGCGTGGTGCAGGCGGAATTCCCCGCGATCAACGTGATCTCCGATTTCGACATCAGCCTGCCCGAATTCGATGCCGACCCGGAACAACTGACGCAGGTCGTGCTCAACATCGCGCGGAATGCTGCGCAGGCCTTGTCCGCGACAACGGCAAATGCCGAAATCCGTCTGACCACGCGCATTGCGCGCGGAGTGACGCTGGCGAAGAAGCGCTATCGCCTCGCGCTCGCGGTTTCGATTGAGGACAACGGCCCCGGAATTCCTCCGGAGATCCGGGACCGGATCTTCTATCCGCTGGTCTCCGGCCGTGAAGGAGGCACCGGACTGGGGCTCACGATCGCGCAGACCTTTGTGACGCAGCACAACGGCACGATCGAATGGGACAGCACGCCGGGACGCACGGTCTTCACGATCCTGCTCCCGCTGGAAATGACACGGGACGCGACATGACGCGGCCCCACACAAGGGAATAGCCAAGCGATGTACGCCTACGATTACGATGCGCCGCGCGGCGTTGGGCTGAAGGAAGTCTGGATCGTCGACGACGACAGGTCGATTCGCTGGGTCCTCGAAAAGGCGCTCGCGCGCGAAGGAATTCCGTTCAAGACCTTTGCAACCGCCTTCGAGGTGCTGCAGGCGCTGAGCGTCAGCCAGCCGCAGGTGCTGGTGTCCGACATTCGCATGCCTGGCGAATCGGGACTGGCGCTGCTCAACAAGGTGAAAGAGCGCTTTCCGCACATTCCGATCATCATCATGACGGCATACTCGGACCTGGACAGCGCGGTCGCCGCATTCCAGGGTGGCGCCTTCGAATACCTGCCGAAGCCATTCGACATCGACCATGCGCTGGCGCTGATCCGGCGCGCGACAAACGAAACACCCGTGGTGGCGCAGGTTCCGGCCGCGACGTCGGAGGCACCGGAAATTCTGGGACAGGCGCCGGCGATGCAGGAAGTGTTCCGGGCGATCGGACGGCTGTCGCAATCGAACGCGACGGTGCTGATCACGGGCGAGTCCGGCACCGGCAAGGAACTCGTCGCACGCGCACTGCATCGGCACAGTCCACGCGCAGCGGGGCAATTTGTCGCCATCAACACGGCCGCAATCCCCAAGGACCTTCTCGAATCCGAACTCTTCGGTCACGAACGCGGGTCATTCACCGGCGCGCAGGCGCTGCGCCGCGGACGATTCGAGCAGGCTGACGGCGGAACCTTGTTCCTGGATGAGATCGGCGACATGCCCCCCGACTTGCAGGTGCGCCTGCTGCGGGTGCTGGCCGATGGCGAGTATTACCGCGTGGGCGGGCATGCGCCATTGCGCTCGAACGTGCGCATCATCGCGGCGACGCACCAGAATCTGGAAGAGCGGGTGCGACTGGGCTTGTTCCGCGAGGACCTGATGCATCGCCTCAACGTCGTGCGCCTGCGGCTGCCGCCGCTGCGCGAACGGCCTGACGATATCCCGCCGCTGGCGCGTCATTTCCTGCAGAAGAGTGCGCGGGAGCTGGCGGTCGATCCGAAAGTGCTTACCGCTGAGGCGCTAAGGGCGCTGTCCGGGTTCGCTTTTCCGGGCAACGTCCGGCAGCTGGAAAACATCTGCCACTGGCTCACGGTGATGGCGCCGGGACAGCGCGTCGACGTGGCCGACCTGCCGCCGGAAGTCCGCGAACAGCCGAAGGAAACCGGCGCCGCCAGCGACACCGGCTGGCAGCATTCGCTCGACCGCGAACTCATGCAGGCGCTTGCGCGCGGGGAACGCAACGTCGGCGATCGGCTCGAGCAGGAGTTCGAGAAGACGCTCATCCGGCGGGCGCTGACGCACACCGGCGGCCACCGGATGGAAGCGGCCGCCTGGCTGGGCTGGGGGCGCAACACGCTGACACGCAAGATCCAGGAGCTGGGCCTCGAACCGGAATTGCGGAAGGGCGAGCGCGACGCCGACGGCAGTGACTGACAGGCCGGGAGTCCGGCAGACTCCTATTGCCCGGGAGTCTTCATTGGCAACGCTCCGGGCGCATGCAATGTGCGCTCGACCATTTCCTCGATCACGATGTCCGGTTTCTCGCGTTCGATCAATTCCGTGTCGAAGCCGCGGCTCGATACGAAGACGACGCGCGAGAAATTTTCCGCCAGCATCGGAATCAGCGGTATGGCCATTGAATCGCGATAGACGACGGCACGCGGCAGGCCGGGTTGGTCGCAAACGTAGGTTTCGATCTCGGGGACCGAGCGGGAGTCCACACGCCGCGCGCAGCGGGTTGCCGCGTCGGAGAATATCTTGTGGATCGGGGCGATGTCGTCCTCGCGAATGCGCCCCGGCAGGCCCAGCATGCCGACGAGATCGCCGCTGAAGAAATCGACGCCGGGAAGATAGCCGGGCCGTTGCGGGGCAACGGTCTTCGGCAAGCGGTTCGGCGGCAACGCGCGCTGCACCTCGCGCATGATCGCATCGTAACCTGCCATTGCGCCCAGATAATTCCAGTGCGAGTCCGTCTTGTAGTAAACGCGGTCGTGCGCTTTCGCTGCGCGCAATGCCGTGCGAAGATCGAGCAGCGCAACCGCTGAATTCGCCAGCGCTGCGACCACGCGATCCTGCGGCGACGGTTGCGCTGACCGCGCCACCCACGTCGGCAGATATTCCGGGTAGATCGTGAATTTCTCCGGGACCACCGCGACGACATAGGCTATGCTGCGGGCGGCCAGCCAATCGTGCCGGCGAATGAGTTCGGCGACCGTCGCGTCGACGTAGGAATCGGGAAAATCAGCGACGCCGCGATAATGGCGATCCAACGAGAGGCCGTCCTCGCCCAGCCAGTAGTACCAGCCGTCGCGACCGGGCATGACGGTCGCCAGCGCCGACACGCCGAATGATTCGAGCAGCAACGCGTGATGCCAGCGTATCAACGCGTCGCGTCCGCCAAAGCGGTCGGCAAACGCGCGCTCGAACGCTGGAGGAAAGGATATTGCCAGTTCGATTGCAGGCCACGGTGCCATCGGGCGCTTTTCGAACAGCGTCATCGTTCGCGACCACGTCAACGTCAGCGCCATGAGGGGCATGGCAAGCGCCAATGCAAACAGCGTTGCCACGATTCGATCGCGCTGCGGGTGCGTTGCCTGCGCGGGTTCGGGCACCGGCGGCAATGACAGGGGGTCTAGGGGCGTGGACATCAGAAGCGAAAGTAGATGAACGGATTGTAGGTTCCCGCGGCAAGGAACGCGCTTGCTGTGATGCCGACGAAGCCCAGCCAGGCAATGTCCGCGCCAAGGAGGGCGGTGGCGGCGGGGCCGGGCCTTATTGCCACACGATCGCGCCACGCGCCGATGCGCGGCGCAAGCGGCGTGCAAAACACGGCGGCGATCACCAGCGTGAACGCCACGAGCGGATCAAGGAATTGCGCGACGGGATGCAGCGCGGGGCTGCCTTGCGAGAGGCCGGCCAATGCCTGGAAGTAATCGATGGCGTGCGTTAGTGTATCGCAGCGGAAGAGCACCCAGCCGCCCATGACGACACCCAGCGCGTAGAGATGCGAGATGACGTGTGAAATGAGGCGTGAAACCGGGCGCGCATTATTGCCGCTGGGGCGCAATGCGGAATCACGTCCGGCGCGTTCGAGCACGAGGAACGCGCCGTGCCATGCGCCCCACAGCACGAACGGCCAGCTCGCGCCGTGCCACAGTCCGCACAGCAGGAACACGATGACCAGATTGGCGTAGGCGCGACGCTCGCCGCGCCGGTTGCCGCCCAGCGGAACATACAGATAATCGCGGAACCAGTTCGACAGCGAGATGTGCCAGCGCCGCCAGAATTCGCGGACGCTGCGCGCGATGTACGGGTAGTTGAAGTTCTCGAGGATGCGGAAGCCGAACATGCGCATTAGCCCGATGGCCATGTCGGAGTAGCCGGAGAAGTCGAAATAGATCTGCAGCGTGTAGCACGCGAGGCCGAGCCAGGCGAGCGGGGTGGTCAAGTCACCCGCGGGGAATCCGAAGATCGCGTCGGCGGTTTGACCGAGCGTGTTGGCGACCAGTACTTTCTTGCCCAGGCCAAGCACGAAGCGCCGCGCGCCCCAGGCGAAATCAGCGACGCGCTGGTCGCGGGTGGGAAGCTGCGCCGCGATATCGCGCCAGCGAATGATCGGCCCGGCGATCAGCTGCGGGAAGAGCAGGATGTAGAGTGCGAAGCGCGGCATGTTGCGCTCCGCCTGCGCATTGCGCTTGTAGACGTCGACGACGTACGAAATGGCGTGAAAGGTGAAGAACGAGATGCCGAGCGGTAGCGGGATCGCGGCAACGGCGAGCGGTGTGATCGCCAGTACCGGCGCCAGTGCGTTGACGTTGGCCACCGCGAAATTCGCGTACTTGAACACCATCAGTGCGGCGAGGTTTCCGGCGATCGCAACGGCGAGCCAGCGCTTGCGCGCCCGGGTGTCCGACGCCCCGCCGATTGCGCGGCCCAAGACCCAGTTGAATGCCACCGAGCCCACGATCAGCGGCAGGTAACGCGCCTCTCCCCAAGCGTAGAACGCGAGGCTCGCGACGAGCAGCACGCCGTTGCGCCATGTTCGCGGAAAGGCGAAGTAGGCTGCCAGCGTCAGCGGCAGGAACAGGAACAGGAATATCGGTGACGCGAAGACCACGGGGGAAAACTTCTCCTGGACCCGGGGTCGAAAGGCAGCTGCAGGAAACGCAACGGCCTTCGACCCCGACTTTTCGTCAATCCATCAATTCAACCAGGACCGGCGCGTGGTCCGACGGCTTTTCGCCCTTGCGCTCGTTGCGATCGATGCGGCTCGCCGCACACCGCGCCGCCAGAGGATCCGACAGCAGGATGTGATCGATTCGCATGCCGTGGTTCTTGGGAAAGGCAAGCTGGCGATAGTCCCACCAGCTGAACGTCCCGGGCGGCTGGGGGAATAGGCGAAAGCTGTCCTTCAGGCCCGCCGCGAGGAATTCGCGAAAAGCCGCGCGCTCAGGCGCAGTGCAAAGCACCTGTCCTGCCCACAGTGCCGGATCGTGGACGTCGCGGTCATCCGGCGCGACGTTGAAATCGCCCATCACCGCGACGTTCGCGTGGCGGGACAGTTCATCCCGCAAAAAGGCCGCGGCGGCCGCGCACCAGTCGAGCTTGTAGCGATATTTGTCGGAATCGACGGACTGTCCGTTAGGGACATAGAAATCGACGACGCGGATTCCTGCGATGGTTGCGGCGATGACGCGCTTCTGGTCGTCCGCGTGTCCGGGAATGCCCATGACGACGTCGGTCACGGCAAGCCCGTCGCGAGCGAGAATGGCCACGCCGTTGTAGGTCTTCTGCCCGGCGAAATGCGCGCCATACCCCGCCGCCGCGATGTCCACCACCGGAAATTTGTGGTCCTCGAGTTTGGTCTCCTGCAGGCAGACGATGTCGGGCTTGTTCGTGGCAAGCCAGGCCATGAGGCGTGGCAACCGGACGTTGAGTGAATTGACGTTCCAGGCGGCGAGGATCATCGGGCATTCCGGATAGGCATATCGGATAGCATTATCGCCGAGCGGACGCTAGGGAAGCGGGCCATGGCGCGAAGACCGGCCTGCACCGACGCGGTGCGACGGCCGTAGAAAGTGCGGCGCGATCGACGGCGCCAGGGACGACGTGGCGAAAAATTCGCTTGCCGCAGGTCTGCCGCCCGAAGAGACGGAAAGCCCGCCGCGAAGCGCGCTGCGGACTCCCGGATCGGGCTTGCTTTGCGCTTACTTCGGGTAGTCGCCGCCGCGCGGGGGCGCGCTCGATGCACGCGTGCCGTCCGGCACCATCGTTGGCGGCGGCGCGGCATCGCTGCCCCGGCCCACCGGCACGATACGGCGCAGGGCCGGCGTCTTCGGATACCCGGCCTCGTCGAGCATGGCCTGCCAGCGTGCTTCGTCGTATCCCTTGGCGACCAACTTGTCGCCGACCGTCAGCACGGGGGCGACGCCTTCGCTGGCCACGGCCTTCAGGCGCGTCTGTCCTTCCTGCTCGCTGACGTTGACGATCGCGAACGGCACGCCGCGCTTGTTGAGCAGCGCCTCCGCGTTCTGGCAGACATCACCGCACGAATACGTGTAGAGCGTCACCGGGTAGCGTTCCGCCGCATGCGCGGACGCATATCCGGGCTCGCTGGTGGAGATGTAATTGGCGCCCAGTTGCTTGGTTTGCAGGTTCTTGACGTTGCCACTGGGGGCGCGGTCCGAGTAGACGACCCGGCCGTCGGTATCGGTATAGCGGTAAACCTGGGTCTGCGCGAATGCTGCGCCGGCGATGGTGACAGCGGCAATTCCCAGGGTGATCCGATAGGTGAGCGTGGCCATGGCGACTTCCTTCACAATGACACTGTCATTCCATTATGCCGCAGAAAGGCGTCAAGTTGGGGTGGGCGACCCCGGAAGGCGACGAACG
>Ga0302321_100006107_pt1 | contig 10580 bp, 11 predicted proteins | sample Fen_T0_1_FD_202505 | JGI IMG/M metagenome (GOLD analysis project Ga0302321, IMG submission 202505) | Peat permafrost microbial communities from Stordalen Mire near Abisko, Sweden - Fen_T0_1 | ecosystem: Environmental > Terrestrial > Soil > Wetlands > Permafrost | place: Sweden: Abisko... | reverse complement strand
GCAACAGGAAAAGAGAAATGGGCAAAGGCTTTTTCCGAGGCTAAGGGAACATGGGTGGCTTCGCCGCTTGTTTTAAATAATACGATCTATGCCCCCAATGACGACGGCTTTTTATACATCCTCGATATGAACGGCAATCAAGTCGCTGACCCAATTGAAATTGACGGAGCTCTCTGGTCCGCACCGGTCACAGATGGAAAATTGATCTATCTCTCATCGCTGGACCACTTTCTCCATATTATTGATCCAGCATCTGGCAAGGTGCTGAAAGAGATCGATTTGGCTGGGGCGCTTCCAAGCAGCCCGGTTGTCGGAAATGACGGGGCGTACATCGGCTCTTTTGCATCCACTATTGAATTTGTAAAGCCCAATGGTGATCACAAGGTAATTAACAAAACCGAAAGTCGGGTTTGGGGTTCGCCCATCATTGATGGACAAACTCTATATTATGCAGATTTGAACGGCAAAGTCTATTCATTTGACATTGCTGGTGGAAACCAGAATTGGTCTGTGCAACCAGCTGGATCAGTCGTGGCAAGCTTGCTTATGGTGGGGGACCATATCTACGTTGCAAGTGAACCGGACGCCACAACTGGAAAAGGCACGCTTGTCGCTTTGGACCGTGAGGGAAAAAAGGTTTGGAACCAAGACGTTGAAGTCGGTGGCAAACTGTATACCACCCCTGTTGCTTCAGGTGACCTGGTCATTGTTGCGCCATACCTGGCTGACTTTACACTTGCCGCATACGATGTGGATGGCAAGCAAGCCTGGAAGTTTACGCCAGCCAAATAAGGAGAATATCCCATGTGGGAACAATTAATCATTCAACCCATGACCAACCTATTGTTGTATATTTATGCCCTGCTCGGTCATGGTCCGCATACGTTTGGTTTTGCCATCATCCTGTTCACGATCGTGATCCGTGCCATCACCTGGCCCTTGAATGCTTCACAGGTGAAGGGCGCGCAAGCCATGCAGGAATTGCAGAACGACAAGGAATGGCAGGAGATCCAAAAGAAATACGCCAAGGATAAGGAAAAGCTGGCGCAGGAACAAATGCGTATTTATAAGGAGCGCGGCATTAATCCTTTTGCATCCTGCCTGCCAACGTTGATCCAATTCCCCATCATCATTGGTTTGTATCAAAGCATCATCCGTGCGCTTTCTGCCATGCCGCTGGATATGCTCAAACTTTCGCGCACCATTTATCCTTTCCAGAATGCGGAAGCCATCATCCCACTCAACAGCAAATTCCTTTGGATGAACCTGGGCAGCCCTGAGGCTGTTCACATTTTAGGATATGCAATTCCCACGCTTGCAGTGGTTGTAGCGCTTACTACCTACGTTCAATCCAAGCTGACCATGCCCGCTTCCAGCAACCCGAACGACCAAAGCGCTCAGATGTCTGGCATGATGAGCATTTACATGCCGCTCATGCTTGGCTGGTTCGCATTGAACTTTGCTTCAGGCATTGCAGTGTATTTCATTACAAGCAACACCTTGGGCATCATTCAATATGCCGCAACGGGTCGCGCCAACTGGAGCAACCTTTTGCCCGGCGGCGATAAAAATAAACAAATCTCCAAGAAAAAATAGGGAGGCACCATGAGCGATAGACCTACGCTTGAGATCATTGCCCCCACAGTTGAAGAAGCCCTTTTACAGGGATTATCTCAACTTGGGCTTACGGCAGATGCTGTTTCGGTTGAAGTATTGGATTCGGGTAGTAAAGGATTGTTCGGACTCGGTGGACGCCAGGTGCGCGTGCGTTTGACCGTGAATCCGCCGCCAGGGGAAGTGGTTCCCGCCTCTACACCCAAGCCCAAGCCTGCTCCTACAAAACGGGCAGAATCCACGCCGAAAGCAAAGGAAGCCAAACCAGCGCCCAAGGCAGAAGTTAAACCTGAACCCAAGCCCCGCCGCGCTGAGAAGAAACCTGCGCCAGCAGAAGCGCCCGCGCCAGTAGTCGCCCAAAAAGTGGAAAGCCGTGACACAGAAGACACGGTCCTCGACACAACGGAATCGATTGTCTCCAAGTTGATCTTTCACCTTGGCATGAAGGCGCAAGTTTCTGCTCATTACGATGAATCCAGCACTGATGACCGCCGCACCATTCAAGTGGATATTCGTGGCGACAACCTGAGCGCGCTCATTGGACGCCATGCTGAAACGTTGACCGCATTTCAACACATCGCCTCGCTGATGGTTGGCAAGCAGACTCAGCAGTGGGTGCAGTTGATTGTGGACGTGGAAGGCTACCGTGACCGCCGCGACAAACAAGTTCGCCAGCTTGCCCTGCGCATGGTGGATCAGGTCATCAAGACTGGTAAAAAAGCCACGCTTGAACCCATGACCGCCAGCGAACGACGTACGATCCATATTGAATTGCGCGGACATCCCGCAGTCACAACCGAAAGCACAGGCGAAGAACCGCACCGTAAAGTGGTTATTCTGCCAAGAGAATAAAATTTCGAAAAGATCGCCGAAAGGCGGTCTTTTTCTTTCATTCTGCACTCTTCATCATTTATCTTTTCACCCCTACGGTATAATTCATTCATGTTTGAACTTGCCTCCCTGCAGCCCGTGGATTATCTTGTGGTGGGTCACATTGCCGCCGACATTACACCGACGGGCGTGCAATTGGGCGGGACAGTTTCCTACTCCGGGTTGACTGCTCGAGCGTTGGGCTTACGTGTGGGCATTGTCACATCTTCGGGGGAGGGCGCGCCGTTGCAGGCATTGGCTGGGATTCCCATTGTGAATGTCACAACTGAATACAGTACCACTTTTGAAAATATAAAAACAGAAAGCGGACGCAAGCAAATATTGCATCATCAGGCTGCGCCGATTTTGCTGAATCATATTCCGCAGGTATGGCGAAGTGCTCCGATCATTCATCTTGCGCCGATTGCGGGTGAATTGGATTCCTCTTTGGCGGAACAGTTATCAGGCTCGTTGATCGGAGTCACTCCGCAAGGCTGGATGCGCGCGTGGGATGAAAATGGTCAGGTGGCGGCTTGTGCCTGGAAAAACAGCGACCAGATTCTAAGTCACGCTGGAACCGTTGTATTGAGCGTGGAAGATGTCAACCGTGATCTTGAACTCGTCGAAGAGATGGCGCACCGCACACGACTCCTGTGTCTGACAGAAGGGGATACGGGCGCGGTTTTGTATTGGAATGGAGACCGCCGTCGTTTTCGTCCACCCGTGATGGAGGAAGTGGACGGGACGGGTGCGGGCGATATTTTTGCGGCGGCATTTTTTGTGCGGCTGTATCAGACGCGCGACCCATGGGAAGCGGCACGCTTTGCAACTCAACTTGCGGCGCGTTCTGTGGCGCGCATTGGATTGAACGGAATTCCGACTTCGCAGGAAATCGAAGAATGTTTGGTGGAGGTTTTATCTTGACGAAGATTTATACGCTTGTGAATCAAAAAGGCGGCGTGGGCAAAACCACGACCACCATTAATCTCGGGGCATATTTGGCGCAGTTGGGTCAGCGCGTGCTGGTCGTGGATCTGGACCCGCAAGCCAATGCCACATCCTGTTTGGGCGTGGATAAACTCGGCGTGCAGGGCGGAACGTATGAGGCTTTGCTCGGCGATACCAATGTCACTTCCTATGTTTTGTTGAATGAACGGCTCAGGTTATCTCTGCTTCCTTCATCGCCTTCGCTGGCTGGCGCGGAAGTTGAACTGGTGGATGAGCTTGCGCGTGAGATGCGTTTGCGAAAAGCGATTGCGCCGCTTGCAAATAAATATGATTACGTGCTGATCGACTGTCCGCCTTCGCTGGGACTTTTAACCGTGAACGGTTTGATGGCGGCGATGGACGGCGTGATCGTACCTGTGCAATGCGAATTCCTGGCGCTGGAAGGCTTGGGTCAACTGACGCAAACCATCGACCGTGTGCGTTCCCTGCTTTTCCCTGAGTTGAATGTGCGTGGTGTGGTGTTGACCATGTTCGACAGCCGCACAAACCTTGCCAATGATGTGGTCGCCGAAGTGAACAAACATTTTCCCGACCAGGTATTCAAGAGCGTCATCCCGCGCAGTATTCGTCTCGCCGAAGCGCCTTCGTATGGATTGCCGATCTCTGCCTATGCTCCCACGTCAGTTGGCGCAATAGCGTATGAGGCATTGGCGAAAGAGTTATTGAAGAGTGATGGCGTGAAGGTATAAATTGTGTTTCACTGTCACTTCACTATGATAAACTTTATTGTAGAGGTAATAAAATGACGACAATGAATCTTGCCGAAAGAATTACGGTCAACCCAAATCAATGCGGAGGACGTCCCTGTATTCGAGGGATGAGAATTCGCGTCATTGATGTTTTGGAATTGCAGGCGGCGGGTCTTGGTCCCACAGAAATTCTGGAAGAGTTGCCTGATTTGACAATTGAAGATATTCAAGCAGTGGCTCGTTATGCCATTCGTCGCCTTGACCATCGTGTGTTGGCAGTGGCGGCATAATGAAATTGTGGATAGACGCGCAATTATCCCCTGTGCTTGCCGAATGGATCACAGAGAATTTTGCTGATATAGAAGCAACGGCTGTTCGAGATTTAGGTTTGCGCGATGCAGAAGACCCCGTGATATTTTTTTCTGCGCGAACCGCTGATGCGGCTGTTATGACCAAAGATAGTGATTTTGTAGAATTACAACAACGGAATGGAGCGCCGCCCAAAATTATTTGGGTTACCTGCGGCAATACATCCAACATTAAACTTAAATCTATTCTCTTGGTTAATTTGCAGGAAGCAATCAACTTGCTTGAATCTGGTGAAATATTGGTGGAAATCACGGGATAGCAAGGGGATAAACTAAAAATAGTTGCTCGGAAAAGGAAGCACAAATGGCTCAACGAACTGGACTTGGCAAAGGATTGGAATCACTTATTCCCACAGGTGGGAAAACCCCATCTATTCCTACGGGCGCGCATGTTGGCGGCGTGCAACAAGTGTCTGTGGATGCGATTCAGCCCAACCCGCGTCAGCCGCGTATTCATTTCAAGGAAGAGGATCTGGCAGAGTTAGCTGCATCCATTCGTGAGCATGGCGTGATCCAGCCGCTGATCGTCATACCCAAATCCGATGGGACATATACCCTCATCGCAGGCGAACGTCGCTGGCAGGCTTCACAAAAAGCTGGCTTGCGGACCGTCCCTGTGATCACGCGGCAGGCGAATAATCAGGAATTGCTCGAGATCGCATTGATCGAAAATGTGCAGCGCGCTGATTTGAATTCACTGGAAGAAGCCGAAGCTTATCGTCAACTCGTGGAGGAGTTTGGTCTATCACATGAAATGGTTGCGAAGCGCGTTGGCAAAAGCCGCGTGGCTGTGACCAACACGTTGCGTCTGCTGAGTCTGCCAGATGTGGTCAAGCAGGCATTGGTGGATGGAAAACTCACGGAAGGTCACGCGCGCGCATTGCTGGCTTTGTCCACGCAAAAGGCGCAAGCCTCTGCGATGCAGACTGTGATCAACCTCTCTTTGAGTGTGCGCCAGACCGAGGAGTTGATCAGAAAACTCGCGGGTCAGAAACCGATCAAGGCCAAGAAACCAAGCCGCAACGCGGATGTGAACGACGTCGAGAAGCGACTGCAGCACAGCCTCGGCACCAAAGTCGCATTGAAGCACGGCAAAAAAGGCGGCACGGTCACCATCTATTATTATTCTGGTGAAGAGTTGGACGCCCTGCTGGAAAAATTAACGTAATATTTGTAGGGACACAGCGTCGCTGTGTCCTTCTGTTTTGGACACGACAACGCCGTGTTTCTACGTTGGATAATAACCATGAAGATTCTCTACAACGCAAACATCCATACACTTGATTCAAACCATCCATCGGCTTCTGCGATTTTGATCGCAGGCGGGAGGATTATCGCTGTGGGGGATAGGAATAAATTGGAAAGCCTCGCACATGGCAAAGTGGAAAAACAGGATATGCAAGGCAAAACCATTTTGCCCGGGTTGACCGATGCCCACCTCCACTTGCAGTATTTTTCGCTGGGACTTGCAAAAATCGATTGCGAAACAAAAACGAAGGAAGAATGTCTGCGCCGCGTGGCTAAGCGTGTAAAAAAAGCCAAGCCCGGCGAATGGATTCTCGGTCACGGCTGGAATCACAACGAGTGGCTCCCCTCGTCCTTAGGGAGAGGGGCTGGGGGTGAGGGTAACGATTTACCCACCGCCGAAGAGCTCGATGCTCTCGCGCCAAACAACCCCGTTTATCTCACAGCCAAATCGCTACATGCCGCATGGGCAAATACGTCCGCGCTGAATCTGGCAAAGATCACCAGCGACACGCCCAACCCCAAAGATGGCGTGATTCAACGCGATCATGCAGGACACGCAACAGGCGCGTTACTCGAATCGGCAATGGCGCTTGTGGACAGTATCATCCCTGAACCATCCATTGCCGAAGTCGCAAATGCGATTGAAATCGCGCAACCCATCCTATGGAAAATGGGACTGACGGGTATTCACGATTTTGACCGCCGCGATTCTTTCATGGCTCTGCAACAATTACACGCGCAGGGTAAGTTAAAATTGCGCGTGAATAAGAACATCCCTGTGGATAGCCTTGACCATGCCTTTGCGCTCGGCTTAACCACAGGCTTCGGCGACGATTGGTTGTGGATCGGTTCTGTCAAAGCCTTTATGGATGGCGCGCTGGGTCCGCATACCGCGGCAATGTTTCAGCCTTACTTGAACGAGCCTGAAAATCGCGGTATCCTTAACATGGACGGCGAGGAATTATTTGAGCATTGCCGCAAAGCCGCCGACGTTGGGCTGAGCATGACCGTTCATGCCATCGGTGACCGCGCCAATCATGAAGTGCTCAATGCATATCAACAACTCCGTGCCTACGAAAAAGAAAAGGGACTTCCGCATTTGCGCCATCGCATCGAACACGTGCAAGTCCTTCATCCCGATGACGCGCCGCGCTTCGCGCAACTCGATGTGATTGCGTCCATGCAGCCCATCCATGCGCCCTCCGATATGCTCACCGCCGACCGCCTCTGGGGAGACCGTTCCGCGCTTGCCTATGCCTGGCGCACGCAATTGAACTACGGCGCGCACCTTGCCTTTGGATCGGATGCGCCAGTCGAATCGCCCAATCCGTTTTTAGGATTGCACGCCGCAGTCACGCGACGACGGGCAGACGGAACCCCCTCCGCCGAAGGCTGGTACCCGGAACAAAAATTAACTTTGGCTGAGGCATTGTCCGCCTACACCCTGGGCGCCGCCTACGCCGCCAATGCAGAACATCGTCTTGGAAAACTTTCAGAAGGCTATCTTGCAGATTTGATTGTGCTCGACCATGATATCTTTTCCATGGATCCCAATGAATTATTGAATATGAACGCTGCAGCAACGATGATCAATGGCGAATGGGTATATACTTCGCTCTGAGTTGATGATTGACGCGAAGGAATACATTTGAAAGACGAAACATATTGAGTCGCCTATGTCACAAAATATTCCAAAGCTTTCCCCTGAAATGTTGATCCCCCGCATGGGCGAATATATTGCTCAAAAAGGGTTGATCACTGAAGATCAATTGCAAATGGCACTTGTCTATCAGGAAGAGCGGATAAGCAAGGGCGAACACTATTTGCTTGGACAGGCACTGGTCGACCTCAAACTGCTTGACCGCGATACGCTTGATCAGGTGGTGACAGAGCAGATCATTCAGTTGCGAAACGCTTTGCAATCATCCAACCGCAACCTTGAGCAGCGCGTAAAAGAACGCACGTCTGAGTTGAATGAAGCACTGAGAAGGCTCTCGGAATTGAGTCAGATGAAGGCGAATTTTGTGGCAAACATCTCGCACGAGTTGCGCACGCCGCTTACACATGTAAAAGGTTATATTGAATTATTGGTGACAGAATCTCTGGGAAGTATTTCAGAAGAACAACGCCATGCCCTGCAAGTGAGTCAGCGTGCCACAACCAAACTGGAAAGCATCATCGATGACCTGATCATGTTCTCGCTTGCCTCACGTGGCGAAATGAGCATGCGACTGGAGAAAGTGGATATTCGTCGTATTGTGTCCCTCGCGGCAAAATCTGCCCTCTCCAAAGCGGAAGAGCGCGGTGTGCAGGTGCTGGTATCTGCCCTGGAAAATATCCCCGGAGTGCAGGCGGATTCTGAAAAGATTGGCTGGGCGATTAATCAACTTCTCGATAACGGAATCAAATTCACCCCATCGGGTGGGAGCGTGGTGATCTCCCTCAAGGAAGAGGGCAATAACCTAGTTCTTATCTCTGTAACAGATACGGGGGTTGGCATTCCGCAGAATCGGTTAAAGGAAATTTTCGAGCCGTTCCATCAATTGGATGGCTCTTCCACGCGGCATTATGGTGGCACCGGGCTTGGGCTTTCGCTTGTTCGTCAAATTGTTGAGGCGCATGGTTCATTGTTGGATGTACAATCTGTGGAAGGAAAAGGTTCGACCTTCAAATTTCCGTTATTGGCAGTGAGTGACTAACCATGGACTTGCAAACTCTTTCCTCCTTACATAACATTTTTCAGGAAGTTCAACAAAAGCCCGATTGGAAAGCCGCGCTGGATACATTATTTGTATCCCTGCGCGACTCTTTTATTTTTGATAATGTTGCCATTTATCTCAAAGACCAGCGCACAAGGGGATTGGATGTTGTGTATGCGCGTGCGGTGGGACGTGGAAAAACCGCCGAGGCAGATGTTGTGTGGGGTGAAAGTCTCGCAAGCGAGGTGATTGCAAAAGGTCAGATGATTTTGAAAGTGCCGACACGAGGCACCGGCAAAACGGGGCGCTTGGATTTGGCGCACCTATTAGCCTTCCCGTTATACATTGGTTCGAAGTTGGGCGGCGCGCTGGTATTCGTCCGCTTTGGAGGTCCCGCATATTCAGAGTTGCATATTCAAACTGCGGCGCTCCAGGCATTTTGGACAGCGGCATTGATCGAGCGCAGGGATTTGCAGCAGGCACGTACAGAACTGGATTCTGTTCAGCGGCAAATGCGTTTGCAGGATGATTTTGTCTCTACCATTTCACATGAACTCCGCACGCCGCTGGGTTTTATTAAAGGGTACAGCACCAGCCTCCTGCGCGAAGATACCGTATGGGATGAAGCCACCAAGCGCGAGTTCTTAAATATTATCGACGAAGAAGCTGACCGTCTGGCAAGGCTCATCGAGGATATGTTGGAGTCCGCACGTTTGCAGAGCAAGACCTTGCAATTTAAGTTCTCCCCGGTAAGAATAGACGCGCTGATGCGAGATGTGGCAACACGCATCAATATGCACCACCCCGAGTTGAAGATCACTTTTAACTTCGAGACCCTTCCGCCGATCCGCGGGGATGGCACGCGCCTTTCGCAGGTCTTTGAAAATCTTTTCAGCAATGCAATCAAGTATTCTCCAGGCTCCGAGATTACCATTGGCATGAGAGCTTCGGCGGAGAATATCCGTATTACCTTCGCCGATCAAGGCGAGGGTATTTCAGAAGATTATCTGCCCTTTGTTTTTGAACGTTTTTACCGCGTGCCCGGCGAACGCACGGTGACAGGTACCGGGCTGGGTCTGTATATTTGCAAACAAATTATTATGGCACATCATGGTAATATTTGGGTAGAGTCGGTATTGGGCAAAGGAGCAACTTTCATTATAGAATTGCCCGTAGTGCCAATGCTTTGATCAGCTTTCATCTTTGCATGTTTCAAGGAGATTGTTATGGCTAAACGTATTTTGATCGTTGATGATGAGCCTCGTTACCTTCGCCTTTTGGAAGCTAACTTGCGTACAGAAGGTTATGAAGTAGCCACCGCACAGGATGGTGTGCAGGCGCTGGATGTCTTTTCTGCCCAGCCGATAGACCTGGTATTGCTGGATGTGATGATGCCGCGTCTGGATGGCTTCGGTGTCTGCCAGCGTTTGCGCGAGTTTTCGAACGTGCCCATCGTGATCCTGACTGCACGCGGGGAAGAACAGGACCGTGTGCGCGGGCTTGACCTCGGCGCAGATGATTATCTTGTGAAGCCTTTTTCAGCGACTGAATTACTGGCGCGGGTGCGGGCTGTCCTGCGCCGCGCGCATGCGCCTTCCGAAACAACTGGACAGGCGCGTTTCTTTGCCCATGGCGATCTTAAGATCGATTTTGCGCGCGCAGAAGTGTGGCGCGGCGAGGAACCCATTTCGCTTTCAGCTACAGAGTATCGCCTTCTGCTTCAGTTCACACATAATGTGGGCAAGATACTCACATCTGAAGATTTGTTGACCAGTGTCTGGGGTGCGGAATATAAGAACGATAAGGAAATCCTGTGGGTAAGTATTGCCCGCCTGCGCCAGAAACTGGAGTCGGATGCTCATGCACCGCATCATATTGTCACCCGTTCCGGTTTGGGATACCTGATGCCGCCAATTGAAATTTAATTCCAAGCGCGCCTGCTGATAGGAATGTGATTTATGCCTGAGAAGAAAATCCTTATTATTGATGCAGATGTTGCCAGCCGCAACTTCCTTGCACGCAATCTGCTTGGGCAAAAATATGAAGTCATTCAAGCCGGCTCAGGCAAGGAGGGATTGATTTAT
>Ga0302321_100006105_pt1 | contig 10582 bp, 9 predicted proteins | sample Fen_T0_1_FD_202505 | JGI IMG/M metagenome (GOLD analysis project Ga0302321, IMG submission 202505) | Peat permafrost microbial communities from Stordalen Mire near Abisko, Sweden - Fen_T0_1 | ecosystem: Environmental > Terrestrial > Soil > Wetlands > Permafrost | place: Sweden: Abisko... | reverse complement strand
AGGAGAAGCTCGGGCTCCGTTTGCTCAGCCACCACAAGGTGGGGCGGCACTCGGTCGCGAGCCAAGCCGTCACTGGCGGCGAGTCGGTCAAGGCGGTGCAGGCCCAGCTCGGGCATCGGTCCGAGCAGAGCACGCACAAGTACGCGCACCTGGGCTCTGGGGCGCAGAAACGGCTGATCGAGACCCTGAAGCCGAAAGCAGCTCCGCACGAAGCGGCCCGACGCTCTCAGGTCAACCTGGGGTCAACGAGCGAGGCGGAAGCGCCGACCTCGGATCTTCATGTCAACCTCAGGTCAACGGCGCTCGTGGCCAATACAAACGCCTCCGAATAACAAAAGTAAAAAGGCCCTGATTTCTCAGGGCCTTTTCGTCAGTTGCGCGGGGAGGATTTGAACCTCCGACCTTCGGGTTATGAGCCCGACGAGCTACCAGGCTGCTCCACCGCGCGTCAGGGAGGCGTAAAGTACTCACGGCGACTGAACTGTCAAGCGTTCCGAATTGTTTTGTAATCTTGCTGAGTTGAATCTGAAAAACGGCGCGTTTTCGGGGCTCTAGGCCGTGCTCGGCTGCACGACCGAGCGCGCGTCACGGCTCGAACGCGCTTCGCGACTCCGTTGCCCGCGTTGGCTGAGCGGCCGACATGCGCATCGTTCACGGAGCTCTTAGTGTAACCGCCGTCGCTCACGCGTCGCCCCGGCCGATGGGCGCTCGGGTTCGCGGTCCGGGTCCCTCGGCGGGGTCGGGTCGGGTCGGAGTGGCCCCCCGCAGAGCCGGACCTTCGTGTCGAGCAAACCTGCTGGACGCCAGGCGAAGGTCGCTGACGCCGATAGCTCGAAACGGCAGCGCGCGTGCCCAACGCGGTTCCGAGGCGGCAACGTCTCGGCCCGCGCTCGGGTTTGCCCTCGACCGCATGACTCTGGCTGACGTGAAGGCTTGGGCCGAGAGTCAGCACGTCAACTGTGAAGACGTGCGCGGCGGGCTCTTGCGTTGCACCGACGTGCCGGTGGTTGCGCTTGGCGGTTCGGGTCCGCTCATCAACCGTTTGGATTTCGGCTTTACGCTCGCCGATCAGCGGCTGGTGAACCTCAGCGCCTGGCGCAATGGGCTCACCAGCGTAGCGGCGGCCGCTCAGATGGACGCGGTGGTTGCCAGCATGAGGGAGCGCGTCGGTGCGCCCTCCCATGAAGAAGGCCGGCGCAGTGCACAATATCTGGCGGCGGGCCCCTTGCACACCACCTTGGTTCAATATCGTTTCAAGGACTATATCGCGGACGTGAGCGCGACCAACATCCCGGGTCGCGGTCTCTCGCTGCGGGAGCACTACATGTCGGCGCGCGATTAGGCGCCGGGGCTGTCGGGCGTGAGCAATCGCCTCACGGCAGCATCGTCAGGACGCATTGCGAGCTCGCTCGCCGCATCGCCTCTGCCTTGCTGGCGCGGCGCTTGCCACTTCAGTCAGCCCTCTGAATAACCCTGAAGCGGTAGGCCCGACGCCAGAGGAGACCTGGTTGGGGCGATGCGGCGCAGCATTTGTCGGGATTTCTGCATTCTGCGTGCTCGGCCCCAGCCTATCGGGTAAGTAGGTTGTTGCCCCCATGCTGACGATGAAGACCAAGTACGCGCTCAAGGCTCTGGCCTTGCTCGCCTCTGTCGATCAGGCACAGCCGATGCTGATTGCCGACATCGCCGAGCGTGAGGGCATTCCCAAGAAATTCCTGGAGCTGATCCTGCGCGAGCTCAAAGCGCACGGCATCCTGGACAGCAGGAAGGGACGAGGCGGCGGCTATCTGCTTCGCCGGCGTCCCGAAGACATCAATTTGGCGAGCATCATCCGCATTTTGGATGGACCGCTCGCGCCCGTGCCTTGTTTGAGCCAAACCGCCTATCGCCGCTGCGAAGGCTGCGAGGACGAACGGACGTGCGGTATCCGCTTGGTGCTGAAGGAGATGCACCAGTCCACATTGCGGGTGCTCGAGGGCACGACGCTCGCGGACGTTGCGGCGAAGGTAAGGGAAGCGGCGGCGGGGACGAAGCCGGTGGTGCGGTACTCCATCTGAGATCGAGAGGAGAGCGGGCACGGGCACGGACGCGGTTGGGGAAGGAGAGGCAGAGGACGGACAGAGAGAAAGGGTTGGGATGCGGGTACTTGGAGGGTACTGTCTGTTGAAGTGGACGTGGCGCTTTTTTGGTGGCAGGGTCGCAGCCGATTGTTCTGGGAATGCGACCAATGACCGTTCTTACGTTGCCTGGCGCGGGCTCTTTGGCGCTGTCGGTGCGGGCTAAGGCGCTTGTTTTCGAAGATCCAAAGTCAGTCGCACTGCTGGAAAAGGTGCGAGAGATCGCGCCGGGTGCGGGAAGCGTCCTGATCAGCGGCGAGACGGGCACGGGCAGGGAACTCGTGGCGCGGCACCTGCACGAGCTGAGTGCCCGAGGGGGACGCCCGTTCTTGGCGGTGAACTGCAGTGGGTTTGCGCCGGCTGCCGCGGACAGTGAGCTGTTCGGGCATACCAAAGGCGCCTTCGAGGGAGCAACCAGTGCGCGGGCAGGTTGGTTCGAGGCAGCACACGGCGGTACTCTGTTCCTGGACGAAATCGGAGATCTATCGCCGAGATTGCAGCAAAAGCTGTTGCGCGTGTTATCGGCGGGGGAGGTCGTGCGTTTGGGCGCTGAGCAGCCGACCCCGGTTGACGTTCGCCTGATCGCCGCTACGAATGTAGACCTGGAACAGGCCGTCTTAGCGGGTCATTTCAATCAGCAGCTGCTGGAAAGTCTAGGCGGCGCAAAGCTCGAGCTTGCACCACTCCGTGAGCGCCGTGGCGATATTTTGCCTTTGGCTCGACATTTTCTGGAATTTTATCGAACGCGGTTGGATTTGCGTCCGACCGAGCTCGGGGCTGAGGCCGCGCAGCGACTTCTCGACCATTCTTGGCCCGGCAACATTCGCGAGCTGGAAAATGCCATGCATCATGCGCTGCTGCTCTGCCACGGCACGGAGATTACGCCCGAAGACTTGCGGCTGAGTGCGCTCGATTCGCGAGCGAAAACGACCGGGCGTGCCGAAGCGGAGGCCGAGCGGACGTCTTTCGAGCAGGCCTTGCTCGAGTTGTTCGAGCAAGAGCTGCCGAACTTATTCGAGCAGATCGAAAATATGGTCCTGAAAACAGCGTATCGCTACTGCGCGCACAACCAGTTGCAGACCGCGCGGCTGCTCGGCATCAGCCGCAATGTCGTGCGGGCGCGCTTGATTCGGTTCGGAGAGATCACGGGTTCGGTGCGCGGCACGCCCAAAAATCGAGCGCTCGAGGCTCGGGAAGTTACGGGATAAAATGGCATTCGATAGAGTCGAGTCGGCGCTCTCTGCAATCGCAAGCGGGCAGATCGTCGTGGTCGTAGACGACGCCGCGCGTGAGAACGAGGGTGATCTGATCTTGGCCGCCGAGCATGCAACGCCGGAGAAGATTGCGTTCATGATCCGGCACACGAGCGGTGTGTTGTGCGCCACCTTGCCGAGCGAGCGGGCTCGTGATTTGGCGCTGCCCTTGATGGTCGCCGAAAACACCGAGTCGATGCGCACCGCGTTCACGGTCTCGGTGGACTACACGGTCGGCACGACGACCGGGATCTCCGCCGCCGATCGCAGCGCCACGTTGCGCGCACTCGCGGATCCACTGCGCCGCGCGGCGGATTTCGCGCGGCCCGGGCACATCTTCCCACTGCGTGTGCGTGAGGGTGGCGTGCTCCGCCGCGAGGGGCACACCGAGGCCGCTTCGGACTTGGCGCGCTTGGCTGGGCTCGCGCCGGTCGGCGTGTTGGCGGAGCTAGTGAACGACGACGGCACCATGAAGGGCCCCGAGCAGGTCGCTCGGTTCGCGGCAGAGCACGGGCTGGTCCGCATCAGCATCGCTGATTTGATCGCGTACCGAAGGCGCACGGAGGTGTTGGTCGAGCCCGTTGCGGATGCGCGCCTGCCTACGCGGCACGGCGTGTTCAGCGCCCGCGTGTATCGCGGCGTGCTCGATGGCATCGAACACGTGGCGTTGGTGCGCGGGGAGGTGCGCGGCGCGCAAAACGTGCTCGTGCGCGTACACTCGGAATGCCTCACGGGCGACATCTTCGGTAGCACGCGCTGCGACTGCGGCAGCCAACTCGATTCCGCGTTGGAGAAGATCGCGGCCATTGGCCAAGGTGTGGTGGTGTATCTGCGCGGCCACGAGGGCCGCGGCATCGGCTTGACGAGCAAGATGCACGCTTACAAGTTGCAAGATCAAGGTCGCGACACCGTGCAAGCGAATCTCGATCTGGGCTTGCCGGTGGATTGCCGCAACTATGACGTGGGCGCGCAGATCCTGACGGACTTGGGTGTCACCACGATGCGTTTGATGAGTAACAATCCAGCCAAGTTCAAGGAATTGGAAGGTTACAAATTGCGCATCGTGGAGCGCGTGCCACTGCTCACTCGCCCGACGCAGGACAACATCGCGTATCTCACCACCAAACAGTCGAAGCTCGGACACACCTTGGGCGTATTGCCCTGCCCCGTGCCGGCCAGCTGAGCCTAGGCGGGATTTGACGCCCGGACCTCTTGGTCCAATAATTCGGGGGCAATTTGTCCGACTCGGCCGTCGTGAATCCGAGCGCAGCTTCGCTCAGCGAGCCCAACATCTGGGGCGTGCCCGGCTTCCGTGAGTTCATGCTCAGCATGATCTTGGTCACGCTGGCCAATCAGATCCAAGGCACCGTCGTCGCTTACCAAATCTACGAGTTGACGCGAGATCCACTGTCGCTTGGTGCGGTGGGCTTGGCCGAGGCCTTGCCCTTCGTGACCTTTGCTCTGTTCGGCGGCCACGTGGCGGACGCGCGTGACCGGCGGCGTGTTGCCCTGTCGGTGCTGTACGTGATGGTGGCGGTCTCGGCTTGCTTGTTGCTGTTCACGCTCGAGCGCAGCGCGTTGGGCGTCACGCTCCACAAGCGGCTCATCTATTCGTCGATCGTGGTCCTGGGTGTCTGTCGAAGCTTCTTGCAGCCGGCTCGCGCCGCATTGAATGCAGAGCTCCTGCCGCCCAGTTTGTATGCCAAGGGGATCGCGATCCGCACCAGCTTCTTCCAGTTGGCCATGTTTGCGGGGCCTGCTGGCGGTGGCCTCTTGTACGCGGCCACTGGTCCCGAGGGCGCTTACCTGGGGGCAGGGCTACTGTTGGTCGCGGCCTGGCTGGCGATGTTCCGCGTCCCCAAAGATCGCCCGACGCAAACCCTGAAGAGTGCGCTGTCGGTGGCGCGCAGCATTCGCGAAGGCGTCAGCTACTTGGCGAGCGATCGCCTGCTGCTTTCTGCGTTGCTGTTGGATTTGTTCGGCGTGCTGTTCGGGGGTGCCACGGCCTTGCTGCCCGTGTTTGCCAACGAGATCTTGGCGGTCGGTTCGCGTGGGTTCGGTATGCTGCGTGCGGCGCCGGCCGTGGGGGCCCTGGCCGCGTCCATCTTCCTGGCGTCGCGTCCACCGTTGCGTCGGGCAGGGCGGACCTTGCTCCTGGCGACCGCGGGGTTTGGCGTAGCCATGGTTGCCTTTGCGCTCTCGAAGAGCTTCTGGCTGTCTCTCGGGCTACTTGCGTTGAGCGGCGCGCTCGACATGGTGAGCGTGGTCGTGCGCAGCACTTTGTTACAACTGCGTGTCCCAGGGCGCCTGCTCGGTCGCGTGGCGTCGATCAACCAGATCTTCATCGGCTCCTCCAACGAGATCGGCGCCTTCGAATCGGGGGTCGCGGCACGCCTCCTGGGCGTGATTCCGTCGGTCGTTTTCGGCGGGGGAATGACCTTGCTCGTCACGGGCGTGACGACTTTGCTCGGACCGGAGCTGCGCCGGCTGCGGCGGCTCGATCACGTGGCAGAGTGACCGCAAACTCGAGTCCAGATCCAGCACGAGCGGGGCGTCCCGCGCGGAGACGTGCGCAGGCGATGGCATTATCCGTGCCGCTGTGGGAAGATGACTGCGATGTCACTGTCCGGGCTCAATGAACGAGATCTGGCTGCGTTGCCGATCTTCCCGCTTCCCAACGTCGTGCTTTTTCCCGGCGCGCTGTTGCCCTTGCACGTGTTCGAGCCGCGCTACCGCCAGCTCGTGCGGGCGGTGCTGGGTGGTCCGAAACTGATGGGCATCGTTCGGCTCCGGCCCGGTTTCGAAGCAGACTACGACGGCCGTCCGCCCGTCTTCGAGGTGTGCGGGGTCGGCTCCGTGATCGATTCCGCAGAGCACGCCGACGGTCGCTTCGACATCACCCTGCGCGGCCTCGCCCGCGCCCGGATTCTGGAAGAGCTCCCTCCCACCCGAGCCTTCCGTGAAGTGCGGGTCGAAGAACTGACGGACGGCTTCTCCGATGCCGCCGTCACCAGCGCTTGGCAACGCAAACTGATCTCGCTGTGGACGACCCTCGCTCCCCATCTGCCGGAATCGGTCCGCGACCTGCGCGCGCTCACCCGCGGCGCGGAAGGTGCCGGCGCTTACGCGGATCGTTTGGCCGCCGCGCTCGTGGGCGATCCGGACGCGAGCCAACGCCTCCTCGCAGAACTGGACCCGACCGAACGCCTGCGCCTGCTCACCGAAAAGCTGCAACAAGTCCACGATAGCGTTACGCCTGTGAACGCCGCGCGGCGCACCGAACTCAACTAAAGAAACGCCGAGGTAGCGACCCCAACTCAGTGCGCTCGCCCGTACTGCGGCGGGACCAACGGCTTGTGCCCGAGCGCGCGGGCCGCGTTGATCGGAAAATAGGGGTCGCGCAAGAATTGGCGCGCGAGGAACACGAAGTCGGCTTGATCTTTGCGGATGATTTCGTCGGCTTGGTGCGCTTCGGTGATCAACCCGACGGCGGCGACGCGCAGCTGGGTGGCGCGCTTCACGGCCTCGGCAAAGCCCACCTGATAGCCCGGGCCCGTCGGGATGATGGCTTTGGCCACGCTGCCCCCCGCGCTGCAGTCGATTAAGTCGATGTCTTCACGCTCGAGGAGTTTGGCGAGTTGCACGGTATCTTCGATGGCCCAGCCGCCGGGCACCCAATCCGTGCAGGACAGGCGCACGCCGAACACGCGGTCCTGCGGCCACACGGCGCGCAGGCTGCGCACCGTTTCGAGCAGGAAACGCGCTCGATTCTCGAAGCTGCCGCCATACGCATCGGTGCGTTGATTGGACAGCGGGGAAAGAAAGCTGTGTAGCAAGTAACCGTGCGCCGCGTGCAATTCGAGATAGCGGAAGCCAGCGCTCAGGGCGCGGCGGGCAGCGGCGCAGAACTGCTCGCGGATGCTGGCAAGCTCCTCGACCGAGAGTTCGTGCGGGATGCGGTATTGTTCATCGAAGGGGATGGGGCTTGCGCCGACGATGTCCCAGCCGCCGGCCTCATCGGCCAAGGGCTTTCCACCTTCCCACGGGCGGCCGGTGGCGGCTTTACGACCCGCGTGCGCGAGTTGAATGCCGGCGACCGCGCCCTGTTCTTCCATGAAGCGGGCAATGCGCGCCAAGGGTTCGGTCTGCGCGTCTTGCCACAGGCCCATGTCGCTCGGAGAGATGCGCCCGCGCGCTTCGACCGCCGTGGCCTCGACCACCACCAGCGACGCGCCACCGACCGCGCGTGAACCCAGGTGCACCAGATGCCAGTCGTTCGCGAAGCCGTCTAATGCGCTGTACTGGCACATCGGTGACACGGCGATGCGATTTCGGAACGTCACGCTACGGATCGAAAGGGGGTCGAAAAGGTGTGCCATGTTCGAAGGTCCTAAGGCCAATACGCCTCACGGCCAAGGGCTAATTCGGCGCTTGTTTTGCCGTGTCCACGGCAGTAGAAACATCGCTACCACCAATGAACCTCGTGAATCCTCCGACTGGAACTTCTCGTCGCCAAGTGCTGGTTCACACGCTGAGCACTGGTTTCGCTCTGGCAGTCACGCCGATCTCCGCATCCGCGCTGACGACCGATAGCGACGGTCTAACGGCCGGCGAAATCAAAATTCCGACCAGCGCGGGCGAAATTCCCGGCTACCGCGCGTTGCCGCTCAAGCCCAAAGGCAAGCTGCCGGTAGTTTTGGTCGTGCACGAGATCTTCGGTGTGCACGAACACATCAAAGATGTCTGCCGCCGCTTCGCCAAGGAGGGCTACTACGCGATCGCTCCCGAGCTATTTGCGCGTCAGGGGGACGTTTCGAAGCTGACGGACTTCAAAGAGATCATCAGCAAAGTCGTGTCCAAAGTGTCGGATGCGCAGGTGATGTCGGATTTGGACGCCGCGTTCGCATTGGCCAAGAAGGATCCGCACACGGATGCGTCGAAGCTTTCGATCACCGGTTTTTGTTGGGGGGGGCGCATTGTCTGGCTGTACGCCGCCCAGCAGCCGGCGCTCAAAGCCGCGGTTGCCTGGTACGGCAAGATCGTTGGCGAAAAAGACGACCTGCATCCGCGCTTTCCCACCGACGTCGTAGCGCAACTCAAGGCGCCCGTTCTGGGCCTTTATGGCGCCAAAGATCAAGGTATTCCGGTCGACACGGTTCAGCAGCAAGCCCAGGCTTTGGCCGCGTCTTCCAACGCGGCAGCGAAAGCCTCGAGCGTTCACCTTTACCCCGAGGCGGGCCACGCGTTCTTCGCGGACTACCGGCCGAGCTATCACCAAGAATCAGCTGCCGACGGTTGGAAGCGCACGCTCGATTGGTTCAAGAGTCACCACGCGAAGTAGAAGGAGCGCCAGACCATGAAGATCAAACGATTGGGCCGCACGGGTCTGAAAGTCAGCGAGATCTGCCTCGGCACGATGACCTTCGGCAACCAATGCGATAAAGCTGCGTCTTTTGCGATCATGGACAAAGCGTTCGAGGCGGGCGTGTTCTTCTTCGACACTGCGGACGTGTATCCGCTGGGCGCTACGCCCGAAATGCGCGGCAGCACCGAGACGCTCGTCGGCAAGTGGCTCGCCGAGCGCAAGCTGCGCGACCAGGTCGTGCTCGCTAGCAAATGCCGGGGGCAGATGGGGGAGGGCCCAAACGAAGTGGGACTGTCGCGCAAGCACATCATTGCCGCCGTCGAAGCCAGCCTGAGCCGTCTGAAGACGGACTATCTCGACCTGTATCAAACCCACCAACCCGATCCTGAAACGCCGATCGAAGAAACGCTCGGCGCCCTGAATGATTTGGTTCACCAGGGCAAAGTCCGCTACCTGGGCTCCAGCAACTATCCCGCGCATTTGCTGGGCAAGGCGCTGTGGACCAGCGACAAACACGGCTACGCCCGCTACGAGAGCAATCAGCCCCGATACAACATCTTGTATCGCGAAATCGAGAACGAGATCGTGCCCCTGTGCCGAGCCGAGGACGTCGGCTTGATCGTTTACAATCCGCTCGCGGGAGGCTTTCTGACCGGCCGCTACCAACCCGGCCAAGACGTCAGCGCGGGCACGCGCTTCTCGCTCAACCAAGCCGGGAAATTCTATCAGCAACGCTACTGGCAGAGCGCCCAGTTCGAAGCGGTCGAGAGCTTGAAAGCTTTCTTCAATCAGCGTGGCCGCTCGCTGACCCAAGTGGCGCTGGCCTGGGTCTTGGCTCAGAAAGGGGTGACGTGCGCGATCTTGGGCGCCAGTCGCGCCGAGCAACTCGAGCAAAGCCTACCCGGCGTGACGTTGGAACTTACTTCTGAGGAACTCGCGTTCTGCGACCAAATTTGGTTCGACTTGCCGAGGCTGAAAGATCCGACCGTTGCCCTGCGCTGACATCCGCTAGCGGCATCGCCTCCTCTCACTTAACGGAGGGAAGCGCCATGAGTCAGCGCTAAGCAATTGCGCCACGGCGGGCGCGCGGGTCATGGTCGGGTGGCGCGCGGGGATCAATCGCCGCGCTTGGAGAAGCATCAGCATGTCCGGACCTACCCCTACTCTCGGCGCGCAAGCCGCTCGTCAGCTTGCAAATACCACTAAAACGCCGCCGCAATGGATCGGCACGACACCCCGCTGGCTCGTTAGTCTATTGCCGTGGACGCCAGTCGAAGCTGGCACCTACCGCGTCAACAAGGTCAAAGAGGGCGGCGAAGATAACATCGGCATCGAGTGCAGCCCGAGCGACGGTGACGAGCTTCCCAAGGCGTTCGTCGACTACGAGGAACACCCGCGCGAATACACCCTGAGCACCGTCACCACGACGCTCGAGGTGCAGACCCGCATCTCGGATTTGTATCGCAGCCCCATGGATCAGGTCCGTGAGCAGCTGGCCGTCCTCGTCGACATGGTGAAGGAGCGCCAGGAGCGCGAATTGATCAACAACCCGAACTATGGCCTCCTGAGCCACGTGATCCCATCGCAGCGGATCTCGACGCGCACCGGAGCGCCCACGCCCGATGACCTCGATGAGCTGATCACCAAGGTTTGGAAGGAACCCGCTTTCTTCCTGGCGCACCCCAAATCGATCGCCGCCTTCGGCCGTGAATGCACGCGTCGCGGAGTCCCGCCACCAACCACCACCCTGTTCGGCTCCCCGTTCTTAACTTGGCGCGGGCTACCCCTGGTGCCGTGCGACAAGCTGGACGTCTATCAGAATGATCAGGGCAAAAACGTGAGCAATA
>Ga0302321_100006104_pt1 | contig 10584 bp, 8 predicted proteins | sample Fen_T0_1_FD_202505 | JGI IMG/M metagenome (GOLD analysis project Ga0302321, IMG submission 202505) | Peat permafrost microbial communities from Stordalen Mire near Abisko, Sweden - Fen_T0_1 | ecosystem: Environmental > Terrestrial > Soil > Wetlands > Permafrost | place: Sweden: Abisko... | reverse complement strand
CGGCGATGCTGCCGTCGAGCTGGGCCAGCGTGAAGGCCACGTGCGTGCCGGCCTTGCGGATGTCCAGCTTCTCGCCGATGCAGACGATCGGCGTCAGACCGTGCTTGTAGGCGGCCTTGGCCTTGGCGTTGACGACGGCGTCGGACTCCGCGTGGTACTCGCGCCGCTCGCTGTGCCCCACGACGGCGTAGGTGACGCCGAGCTTGGCCAGGAACGCGCCGGAGATCTCGCCGGTGTAGGCGCCCGAGTCGAAGGCGGAGACGTCCTGCGCGCCGTACTTCAGCTTGAGCTTGTCGCCGTCGACCAGGGTCTGCACCGAGCGGATGTCGGTGAACGGCGGGATCACCGCGACCTCGACGTCCGCGTAGTCGTGCTTGGCGTCGTCCAGGGTCCAGGCGAGCTTCTGCACCAGGTGCGTGGCCTGCTGGTGGTCCAGGTTCATCTTCCAGTTGCCCGCCATGAGCGGGGTGCGGCTGTCAGCCATGATGCTCAGCTCTCCAGGACGGCGATGCCGGGGAGGGTCTTGCCCTCCAGGAACTCCAGCGACGCGCCGCCGCCGGTCGAGATGTGCCCGAACGCCTTCTCGTCGAAGCCGAGCCGGCGGACGGCGGCCGCGGAGTCCCCGCCGCCGACGACCGTGAAGGCGTCGCTGTCGATCAGGGCCTGCGCCAGCGCCCGGGTGCCGTGGCTGTAGGGCTCCAGCTCGAAGACGCCGGCGGGGCCGTTCCAGAAGACCGTCCTGGCGTCGGCCAGCGCCGCCGCGAAGAGCTTGGAGGTCTCGGGGCCGACGTCCAGGCCCATCCGGTCGGCCGGGATCGCGTCGGCGGCGACGACGTCGTGCTCGGCGTCCGCGGAGAAGGCGGTCGCGGCGACGATGTCGACCGGCAGCACGACCTGGACGCCCAGCTCGGCCGCGCGGTCGAGGTAGCCCTTGACGACGTCGATCTGGTCGGCCTCGAGCAGGCTCTTGCCCACCTCGTAGCCCTTCGCGGCGAGGAAGGTGAACACCATGCCGCCACCGATGACGATCCGGTCGGCCTTGCCGAGCAGGTTGTCGATGACACCGAGCTTGTCGGAGACCTTCGAGCCGCCCAGCACGACCACGTACGGGCGCTGCGGGTCGACGGTGAGCTTCTTGAGGACCTCGACCTCGGTCAGCACCAGCCCGCCGGCCGCGTGCGGCAGGCGGAGGGCGACGTCGTAGACGCTGGCCTGCTTGCGGTGGACGACGCCGAACCCGTCGGAGACGAAGGCGTCGGCCAGGGCGGCGAGCTGGTCGGCGAAGGCGCCGCGCTCCGCCTCGTCCTTGCTGGTCTCCCCCGCGTTGAAGCGGATGTTCTCCAGGACGGCGACGTCGCCGTCGGCCAGGGCGGCGACGACGGCCTGCGCGGACGCGCCGACGGTGTCCGTCGCGAAGGCGACGTCCTTGCCGAGCAGCTCGGACAGCCGGGCCACGACCGGCGCCAGCGAGTACTTGGCGTCCGGTGCGCCCTTGGGGCGGCCGAGGTGGGCGACGACGACGACGCGGGCACCGGCGTCGGCCAGGCGCCGGATGGTGGGCACGGAGGCGCGGATGCGGCCGTCGTCCGTGATCGTGGTGCCGTCGAGCGGGACGTTGAGGTCGGACCGGACGAGCACGCGCTTGCCGCGCAGGTCGCCGAGGTCGTCGATGGTCTTCATGCAGTACTCCTGCCGGGAGCGGGACAAGGGGCCAGGCGCACCGAACCGGCGGGCGCTGCAGGAGCAGCGCACCGCCGGTTCGGCGTCGTCATGGTGTGATCAGCTCAGTGATCAGATCGTGGCGACCCTGCGTCAGAGCGAGGCGCCGACGAGCGTCGTCAGGTCGACGAGGCGGTTGGAGTAGCCCCACTCGTTGTCGTACCAGCCGACGATCTTGGCCTGGTTGCCCTGGACCGTGGTGAGCCCGGCGTCGAAGGTGCAGGACGCCGGCGAGGTCACGATGTCGGAGGAGACGATCGGGTCCTCGGTGTACTCCAGGTAGCCCTTCAGGGCACCCTCGGCGGCCTTCTTGAACGCGGCGTTGACCTCGTCCTTGGTGGTCTCGCGGCCGAGCTCGACCGTGAGGTCGGTGGCGGAGCCGGTCGGGACCGGCACGCGCATGGCGAAGCCGTCCAGCTTGCCCTTGAGCTCCGGGATGACCAGCGCGATCGCGCGGGCGGCGCCCGTCGTGGTGGGGATGATGTTCGTGGCGGCGGCGCGGGCGCGACGCAGGTCCTTGTGGGGGAAGTCGAGGATGACCTGGTCGTTCGTGTACGCGTGGATCGTCGTCATGAGGCCCTTGACGATCCCGAACTCCTCCAGCAGCACCTTCGCCATCGGCGCGAGGCAGTTGGTGGTGCACGAGGCGTTGGAGATGATGTGGTGCTTCGCCGGGTCGTAGTCGGCGTCGTTGATGCCGAGCACGACGGTGAAGTCCTCGTTCTTCGCCGGGGCGGAGATCAGGACCTTCTTGGCGCCGGCCTCGATGTGGGCCTTGGCCTTGGCGGCGTCGGTGAAGTGGCCCGTCGACTCCAGGACGACGTCCGCACCGAGTTCCTTCCAGGGGAGCGCGCCCGGGTCACGCTCGGCGAGAGCGCGGAAGCTCTTGCCGCCGACCGTGATGGAGCCCTCGTCGAAGCTGACCTCCCGGCCCAGCCGGCCCAGGATCGAGTCGTACTTGAGGAGGTGGGCGAGGGTCTTGTTGTCGGTGAGGTCGTTGACCCCGACGATCTCGATGTCGGCACCCGACGCCAGGATGGCGCGGAAGAAGTTGCGGCCGATGCGGCCGAAGCCGTTGATGCCTACCCGAACGGTCACGAGAGGAGCCCTCCCTGGCGCCGGGCGCTCCCGGCGCAAGTCTGCGGATGTGAGAGATACGCACGTCGTCGTACGCCCTTGGCACTGGCAACCCTAGGGGTTACCACTAGGTACCACCCAACCGGTTGCCCGGGGGCGGACCCCAGGCCGATGGTCCCGCCGGTCACAGCCGGATGTCTGCACTGTGACCTGCCGGTTTCGGCCGGGGGGTGATCCGTCGTCCGGACGCCCGGTCAGGCGTCCAGCATGTCCGGAGTCAGGTTGGCGTCCGTCCCCGGGACGCCGAGCTCGGCCGCCCGCTTGTCGGCCATGGCCAACAGCCGGCGGATCCGGCCGGCGACGGCGTCCTTGGTCATCGGGGGGTCGGCCAGCTGGCCGAGCTCCTCCAGCGACGCCTGCTTGTGCTCCAGCCGGAGCCGGCCGGCCGCACGCAGGTGCTCCGGGACGTCGTCCCCGAGGATCTCCATCGCGCGCTCGACCCGCGAGCCGGCCGCCACCGCGGCGCGCGCCGACCGGCGCAGGTTCGCGTCGTCGAAGTTCGCCAGCCGGTTGGCCGTCGCCCGGACCTCGCGCCGCATCCGGCGCTCCTCCCAGGCCATCACGGCGTCGTGCGCGCCCAGGCGGGTGAGCATGGCGCCGATCGTGTCGCCGTCCCGGATGACGACGCGGTCCACCCCACGAACCTCGCGCGCCTTCGACTGCACACCCATCCGGCGGGCCGCGCCGACGAGCGCCAGCGCCGCCTCCGGCCCCGGGCAGGTCACCTCGAGCGCGGACGAGCGGCCCGGCTCGGTCAGTGAGCCGTGGGCCAGGAAGGCACCGCGCCATGCAGCCTCGGCGTCGCACGTCGCCCCCGAGACCACCTGCGGCGGGAGCCCGCGGACCGGACGGCCGCGGCCGTCCAGCAGGCCGGTCTGCCGGGCGAGCGACTCCCCCTCGCGCACCACCCGCACGACGTACCGGCTGCCCCGGCGCAAGCCGCCGGGCGCGAGCACGATGACGTCGGAGCTGTGCCCGAAGACCTCCGCGATATCCCGGCGGAGCCGCCGGGCCGCGTTGCCGGTGTCGAGCTCGGCCTCCACCACGATCCGGCCCCCGACGATGTGCAGCCCCCCGGCAAAGCGCAGGGTGGCCGACACCTCCGCCTTGCGACAGCACGGCTTGGTCACCGTCAGGCGGCTCAGTTCGTCCTTCACCAGAGCCGTCAGCGCCATGCCGGACATCCTGCCACCGGCCGGGCGGGCACGATGCACGTACCCCACCGTCAGGTCGGGATGGTCACGCTCGGTCGTCGAAATCGTCACTGTTTCCCTCGTCGTTGTCCCACGCCGGTAATCGCAGCCGGCCCCGACGTCCGGTCGAGCAAGCGGCGCCGGGCCCGCTCAGACGTCCCCCACAACCCCTGCGAAGACGTCACGATAAGCGGCCGCCAGCCGCAATGGGTCGTGACGCGCGGTGCCGTCCCCCAGCGAAACCTGACGCATGACCAGACGGGCCCCCAGGAGGCTCGCCACATCGGCCAGTGCTCCCGGGTCCTCCACCGCGGAGGGATCGGCCAGCACCGCGTCGATGGACAGGTCGGGGGCGTGCGCCGCGAGCACGTCCAGGTGCGCCTCCGGACTGAAACCGTCCGTCTCCCCCTTCTGCGGGCTGAGGTTGAGCGTGACACAGACCCGGGCCTGCGTGTCGTGCAGAGCGGCGGACAGCTGGGGCACCAGAAGGTGGGGCAGGACACTGGTGAACCACGAGCCCGGCCCCAGCACCACCCAGTCCGCCGTCCGCACGGCCTCGATCGCCTCCTGGCAGGCGGGCGGCGCTTCCGGCACGAGCCGCACCGACACCACGGCGCCGGGCGTCACGGCGACGGCGACCTGGCCGCGGACGTTGGCCAGCGCCCCCGGGTCCGCCGGGTCGACGCCACGCACGGTCGCCTCGATGTCCAGCGGGACGGCGGCCATCGGCAGCACCCGACCGCGCGCGCCGAGCAGCCGGCCCACCCAGTCCAGGCCGCTCACGGTGTCGCCGAGGAGGTCCCACAGGGTGACGATGAGCAGGTTGCCGAGCGCGTGGTCGTGCAGGGCGCCCGCGCTGGCGAACCGGTGCTGCAGGACGTCCCGCCAGAGCCGTCCCCACTCGCTGTCGTCGCACAGCGCCGACAGCGCCATCCGCAGGTCGCCGGGCGGCAGCACTCCCAGCTCGCGCCGCAGGCGCCCCGACGAGCCGCCGTCGTCCGCGACCGTGACGACGGCCGTCAGGCGGTCCGTCAGGTGCCGCAGCGCCGAGAGCGAGGCCGACAGGCCATGGCCACCGCCCAGGGCCACCACCGCTGGCCCCACCATCATTCCCGGCCCAGGTCGCGATGCACCGTCGCGGTGTGGACGCCGGGACCGCGCAGCAGCCCCGCCAACGCCTCGGCCATCGCGACGGACCGGTGCTTGCCACCGGTGCAGCCGACCGCGACCGTGACGTAGCGCTTGTTCTCCCGGGCGTAGCCCGGCAGGAGCGGCGCCAGCGTCGAGGCGTACCCCTTGAGGAACGCCTCCGCGCCGTCCTGACCGAGCACGAAGTCCCGGACGGCGGCGTCCAGGCCGGTACGCGGGCGCAGCTCGGGCACCCAGAACGGGTTCGGCAGGAAACGGACGTCGGCGACGTGGTCGGCGTCCAGGGGCAGGCCGTACTTGAAGCCGAAGGACATCACGGTGACGCGCAGCGCCGGCCCGGTGTCCTCGCCGAAGGCGTCGACCACCTTCGCCGCGAGCTGGTGCACGTTGAGGTGCGAGGTGTCGATGACGACCTCCGCCGAGGCCCGCAGGTCGGACATCAGCTCCCGCTCCCGGGCGATGCCGTCGAGGAGGCGGCCGTCGCCCTGCAGCGGGTGCGGACGCCGGACCGACTCGAACCGCCGCACCAGCGCCTCGTCGACCGCGTCCAGGAAGAGCAGCCGGTGGCCCACGCCGCGCCGGTCCAGCTCGACCAGCGCCGACTGCACGGCGGCGAAGAACGAGCGGCCCCGGACGTCGACGGCGACGGCCAGCCGGGTCAGCTCGGGGCCCGCGCTCGTCGTCAGGTCGATGAGGCTCGAGATGAGCTGCGGCGGGAGGTTGTCGACGACGTACCAGCCGACGTCCTCCAGCACCTTCGTCGCGGTGGACCGCCCGGCCCCGGACATCCCGGTGATCACGAGCAGTTCTCCCGGGCCGCTGCCGCGGGGCACCTCGGCGGAGCCCGCCGGCACGGGCCCGCTGCCGTCGTCCGGCCGGGCGACGTCGCTTGGCGTCACGTCGGTTCCCTTCGTCCCGCCGGCCGGGGCCGACGTCTGTCGTGCCGCCGTGGCGGCCGGATGGCCCGAGTCATTCGAGGATCTCACCGGTGGCCATGTCGACGGCGGGTATCGCCGCGCCGTCGGACGCCGAACCGTTGCCGTTCACGTTGCCGTTCCCGTTCCCTGCGGCGCGGGCGCCGGCGCCGGACGGGCCGGGCGGCGCGGCCAGCGCGGCCACGACGGCCCCCGCCAGTGCCGGCCCGATGCCCTGTACCGAGGCGATCTCCTCCGCGTGGGCCACCCGCAGCCGCTTGACCGAGCCGAACGCCCGCAGCAGCGCCTTCTTGCGCGCGGGCCCGAGCCCGGGGACGTCGTCGAGGGCGCTCGCCGTCATCGCCGCGCTGCGCTTCTGCCGGTGGTGCGTGATGGCGAACCGGTGCGCCTCGTCCCGCACGCGCTGCAGCAGGTACAGGCCCTCGCTGGTGCGCGGCAGGACGAGCGGCTGGTCGTCGTCGGGGAGCCACACCTCCTCGAGGCGCTTGGCAAGGCCGCAGAGCGCGACGTCGTCCACCCCGAGCGCCGCCATCGCCCGGGCGGCGGCCGCCACCTGCGGCGGGCCGCCGTCGACCACGACGAGGTTCGGCGGGTAGGCGAACTTCCGCGGGCGTCCGGTCTCGGGGTCGATCGGGGACGCCGCGCCCGCCGGGCCGTCGTCCGCGTCGCCCCCGGCGCCGCCCCCGAGGTCCAGGTCGCCGGCCTGCTCGCGCTCGTCGAGGTAGCGGCGGAACCGGCGGGTGATGACCTCGTGGATCGACGCCACGTCGTCCTGGCCGTCCGTGCCGCGCACCGAGAAGCGGCGGTACTCGCTCTTGCGCGCCAGGCCGTCCTCGAAGACCACCATGGACGCGACGATGTGGGTGCCCTGGATGTTGGACACGTCGTAGCACTCGATCCGCAGCGGCGCCTCCGGCAGACCGAGCGCCTCCTGGATCTCGGCGAGGGCCTTGGACCGCGTCGTCAGGTCGCCCGCGCGCCGGGTCTTGTGGAGCGTGAGCGCGGCCCCCGCGTTGCGGGCGACCGTGTCGAGCAGGCCCTTCTTGTCTCCGCGCTGCGGCACGCGGATGGTGACCCGGGCGTGGCGCAGTTCGCTGAGCAGCTCCTCCAGCTCCGGGCGGTCGGGCGGGTCGGTCGGGACGAGCACCTCGCGCGGCAGCCCCTCCCGGGTCGAGTCGCCGTAGACCTGCAGGAGCAGTTGCTCGACGAGGTCACCGGTGGTGACCTCCGCCACCTTCTCGACGACCCAGCCGCGCTGGCCGCGCACCCGGCCGTCCCGGACGTGGAAGACCTGGACGGCGGCCTCCAGGTCGTCCTCCGCGAGCCCGAAGACGTCGGCGTCGGTGCCGTCGGGCAGGACGACGGCGCTCTTCTCCAGCGCACGGTCCAGCGCGGCCAGGTCGTCGCGGAGGCGGGCGGCGCGCTCGTACTCCAGCTCCGACGCCGCCTGCCGCATCTCGCGCTCGAGGCGCTTGACGTACCGGGCGGTCGAGCCGCCCATGAAGTCGCAGAAGTCCTCGGCGAGCCGCTGGTGGTCGTCGGGGCTGATCCGGCCGACGCACGGCGCTGCGCACTTGTCGATGTAGCCCAGCAGGCAGGGGCGCCCCACCTGGCCCGCACGCTTGAAGACGCCGTTGCTGCAGGTGCGTACCGGGAAGACCCGCAGCAGCAGGTCGACCGTCTCGCGGATGGCCCAGGCGTGCGCGTACGGGCCGAAGTAGCGCGTCCCCTTGCGCTTGGCCCCGCGCATGACCTGGACTCGCGGGAACTCGTCGCCGAGGGTCACCGCGAGGTACGGGTACGACTTGTCGTCGCGGTACTTGACGTTGAAGCGCGGGTCGTACTCCTTGATCCAGGCGTACTCGAGCTGGAGCGCCTCGACCTCGTTGGAGACGACGGTCCACTCCACACCGGCGGCCGTGGTGACCATGGTCTGGGTGCGCGGGTGCAGCGACGCCAGGTCGGCGAAGTAGGAGTTCAGGCGCTGCCGCAGGCTCTTGGCCTTGCCGACGTAGATGACCCGGCCGTGCACGTCACGGAACCGGTACACCCCCGGCGACTCAGGGATCTCCCCGGTGCGCGGGCGGTAGGTGGCGGGGTCGGGCACTCCCCAAACCTAAGTGGTCGCGCCGACAACTTCTCCGCGGGCTAGGCGGTCACCCCGGGAGCGGAGCGGTCGCTCCCGCCCACGTCCTGCGTCGGCTCGGCGGCCGCGCGCTCGCCGTCCGTGTCGCGTCGGACCCCGCCGCGGCCGAGCGACAGCGACGCGAGCAGGCCCAGGACGAGGAAGCCCGCGGCGATGAGCCCGACCGTCCGTGTCGCGTCGACGTAGGCGCGCTCCAGCGCCAGCACGGCCGGCGCGTCGGGGCCCTGCTCCGCGCGCAGACCGGCGATGGCGGCACCGGCACTCGTCGTCGCCGCGTCGACGAGCGCGGTCCGCGCGGCCGGCGGGACCCCGGCATCGGCGAGCCGGCTCGTCGCGGAGGACGACAGCGTCGTGACGAGGACGGCGCCGATGATCGCCACCCCCAGCGCGGACCCGATCTGCCGCGACGTGCTCTGCGTGCCCGACGCCTGCCCGCTCTTCGCGACCGGCACGTCCGCGAGGATCACGCTGGTCAGCTGCGCTGTCGCCATCCCGACGCCCATCCCGTAGACGAGCAGCCACGGCACGAACCGCCAGGCGCTCGCCGGCACCGCGGCGGACAGCGCGATGCCCACGATCCCGACGATCTCCAGCACCAGACCGATCCGGACGACGGTGCGCGCGCCCAACCGCCCGGTGAGCGCCGGTGCCGCCGGCGCGGCGAGGAACGATCCCCCGGCGAGCGCGAGCAGCACGACACCGGTCCGGACGGCGGACAGGCCCAGGATGTTCTGCAGGTACAGCGGGATGAGGAACAGCAGCCCGAACTCGCCCAGCGACACGATCGCCGCGGCGATGTTGCCGTTGCGGAAGCTCGGGATGGCGAAGAGCGCCAGATCCAGGATGACGACGCGCCCGGACCGCTGTCGCGCGCGCTCCACCAGTGTGAACGCCGCGAGCGCCAGCACCGCCACGGCGGCGACCGGCACGACCGGCGACAGCGACGCCGACCAGCCGAGGTCGTCGTGGGCGCGCGCGCTGGCCGACCACCAGCCGAACCGCTGACCCTCGATGAGCGCGAACACCACGCCGCCGAGCCCCACGATCGACAGCAGCGTGCCGGGAACGTCGAGGCCCGGCAGGGTGGCCGGCTCCCGGGTCTCCCGGACGTACGCGAACAGCCCGGCGACGATCACGGCGCCGACGAACACGTTGATCCCGAAGATCCACCGCCAGGAGTAGGTCGTGGTGAGCCACCCGCCGAGCAGCGGCCCGACCGCCGCCATCCCGCCGATCGTCGAGCCCCAGACCGCGAACGCGATCGCGCGGTCGCGGCCGGTGAACGTGGCGTTGAGCGTCGAGAGGGTGGCGGGCAGAAGCATCGACGCGCCGACCCCCTGCACGACCCGGGCCGCGATCAGCTCCGGCCCGTTCTGGCTGAGCGCGCAGCCGACGCTGGCCAGTACGAAGATCACGATACCGATGAGCAGCATCCGGCGCCGCCCGTGCAGGTCACCGAGGCGCCCCACGGTGATGAGCAGCGCCGCGAACACCAGCGAGTAGACCGAGGTGATCCACTCGGCGTCCGCGGTGGTGATGTGCAGATCCTTGATGATCGTCGGGATGGCGACGTTCACCACCGTGGCGTCGGCGATGATGATCGCCACCGACAGGCTGATGACGACGAGCCCGCGCCAGCGGTACCGGTCCGCCGGGTCGACGTCCGACATGGCTCGCTCCTCGTTCCGCTCCGGCGCCGACCATTAATCGTCAGCATGCTGACGATAGTCCGCGCGAGCGCGTACCGCGAGAGGTGAAGGTCAGCCCTCGGCGCGGCGGCTCAGGTCGCCGCCGTCTTCGCCGTGGCGACCTTCTTCGCAGCGGTCTTCGTCGCGGCGACCTTCTTGGTGGCGGTCTTGGTGGCGGTCTTGGTGGCGGTCTTGGTGGCGGTCTTGGTGGCGGTCTTGGTGGCGGTCTTGGTGGCCGTTGCCGGGGCCTTCTTCGTGGCCGCGCGCTTCGCCGTCGCGGCGGCCGCGGGGGCCGCCGCCACAGCCGTCCGCCGGCCGGTCGCGGAGGCCGCGGCCACCGTGCCCGCCCGGCGCGGCGCGGGCGGTACGGCCCGGCCTGCGAGGATGGGGGCCAGGAACAGGCCGGTGTGGCTGTCGGACCGCTGGGCGACGTCCTCGGGGGTGCCCTCGGCCACGACGACGCCGCCGCCCGAGCCGCCCTCCGGACCCATGTCGACGACCCAGTCCGCGGTCTTGATCACATCGAGGTTGTGCTCGATGACGATGACCGTGTTGCCCTTGTCGACCAGGCCCTACAGGACGCCCAGCAGCTTGCGGATGTCCTCGAAGTGCAGGCC
>Ga0302321_100006103_pt1 | contig 10586 bp, 7 predicted proteins | sample Fen_T0_1_FD_202505 | JGI IMG/M metagenome (GOLD analysis project Ga0302321, IMG submission 202505) | Peat permafrost microbial communities from Stordalen Mire near Abisko, Sweden - Fen_T0_1 | ecosystem: Environmental > Terrestrial > Soil > Wetlands > Permafrost | place: Sweden: Abisko... | reverse complement strand
TGCCAGTTAACAAAGTCAATATGAGCATTTAAATACCAGTTATACCATTGCTGAACCTGGGCGGTTGAGAATGGCTGATCATGGTAGAGCGTGTTTCCCGGTTTCCAGCCGGGGAATGGATTGGCCGGGATGGTTGCCGGGCGATCCGTTCCTTGCCCTTGCGCGTTAGTGTCATAGGCCCAGTAACTATTCGGGTGTCGTTGCTGATCATCAGCAGGAGGATAAAGCGTCTCACCTAAGGACCCATTCACATAGCGCACGCCCCAGATGTTTTTTAATCCTATTGCCGGATCGCTGGCTAACTGTTTCATCACATGAGTTTCAAATTGAGCAACTCTGTCACGAACCGATTGGCTAAAGATAAAATTTGGCTCCTCAAAATGCCCGGCCCATGTAAAAGGAGCACGGGCGTTATACTGATTGATATAGCGAGCGCCTGGAAGGTTCATTACCCAATGGGGGGGATAGTGAATAGCAGGACTAATGACAACCTTCATCCCTGCTGTTAGATCCATCTTGATCTGGCTTTTTATTTCGGCCATATATGCTTCGTCGAATATACCATCAGACCGCTCATAACTATTCCACGCAATGGTCTGCATTGCTATTTGTACTCCTGCTGCATGTTCCTCTGCGGCTTTTGTGGAGTCCGTTTCAAGTGTGCCAAACAAATATGGCCGTGATGCCTGTACATGGAAAGAAGTAGAGTTGTTAATGAGAATGATATACATGGAGACAGAAACAACAGCAGCCAGAGAAAAGAGAAGAAAAGGTCTATGAGAGGGAACATGACTACTTGATATGTGGGAGAGATTTTTCTGTCGCAATTTTTTTGATTTTTGCATAAGCCGAAGGGCAATTCCTAACTTATAAAACCAGTGACACAAGTACTGGATCTTTTTCTAGTATAGCACACTGTGCAAAAAGGACTTTCACAGGGCAGTATGCAAAAAGGGCGCTATATTGCAAGCTGAGGCATTCTTACCGTTCTATCTACTTATCATAGAACGGTAAGAGTGCCTTAGCTTGCAGAAGAATGATCGAATGATAGTAAGCAGGTACTGGATGCGTTTATGTTGATGAGGTCTTGACTGGAGATCCCAATAATTCAACTATTGTGTATCTTGTCCCTGGATAGTAGCTATGCGTATTGTGCTATCTTTTCATGAATAAACGTTGTACATCTAGTATAGAAGTAATTGTATGCACTACACTGGATTAGCTTGCCGTTCTGACTCTGTTCGTGCGTGTTTCTTCTTCTCGGCAATGCGCCAGCAGCATGATTTGCTGCGGAAGCACTTCTCTTGCTCCTCAGTCGTTTCAGGAGGAGTACCCTGTAAACAAAAGACCTGGTACATCGGCTCACCTGAGACATCATTACAAGGAAACCATCGCTCCCGATAGAATGGACATGCATTTTTATGTTTACGCCAGTTAGAATTTTCTGCTGGATTTGTGTCTATTGTACCTGCCAACCAGGTGTCCTTCCTGACTATGTGTGACGTGCTATTATAGTGAGAAAACGATATTGAGCCTAGTATATCATAACTTTGCTGTAGCAATAGGGCCGTGATTACAGACAGGAGAGGCTGTGTAATGTTATACTAGTTCTAGAAAGAATTCGGAGTAAACTCTTGCTTAAGCAAAAACTTGAAGAAGTTCCATGGACGACGAAACAGACTTTTACTGGAACATTCTTTACTTTGATCCCCTGGCTTGTCTTCTCAGTTGTGTTTTCTCTCTTAAATACAAGTACATCTACCTCGCTCAAGCCGCTTGCGCCACAAGCTGATCTGCTGAATGCAGTTGTCTCGCTTGTCTTTGCGGTCATTGTTGAGTGCGCATTTCTTATTGCACCATATTATTATGCGTGGCGTTATGCGAAATCCTCACAGGAAGAGGAGCGCACTATCTGGCAGTTATTGGGCTTTCGTGGCTTCAACCTGGCTCGTGCGTTGCCCTGGATGATTCTGCTTTTTCTATCTTTTCTTGCCGTAAACGCACTCTATCAACAGCTTATTAGCACCTTCCACCTGCATCTACAAACGAATGACCAGCGCCTCTTAGAGGAGGGTAGAATAGCGCCGTTGACAACTTATGTGACGCTATTTGCCGCCGTTATAGTCGCGCCCTTCTGTGAAGAGGTGTTTTTTCGCAGCTTTGTTTTTATGGGCCTGCGTAACGATATGCCGCTGGCCTGGTCTATTGTTTTAAGCGCCCTTATATTCGGTGTTGCGCATGGTGATCCCGGTTCTTTTCCGGTCTTGTTTTGCATAGGGCTGGCACTGGCATTTGTGCGTGGGTATACGCGCTCAATCTGGCCGGGTTTTATCTTGCATATGATGAATAATGGCCTTGGCGCTATTCTGTTAATCCTGGCGCTGCATGGCGTGAACTTCTAAAAGGCTGGGTCGGGTTAGCGTTGTAACTCACCTTGCAGGACACGCATTGCCCCGAGTAGGATGCAGAGCAGAAAGATCTGCTGGAAGAGAAAAACTTGTTCCCGCCCTACAAGATTGGGCATAACGAAGACAAGCAGGATGAGTGGGGCAATACCAAAAAGAAATGCTGGTCCGGGCTGATAGCGCCAACACGAAGGGCGTAGCCACCAGACAGCGCAGCTGAGATAAAGCAGGAGCGTTGCGCTAAAACTCTCGATAAGCGAGAAAGCTTCTGCATCTTTGGGTATACGAAGATATTCTGCAACGGGGAGCGCAATGACGAGTAGAGGTAAAAATCTGAAGAACCAGTTATCCCAACGCTGAAATGGTGTGTGCGCGAGCGAAAGGCAGATAGACATTCCTAGCAACGCGCTATTAGTTGCCATATTCATCTGGGCTATGCTACTTGTCTGGGGGGCGGCTACGAGTGAGGTTAGCCAGAAATTTCCTGCTGTAAAGAGGGACCAGAGACAGCCGAAGGCTGCTCCTGCTTGAACCCAGGCTGAGCGCGCTTTGACGAGAACCGCAATCCACAGAAAAACAATAGGCGGCAGGTAACCCAGCAGCACCGTTGTGCCGGCGTAGTAACCATTGAGCCAACCTTGAATAAGTATAGTTATCATGCTGAGGCCGACTACAAGCACCAGGGCAAAAAGTGTAATAAATGTCGGCGTCCAAATAATGATTACCTGTTCGCCGCCTGAGCCTGCTTCGTGTATTGTGCTCGTGTGCTGCTGGTCAGCAAGAGTATCTCGCTGACCAGAGTTTGTAAGCTCATCCTCCATGTGCTAATCATCCTCATTGTGTTTGCTTTTACAACGAGTGGAGATCACACATAGGCACATACTCAACCTTGTTTGGAAGAGTTCTCATCAAAAATGCACTTGTATGCCAACAAATTAAACCTCTTTCCCAATTGAGTATGCTGTTTCTCTGCGCAGTGCTTGTAATCCCGAGCTAAAGTGCACGGGGTATGGGTTTTCAGCTGTAAGAGCTCTATATTGAGCTGGCAGTCGGGCGAGGTTTTGTTGTGCCAGCTCTCGGACCTCCGATAATGGCGGTAGACTACCAGGGATAACGTCGCCATTGCGCATAACAGGCTTTAACAAACGTTGATAGTTGTCTGGACGAGGTTCGTGTGCTAGCTGGATAATATCCTCTTCCCAATCAGGATGACGATAAATTTCTTTTTTCCCAGGCCAGGTACTTTTGTCCCCTGCGATCTTTATTTTGGGGAATTCCGTCCCTGTCTCATCGACATACCATACCTCTTTATAGACGGTACCCAGGGAGCCACCATCGATGTTGCGTTCGACTGAGCCCGCACCATTGCCAAGAGCTGTCCCGATGCCAAAAGAATCAATCTCTGCTCCCGCCTGTAGTAGTTCTGTAATCTTCCACTCATCGAGGTCGCCGCTTGCCAGGACACGCACATAATGCAAGCCTGCTTTGTCGAGTTGCTCTCTTACATAAATAGAGTCTTTTACAAGATCACCACTGTCCAGGCGTACGGCAGCGAGCGTATGGCCTAAGCTTTCTTGTGAGCGTAAGGCTACCGCGATTGCTGTATGGATTGCACGTTGTGAATCGTAGGTATCAAGCAACAATGTGTAGCGGTTATATGCCTCTGCCACAGCCTGAAAGGCCTCTTCTTCGCTGGGAAACATCTCAATTAAAGCATGTGGCACCGTACCTGTCGCGGGAAGACGATATTCGTAAGCAGCATTGAGCAATGATGTACTTGAGCAGCCACCGATATAGGATGCACGTGCGACTGTCATTGGTTCCTGAGCACGCCGGAAGGCAAATTCTGAGACGCGGCGTACTTTTCCTTGCTCAGCTGCGAAAACAATGCGAGATGCTTTCGTAGCAATTAAGGTGGAGAGTGCAATCGCTTGAAGTAAGCCTGCTTCGAGCAGGATTGCCTCGCGGAATGGGGCGGTGACGCGTAGAAGCGGTTCATTGGGGAATGCGATACTCCCCTCTGGCAGAGCTAATATCTCACCTGTAAAGCGCAGTTCGGCCAGTGCATCGAGAAAGGCCGTATCATAATCCCGAATATGAGCCAGAAATTTCAATTCCTCATTGGTATAACGGAATGATTGGGCGAATTCCAATGCAGACTCAAGCCCTGCTACAAGTAGATACGCACCTCCGAAAGGTGCTTTTCGTGTATAAAGATCAAATGTTGTTAATCCATTGCGACCTGAGCGCCACGAAACATAGGCGGAGTCTGGGTGATACATATCTGTCATCAATCCTGGATGTAAGCTAGGGGCACGACGATTCATAAATGCATACCTCTTTTTCGTTGGTGGCTATCGACTTAGTGTATTTTATACAATATCTCCCTGGATGATTTTTATTGTACCATATAGTTGCAAATAAGCGAGCAGAAAAGAGAATCTAGCTCATTGTAGGGCATCCATAATCGGATAGTATACCCACTTTTGGGAATGGTTTCGTCTCTTTGATGCTATTATGTCTGTAATGTAGTTTGGTCGGCAAGAATTGTGATAATGCGACGCATGAGATTCCACGTCATATGGACGCTCAATCTATTTTTCTTGTTCAGCCATCTGTATAGAATACGCAGGAGTGGGCTTCGATGAATATTATTGTGATTGGAAGTGGCTTTGGCGGGCTAGCGGCAGCCATTCGCCTCCAGGCTCAGGGCCACAGTGTAACCATTATTGAGAAGCGCGACAAGCCAGGTGGCCGCGCTTATGTCTACGAGCAGGATGGCTTTACTTTTGATGGTGGGCCGACAATTATCACTGCTCCCTGGCTGATTCATGATCTTTTTACGCTTTGCGGTCGGAAGACTGAAGAGTATGTAAAGATCATCCCTATTGATCCTTTTTACAATATTCGCTTTGAAGATGGCACCGTATTTCACTACAATGCGGACCGTGAAAATTTGCTGCGTCAAATAAAAGCGCTAAACCCTGTTGATGTCGAGGGCTATCTGCGTTTTGCAAAAGAAGGTGAAAAGATCTACAAAACGGGCTTTGAGCTGATCGACCAACCGTTCACAAATTTTTCCTACATGGCAAAAGTTTTGCCAGATCTTGTGCGCTTACAGTCGCAGAAGTCTGTTGCTACATTTGTGAATCAATATATTAAAGATGAGAAATTGCGCCAGGTCTTCAGTTTTCATCCTCTTTTGATAGGTGGTAATCCTTTCCAGAGCACTTCGATCTATGCTTTGATTCACACACTGGAGCAGCGTTTTGGAGTCTGGTATGCAGTTGGTGGTACTGGTGCTCTTGTGCGTGCCCTGGTCAAGCTATTTCAGGACATAGGCGGCAAGCTTATGTTAGATACAGAGGTGGCAGAGATCGTCGTTAATGAGCGGACGCGACGTGCTGAGGGCGTCCGCATCAATACAGGTGTATTTATGACGGCAGAAACGGTTGTGAGCAATGCAGATGTAGCTTTCACCTATCTTAAGCTTATTCAGTCACGCTTCCGGCGCAAAAATACTGATCGTAAGATTGAGAGTATGCAGTATGCTATGTCACTCTTTGTCATCTACTTTGGGACGAACCGAAAATATGATAACGTTGCTCACCATGAGATTTTGATGGGGCCACGGTATCGAGGTTTGCTGGATGATATTTTCAAGCGCAAGGTGCTGGCAAAAGATTTTTCGCTTTATCTTCATCGTCCAACCGCAACTGATCCGCAGCTGGCACCCGCAGGCCATGATAGTTTTTATGTGCTTTCACCTGTACCGCATCTGGGTAGTGGTACAGACTGGACGACGATGGCAAAACCCTATCGGGATTCTATCATGCAGTATCTGGAGCGGCACTACTTACCCGATCTCTCAAAGCATATCGTGTCTGAGCATACAATTGATCCGTTACACTTCCGTGATACGCTTAATAGCCATCTCGGCAGCGCATTCTCGGTTGAGCCAATTTTGACGCAATCGGCCTGGTTTCGTCCGCATAACATTAGCGAAGATATTCCAAATCTCTATTTTGCCGGAGCTGGTACTCACCCGGGTGCTGGGCTACCAGGAGTTATGAGTTCTGGCAAAATCGTAGCGGATATGATTGGTGGCGAAAAACCTTCTACCAGGGCACATGAATTGACAGCGGCTGGAACTGGTGAGGAGGATATTTGAGGGAAGAGCTCAAGATGTAACTAACAATAGGGATGTTTGAGTAGATAGTTTGAGATGTAACTGATAACAAAAGGTCTTGCATATTTACGCATTTTCACGCATAATTTATGGTAAGGAATGTTTTTTGCATTCGCTGCTGTATATGCACTATCGCCATGTACATTGTATCCTTTTTGCCTATACCCAAGGAGCCCAAGGAGGAAGGATGTTGTCGCCAGACGAGGTTACCCAAACTACTGATGCTCTTGAGCAACTCCCTCGTAATTTTGATCGTCGTAGTGCTGTAACGGAACGTCGTCACAATATTCTGCAACAGAAGCAGACTGATGCTTTACCAGCGCTCCCGGCTGACAATTCGAATGCGAAGTTAGCCTGGCGACAAGTAACTCAGTTGCGCGAAGAGAACAAGCACTTACAGTCCCGGCTAAATACGCAACGTGATGAGCTAGAACAATGGATTAGTAAGTACAATGCGCTGAAAAACGCGTATGAGCGCGAGATTGCTGTTATCCATAGTGATCACCAGAGCGAGATTACACAATATCGAAACCATTTACAAGAAGCGGTAGATGAGCGCAATCGCTTACGCGAAGCTCAGGAAGGCCTGGAGCAGCGTTACCAGGACCTCTCCACAACATTTCAGCATGCCGTTGAAGAAGAAGTCCATCAGCGCATAGAAGAGATCGCGCGTGGAATGAGCCTTGCACCAGATCAAGCTCCTGATGTGCTACGAGATGTGGTGAAAGAGCTAGGGCGGCAAGCAAAAGAGGAAGGTGATAAGTATCTGGCGCAAGTTGTGTATCTGAAGCGTGAAGTCAAACGCTTGCAAAGTACGTTAGAGAGTACATTGGAGCAGGAGCGCCAGCAGATCGCTGCTCAGCGACAAGAGCTCTACGCCAGGCAACATAGTATGCGTGAGCAAGCTGAGTTGCGCCAGAAGACTTTGCATGATCGTCTCTATGCGCGTTGGAGGGTTGCCTCACTTTTAACTGCATTAGGTCTGATGGCATTGTTGGTCGTCTTGCAGTTGATCTGCCTGTCCCTATTGCATGTTCCTTTAGTTGCGCCAGTGGCATTCGCGCTCATTGTGCCTATTGTTATATGTATCGTATGCGCATTTGTGTTTACACAACCAGTAACGATGTTGCACCATATGTTTAAGAGTGCACCACAACAAAAGAAAGTAAAAAAGCGCTAACAGAAACCTGCGTTTTGAGAGATAATGCTCATGTGAGGTATGACGCAGTTTTTAATGGAGAGATCGAGGGTGCCACGTATATGGGGTACCCTCGCTTTTTGTGCATGGGATATCCATATTATGCGTATTGGAAGTATACTATAAAAGTCATGGAGTAAAAAAACCGTTAAGGAGAGATTTAATGACCCAGGATGTTCAAGCTCCCGCTCATGTAAAGCTCAAACAGCATACAATCTGGCAGAATTCACACATACCAGATCCATGCGTAATTGTTCTTTTTGGCGCAACTGGCGATCTCGCTCAGCGCAAAATTCTACCCACACTTGCTCATCTAATTCATGAGCACCCACTTGCGGAAAAGATGTGCATCGTGGCTTTTGCCCGCCGCCCCTGGGATGATGACAAGTGGCGTGAAGCCGTCTTAGATGCGCTCGATAAATACATGCCAGAAGACGACAAATTAGATGCTGATGCGAAGGAAGCCTTTAAGCAAAATCTCTATTATTGTCAATCAAGTTTTGATGATAACGAGGGGTATAAAAGACTCTCTGCATTGCTTGATAAGTTGGATAAAGAGCAGGGGACAGGCGGAAATCGGCTCTTTTATCTGGCGACTCCCCCTGATACTGACCCTTTGATTGTGCAGCATCTTGGTGAAACCGGGCTTGCACAACCTTGTAAGAAGGCTGATAATGGCCATCAGCCGTGGACACGTATCATCTTTGAGAAGCCATTTGGCCATGATCTGGCCTCGGCACAAGCGCTGAATATTGATATTGGCCGTGTATTCAAAGAGAATCAGATCTATCGTATTGATCACTATATGGGCAAAGAGACGGTACAGAATATCATTGCATTCCGTTTCGCAAACGGAATCTTCGAGCCGCTGTGGAACCAGAAATATATCGATCATGTCCAGATTACCGTGGCCGAGAGCCTGGGTATAGAATCCCGTGCAGAATTCTATGAGACGGCGGGCGCGATTCGCGATATAGTCCAGAATCATATCATGCAGGTATTGTGCCTTACTGCGATGGAGCCACCAGCGATCTTTGAAGCCGATGCAATTCGTGATGAAAAAGTAAAAGTCTTGCACTCAATCCCGCCGTTCTCGGCCGAGCAGGTAGCTAGCAGAGTGGTGCGTGGTCAGTACGCTGCTGGCGAGATAGATGGCAAACCTGTAAAGAGCTATCGAGAAGAGCAAAAGGTTAATCCTGAATCGGTAACGGAGACCTATGTTGCACTCAAATTATTTATTGAGAACTGGCGTTGGGCAGATGTGCCTTTCTACATTCGTACAGGTAAGCATTTACCCAAACGTAGTACCGAAGTGACTATTCAGTTTAAGCGTGTGCCTCACCAGCTTTATAAGCCTGATGAGACGAAAGGCCTTGCACCAAATCGTCTGACGTTGCGCATTCAACCTGATGAAGGTATTGTATTAAAGATAGCTGCGAAAGTGCCTGGCGCGGCGCAACATCTAGAGTCAGTTGATATGGGTTTTGCTTACACCACCACCTTTGGTATTCAGTCTCCTGATGCCTATGAGCGGCTAATTGCTGATTGTATTATTGGCGATTCAACGCTCTTTATCCGTCGTGACGAGATTGAGGCCTCCTGGTGTATCATTGACAGTATTACCAACGCATGGAAAAATATGTCACCGGATACTGTCCATCCTTATGCCCCTGGAACCTGGGGCCCTGAGGAGGCCGACAAGCTTATCCAGCAAGATGGGCGTGAGTGGGATAACCCTTAGCCTCTATCTAAAAAAAGAGAGTGTGGCCTTTTTACCAGGCCACACTCTCTTTTTTGTTTATGTGTACTAAGGTTTGTTTGGGTCGAGTGCGTTGTCAACTTTTTGCTCTGCATTACCAACGGTGGATTGGGTTTTCCCCTCTACCTGTTTGGCATTGCCCTTAGCGCCGGTCTTTGGGTTGTCAGTAATCTCACCGATTTTACTCTGGATTTTGCCCACTGCCTCTTTCACTTTCCCTTTTACTGTATCTTCGCGGCCCTGGTCGCCCAGATCTTTGTTCCCATGTTCATCACTCATAACGTTTCTCCTTTGAATGAATGTGTATCGCAACTCGTAATCATTGTCTCAAAGAAGGTCAGCGTGTCGATAGCTGTTTCTTTGTAAGAGAGAAACTGGCGCTGATTCCTTCTATATGTGATACTGAATAGGAGCCAGAAAAGGATACAGCTGTTGCTGAGCATATAGTATGAGTCAGGAAGATACGAGGCGCATTTAAAAAGAGGCGGCCCAATCCAGATAATTTCATACTGGATTGGGCCACTTGTCGTACCCTTTGCAGAGGCGTGTGATCTAGTCGTCTAACAACTGCTCCATCTGTGTGAGGTGAGACTCAAAGAGCTGGAATGCCTGATGTACAGGTTCAGGAGTAGTCATATCGACGCCAGCTTTCTTGAGCAGTTCTATGCTATAGTCAGATGAGCCTGAACTGAGGAAATTCAAGTAGCGCTTAACGGCTGGCTGGCCTTCAGTAAGAATCTGTTGAATGAGGGCAGATGCAGCAGAAATACCAGTTGCATACTGATAAACATAGAAGTTGTAGTAAAAGTGAGGGATACGGGCCCATTCGATACCAAGCAGATCGTCGATGATAGCCTCTCCGCCGTAGTATTTCCCGTTGAGCGTTTTATAAATGGCGGTAAGAGTATCAGCCGTAAGCGCCTCGCCCACCTCCGCTTGATGATGGATCTGCTGCTCAAATTCAGCGAACATTGTTTGTCGAAAGAGGGTTGCACGGATATCTTCTAATGCATGATTGAGAATCGCGATACGAAC
>Ga0302321_100006102_pt1 | contig 10586 bp, 13 predicted proteins | sample Fen_T0_1_FD_202505 | JGI IMG/M metagenome (GOLD analysis project Ga0302321, IMG submission 202505) | Peat permafrost microbial communities from Stordalen Mire near Abisko, Sweden - Fen_T0_1 | ecosystem: Environmental > Terrestrial > Soil > Wetlands > Permafrost | place: Sweden: Abisko... | reverse complement strand
CCCCGATGGCGCTGCCGTCGGAGGGCGCCTCCCTGACTGGAAACGATCATGACCTCCACCTTCACCCCTGACCACGCGTCCGCCCTCGGTGGCCCCGACTGGCTCCGAGAGCGCCGGTTCGCCGCCGCGACCCGCGCCGTCGACGAGCCGTTGCCGTCGGTCGACGAGGAGGTGTGGCGCTACAGCCGCATCGACGAGCTCGACCTCGCCGGCTTCGCCCCGGCGACCGGCGAGAGCTCGGGGTCGGTGCCGAGCGGAGCGGCCGCCGTCCTCGATGCCATCACCGCCCGGGCCGGAGCACTGGTGGTGCACAACGGCGTTCTGGTGCACGCCGAGCTGGCGTCGCAGTGGTCCGACCGCGGCGTGCAGCTCGGTCGGGTCGTCGACCTGGTCGGCGCCGAGGACCTGATCGGCTCGGTCGCCACCGAGGCCCACGACGTGTTCGGTCTGCTCAACGACGCGTTCAGCGTCGATCCCGTCGCCCTCGTCGTGCCCAGGGGGGTCGTGGTCGACCAGCCGGTCGTCGTCATCGACTGGGTCGACCAGGACGGCATCGCCACCTTCCCGCGCCTGATCGTCCGGATCGGCGAGGACGCCGAGGCCGAGGTGCTCGAGTACAAGGGGGGCGGGGCCGTTCGGGCCCTCACCGTGCCCATCACCGAGCTCGACGTGGCCCAGGCGGGCCGCCTGCGCTACCTCGACGTGCAGCTCCGCGGGCCTGACACCTGGCAGATCGGCACCCAGGTGTCGTCGGTCGGCCAGGACGCCAACCTGGTCGCGGCGCAGGCTGCGCTCGGTGGCGACTACGCCCGCACCCGCGCCGACTGCAAGCTCGTGGGTCGCGGCGCCAGCGGTGACCTCGTCGCCGTCTACCTCGGCGAGGGCAGCCAGACGCTCGACTTCCGCACCTTCCAGGACCACGCCGCGCCCGACACGACCTCGAACCTGCTGTTCAAGGGCGCCGTCGGGGGTCACAGCCGCTCGGTCTACACCGGGCTCATCCGGGTGCGGCCCGAGGGTCGGGGCACCAACGCCTTCCAGACGAACCGCACGATCAAGCTGAGCGAGCACGCCTGGGCCGAGTCGGTTCCCAACCTCGAGATCGAGAACAACGACGTGCACTGCAGCCACGCCTCCACCGTCGGCCCGATCGACGAGGACCAGCGGTTCTACCTCGAGAGCCGGGGCGTTCCGCCGCAGGTGGCCGAGCGCCTGGTCGTCGAGGGCTTCCTGTTCGAGGCGCTGAGCCAGATGCCGATGGCCGAGGCCACCACGGCGGTGTGGCGCGAGATCGCCCAACGTCTGGCCCGCCAGGTCGAGGCCGATGCGGCCGATGCGGTGACGGTCTGATGGAGGAGCGCATCTGTGCGGTCGCCGACGTGCCGCCCGGCGAGGCGCGTTCGTTCACCCTCGGCAACCTGGCCATCGCCGTGGTCCGCATCGGTGACGACTGGTACGCCATCGGCGACATCTGCACCCACCAGAAGATCTCCCTGGCCGAAGGGGACATCCACCCCGAGAGCCTCGAGATCGAGTGCTGGAAGCACGGCAGCTGCTTCTCGCTCGAGACCGGTGAGCCCAACTCGCTGCCGGCCACCAAGGCCGAGCCCGTGTACGAGATCAGGATCGACGAGGACGATGTGATGGTGGTGCTCCCATGAGCGACCCGAAGCAGGAACCGAAGCACGAGCTCAGGATCGAGGGCCTCCGGGCCGAGGTCGCTGGGCGGGAGATCCTCACCGGGATCGACCTGCTGGTGCGCAGCGGCGAGGTCCACGCGGTGATGGGCCCGAACGGGTCGGGGAAGTCCACGCTCTCCCACGTCATCATGGGCCGCCCCGGCTACACGGTCACCGGCGGGTCGGTCACGCTCGACGGCGTGGACGTGCTCGGGCTCGAGGCGTGGCAGCGGGCCCAGGCCGGCCTGTTCCTCGCCATGCAGTACCCGACCGAGGTGCCCGGTGTCAGCCTCGAGAGCGTGCTCATCGAAGCTGCCCTCGCCGCGGGCCGCGACCCCGACGTCATCCGCGAGCGGATGGTCGTCGAGGCCGGGCGCATCGGCTTCGAGGAGCGCTTCCTCGAGCGGCCGCTCAACGTCGACCTCTCCGGCGGCGAGAAGAAGCGCAACGAGACCCTGCAGCTCGGCGTGCTCCAGCCCAAGTTCGCCATCCTCGACGAGCTCGACTCGGGCCTCGATGTCGATGCCCTGCGCGCGTGCAGCCGCCGCATCGAGCAGGCCACCCACGAGGATGGCCTCGGTGTGCTGGCCATCACCCACTACAGCCGGCTGCTGCACGAGCTGAAGCCCGATGTCGTGCACGTGCTGGCCAAGGGTCGCATCCAGACCACCGGCGGTCCCGAGCTGGCCGCCGAGCTCGAGGACACCGGCTACGCCGAGTGGACCGATGACGAGACCGAGTCGGTCAAGGCCCCCGCCGCGCTCGATCCCTTCGCCGACCCGTTCGCCTGACCGAACGTGGATCGCACCCCCGTCGTTCCTCCGTAGTCTCACGAGGTGGACATCGTCGGAAGTGAGCCGCTGCGGCACAACGAGCACAACGCGGTGACCTCGTCGATCGACAAGGTCGAGACGGCCGATGGGCGCACCCTCGTGCGCAAGCGGTTGGGGCGGGTCAAGCCGGGAAGCCCCGAGCACTGGCAGGCGTCCGACGATCCACACCACTGGAACTACTGGCGGCGCGAGGCCGATGCCTGCACGAGCGATGAGGTGCGGGCCTCGCTGACCGGCACCGGCCTGGAGATGCCGACGGCGACGGTCGAGGAGGACGGCGACGGCATCACCCTCTGGCTGGACTTCGTCGTCGGCACGCCCGGCACGGACTTCGACCTGGGCGATCACCAGGCCCTCGCCCGCGGGCTCGGCCGATGGCAGGCCAACGGCCCGCTCGACGTGCCTTGGGGCTCGCGGGGGTTCCTGCGGGCGTACTCGGGGTCGAAACCCGCCCGGTTCGACCTGCTCGACGACGATGCCGCCTGGGCCCAGCCCATCGTGCGCGACTGCTTCCCCGGCATGTTGCGCGACGGCTGGAAGCGACTGGTGGCCAACCGCGAGCGGTTGTTGTCGATCATGGAGGCGCTGCCCCGCACGAGCGGGCACCTCGACGTGTGGGCCGGCAACACCACCCGTCGGCTCGACGGCACGGTCGCCCTCTTCGACTGGTCGTTCACCGGCGACGCCGCCTTCGGCGAGGACATCGGCAACCAGGTGCCCGACGGCGTGTTCGACCTGTTCTGGCCGGCCGAGCGGGTCGGCGAGCTCGACGAGGCCGTGTTCCAGGCCTACCTCGACGGACTGCGCCTGGGCGGCTGGGAGGGCGACCCGCGGGTGGTTCGCCTCGGCATGACCGCGGCCAGCGTGAAGTACGCGTGGCTGCTGCCCCAGATGCTCGAGGAGGCGTCCGATCCGGTGGGCCGGGCCTATTGGCGCGCGGTCGATCCCACCCTGAAGTACGCGGCCAGGGGCAAGGGCATGATCCGGATGATGAACTGGGCCGACGAGGCGATCCGTCTCGCCGACCAGCTCGGCTACTGATACCGGAGGAACCACCATGGGACTGGTCACCGATCCCGATGTCGACGGCTGGGATGTCGTCGAGGGAAAGCTCCACCGCACCTTCGTGTTCGCCGACTTCAGCGAGGCCTTCGGGTTCATGGCCCGGGTGGCGCTCATCGCCGAGAAGCTGAACCACCACCCCGACTGGTCGAACTCCTGGAACCGCGTCGAGATCGCCATCGTCAGCCACGACCAGGGCGGCATCAGCGAGCTCTGCGTCGACTTCGCGACCCGGGTGAACCGGCTGACGGCGGAGTGACGTCCGCGAGCGAGGTGCCCGTCTCCGGCACCTGCGAGGCGTCGTTCGAGCTGGTGCGGCAGGCGTTCGTCGACAACTTCGCCGAGCGGGGCGAGGTCGGTGCCGCGGTCACCGTGATCTCCGGTGGCGAGGTCGTGGTCGACCTCGTCGGCGGGTGGACCGACGAGGCTCGCACCCGTCGGTGGACGCCGAGCACCATCACCGGCTTCTACTCGGTGGGCAAGGCGCTGCTCGGGCTCCTGCTCCTGCGCCTGGTCGACGAGGGCCGTGTCGGGCTCGATCAATCGATCGCCTCGGTGTGGCCCGAGTTCGGCGTCGCCGGCAAGGAGGGGGCCACGATCCGCCACGCGCTCTGTCATCGCGCCGGGGTCCCCGCCATCCGCGAACCGCTCACCGACGCCGACCTGTTCGACTGGGATCGGATGACCGCCGCCCTGGCCGCCACCGAGCCGTGGTGGGTCCCGGGGGAGCGCCACGCCTACCACACCAACACCTACGGCCACCTGGTGGGCGAGCTGGTCCACCGGGTCGGGGGCATCATGCCCGGGGACGCGCTGCGGGCCCTGGCCGAACCCCTGGGTGCCGACGTGTGGTTCGGGGTGCCCGTCGACGAGCAGGCCCGATGCGCCGACGTGCTGTGGGCCTGGAGCTCGGAGATCCCGGTGTTCGACCTCGAGCAGCTGTCCGGCGACGTGCTCATGAACCTGCTGGCGCACTACAACCCGCCCGGGTACTCGTCGATCGGCCTGGCCAACACGCCGACCTGGCGGGCGGCCCAGATCGGTTCCACCAGCGGGCACGGGTCGGCGTCGGGCATCGCTCGCATCTACGCCGAGCTGGCCCAGCCCGATCGGCTCCTGTCACCGGACCTGCTCCGCGAGGCGACGAGCCCGCAATCGAGTGGGCCCTGCCCGATCCTGGGTGACGACGTCACCTTCGGACTCGGGTTCGCTCCCACGACGACCCGGCGGCCGCTCGGGCCGAACCCTCGCAGCTTCGGCCACTTCGGCACGGGTGGTGCGTTGGGCTTCGCCGACCCTGATGCCGAGATCGGGTTCGGGTACGTGATGAACCACGTGATCCCGCGCTGGCAGAGCACTCGCAACCGCGCCCTCATCGACGCCGTCTACGCGTCGGGCATGACCTGAACGGCGTCAGGCCTCGGCGGTGGCCTGGGCCTCGTCGAGCCCCTGGGCCAGGGTGTTCCACGACAGGGTGGCGCACTTGATGCGCACCGGGAACTTCACCACGCCGCGCAGCGCCTCGAGATCGCCGAGCTTCACTTCGGCGACCTCGTCGAGATCGGCGTCCTCACCCTCGAGGTTGCTCTCGTGGATCGACATCATGGCCTTGAACGCCCGGGTGAGGTCGTGCACCTCGTCGATGGTCTTGCCCTTGACCGCTGCTGACATCATCGACGCCGACGACTGGCTGATCGAGCAGCCCTGGCCACCGATGCGGATGTCGGTGACGACGCCGTCGTCGACATCGATGTAGACGACGATCTCGTCGCCGCAGAGCGGGTTGAAGCCCTCGACCCGATGGGCCGGCGGTGCCTCGAGCTCGCCCCGGTTCCGGGGGTTGCGGTAGTGGTCGAGGATGATCTCTCGGTACAGGTCTTCGAGGCCGGGCATGGGTTGGCGCTTTCGCTGAGGGCCGGAAGCGAAGTGCTCCGGGGCCAGAGGATCTAGAGCAGGAAGAAGTCGGCGGTGCTGGCCAACGCATCGGCCAGCGCATCGATGTCGGACTCGTCGTTATACACGTAGACCGAGGCCCGGGCCGTGGCTCCGACGCCGAGCACCCGCATGAGGGGCTTGGCGCAGTGGTGCCCGGCCCGCACGCAGACGGCGTGCTCGTCGAGCACCTGGCTGATGTCGTGGGGATGGAGGTCGGCGAAGGCGAAGGAGATGACGCCGCCGCGCAGCCGCGCGTCGGCCGGGCCGTGGATCGTGAGCTTGTCGCCGAAGCGGTCGCCCAGGGTGCGCAGGGCGTAGTCGGTGAGCTCGATCTCGTGGCGGCGCACGGCGTCCATCCCGAGGGAGTCGAGGTAGTCGATGGCCGCGCCGAGCCCGATGATCTCCGCGATGGGCGGCGTGCCGGCTTCGAACTTCCAAGGCAGGTCGTTGCAGGTGAAGCCGTCGAGGCGGACGTCGCGGATCATCTCGCCGCCGCCGAGGAACGGCGGCATGGCGTCGAGCAGATCCTCGCGACCCCAGAGCACGCCGATGCCCGTGGGACCGCACATCTTGTGGCCGGAGAAGGCGACGAAGTCGGCGCCCCAGGCGGACACGTCGGTGCTGATGTGGGGCACGTACTGGCAGGCATCGACGAGCACGAGGGCACCGGCGGCATGGGCGGCGTCGACGAGCCGACCGATCGGGTTGATGGTGCCGAGCACGTTGGACATGGCCGCCACGCCGAGCAGCTTCACGCCGTCGAGCAGCTGGTCGAGGTCGGTGAGGTCGAGCTGGCCGTCGTCGGTGAGCGGGATCCAGCGGATGTCGAAGCCCCGCTCGGCCTGCAGGATCTGCCACGGCACGATGTCCGCGTGGTGCTCCATGTGGGTGAGCAGGACGGCGTCGCCCTCGGCCAGGTTGGCGCGTCCCCAGGAGCCGGCCACCAGGTTGATGGCCTCGGTGGCGTTCTTGGTGAAGACCACGCCGGTGGCCGACGGCGCACCGATGAACCGGGCGACGTTGACGCGGGCCGCTTCCATCTCGGCGGTGGCCTGCTCGGCGATCTGGTAGACGCCGCGGTGCACGTTCGAGTTGATTGTCTCGTAGTAGGTGTCGAGCGCGTCGAGCACCACCCGGGGCTTCTGGGAGGTGGCGGCCGAGTCGAGGTAGACGATCGGCTTGCCGTGGACCTCGCGTTGCAACAGCGGGAAGTCGGCCTTGATGGCGGCCACGTCGAGCTTGGTGCAATCGGTCATCGCCATGCGTCGTACCCTTCGGCTTCGAGTCGGGCGGCGATCTCGGGACCACCGCTCTCGACGATGCGACCGTCGATCATGACGTGCACCCGGTCGGGGTGAAGCTCGTCGAGCAGTCGCTGGTAGTGGGTGATGGCGAGCACGCCGAGCTGGGGCCGTGCCGCCCGGACCTCCTGCACGCCCTTGGCGACGACGCGGAGGGCATCGATGTCGAGCCCCGAATCGGTCTCGTCGAGGATGGCGATCTCTGGCTCGAGGATGGCCATCTGCAGCACCTCGTTGCGCTTCTTCTCCCCGCCGGAGAAGCCCTCGTTGAGGTAGCGGTCGGCGAAGGACGGATCCATGTCGAGGCGGGCCATCCACTCCATGATCGAGAGCCGCAGCTCGAGCATCGAGAGGTCGATGCCCTTGCGGGCCGACAGGGCCTGGCGCAGGAAGTTGAGCACCGAGACGCCCTGGATCTCCTGCGGGTACTGGAAGGCCAGGAACATGCCGGCCTTGCCCCGCACGTCAGCGCCCCAGTCGGTGACATCGTCGCCCTGGAAGAGGATGCGACCCTCGGTGACCTCGTACTCGGGGCTGCCGAGCAGGGCACTGGCCAGGGTGGACTTGCCCGACCCGTTGGGGCCCATGAGGGCGTGGATCTCGCCGTGGGCGATGGTGAGGTCGACCCCCCGCAGGATCTCGCCGACCGGCTCGCCCCGTCCGTCGGCGACGGGCTTCACATGGAGGTTCTGGATCTCGAAGAGCGGGGCGGGCATGGGGGCCAGTGTATTAGCACTACGCACGTAGTGGAAATGTCCCCGAGCAGATTCTTGGTCTGTCCTGGGTAGATTCCTGGTCGGGTCAGTGGGCGTGGAGGTCCTGCTTCCAGGTGCGGAAGCGCTCGTGCGGTTCGCCGCTGGGGCCGATGCCCTCGCCCTGACCGTCGGGGTGCAGGCGGAACGAGTGTTGGCGGGCGAGGTCGTCGGGGTCGATCGCCAGGTAGCGGGCGTCGGCCTTGCTGGCCGGCCCGGCCCGCCACAGGAGCCATCGTCCGATGCGGCGCTTGTAGGCGATGGGTGGATGCCCGATGTCGTCGCCCAGCGCCAACAGCTCCGGAGGCGCCTCGATCCACGCCGATGCCGGGATGTTGCGGTCCCGGATCGGGGTGGGCGGCAGGTCGGCGGTGTGCACCGGGGTCGGGTCGACCGGTCGCTGATCGGCCGGGAGCGCAGGACCGGGGGAGGTGCTTTCCACGCCGGCAGGGTAGGTCGGCAAGAATGCTGGCGTGCGAGTCACCGCGAAGGTCGATTATGCCGTTCGAGCTGCGATGGTGCTGGCTCGCGCGGCCGAGGGCGAGGGCGGCCCCGTCAAGGGTGAGCGCATCGGCAACGAGCAGGGCATTCCGGTGAAGTACCTGGAGAACATCCTGAGCGAGCTGCGCCAGGGTGGCCTCGTACGGAGCCAGCGTGGTGCCGAGGGCGGCTACTGGCTGGCCAAGGCGCCCGACGCCATCACCATCGCCGACATCATCCGCTCCGTCGAGGGTCCGCTCGCGACGGTGCGGGGCGAACGGGCCGAGCACCTCGACTACGGCGAGGGCACCGGCGCCCTGCAGGACATGTGGGTGGCCGTGCGGGCCAGCCTGCGCTCGGTGCTCGAGCAGGTGACCCTCGCCGACGTGGCCAACAAGAACCTGCCGCCGCACGTGCAGGCGCTCGTCGACGACCCGGCCAGCTGGACCTGATCCGGTTTCGACTGCCGGTTTCGTTCGCTCACCGGGCGGAATGAGCGCCGAAACCGCAGTTTCCGGCCTGGCGACTACCAGCCCCGGTCGACCCACTCCTGGAGGTGGGGGACCTCGTTGCCGATCGTGGTGTCGTCGCCGTGGCCCGGCATGACGATGGTGTCGGCCGGCAGGGGAGCGAAGAGCCGTCGGTCGATCGACTCGATGATGGTGTCGAAGTCGGCATCGGCCGGCTTGGTGTTGCCGGGCCCACCCGGGAAGAGCGTGTCTCCGGAGAACACCACCGGTGATCCCTCGAGCCGGAAGCACATCGAACCCGGGGTGTGGCCGGGGGTGGCGATGGTGTGGAGTCGCAGGCGGCCGACCTGGATCACCGAGTCGTCGTCGATGATGTAGTCGTAGGAGTCGAGCATGGCGGCATCGGCGGCGGTGACGCCCACCTCGTAGCCGGCGTCTCGGATCGCGGGAACGGCCTGGATGTGGTCCCAGTGGCCGTGGGTCTCGAGCACGGTGCGCACACCGAGCCGCTCGCACAACTCGAGCAGCTTGTCGTGCTCGTTGGCGGCATCGATGAGCGCCGCCTCGCCTGTCTCCTTGCAACGCAGCACGAACACGTTGTTGTCGTAGGGGCCGACCACGAGCTTGTGGATCTCGGCCCGGGCGTCGTCGTAGTGGAGCGTGGCCATGCCGTGAGCCTAGAACCATGTCGGTCGTGAACGGACACGGCCGGAGTGGCTCTTGACCGCCCGGTCTAGTAGAAAGCGGTCCCGAATCTCGTCGTCACTCTCACACCACCTACCAGGGGGCCTGGAACCGTGAACTTCGCGTTCTCCGAGGAGCAGGAAGAGCTCCGCAACATCGTCCGTCAGTTCCTCGACGCCAAGTCGCCCGAAGCCGCCGTGCGCGAGCAGATGGAGACCGAGAAGGGCTACGACGATGCCGTCTGGAGCCAGATGAGCGAGCAGCTCGGGCTCCAGAGCCTGATCGTGCCCGAGGAGTTCGGTGGCTCGGGTTACAGCTACGTCGAGCTCATCGTCGTGCTCGAGGAGATGGGTCGCTCGCTGCTGTGCGCCCCCTACTTCTCCACCGTGGTGCTCGGCGCCAACACGCTGATCCACTCGGGTGACGATGCGGCCAAGGCCGCGCACCTCCCCGGCATCGCCTCGGGCGAGACCATCGCCACCCTCGCCTTCACCGAGCCGAATGGCCGCTGGGACGAGTCGGGCATCGAGGCCACCGCCGTCGCCGACGGTGACAGCTTCAAGATCACCGGGACCAAGTCGTTCGTGCTCGACGGCCACGTGGCCGACCTCGTGCTCGTCGCCGCCCGCACCGCCGCCGGCGTGAGCCTGTTCGCCGTGCAGGGCGATGCCGCCGGCCTCACCCGCACCTCGCTGTCCACCATGGACCAGACCCGCAAGCAGGCGAAGCTCGACTTCGACGGCGTGTCCGGCACCCTCATCGGCACCGACGGTGGCGGCTGGGACGTGCTCTCCACGGTGCTCGACCTCGCCGCGGTGGCCCTCGCCGCGGAGCAGGTCGGTGGCGCCCAGAAGTGCCTCGACATGGCGGTCGAGTACGCCAAGGTCCGCGTGCAGTTCGGCCGCCCGATCGGCTCGTTCCAGGCCATCAAGCACAAGTGCGCCGACATGTTGCTCGAGGTCGAGTCGGCCAAGTCGGCGGCCTACTACGCCGGCTGGTGCGCCTCGGAGATGAACGACGAGCTGCCGTCGGTGGCGAGCCTGGCCAAGGCCTACTGCTCCGACGCCTACTTCCACGCCGCGGCCGAGAACATCCAGATCCACGGTGGCATCGGCTTCACCTGGGAGCACCCGGCGCACCTCTACTTCAAGCGGGCCAAGTCGTCCGAGCTGCTCTTCGGCGACCCGACCTACCACCGCGAGTTGCTCGCCCAGCGCATCGGGATCTGATCTCTGTGCCCTCGCTCGCTTGCGAGCGAGGGCACAGAGAGACAGTGTGGCGAGCGTGTTCTGGATCGTGATCGTGATCGCTGTCGTGGCGGTGCTCGTCATCGCCGTGGTGGCCGTCGGCGCGGTCGTCAACCGGTTGGCCGTCGAGGCGCCGGTGTCGG
>Ga0302321_100006101_pt1 | contig 10586 bp, 8 predicted proteins | sample Fen_T0_1_FD_202505 | JGI IMG/M metagenome (GOLD analysis project Ga0302321, IMG submission 202505) | Peat permafrost microbial communities from Stordalen Mire near Abisko, Sweden - Fen_T0_1 | ecosystem: Environmental > Terrestrial > Soil > Wetlands > Permafrost | place: Sweden: Abisko... | reverse complement strand
AAGGGTCTGGCCATGTGACCCCCTGTGATCGCGACGGACGGACCGAACGGGACCAGGATGCCCGTCGATCGGGCGGTCCGCACGGTTGCTGACCCAACGTCAGCGACGAGTCATCCGTACGGCGTAACCGGAACCCGGACCATGCACCGCGACACGGCGCGACATGCCGGACCGCAGCGGCCGGAACGGGACGAGGGCGCCGTTCGTCGTCGTACTGTGGACTCAACCCGCAGACGGGTGCTCGTCATGGCCGCGTCGAGCGGGCTGGTCGCCGCGTGCGCGGGCCGGACAAGCGTGCCCCAGTCCGACTCGACCCGGGCGGTCGCTGGGGCGGGGGTAACCCCCACGACCTCCGTCCCAGCAACGACCAGCGCCGCCGCCTCCCTGGCCGCGGTCGCGGACGCCTCCGCGCTGCCGGCGGCGCACCCCTGGGTGGCGCGACGCGGCGAGGTGCAGCCGGCCGTGAAGGCGCGCGCGACCTCCCTGCTCGAGGCGGTCGGCACCTGGACCGGCGGACAGGGCGACCTCGCCTCGGCCCGGCGCCGCGCGGCCGCCGCGGGCCACGCGCCGACGCTCGCCGACGGTCTCACCGTCCTGCTCGGCAACGCCGAGTCCGCGGTCACCATCGTGCGCGACGCGCAGTACGGCGGGATCCTGACCGGCGCCGCCAGCGTCCTCGTCCTGGCCGACCAGTGGCGTGCCGCTGCCGGGGCGGCCGTCGTCGCGGGTGGCACGACCGTCGACGTCCGCCTCGTCGCCGCGAGCCCGCACTGGCGGGTGACCGAGGTGCTGCCCGCCCGGCCCGGACCGGCGCTCCCGGCCGCCTCGCTGTCGAGCACGGCACGCCGGGTCCTCGCCGACGCCCGCGTGCGGCTGCCGTATGCCGCGAGGGCCGACGTCCGCGCCGGCCGCATCCACGACTCGGTGCTGGCGCTGCTGCTCTCGATGTCGCAGGCGCACGTCGTCGACGTCAGCGTGCTGCGATCGGGACACCCGCTCCTCGTGTTCGGGACGTCGCGCCCGAGCGACCACCCACGCGGGCGGGCCGTCGACGTGTGGGCGCTCGACGACCGGCCGCTCGTGCTGCCGTCGAACCACTCGCTCGCGATCGTGGGCATGCGCTACGCCGCGGCCCACGGCGCCTACAACGTCGGCGGTCCGGTCCTGCTCTCCGGCCGTCCGTACTTCAGCGACCGCACGCACCAGGATCACATCCACCTGGGCTTCTCGAGCTGAGCGACGGCCTCAGCCGCGACGCAGCACGTCGTCGACGGCCGCCACCGTGCCGGCGTAGACGACGTGCGTCCCGAGCGCGGTGGCGAGCACGTCCGGTGGCCACCTCCACGGGGGCGGCGTACGACCGAGGACGGGGAACGCCGTGAACGTCGCCGTCATGAGAGTCGTGCCGAAGGCCGCGAACGCCCAGGGCTCGGGCAGCACGCTGCGCAGCGCGACGTGCCACAGCCCGAACGCGGAGCCGTAGCCGATCCGCAGTGCCATCCCGAGCTCGGCGTCCTCCTTGGGCGAGACGTTCCGCCAGTGCAGGATGCCGGCCACGATCTCGCCGGGCACGAGGCTGTCGTCGTAGTCCAGCGCCGTGCGCTCGCCGCGGACCCGGCGCTCGGTCTCGTAGGCGAGGGTCATCATCGCCGTGCCGGCCGCGCCCGCGACCACACCGCGCACGAGCCACGGGATCCTCATGCCGCGCATCGTGTCAGGGGTGCAGGCCCCGCGTCAGCCGATGGGGTCAGCGGCCCGGCGGCAGGGTGAGGTCCGTTGCCACGCCGTCGACGACCACCACGGCCGACGACAGGGACACGGCGTCGACGTCGTGCCCGTGCACGACGACGCCGGACACGAGCGACCAGTCGACGACGGCCTGCGGGGTCGAGAGCCCCGAGAGCAGGAGGGACAGCTCGTCGACCGCGGCGCGGCGCACCAGCTCGGTGACCTCCGGCAGGGCGGGGACCTCCGCGCTGCCCAGGGTCCGGCGCAGCCGCTGCACGAGGACAGACTCCTCCACGTCGTGCGGGTCGAGGACCACGCCTGAGACCCCGGACCTCAACGCCTTCCGAGCGACCTCCACCGCGCCGCAGGCCGCGGTGGTTCCCGGGACGCCCGGACGGTGCACGGCGCCGATCACGCCGTCGGCGCCGATGTGCGGGAAGGCGAACACCACCAGGCGGTGCCGGCCGTCGTCGTCGGGTGCGTGGCCGAGCGCCGCCCCGAGCCCGGTGCGCCCCATGAGCGGGAGCCCGGCGAGGCTCGACAGGTCGAAGCAGTGACCCCAGTGCGCCGTCACGGCGTCGACGAACTCGAACATCAGCTCGTCGCGGCACACCGACACCAGCGGCAGCGACGTGTGCTCGTGGAACCCGTACGGCGCCAGTGCATCCCGCGTCCAGTCGAGCAGCGTCGAGACGTCGAGGAGCTCGGCGTAGGGCTCCGGGCCCTCCCCGCTCATGCTGCTCATCGCGCCAGCGCCGGTTCGCGCAGCACGCGGTCGAGGGTGGCCAGCAGCCGGTCGGCCTCGGGCTCCGTCCACACCAGCGGCGGCTTGATCTTGAGCACGTTGTGGAACGGGCCGTCGGTGCTCACCAGGACGCCGAGGTGGCGCATCCGCTCGATGACGTACGCCGCCTCCTCGGCCGCCGGCTCCAGCGTCGCCCGGTCGCGCACCAGCTCGATGCCGAGGTAGAGCCCGAGGCCCCGCGCGTCGCCGACGAGCTCGTGCTCGACCGACAGCTCGATGGCCCCCGCGAGGATGCGACGGCCGATCCGCTCGGCGTTGGCCGCGAGGTCCTCCTGCTCGATGACGTCGAGGACGGCGTTGCCGATCGCGGCCGACACGGCGTTGCCGCCGAAGGTGTTGAAGTACTCCATGCCGTTGGCGAACGCCGCGGCGATCTCCGGCGTCGTGACGACCGCGGCCAGCGGGTGGCCGTCGCCGGCGGGCTTCCCGACCGTCACGACGTCGGGCACCAGCCCCTGGGTGGCGAACCCCCAGAACGCCGGCCCGACACGGCCGAAGCCGACCTGCACCTCGTCGGCGATCACGAGCCCGCCGCGCGCGCGCACGGCCTCCGCGCCTGCGACGAGGTAGCCGTCCGGGAGAACGACCTGGCCGCCGCAGCCGATCATCGACTCCACGATCCAGCCCGCGAGCCGGCCGTCGCCGGCCGCGGCGGCGCAACGGGCGACGTCGTCGGCGTAGGCACGGCCCACGGACGGGTCGTAGCCCCGGTGCTCGCCGCGGTAGGGGTCGGGCATCGTCGCGACGTGGACCCAGGGCGGGGCGCCTCGGCCGCCGGGTCCGGCGTGCTTGTAGGGGCTGACGTCGATGAGCGCCTGGGTGTGGCCGTGGTAGCCGTGGTCGACGCAGACGACGTCCCACGCCCCGGTCGCCGCGCGCACGAGCCGCAGCGCGAGGTCGTTGGCCTCGCTGCCGGAGTTGACGAAGAAGCAGACCGACAGCGGGTCGGGCAGCGTCGCCGTGAGCCGCTCGGCGTAGCGCAGCACCTCCTCGTGCAGGTAGCGCGTGTTGGTGGCGAGCACCGCCAGCTGGCGCTGCCCGGCGGCGACGACGTGCGGGTGCGCGTGCCCGACGTGCGCGACGTTGTTGACCGAGTCGAGGTAGTAGCGGCCGAGGTCGTCGACGAGGTAGGCACCGACGCCGCGGGTGATCCGCAGCGGGTCGTCGTAGGAGACGCTGAGGTTGCGCCCGAGCAGACGGTGCCGGTCGGCGAGCGTCTCGGCCACGGCGCGGCGGGGGGCGGCCGCGACCGACGGCGGCAGGCCGAGCAGGAGCGCGGGATCGGGCGAGAGCCCGAGGAAGGCCGACGCCCGCGACGGCAGCGCGACGCCCGGGAAGTCGACGTCGAGGCCGAGCAGGTCGAGGATCACCTGGCAGTGCACGTGCGGCGCCCAGCCGCCGTTGCGCGGCGGCGACCCGATCCAGCCGATGACCTCGCCCGCGGCCACCTCGTCGCCCGGCTTCAGGTGCGTGAGCGACTCGAGCGACAGGTGGCCGTAGAGCGAGAAGTACGGGACGCCGTCGTCGGTGCGGTGCTCGAGCACCACCACGGGGCCGTAGTCGAGGGGTGCGGCGTTGTCCTCGACCCGGTGCACGCGACCGGCCCGCGGCGCGTGCAGCGGGGTGCCGGCGCGGGTCCAGAGGTCGGTGCCGAGGTGGACGGTGCGCCGTTCGGCCGCGGGGTCCTGCGCCGTCGCGTACTCGGGCGTGGAGTAGAGCAGCCGGGCCTCGCCGTAGCCGCCGACCGCGATGGCGTCGGGGTCGCCGCCGACGTCGCGCCGGATCAGCGCGTCGAAGCGCTCGGGCCCGGCGCCGAGGTCCTGCGCGGCGAACAGGTCGCTGCCCACGGACAGGTCGAGGGGGAAGATCGGCAGCTCGTCCCACGGAGGGCCGAGCAGCGGTGCGGCCGGGGTCGACGCGAGATGGTGGCGCACCGCTCCAGCACGCGGGTGCGGCTCGAGGCCGCACGCGTCGCGCAGGCGGTACAGCGCGAAGCCCGGGTCGATCGCGAGCAGCGCCTCGAGCGCCCGCCAGGCCGGTCCCTCGCTCACCGTGAGATAGGGGTCGTCGGGGCGCTGCGCGGACTGCGCCGCGGCGTGGACGCCGGACAGCGAGAGCCGCGCGAGCACGAGGGTCCAGAGCACGTCGATCTCGTCCTCGCCGAGCGGGTGCTCGGCGTGGAACCCGGCCACGAGGTCGGCCACCGCGCCGACCGGGTCGTCGGACCGCGCGACGACGTACGCCGCCGCCACGGCCGGCTCGGCCACGACCAGCGAGTGCACGACGTCGCCGAAGTCGAGCAGGCCGCAGACCCGCACGAAGCGCTCGGCCGGCGCCGAGCGACTGCCCGGATCCACGAGCACGTTGTGGTCGTTGGCGTCGCCGTGGATCACCGCGCGGCGCAGGCTCGGCAGCCTCGGTGCCACCACCGCGTCGAAACGCTCGAGGACGGCGTCGACCAGGCTGCGTCGTGCCGGGTCGGTGACGACGTCGCGCAGCTCGCGGACGACGACGTCCGCGCGAGCGACGTCCCAGTGGAAGTCGCGGTGGGCCTCGGGCGGGTCGTAGCCGGTCAGGGCGGAGGCCAGGCAGCCGAGCACGCGCCCGAGGTCGCGACGCAGCGCCGGGCTCGGCGGGGCGTCCGCCGCCAGCACGCCCGGCAGGTGCTCGAGCAGCCGCACGAGGTGGCCGCCGACCTCCACCACCGTCGCGCCCGTGAGCGCCGGGTGCAGCCGCTGCACCGGCACTCCGGCCGCCGCCGAGAGCGCGGCAGCCTCGGCCTGCACCTCCAGGACCGCCCGGGTCTCCAGGCTGTTCGACACCTTGAGGACCCAGGTCGAGCCGTCCTCGGCGTCGAGCCGGAAGTTGCGGTCGCGCTCGCTCGGAAGCCCGGACGCCGTGGCACGCACCCCGAACACGTCCAGCGCGATGCGCTCGGCGTCCGCGGTGCCGGTCGTCGGCGTGTGGTCGAGCAGCGACATGCCAGAACCCTAGGGGCAGCGCCGCGCGGGCGGCCGCCGGGCCGCGGTCCGCGAGGGCGAGCGGGCCGTGAAGACTGCGCCGTAGGGGCGACGAGTCCGGCGATCCTCCGGCCCGTGTCGCGGCTGCGCGCGTAACGTCGCCCCGACACCGCTGTCGGTCCTGAGGCCGAGTTGCGCGGGGGTGTCGAGGCGGTGGCCGACGGGGCCGCCCGACGGAGGGGAACCCGGCATGCGTCCGAGCACGTCCTGGCTGCACACGTCCGCGGCCCTCGCACTCGTCCCCGTGGTGGCGCTCCTGGTGGGCACGCCCTCGGCCGGAGCGGCACAGGCACCGCCGACGGCGACGTACACCATCGCCCCGATCGTCGACACCAGCACGCAGTGCGGCACCCAGAACGCCGAGGTGGAGACCGCCACGGACCCGAAGCTCAGCTACGTGTACCAGGCCTGGATGGGCTGCGGGATCTCCTTCTCGCGCTCGACCAGCGGTGGCACGTCGTACGGCGCTCCGCTGTCGCTGCCCGGCTCGACCGGCTCGCAGACGAACTCGTGGGACCCGGCCATCGCCGTGGGTCCGCAGGGCCAGGTCTACGTCGCCTTCATGGTGTCGCACAACAACCAGTGGTATCCCGTGGTCGACGCGTCCTTCGACAACGGACGGACCTTCACCCAGTCGACGAGCCTGATCCCGCCGGACTCCAAGAACTGGGGAGACCGCGAGTTCCTCGCCGTCGCACCCGACGGGACGATCTACCTCACGTGGGACTACGGCCCCAACCGTTCCTCTGTCACCTCGATCTGCCCGGCGAACGGGTCGTGCGCCTTCGCCACGGGCGACCTGAACGTCGTCCTGCAGAAGTCGACCGACGGCGGTAGGAGCTTCGGCCCGATGAGCTACATCAGCCCCGGGTTCCCCGCCAGCGGCGGTGACAGCGCTCCCCTCGTCGTCGAGCCCAACGGTCGCGTCGACGTGCTCTACCAGGCCTACACCGTGACCGACCCGGTCAGCTACGCCCTCGACCCGGCGTACGAGTACTTCACCTCCACGACTGACCAGGGCGCCACCTGGTCGAGGCCGGTCCGGGTCGGCGGATCGGTCGGCACCATGGCTCCCGAGGAGTGGTGGATCGACGGCGACATCGCCGTCGACGGCGGTGGCAACCTCTACGCCACGTGGGACACGCAGCGCACCGCGGCGGACGGCACCGCGACCGACATCGGTTGGCTGTCGTACTCGACCGACCACGGCGTCACCTGGAGCGCACCGATCCAGGCTCCTGCCGACACGCTCGGCGTGCCGCACGTCATGCAGGCGGTCGGAGGACCGGCCGGCATCGTCTACGTCGCATGGCTCTCGAGCAGCGACCCCGCGGGCTACGGCCTCTACCTGAGGACCTACAAGCTCTACACCGGCTGGATCAGCCGCCAGACCCAGGTGAGCACGAGCTTCGGCGACACCTCGGTCTGGCCCGGCGACACGATCGGCATCGCGACCCTCTCGCCGACGAGGCTGGCACTCGCCTGGGGCAGTGCGATACCCAGCGGCAACAAGAAGTCCGACGTCTTCGCGACGACCGTGACCATCAAGCTGCCGTAGCGGGACAGCGCAGGGCCGGGGCACCTGATCGTCGGGTCCCCGGCCCCGTCCCCCGTACGGACTCGGCCCACGTCGGTAGCGTTCTCGTATGACCGCCCACGTCGACGTCGCCGAAGTCCTGCCCGCCGATCCCGGTCCGCGCACGGGCCCGCGCGTCGCTGTGCTCGTGTCGCTCAACTTCCCTGACCTCACCGAGCCGGTGGAGCAACTGGTCCGACGCTTCACCTCCACGGCGCTCGCCGCGCTCGCCGCGCGCGGCGCCGACTGGTCCCTGCTCGACACCTCGGCGCCGGGAACCGTCCACGCGTCGGTCCTCGACGGCGACGCGCTGCTGCTCCTCGGCGGCGGCGACGTCGACTCGGAGATCTACGGCGTCCCGGGTCCGGCACCGCACGAGTACGGCGTGGATCGCGCGGCCGACGAGTTCTGCATCGACTCGATCCGCGCCGCTGTCGACGCCGACATCCCGGTGCTCGGGTTCTGCCGCGGGTCGCAGCTGCTCAACGTCGCGTTCGGCGGGACGTTGATCCCGCACATCGAAGGTGACGGCGTCCACCACGGCGCGCACGGCGACGACCTGTTCGTCGACGAACCGGTGACCGTCGAGGTCGGCAGCCGGCTCCACGGCATCCTGGGCCGGACGCACATCACCGTGCGCAACGGTCACCACCAGGCCGTCGCCGATGTCGCGCCCACGCTGCGTCGAGCCGCCGTGGCGCAGGACGGCGTCGTCGAGGCCGTGGAGCATCCCGACGCCTGGGCGATCGGCGTGCAGTGGCACCCCGAGGACGACCTCGGCTCGCCCGAGGACCTCGACGCCCTCGTCGACGCGCTGCTCGCGCGTGCTCATGAGCGCCGCAGCCTCGCACCCTCGTGATCTTGACGACCTGCGGGCACGACGCTCCGGATCCCGGCACCGCACGGCACCCCGCGACGCCCGCCAGGCCAGGCAACGACCGTCCGACACGTGGTGCGGCCGGTCGTACGCTGCTGGCATGGTCGCGCCCGGAGTCGTCGCGAGCGTGCGGGCCGACGCCTGGACCTGGGCGGTCCGCGTCTACCCGACCCGCGCCGCGGCGAGCGCAGCGTGCAAGGCCGGCCACGTGCGGATCAACGGCGACGGCGCGAAGCCGAGCTCTCCGGTGCGCACCGGTGACACCGTGCGTGCCTACACGCCGGCGGGCGAGCGGATCCTCGTGGTGACCGGTCTCATCGTGAAGCGTACGAGCGCGACGCTCGCGGCCCAGAACTACGACGACCGGACTCCCCCGCCACCGCCGAAGGAGGAGCGCGTCGTGGTCGCGCGCCGGGAGCCGGGGGCGGGACGCCCCACCAAGCGCGAGCGCCGACTCACCGAACGCCTGCGCGGGCACTGAGGACAGCGACGCCCGGCCGGGGGGATCTGGCCGGGCGTCGCGGTCGTCGGACCTCGTTCAGCAGGACTGGTAGACGTAGCCACCCGATCCCGCGGGCACGACCTGGACGTCCCTGAGGATCACCGAGGTCGTGGCCCCACGGGCACTGCACGCGGAGGTGAAGTCGGCCGAGCGGTACTCGATCTCGACCCAGGTGGCGCCATACACGTCGGAGAAGCCGGAGCACTCGCTGTAGCGCTGGCACTCCTCGGCGACCGCGAAGTCGGCTCCGGCGGCGCGCGCCTGCGCGGAGAGCTCCACGGTGTTCTTCTGCGCCACGGCCACGCCGGCCGCGTGCCCGACGGCGACGAGCCGCTGGAAGAACGCGAGGTTGTCGGCCTCGGTGAGCAGGCCCGCGGACCGGCTGAACGAGTCGAGGTTGTCGAGCTCGACGGCCTGGAAGCCCTTGGCCGCGCAGGCCGTGATCCAGCCGCCGACCAGAGCCGTCACGCCGTCGAGCTGACGGGTGTCGACCATGTACTCGCCCGGCCAGTCGGGGTCCGGCACGAGGGCACCGTTGTTGCGCAGCAGGAGCGTGCCCCACACGCCCGACTCACCCGGCTGGGACTGGAAGGCGTTGATGTAGCAGACGTTGTACTTGCCGGCCACGGGAGAGTCCGTCCGGTCCCGGTCCACGACGGTGACGGCCGAGGTCGGCGAGTAGGCGCCACCGATCTGGTAGTCGAAGGTGCCGTTGGCGGGGTAGTTGGCGAACACGCCAGGCGTGGTCGGGGTCGGGGTGGGCGTCGGGGTGGTCGGCGTCGGCGTGGTCGGCGTTGGGGTGGTCGGCGTCGGCGTGGTCGGGCTCGGGGTCGGCGTCGCGGTGCGCGTCGGGGTCGGCGTAGGCGTAGGCGTAGGTGTCGCGGAGCGCGTCGGCCTCGGCGTCCGGGTCGGCGTGGGAGTGGGCGTGGGCGTCGGCGTCGGCGTCACCGTCGGCGCGGGCGCCGGCGGGGCGATCGGCGCGGGTGCGATCGGGACGGCCAACGTGGCGACGTGGGCGAGCAGTGCGGCGTTCGCACCGTCGGTCGCTGCGGCGACGGCTCGCCCGTACGCGTCGTGGGTGGCGGTCGCGATCGCGGCGTTGCGCGCGGACTGTGCGGAGCGCGCGGTGGCACGGGAGGTCGCGAGGCGCAGCGCCAGGGTCGTGGCGCTCGCTCCGGCCCGGCTCAGGGCCCGGAGAGCGGACGGCGCCGAGGAGCGGCCGGTGGCCGGCGTGTCGACCCGCGACTGCGCGGACACCGCGACGGTGCTGGCGCCGGTGGCGGCGAACGCCGCCACCTCGGTGGTGGAGCCTGCGCCGCACGTGACGGGGGCCGAGGCGGTCACGGTGACCCGCTGGGTGACCAAGACGCTCACCCGCGAGGTGACCTTGGAGGTGGCGGCGCCGCGCACCGAGGCGGTCCACTGACGGCCCGTGCGGACCGTGCGGCCCGAGGCCACGAGCGCCTTGGCGAACGTGCGGCCCGAGGCCGTCGACACGGTCGTGACCGGCGCGTCCACCGACGTCACCGTCGGGGTCACGACCCCCACGTCGCACCCGGCGGCGGACGCGGAGGCCCCCCATGCGGTGAGCGCGGTCGCGGTGAGGGCGAGGGAGAGGACGACAGCCAGGGGGAACCGCGGGACGCGGTGCGCGCGCGGGGCGGCGCGGTGCTGAGGAGTTCGCATGCCCGCCGTATCGGCGGCGGGGATGGCCGTCTGGAGGATCCCTTAGCCCGATCGGGGGACGTTCGAGAGCCGCTACGGAGGAACGAGATCGACGTCACACACCCCGTTCGGCCCAGCGGAGCGGCGCCCGGGCCGCTCACCGCGCGAGACGCGTGGCTGAGTCAGTCGGTCGCGAGCGAGCGCCTGTCGGCCGGATCGCCGACGTGCCGGAGGGCGGGCGGCAGGCCGGCCCACGGGTTGGGGAGCTTGCGCGTGCTCAGGACGATCGTGCCGACGTGCCGGTCGCCCACGGCGGCCGGCGGGTTGTTCGCGAACGCCCTCGGCACCGCCCAGACGAAGTGGGCGATCCGCGGCGCCGGGATGCGTAGGGACCAGTCCGGGATCACCAGGTC
>Ga0302321_100006100_pt1 | contig 10587 bp, 12 predicted proteins | sample Fen_T0_1_FD_202505 | JGI IMG/M metagenome (GOLD analysis project Ga0302321, IMG submission 202505) | Peat permafrost microbial communities from Stordalen Mire near Abisko, Sweden - Fen_T0_1 | ecosystem: Environmental > Terrestrial > Soil > Wetlands > Permafrost | place: Sweden: Abisko... | reverse complement strand
CGTCATTTATACTTGTTTCGGATATTTTTGGTCAGGATCCTACATTCTCCCAATTTTATGCTAATCCGCTTTATCTGTCCCCCTCATTTGCAGGAGCAACCGAACAGTACAGAGTGGCTATGAGCGTAAGAGACCAGTGGCCGGCGCTTCCCGGCACATTTATGACTTACAGCGCGTCATTTGATAAAGCTCTCCCAGCTTTTAATTCAGGTATTGGAATTCTTGCAACTTATGATGTAGCCGGGTCGGGAAATCTTAGTACTACCAATCTTGGACTGCTATACTCATACGACTTCAATATAAATAAGCGATGGCACATACGTCCAGGTGTAAATTTCAAATTCTATTATTTGGGGCTTGATATTGCAAAACTTATTTTTAACAGTCAGCTGACTGGCTCCGGAGTTACCCAACCGATAACACCCCCGCCATTTAATAAAGTTGCTGATGTGGATTTTGCTACATCAGCTTTGTTATTTGATGACAGGACATGGGCCGGATTTACTTTTGATCACCTTTTCTCACCTAAAACTTCATTCTATGGCAATAGCGGTAATGCAGTGGTCCCAATAAAGTTTAATTTGTACGGAGGAACTCAGATTATTAAAACTACCAGACTTAGACAGAAAATGCAGGAAGTACTTTCTATGGCTGTAAACTTTCAGAAACAGGGGAAATTCTATCAGACTGACCTTGGACTGTATTATTATAAAGATCCTTTGATATTTGGATTGTGGTACCGTGGTATCCCTCTGGTTACATCGCAGGCAGGAGATGCTATAATTGGACTGATCGGGATCAAAACAAATCAGTTGCAGATTGGTTATAGTTATGATTTCACTATCTCAAATCTTATTAGTTCAACCGGAGGAGCTCATGAGATTACCCTGACTTATAAATTCAATAATCTGTCCTTCGGGGAACAACGGAAGCGGATAAGAGCTATTCCATGTCCGGAATTCTAATGTACGAAACAAAGAAGGAATGGGAGAGTGGGAGAAGAGGAGAAGGGGAGAATATAGTATATAACTTCATCATCTCCCCCTCCCCCAGTCTCCCAGTCTCCCTTTCTTTGCAGGAAAATCGTAGAACCAATTATCTTTAAAAATGAGTTTAAAATTATACTTCCCTGTAACTGTCATTTACTAATTTGTTTATATTTGCGCCTTACTAATGTTTAACAAATATTTGATTTACAATGAAGAAATTATCAATAATTCTGTTTGGTGTTCTGTTCCTGGCGGTAATAGGCCTTTATTTCCTTCATTTTTCAGGGAATAAAAGTATTAATAACAACAATTCCGGTTCAGCTTCATCTGTTCCTGCCGGAGCGATTGCCTATGTTAACATCGATTCCGTGATATTTAAATTTGAAATGTTTTCTGACAGGAGAGAAGAATTGATGGCTAAACAGAAAAGTGCGGAAGCTGAACTTAACTCCAAGGGGAATCAATATCAGAAAGACGGGAAAGATTATCAGGATAAAGTTAATAAAGGTTTGGTAACAAGGGCGGTTGCAGCACAAATGGAACAGGCACTTGGACAGCAGCAGCAGGAATTAATCTCTCTTCGCGATAAGCTCCAGTCAAATCTCATGGAGGAAGAACAGGTTATGAACCGTCAGATACTTGAATACATCACAAAATTCCTTTTGGATCACAAGTCGGAATATAATTATCAGTATATCTTTGGAAAGAGCTTTGGCTCTGTTGTTTTATATAGTGATTCAGGATTGGATATTTCTCAAAAGGTCCTTGATGCTCTGAATAAAAAGTACAAGGAAGAAAAGAAATAGAAGCACATGGGTTTCGCCTCAACCTGGCTTGAAGAGCGGGCCTTATTTCCCGAATTAATTTCTGAGGCGCCTGATAAACAAACAGGTATAATAGTTGTTGTGCCTGCTTATAATGAACCAGGGATATGTAAACTACTCGATTCGCTGAAACTATGCAGTGAACCTGTATGCAAGGTTGAGATTATTATTGTTGTAAATGCTCCGGAAAATGCAGAAAAGGAGAGTATAGAAAATAATAAACTTACTTTAAAATATATTGAAAGCTGGAAGAAAGAGAATATTAAGTGTTTCTTCCGGCTTTTTGCTTTTGTCGTAGAACCATCAGTTAGCGGCTGGGGTGTCGGACTTGCCAGAAAAACAGGAATGGATGAAGCTGTTCGCCGATTTAATCAATTAAATAAACCTGATGGGATTATCCTAAACCTGGATGCCGACTGCATTGTAGAAAGCAATTATTTTGTATCAATATGCAGCGAATTATTATACAAAAAAGATCGCACCGCCTGCTCAATTTATTTTGAACACCCTTTGTCTGGGAATGATTTTGAGGATAAAATCTATAAGTATATTTCTTTATACGAATTACATCTGCGTTATTACTTCCAGGGACTTGCTTTTTCTGGATTTCCTTATGTTTTTCATACAGTAGGTTCGGCTGTTGCGGTCAAAGCACTTTCCTATGTTAAAGCGGGTGGAATGAACAGACGTCAGGCTGGCGAGGATTTTTATTTTATCCAGAAACTTGTTCCGGCTGGAGGTTATTTTAATCTTAATTCAACAGTAGTTTACCCCTCTCCCAGAGCTTCTTCGAGAGTCCCTTTTGGTACAGGAGCTTCAATCGGAAAGCTTACCGGGGAAAATAGTACAACATTGCTGACATATAATTTTATGGCATTCAGGGAACTCAGATTCTTTTTTGGTTTGTCAGAGAAGTTTTATCAAAGCAACTCCGATGAATTGTCTGAATATTATAAATCATTTCCTCCGGGTATAAAATCAATTCTGTTTAAAAATGAATGGGTAGAAAAAATGACTGAGATCAGGAATAATACTAACAATTTACTTTCTTATAAGAAGAGATTTTTCGGATGGTTTAATATGTTCAAAATAGTAAAATATCTCAATCATGCTTCTCAGGATATTTATGAGAAAAAGCCTGTGCCTGAATCTGCTTCAGATCTTCTTGATGCTATTGGTGTTCCATCGAATTCAAAAGACCCTGTTGACCTGCTTCTGTATTTCAGAGCTATGGAAAAAAATATTTAGTTGTTTTTTCTTGTAATCTTCCTGTCTTCCTGTGGTGTAAGAATAATGTAGAGATCTTCGTCGGGTTTCTTCATACGGTACTGCTCTCTTGCGAATTTCTCGAGGTTATGATTATCAGTCTTCAATTCATGAAGTTTTTGCCTGTCAGATTCTATTCGTTTAATATAATACTCCCTGTCGATCTTTAAATTATGCAAAGCTATCATATCCTTGTATCTGGAAATAAGGTTGTTAGAATCGAAAAGTAAAATCCAGATGAGAAAGATAATAATGGTCAATACGTATTTGTTCCGGAATACTCCGGGAATTTTTTCTATAAAATGAAACCTGATGATCATAGTACAAACCTACAATTTTTTTTTTAACCTCCGCTCATAAGGTAGACCATCTGCACATTGTCTCCTGAGTGAATAATTGTTGTATCGTACTTCTCCTTTGAAATCAGGACGTCATTTATTTTAATAATTCTCATCCTGAATGAAAATTTTTTCAGGGTAAGCATTTCGCTCACTGAGATTGTTGCAGCGCTAAATTCCTCCTCACGATTATTAAGCAGTATTTTCATCAGCAAATTTACTTTCCTGGTCCTGGCTTTACTTTTGTAAGTTCAATGTACCACATAAGGGGGGAGTAGCCCGGAACCAGCGTAAAAAGCCCTTCTTTTCCATACGCAAGGCTTGAAGGTGTCAGCAATTTTGCAAATCCTCCTTCTTTCATATATCTCAGTCCTTCATCAACTCCTGCAACAATTAATCCGGATCCTATAATATATACCATAGGAGCTTTTGCTGTGCTGGTCGAATCGAACGCTACTCCGTTTAAAAATCTGCCTGTGTAATTAAAATATACAGTATCGCTAACAACAGGTGTCCGTCCTGTTCCCTCTTTTACCTGATAAAAATACAGCCCGCTTGGTTTCAAAACATAAGCAGTGTCTTTCTTTATGTAGTCGGCGATTGCAGCCTGTTCTGTTTTTTGCCATGGTCCATCTTTAAGACAGCTGGTGGTAATAATAATCAAAATTAAAACCACCGGATACAACAATTTGATCATCTTCATTCTATTTTTTTTTAACTCCGAAAGATACTGAGGATTTAACGACTTGGAAACGTTTAGTCAGAAGAAATTATTGCTCAGCTACACTGAATGCCTTTTAACAAATCAGGAAAGTCTTTGATTTGTGGCAATAATTCAACGAATCAGAATATCAGTATCCGATATGCATCCAGTGGCATATTGATTAATATCATATTATAGTTCATCATTATACTATACCTTTGAATTGATTAAAATCTCATAAAGTTTCTACCTAAATACCGGTAAAATGGACATTAAGTCGATCAAAGAACAGCATAAACTCCTGAAAAAATGGGACTATAACTGGACTCCGTTAGATAAAGGTTATACTGACAAGACTCTTTATATTAATGTGGGTACCACAGAGATAAAAGATAAAGTTGTTCCCCTCGCAATGAAAGAGAAATTCATAGGAGGAAAAGGCTATGGCCTCAGACTTCTCTGGGATGCAACGAAACCCGATACAAAATGGGATGATAAGGAAAATGAGATAATCATATCTTCGGGCCCGATTGGAGGAATAACTCAATATTCAGGTTCAGGGAAGTCGCTTGTTGTGACGATATCCCCGCAAACGGACTCAGTGATGGACAGTAATGTGGGTGGATTTTTCGGACCCTTTCTCAAGTTTTCAGGATTCGATGCCATTGAAATCCAGGGAAAAGCTGACAAAGATGTAATTGTTTTTATTGACGGAATAAATCATACAGTCGAAATATTTGAAGCTCCGGCAGAAGAGACGAACAGTCATCTTTTGGCTGAACAGCTCACCGAAATTTTTGCTGATAATGATAATGAAAAGAAATCTATCGGAGTCGTCTCAACAGGTTTGGCTGCTGAAAATTCATTGATTGGCATGCTGAACTTCAGTTTTTATGATCCGAAACGTAAAAAGGTTCGTTTGAAACAGGCTGGCAGGGGAGGTATCGGTACAGTATTCCGTAATAAGAAAATTAAAGCTCTTGTATGTAAGATTCCGGGGGTTAAAGGGAACCTGAATAATGTTGTCGACCTTGATGCCATTATGGAGAGAGGCAAAAGATTCAACAGGGAGATGAAGGAACTTGACGATAAACAATGTCAGATGAGGCAGACCGGAACAGCTCACCTCATGGAGATAATGAATGATCATGATCTGCTCCCGGTTATGAACTATAAATTTGGAAGTCATCCCGATGCATATAAAATCGACTCATCTGTATGGAAGAGTCATTTTACCCAAAACCATCCCGATGGATGCTGGATCGGCTGTAATATGTCGTGTTCAAAAGGAATTGATAATTATGTTGTTAAAACAGGCCCGTATAAAGGTCAGGTAGTGATTGTTGATGGCCCTGAGTATGAAAATGCGGCAGGACTTGGTTCAAACTGCGGAATCTTTGATCCGGGATATATTATTGAAACAAATTTCTATTGTGATACTTACGGAATTTGCACAATAACATGGAGTACGCTTACTGCTTTTATAATGGAGTGCTACCAGAATGGCATTCTCAACATGGAAAGAACGGGAGGACTCGACCTTAATTTTGGCAACTCCGAAGCAGCTCTTGAGATGCTTCATCAGCTTGCCCGTGGAGAAGGATTTGGCAAGATAGCCGGAACAGGCGTTCGTAAGATGAAAGAACTCTTCATTAAAAATGGATGGGGAGAATCAGGATTCCTTAATGATATAGGTATGGAAAACAAGGGACTCGAGTATTCCCAGTATATGCCTAAGGAATCGCTTGCCCAGCAGGGTGGATTTGCCCTCACAAATAAAGGTCCTCAGCATGACGAGGCATGGCTTATCTTTATGGATATGGTAAATAATCACATCCCGACATTTGAGAATAAAGCTGAAGCTCTTCATTATTTTCCGATGTTCCGTACCTGGTTTGGTCTGGTAGGTCTGTGCAAACTTCCATGGAACGATGTTGAACCTGAAACAAATCCACAAAGTGACGAACCTGCTAAAGTGCCTGAACATGTTGATAATTACGTAACTATATATAAAGCAGTTACTGGTCGTCCTTTTTATAAGAAACGACTCGTGGAAGATTCTGAACGAGTATATAATTTTCAAAGGGTTTTTAATCTGAGAAGAGGATATGGAACACGCATGTATGATAAACAGCCATACCGTGCGGCCGGACCGGTTACTGTTGAAGAATACGAATCACGTTCGGAGCGCTATGATAAACAGCTTAAAGAAAAGATAGGATTTGATCCTGCTGGTAAGACAACCCCGGAGAAAATGAAGGTATTAAGAAAGTATCGCGAAGATCAGTATGAATCTCTTTGCGATGCTGTTTATTTGCGTCGTGGCTGGAATAACAACGGTGTTCCTAAAATAGAGTTTCTGAAAAAGATAGGTATGGATCTGCCAGAGGTTATTGATGTAGTGAAGAATTTTCAATAGTTTCTTAAACATTTTAACCTTCTCCTTGTTATTTTTTAAGTTCCCAAATTAGTAAGTAAAAATCCTTAATGGGTCAATATATCTCGTTTCTAAGAGGCGTAAACATGACTGGTCATAACTCATTAAAAATGGCCGATCTTTCTTCCTTATATATCAATCTTGGCTATTCCGATGCCTTGACATATATTCAAAGCGGAAACGTAATTTTCAGCAGTCAGGAGAAATCTTCAGAACCTGAGATTGCCTTAAAAATCGAGAAAGAAATCCTTAAAGAATTCAGCTATGTCGTCCCTGTAATGATCAGAACAGCAAAAGAGTTGCAAAGTTTGTTTTCAGTGAATCCCTACCTCGCTGAAAAGAATTTTGAACCATCAAAAATGGCGGTCATTTTTCTCCATGAAAAAGTAACTGATGAGCAGATTCAAAAAGTAAAAGGAATCGACTATCCACCCGATAAATTTAAAATTTTGGGCAGAGAAATCTTTATCTTTTGTCCAAATGGTTTCGGAAGAACCAAATTGTACACCAATTTTTTCGAAAAGAAAATGGGTGTAATAGGTACAGCCAGGAACTGGAAAACTATTACCACCATTCTGGATCTGGCTGAAAAACGGGTATAAGAACGTCATCATTATTTGTATAGAGACGCATTGTGATATGTATGGTGGAGACGCGTGCTGATACATCTGGTGGAGCCTCATGGTGATACATCGAGTGGAGACGCCCGAATTGGGCGTCTTTATAATTACGATGTGTCCCTACTTTTATAAAATGGCCATTTTTAGGTATGGTTTTAATTAATATGCAAGTGCAGCTATGTTTTTATCATCGTTTTTACAAAACCGATATGCAAAACATTTACATTTGCCTTGAAGCTGATGTGCATGACACCGTAAAAGCATTTTTTAAACGCATTAATAAATTATCTGACAGAAAATGAGACTGATTTTATTCATTTCCATTTTTACAGGATTGTTTCTTTCCGCTTGCGGAAATTCACATCCGACAAAACAAAAACAAATAATAGTTTTTCATGCAGGAAGCCTGTCGGTACCTTTAGCTCAGCTAAAAGCTGAGTATGAGAAGAAGAATCCGGGAATAGAGATCTTACTTGAAGCAGCAGGAAGTTTGGTCTGTGCAAGAAAGGTTACCGAGCTCAAAAAACCATGCGATATTGTTGCTTCTGCTGATTATTTTGTGATTAATGAGCTATTGATTCCCAACTATACTAACTGGAGTATAAGATTTGCAACAAATGAGATAGTCATTGCATACAACGAAAAATCAAAACATGGATCCGAAATAAATGCCGATAACTGGATTGACATTCTTCAGAGGGATGACGTAATCTATTCACGTTCCGACCCCAATTCCGATCCCTGCGGATACAGAACGGTCTTCACTTTTATGCTGGCTGAAAAGTATTACAAAAGAGAAGGACTGACCTGGAAGATGATAGCTAAAAACAAAGATTATATCAGACCAAAGGAAGTAGACCTGGTTGCCCTTATTGAAACAAATGCCATTGATTATATGTTTCAATATAAATCAGTTGCGATTCAGCATAGTCTGAAATACATTGAATTACCAGATGATATAAACTTATCAGATCCTGCAAAAACAGATAACTACAAAACTGTGACTTTTGAAGTAACCGGAAGTAAACCGGGATCAAAAATGAAAGTTACCGGGGACTATATTAATTATAGTATGACTGTTCTTGACAAAGCTCCGGAGAAGGATGCGGCAATAGATTTTCTCTGTTATATGGTAAGTCCGGAAGGATTGGAGATTTTCAGGAAGAATGGTCAGAAACCAATAGTGCCTTTTTCTACGGATCAGCCAGATAAGATACCTGCAAAACTTTTAAAGTATCTTCCTGATCATAAGGTGAATTAATAGTAATATGAACCGAAACGGACCTTTCAATTGGATTCTTCTGATATTATCATCTCTGGTTCTTCTTTTTCTGGTTGCACCTCTGCTTGGTATGTTTTTAAAAACCGGTATCGGAGAGTTTTTTGAGACTGCAAAGGATAAAGATGTACAGTCAAGCATCTGGCTTACAGTTTGGGTAGCTTTTTCTGCAACTTTATTCTTTGCAGTTGCAGCAGTACCCTTTGCCTGGCTTCTCGCCCGTAAATCTTTTCCATTAAAAAGTGTAGTACAGGGAATAATAGATCTCCCTGTAGTATTGCCTCATACCGCTGCAGGTATTGCTCTCCTTGGATTTATTTCAAGAGATGGCTTGCTGGGAAAAGCAGCAAATTCTGTTGGCTTTAATCTCGTAAATAATCCGGCAGGCATCGCTATTGCAATGGCATTTGTCAGTCTTCCGTTTCTTATTAACTCTGCCCGCGATGGTTTTACAACTGTCCCCGAACGGCTTGAAAAAGCCGCGCTTAATCTCGGAGCAGGCAGGTCCAGAGTATTTTTCACTATTTCACTTCCTCTCGCATGGAGAAGTATAATTACCGGATTTGTTATGATGTTTGCCAGGGGGATGAGTGAATTTGGTGCGGTAGTTATCATTGCCTATCATCCAATGATTGCACCTGTACTAATCTATGACAGGTTCAGCTCATTCGGATTAAAATATGCACGACCTGCAGCAGTTTTATTTATAATTGTTGCTTTGGTGGTATTCACAATCTTGAGGCTCCTTTCAGATACCGGAAAAACTGTTGTTACTAAAGACGAATATGCTGATTCTTAAAAATATATCAAAGAAACTCGGGCAATTCCGGCTAACTGATATTAATCTTGAAATATCAGAAGGGACCTATTATGTTCTTCTAGGGAGGTCGGGTTCCGGCAAGACTCAACTGCTTGAACTTATTGCCGGATTAAACCAACCGGATTCGGGAGAGTTATGGTTAGACAACGAAAATATTACCCACAAAAAGATTCAGCAAAGAAATATTGGCCTTGTTTTTCAGGATTATGCAATTTTCCCGAATATGACTGTTTTTGAGAATATTGCTTACTCGATAAGTTCAGGAAAAATTGATAAAAGCATTGTGAGAGAGAGAGTAAGCAAAGCTGCATCTGAATTTAATATTTCTCATTTGCTTGGCAGAGATACAAAGCATCTTTCCGGTGGAGAACTTCAGAGAGTTGCGTTGGCCCGTACTCTTATTAAATCGCCAAGGTTACTGCTTCTTGATGAACCAATGGCTTCTATTGATGCCAGTTTAAAAGATGATATAAAAAGACTGCTTCGCAGACTCAATAAACAGGGACTTACAATAATTCATGTTACACACGATTACAGAGAAGCAGTAAGTTTGGCTACCAGGGTGGGAGTGATACATAATGGAAGAATTATCCAGGAAGGTTGTCCTGATTTTGTTTTTAGAAAACCGGTAAATAAATTTGTTGCCAGGTACTCAGGGGTACGTAACTTTTTCAGAGTCGGCTTTAAGAAGGAAAACGGAAAATGGAGTGCTATAAGTAATGAAAAAGTTATTTTCAATCTTTCTGATAGCACATATCCTGAAGAAGGACTTTTGTTGTTAAGAAGTGATGATATCAAGATCTCGCATGAAATGCCTTCCTGCAACGCAGGCAATTGCTACAAAGGCATTGTAAAAGAGATCCTTCCATCGGAATACGGAGTTGAAATCACTGTTGATGCCGGGGAGACGTTTTACGTTGATGTATCAGCCGATACCTTCAAGCAACAACCGGTTATTGAGTCATCCGAAGTATGGATCTCTTTTCCGGAAGAAGCGGGAATTGCGTTACAGGGAACTAACTGAAGTTAAATGACATTAGAGGAATTACGAATAATCAGAAGGATTGCTTCGTCGCGGGCTCCTCGCAATGACAAAATAATCAATCAAATAAGTATGTAAATGGAAATGATATCATTTGAAGAAGCTTACAAAACAGTAATGAGTTCAGTATCTCTTATGGATACTGAAACAGTTTCTTTTATCGGGTCGCTGGGCCGGATACTGGCTGAGGATATTGCCAGCGACATGGATATGCCTCCTTTCAATAAGTCCACAGTCGATGGATTTGCCTGCCGGAAAGAGCATCTGAA
>Ga0302321_100006099_pt1 | contig 10587 bp, 6 predicted proteins | sample Fen_T0_1_FD_202505 | JGI IMG/M metagenome (GOLD analysis project Ga0302321, IMG submission 202505) | Peat permafrost microbial communities from Stordalen Mire near Abisko, Sweden - Fen_T0_1 | ecosystem: Environmental > Terrestrial > Soil > Wetlands > Permafrost | place: Sweden: Abisko... | reverse complement strand
CGCTTTGTCATTCATGGCGCGGTTCTGAGGTTCTAGGCATCTGGCATGAAGGCCCGATGAGCCTGCTAGGCTGCAATGGCGTGCGTCGCACCTGCGGCGATCACGCGTATAGTGGATTGGGGGGGGGGCTTGGCCATGCCAAAAAATACTGCCAAGAAAAAACTAGCAGTGGCGATCGAGGGCGAGCGCACCCTTCGATTACGGTGTCGTAGATCGCGGTGTCGTGAGCCTCGGCGCTGAGCGCACGCCATGGATACCGCGACCATAGTAAAGATTCTGGGTGGCCTGGGCATGTTCCTGCTCGGGATCCACCACCTCACCGAAGGCTTGAAAGGCCTTGCGGGCGACTCGCTGCGCCGCACGCTGCAGCGGCTGGTTGCCGGCCGCTTGAGCGCGATCGTATCCGGCGTGTTTTTCACGGCGGCGATTCAATCCTCGACCGCCGCCACCCTCACCGTCATCGGCTTCGTCAGCGCGGGACTGGTCACCTTCGAGCAAGCAATCGGGGTGATCGTCGGCGCGACGCTCGGCACGACCACCACCCCATGGATGGTGGCGCTCTTCGGTTTCCGCGTCAGTGTTTCCTCGGCGGCCCTGCCCATCCTCGGCGTGGGCGCATTTCTGTGGCTGATCGCCAAAGGCAGGTTACGGTCGTTTGGCGCGATCCTGGCCGGCTTCGGACTGCTGTTTACCGGCATCGAATACCTCCAGATCGGGATGGAAGGCATCGCGTGGAACCTCGAGGCCTTCGCAGGGAACGGCTTCGGCGCGAGATGGGTCCTCGCCGGCATCGGGCTCCTCATGACGGTCGTCATGCAGAGCTCGAGCGCCGCCGGTGCGACCACGCTGGTCGCGCTGCATACGGGCTCGCTGACGTTCGATCAGGGTTGCGCGATGATCGTCGGTCAGAGCATCGGCTCGGCGGCGACGACGGCGCTGATGGTGATCGGCGGTGGCCTCGCGGTGCGGCGCGCGGCGATCGCGCACATCCTCTTCAGTTTGGTCGTCGGCGTGCTCGGGATCCTGTTCCTCGGACCGCTCGCCTCTGCGGCGCACTGGGTGGGCGCCCGGCTCGACGATCCCGACGGCGTGCTGGCGCTTGCGGCGTTCAGCACCATCTTCAAGCTAGCGGGTGTGATCGTGTTCTATCCGTGGCTCGATCACTTCGCGCGCTTCATCGTCCGCATCTCCGGGCCGGGCAGCGAGACGGCGGTCAGCCGGCTCGAGCCCACTGTCGCGGAGGCGGGGAGCGCTGTCGCGCTCGAGGCCGTTTGGCGGGCGACGCTGGAGGTCGCGCGCGGGGCAGTGGAGGCAGTCCGACAACGCCTCGCTGGCGAATCCGTCAGTTACGACCCGCCGATCGACGCGGTTCAGCGAATCGAGCACTTCCTCGAATCGCTCCCGCTGGAGACCACCGATCTCAGCACGATCGGGCCTCGCCTCGTCCGGCTGTGCCATGCGCTGGATCACCTCACGGAACTTCACGACGACCTCACGCGCATCCCGCCGGCGGTGACAGACTGGCAGGCCCCTGCTGGCTTCGAAACGGGCGCACGAGGGCTCGCTGGCTGGCTGGACGCCACGAAAGACCCCAGCGCAGCACCCGCTCCGGCTATTTTCAAGGCGCTCGAGGATGCCTCGAAGCAGCTCAGTGCCGAACGCCAGGGCGACCGCGCGAAGATGCTGGAAGATGTCGCCCTGCAACGCACGCCCGCGGCGACGGCCCGCCCCGCTCTCGAGACGCTCGTGTGGGCCGATCCGGTCCTCTACCACGCATGGCGTCTGATCGAATCACTGAGACTCGCTTCCGGCAAATAGCCGATTTCCGCTGCGAGTGCACTTCGGCCCGGACCAAGGGCATCGACTGAAAACGAAGCGAGTACCGAGGAGTACGCAAATGGCTACAGCAGCGGGCGCTAAACCCGGAGCGGAAGCAGTCGCATGGCATACCGTCGCCGCGGACGAGGTCGTCAAGCGCTTGAGCACGAGCGCCGACCAGGGGCTCACCGCGACCGAAGTCTCGCAGCGGCTTGCGAAATACGGTCCCAACCGTCTGCCGGAGGGTAAGAAGCAGGGACCGCTGATGCGCTTCCTGCTCCAGTTCAACAACATCCTGGTGTACGTGCTGCTCGGGGCCGGTTTCGTGAAGTTGATGGTGGGCCTGTGGCTCGACGCCTCGATCATTTTGGGTGTGGTGGTCATCAACGGCCTCCTCGGGTTCCTCCAGGAGGGCAAGGCGGAGAAGGCGCTGGATTCGATCCGCAACATGCTTTCCGCGGAGGCGCGCGCCGTCCGCGACGGCGCGACCCGGCTCATTCCGTCCGAGGAACTGGTTCCGGGCGACGTCGTGCTGCTCGAATCGGGTGACAAGATTCCGGCCGATCTGCGTCTTGTCGACGTCAAGAATCTGCGCACCGAGGAGGCGGCGCTCACTGGCGAGTCGGTGCCGGTGGATAAGACGACCGACGTGGCGGCCGCGAAGGCCACGGTGGGCGATCGTGGCGGCATGGCGTTTTCGGGGACGCTGGTCGCGTCGGGGCGCGGGACGGGTGTGGTGGTCGCGACCGGCGCCGCTACCGAACTGGGCCAGATCAATCAGATGATGGCCTCGGTGAGTCCGCTGGAAACGCCACTGCTGCGCCAGATCAAGAAGCTCGGCTATACCATCACCGCGGCGATCGGCGTGGTAGTCGTCATCGTGTTCGCCTTTGGCAAGTGGGTCCGGCACATGGAGTTCGTGGATATATTCCAGGCGGTCGTCAGCATCGCGGTATCGGTCATTCCAGAAGGACTTCCCGCGCTGATCACGGTGACGCTCGCGATCGGCGTCCAGCGCATGGCGAAGCGGAACGCGATCATCCGGCGCCTTCCGGCGGTGGAAACTCTGGGCTCGGTTTCGCGGATCTGCTCCGACAAGACCGGTACGCTGACGCTGATGGAAATGATGGTGGTGTCCGCGGTCACCGCAGAATCGGCTTACTCCGTCACCGGCGACGGCTATGCACCCGAAGGCGAGGTCCTGAAAGACGGCAAGCCTGCCGGCGAGGATTCCGTGCTCAAGCTCATGGGGCACGTTTCCATGCTCTGCAACGACGCACAAATCCATCAGGAGGAAGGCACCTGGAAAGTGGAAGGCGACCCGACCGAAGGAGCGTTGTATCCCTTCGGGAGCAAGCTCGGGCTCGAGCGCAAGGCCGAGCAGGACGCCTATCCCCGTATCGACGCCATCCCCTTCGAGTCGGAGCACAAATTCATGGCCACACTCCACAAGGACGGTGCCGGCAAGCAGATCATCCTGGTGAAGGGCGCGCCGGAAGTCATCCTTGGGCATTGCGATCGGCAAGCGACGCAGGGCGGCGAGCCTGCCCCGATCGACAGCGAGCATTTCATGCAAGCCTCCGACAAGCTCGCCGGACAGGGTGAGAGAGTGCTCGGCCTGGCGTGGCTCGAGAATCCGGGCGTCACCGCGGGGAGCCTCGGCCCGGCGGACCTGCCGAAGAACCTGGTGCTTCTCGGTCTGATCGGGCTGCTCGATCCTCCGCGCAAGGAAGCCATCGAAGCGGTGAAGGAATGCCACGGCGGCGGCATCCGCGTCACGATGATCACCGGAGATCACAAGATCACCGCGGCAGCGATCGCGAAGATGCTCGATATCGGCGATGGCAAGACGGCGATTTCCGGGGCTGAGATCGAGGAGATGGACACCGCTACTCTGCAAGAGTGCGTGCGGGACGTCGACGTCTTCGCGCGCGCGAGCCCCGAGCACAAGCTGCGCCTGGTGAAAGCGATTCAGGCAAACGGTCAGATCGTGGCGATGACGGGCGACGGGGTGAATGACGCGCCCTCCATCAAGAAAGCCGACATCGGTGTTGCCATGGGGATCAAGGGTACCGAAGTGACGAAGGACGCGGCCGCGATGGTGCTCGCGGACGACAACTTCGCCTCCATCGCGGCCGCGGTGAAAGAGGGGCGCACCGTCTACAACAACATCGAGAAGGCCATTCTGTTCATGCTGCCGACCAACGTCGCCCAGGCACTGGTCATCATGGTGGCGATCTTCCTGGGCTTCACCCCGCCGATCACCGCGCCGCAGATCCTGTGGGTCAACATGGTGACTTCGGTCGCCCTCGGCCTCGTGATCTCATTCGAACCGCACGAGCTCGACGTCATGCAGCGGCTGCCACGCATGGTCGACCGCCCGATCCTGGATGCTTTCGGAGTATGGCGCGTGATATTCGTCGGGCTCGCGCTGCTCGCGCTGACCTTGTGGGCGTTTTTCTGGATGAAATCGTACGACGCTTCCGACGCGCTGGCCCGCGCGGTTGCGGTCAACACGCTCGTGATCGGTCAGATCTTTTATCTGCTCAACAGCCGCTACAAGCTGGATTCGTCGATGTCCCTGAAGGCGCATTTCGGCAACAAGTACCTGGCGATGGGAATCGGCGCAGTCGTGGTCCTGCAGCTCCTCTTCACCTATGCGCCGCCGCTGCAGGCGCTGTTCGAAACCGAAGCAATTCCGCTGCGCGTGTGGCCATGGCTGTTCCTCGGCGGCCTGGTGTTTTTCCTGGTGGTCGAGGCGGAAAAGTTCATCATCCGCTCGATGGCCCGCGCGCGCGCCGCGCCCGTCCCGGCGGAGGCGCCCGCCTAACTACCCTCTAGTATCCGTCGCGGTGCGCCTCGGGCGCCGCCTCGTACACAGCGTCGCCGACGCGATGCGGGTAGTCGTCAGGGAAAGTCCACATGCCGAGGCCCGGCGGATGGAGGAGACCGCGCCACTCCGGGTCGAATGGATAGACCATCGAGAGCAGCACATCGCTGGATACACGCTGATTCGCAACCCAATAGGCGTGCCCCCGAGAGCCGCCAAGCTCGTGCGCCCCGTAGACGCCGGTCACATCGATGCCCACCAGGCGCTTGTTGCTGGCGGCCGTCTCCAGATCCTCGCGCGTGAGCTCGTTGAAGCGCGGCCGGCCTAGCCGCGAGGCACGGGCGAGCCACGCGGAAATCCCCAGCGCGGCATCGTTCTCCGATACGTACACCACCGTGCGTCGGGCAAGATCCGTGATCGCCGGCACGTGCGAGCGAGCGAAGGTCTGAAGATCGATGTCGGCCGCGACGAAGATTGCATTGGCGATGCGGTAGCGCTGCTGCAGTGCCTCGGCGTCCTCGTCCGGATGTGCCTGGCGCAGCTGCACCAGGGCCTCGGCGAGCAGCGGTCCGCCGCAGCTGAACGCGATGACGTTGATGCGTCGTGCTTGGCTGCGCTCCGCGACGAGCGCGATCAGCCGCGCGATGTCGGGTACGAATGCATGCGCACGCGGACAATCCCACAGGTAGTCCCATGCCATGGTGCCTGTGGGCCAGGAGAAGGCAATCATCGGCGAGTGGCGCGTCAGAAAGTGCCCCCAGCTGCCCATCAGGATCATCACCTGATCGAAGGTCGCGCGGTAGCCGGGCACGTAGATCACCGCCGAGCCGCTGGGCGAGGTCTCGACTTGGCGGTCGATGGCCGCGACGAATTCCCGCTCGGCCTCTCCTCCGGGCGCGCCGGCGATGCCGAATTCCTCGACTGCCAGGACGCGCGCCGGGCGTGGGTTGTCGGGGCGGCTCGTGCGATCGGACTCGACGAGCTGTTCGAAGGACCACTCAGGATTGCCGAGTTGCACTTGGGCGACGCCGAGGCGCACTGCGTCGCCCGCACGATGCGTAAAGCGCTCGGGTGCCTTCGGCGGTGCCGGCGCACGCGTCGTCGCGAAGAGTACGCTCACCTCGGTGGTGCGGCGCTCGGGCAGGACCGGGCGCGAGAAGTCGAGCCGCTCATCCTGCATGACGATCGGCGACGGGACCATCGTGCGGGTCGTGCTGCAGGCGGCACAGAGCGCGGTGAGCGCGAGCACAGCCGTTAAGACAAAACGATCCATGCGATTGATGCGAGCGACGTGGCCCGTGCTACCGCGCCCAGTCCGCAGCAAGAAAAATGCGATCCTGCCACCCACTGCGCGACGCAATCATGCCGCCGCTTCGCGACGACGAAAGTACACACCCGCCGGTCACGGCTTTTGCTCGTGCCTCGATTGAATTGCCATGATGACCGGCACGAGAACGGAAGCGACGATGCCTGCCGCAAAGCCGTTGTTGTACAAATTCAGGCCTGCGTGCACCGACCCTACACTCAACGCGGCAGACGAATGCACGAATCCAGCGACGATGCCCCAATGCCACCCGAAGCGTCCGGCAATCGGCGCCAGCGTTGTCCCGAACAGTGCGGCGAGCTGAATCGAGGGATCGCTTGCGTTCCACGGCTTGGCCAACGATCCCACGAACACGCCGATCATGATCGGGACGATGTTCCTCGGATGCTTGCCGTACGCTGCAAATCCGACGATGGTGAATATCGCACCGATGGTCGGACCGTTGAGACTACCCCCGACGCACAGAATGTAGATCATGCCGATCGCCCCGGCCAGCCCCATATTCGCCAATGCGGGACCGATCCCGAACTGCGCAATGAAATCCGACGGAGCTTGCCCCGAAAGGCGCATCAATTCCTTGAGCTTGAGCACGACGCTGCGGTCGAAATAGAAACCCACCGCGACCATCGAAAGGAACAGGATCGACAGGAAGGTGCTCAGCAGGAGGTTGTTCCCCATCGTCCATATGAAGACCGGGTCCGGCACGAATCCATAGGATTTGTACAGCGCGACGATCAAGGTCCCGACCAGGCCCGCGGTGAACCCCATGTTGTACAGCGTGAATCCCATATGCGCCTTGAACAGCTGCGCTGCGGCGGGCGCCAGTATGAAGCCGATGACCAGACTGGTGACAACACTCAGAGGCAGGCTGACGCTCAAGGGAAGGGTCGTGCTGAACAGGATCTCCGAGAAGATGGGAGACAGCGCTACGCCGAAGAACGCCGTGTTGATGTTCGTTGCAAACGGCTCCTTCTTGAACCTGGAGTACAGGAACACGCCCGCGACGATGAACCAGACGTTCAGCAGGTTTTTTCCGAACAACGCAAATCCAAGCACCAGGAATAAAGCTGCAACCGCGGCGCCACCGACCTTTGCGTGCGACCTGTAGTAGACGAAACAGGCGCACAGCGTCAGCAGCCCTGCGTTGACGAAGGCGGCGCCCATTCCGCCAACGCCGATGTAGTCGGTGAGGAGCGCATCGCGCGAGGTCAGGATTTGGCCCAGGCCCTGAAAAATGTGAGCCGGAGTATCGACCACGAATCCGAAAACCACGAAGGATGCTGCATACATCGCTACGATGAGCAGCACGATATGGTCTGATGCCTGCTGCGATCCGCCTGGGTGATCCTTTTCCTCGGTACTCATCCAACTCCCCAACGCGTATCACAAGAGGGCGTATCCCACGAGGCGACCGGCACGTAGCCTACGCGCACGGACCCGACAAGCGCCCGCTATTGAGCCACCCACCCTCCATCAATGGACAGCGGGGTACCGGTGATGGTCGCCGCACCGTCGGAGCATAGGAATACGGCGAGGGCGCCGATCTGTTCGGGCGTGGTGAATTTTATCATTGCCTGCTTTTCGGAGAGCAATTGATCCCGCATGACCTCAGGCGTCTTGCCTTCCGCTTGAGCGCGCGCATCGATCTGCTTCTGTACCAGGGGCGTCAACACCCACCCAGGACAGATCGCGTTGACGGTGATGCCGTCGTTGGCGAGTTCGAGTGCTGTCACCTTGGTCAGGCCCACGACGCCGTGCTTGGCCGCGACGTAGGCCGACTTCTCCGCGCTGGCGACCAGGCCGTGCGCCGAAGCGATGTTGATGATCCGTCCCCATCCGCGCGCCTTCATGCCGGGTATCGCCGCCCGGGTCGTGTAGAACGGGCCGGACAGATTGATCGCGATCAGCCGGTCCCATTCCTTGTCCGGGAAATCCTGCACCGGAGAGGTGAACTGGACGCCCGCATTGTTGACCAGAATATCGAGCGAACCGAGTTCCTTGTGAGCCTGCTCGACCATGGCCTTGACCTCGCCTGGCTTGCTGATATCGGCACCGCTGTAGGCGACGCGGACACCATATTTCTTCGCGGTGTCTGCCCGGAGCTTTTCAATCTCTGCTGCTTCGCCGAAACCATTGAGCAGCAGAGCCGCACCATCTTGCGCCAACATCTGTGCGATGCCCAATCCGATACCACCGGTCGATCCGGTGACGAGCGCCACCTTGCCCTTGAGATTCATTGTTCGCATCCTTTCGTAAGTAGAGCGGCGCCGGCCGGTCAGAACGAGCCGACGACCTTGCCCAGGGGAATGATGACGGCGAGTGCAAGCAGTGTCCCGACCACCATCACCATTCCAATATCGCGGTAGCTGCCGCGATGCGTCGCGCCGCAAATCGCGAGCAATGTCACCACTGCGCCATTGTGCGGTAAACCGGAAAGCCCGCCGCAACTGATGGAGGCGACGCGATGCATCAGCGCAGGGTCGATGCCAGCCGCCGCGGCAGATTCGACCAGAGACGCGCCGAACGCGTTCAGCGCGATGATCAGGCCTCCGGAAGCCGAACCGGTGATGCCGGCCACGACGTTGGTGGCGACCGCGATCGAAACGAGCGGTCCACCGGGAACCGCAAGCAGCGCATCGCGCACCGCCTCGAATGCGGGCAATGCCGCTATGACGCCGCCGAATCCAACCATGCTCGCCGTGTTGAGTGCCGGCAGCACCGACCCGTTCGCCCCCGCGTCCATGGTTTCGCGCAGCGCGGAAAGCCGCGACCGATTGAGCAGCACCAGTACCACACTCGCGACGAGCAGCGCTGTGGCCACGGACCAGATTCCACCGACGGCGGAGAGCGTCGTCGCACCCCACTGCGGCTCGGCGAGGAAACCGGTGTCCAGTCGCGGGAGTACCACCAGGCTCATGACGAGGTTCACCAACACCACGACGAGCATCGGCAGCACTGCACGCCAGACCGGGGTCCCCTCGTCGGTATGGTGACCGTGCGCAATCTCGGCGGGGTCGAAGCTGTCGGCGACGACTGCGTGCTCGCGCAACCTCTGGTCATCGGGAGTCGCGGATGGCGTTGCTGGCACCGTCTTGTACCCTTCGCCGGCGCGCTTGGCGGACGACGCTACGCGTCCCAGCCACCACAGACCGAACCCGAGCATCACCGCAGCTCCGATGATGCCAAGCCCGGGCGCGGCGAACGGCGTGGTCCCGAAGACCGGCATCGGGATCGCGTTCTGGATCGCCGGCGTACCGGGTAGTGCAGTCATGGTGAACGTGAACGCGCCGAGCGCGACCGTGGCAGGAATCAGCCGGTGCGGTATGTCCGCTTCACGGAACAGCGCGTCGGCGATGGGCACGATGACAAAAGCCACGACGAACAGGCTGACGCCGCCGTACGTGAGAGCGGCGCAGGCGAGCACGATCGCAAGGATTGCCCGTGCACCTCCCAGCCACGCGGTCAGCGCGCGGGCGATCGCGCGCGCCGAACCGCTGTCGTCCATCAGCTTGCCGAATACCGCGCCGAGCAGGAACAACGGGAAGAACTGCCTGATGAAGCCGACCGCCGACACCATGAAGACCTGAGTCCAGCTCGCGAGCAGCGGGTTACCCGCAATGGCTGCGGCGACCAGCGCTGCGAGCGGACCCACCAGTAGTACGCTCCAGCCGCGGTAGGCGAGCCAGATGAGAAGACCGAGTGCTAGCAGGATGCCGAGCAGACCCATGCCGTCAATCGGAAGCTTCTGCCCAGCGGAGACATGCGATGAACAAGAAGTTCTCCCTGCTCGCTATTGGCGCGGATAGCACGCGAAATTGACCCGGGGATCATCGGCCATTCATTCGGGTCAGTCAAGGCGAGCGTATGCCGAGTGACTGCTGTGAGGTTCGCGGCCTTGGTCTGTGCGCTTTGCAGCCCCCGGTGAAACGCTTCTCCTGGCGATCGCCCGGATCAGAACGCCAGACGCAGCCGTGCATAAAAGACACCCACCGTGTTGACATTCAGGTTATTGCCGGGATCGAAGATCGCCTGCGCACCGACCGAGATCTGGGTGAAGCGCGAGACTTGGAGCCGTTCGAAGATCTCGAGCACTTTCTCCTCTCGCGAAGAATCCGAGCGCGGCTGCGCATAAGAAAAGGCAAGACCGGTCATGTTGCTCGGGCTGCCCAGCAATCCCGTGTAGCCCACGCCGGCTTGCGCCAGTTGGCGGATGTTGGTGGTCGTCCCATCCGCATATGCATACCGGGCCCACACCTGCAGCCTGTCACTCAGCTGCTGACCGGCGACCAGGGTAAGGCCAGAGTCCGACGGAATCGCAGGAGTGTCTCGGGTGCGCTCGTCGATGTACCACCCCATCACGGAGTAGCGGCCGCGGCCCATTCCATCGACATAAGGGGTGTAGCCCGCCTCCATGGTATAGAAGAAGTCTTTGTAGTGAAGCGAGTCGAACTCGAACTCTGTCGTCCTGTTGTACGCGTTGGCAACACCCGCGCTCAGATAGAACTGGTCATTGGGACGGATGGAGGCCTCGACGGTCGCCCCGTGTCCGGGGGACGGGACAGTCGGGTTGCCGGAGAAGTGCCGGTTGACGAACATCGTATTGACGTTCTGCATC
>Ga0302321_100006097_pt1 | contig 10589 bp, 10 predicted proteins | sample Fen_T0_1_FD_202505 | JGI IMG/M metagenome (GOLD analysis project Ga0302321, IMG submission 202505) | Peat permafrost microbial communities from Stordalen Mire near Abisko, Sweden - Fen_T0_1 | ecosystem: Environmental > Terrestrial > Soil > Wetlands > Permafrost | place: Sweden: Abisko... | reverse complement strand
CGCGCGTCCGTTCCCCCTAAAACTTCACCTTCACACCCACGCGCAGCGTGCGCGGTTCCTGCGCACGGCTAACGCGGCAGTCCGTGACGTTGCAGTCGATGTCGGCTGAACTCGTTCCGACCGGATCGAGGCCGGGCACATACGCGGGATACCAATACACAATGTCCTTGCCCTTCGAGTTGGGCACGTTCAGTAAGTCGGCGTACCACATCATGTGACCAACGGTGTACGCGCCACGCACACTGATCGTCGTTTCGGCGTCGGCACGGTGCAAGTTGTCGGGCGTCAACGCGTACTCGCCGAGGTAGCGAATTCGCAGGCTCGCCTCCCAGTGATTCTTGACGGCCTGGATTCCGATCTCGCCTGCGTGCTCGACCGAGCCTTCGATGTACGGGCCCTCGGGATTGTCGACGTAGCGTCCTTTGCTGCCGGTGTACACGGCATCGATGCCGAGCCAGTCGATGGGGCGCCAGAACAACGTGAGCTCGTAACCGTCGCGGCGCGATGCGCCCCTCGGCTCGACCGAGTTCGAGTCGCCGACGAAGATCAGCTCGCTGTCGAGGTCGAGCCACCAGTAAGCCGTCGTGAGCTTCACGGTGCCCACCTCGAACCTCGCGCCCGCTTCATAGCCAGTGCCCGGCGACAGGGCCGGCACCGGATCCGTCGTGTTCACGACACCGCGCGCATCGTTCGAATGGAACCCGCGCCCCCAGTTGCCGTAGAGCTCGACCTGCTTGTTCAGCGCCCAGGCGAGGCCCACCTTCGGCGACGTGAGTGATTCGCTTTGGTGGCCGGCGAAGCTAGCCGCCGTCTTCGCCCTTACGCTGAAGTCGTAGTAGTCGCTGCGGACACCGCCCATGAGGCGCAGCTTTGCCGTGGGCGACCACGTGGCCTCGGTGAAACCGGCAACCGACGGCTCGCGAATCGAGTTCTGTGAAACGTTTTCGACGAACTGGCCCTGGTTGTAGTGATCGACGCCTACGTTGCCGATGTCGTCATACCGAAATTCGCCCCCGACGTTGAGCTGTAGTTTGTCGCTCTCGACGACGGTGCGCTCGTACCTGCCGCCGAGTGTCGTACGACGGTCGAACTGATTGATTTGGAAGTCGTACGTCGGGTTGGATTGCATGAACCAGTCGTAGTGTTGCACGTACGCCGAGGCGCGCCACTTGCCGCCGTCGAGCTGCATCGTACCGATCCAGCGCGAGGTGTTGCCGTCCGCTGTCGGATCGAGCGCACAGAACGCGTCGGGACACACGGCCGTGCCGATTGCGCGTTCGGGGATCTGCTCAGTCGGGTGCCAATTGCCGTCATAGCCCCACACCGTCACGGCAAGCTTGCCGAACTCCGTCGGCCTCTCGTATTTGCCGAACAGCGCAGTGTGCGCGAGACCTTCCGATTGCTGCCACGGCCCGTCGTAGCTCTTGTGCTCGATGAGGCCTGTCAACAACGCGTCGTTGCCGAGCTCCTTGGTGCCGCCGGCCGCAAGCCTGCCCCAACCGTACTGTCCTGCCTCGAAGCCCACGAACGGCGCATCGAGCCGGTCGATCGTCGAGATGAAGGACGCGCCGGCCATCGAGAAATCACCGAGGTCGGCGCGATACGGGCCTTTGCGGTAATCAATCCTTTCGACGGCTTCGGGCATCATGCCATTCACGTCGAGATACCCCTGGCCATGGCCGTGCGAGCGCAGGTTCCACGGCATGCCGTCCACGTACGCAGTGAAGTCCGTGCCGTGATCCAGATTGAATCCGCGCAGAAAATATTGGTTCGCTTTGCCACTGCCCGAGTGCTGCACGGCGATCAATCCTGGTACCGCCTCGAGCAACTCGGCAACGCGCAGCATGGGACGCACCGCCAGGTCCGCACCGCCCACGGTGCCCTCGCTCGCGGCATCCGCGGTACCCAGCAGCTGCATGCTGCGGCCGAACACCACGATCTCCTCGAGCTGGTCGCTCGAGGGCGCCTGCTGTTGCGGCGGGTCCGCGGCAAGGCTCGGCGCGTCTTGGGCCGCTTGCGCCGCAGCCACGTTCACTGCGCCCACCGCCAGGATGCAAGAAATCAGGGAGGCCAGGGGCGACACTCGCGGCGGTCTATCCATAGCCAATATTCTCGCCGGGTAGCGGGCGCCGTGGCACCCGTACATCCCGCAATGACCCCTTCATGAGGGGAATCGCGCAATGCTTGCAGCGATCGCGGGGGCTGTCACGCTAAAAACGGTTTCTTTAACGGCTAACGCATGATCGGCGCGCCCCGCAGCGTCGTTAGCGTCTCGGTTATAGTAGCGACCCGCGCATCTCCAACCCCATTCGAGTGTCATGAGCAAGATCCACAAGGGCAGCTGCTTCTGCGGCGCCGTCTCGATTACCGCGACGGGCGACCCCGTTGCCATGGGCTATTGTCACTGCGAGTCGTGCAGGCACTGGTCAGCCACCCCTCTTACGGCCTACTCCCTGTGGCGACCGGACAGCGTGAAGATCGTGGGCGGCGCCGAACACCTCGGCACCTTCAACAAGACGCCGCAAAGCTCCCGCAAGTGGTGCAAGACCTGCGGCGGCCACGTGATGACAGAGCATCCGAAGGCCCGGCTCGTGGACGTGTACCCCGCGTTGCTGCCGACGCTCGACTTCAGACCGCGCGAGCACATCCACTACAACGAAGCGGTGCTGAGAATCGTCGACTCATTGCCAAAACATAAAGACCTGCCGAAGTCAGGCGGCGGCTCCGGCGTGTTACTGCCTTCGTAACGACTAGAGCAGCAAGGCCGACGCGAGCGCGAGGAAGATAAGGAACCCCATGCTGTCGGTGATGGCCGTCAGCAGAATGCTGCTGCCCATGACGGGGTCGCGCCCCACGCGTTTTAGCAACAGCGGGCACGCCACGCCAACGACCGACGCCACGAGCATGTTGAGCACCATGGCGGATGCCATGACAGCGGCAAGCCCGACCGAGTGATATAGCAGCACCGTCGCGCACGCCACGCCCCACAGTGCGCCGTTGATGATGCCGATCGCGAGCTCCTTGCGCAGCAGGAACAGCATGTTGCTCGTATTCAGTTGCGACAAGGCGATGCCGCGAATGACGAGCGCCACCGTCTGATTGCCGGTGTTGCCGCCAATGCTCGCGACGATCGGCATGAGTGCCGCGAGCGCCGTGAGCTGCGCGATCGAGCCTTCGAAGCGGGCGACCACGCGCGACGCGATGAACGCCGTAAGCAGATTCACACCGAGCCACGCGAGGCGCTTGCGGCCGCTCTGCAAGATCGGCGCGAACAGATCCTCGTCCTCACTGAGTCCCACCTGGCTCAACGCCTGCTTGAACGAATCCTGTTTCACGTGATCGAGCACGGCGTCGACGGTGAGCATGCCGACGACCTGGTTGTGCAGGTTCACGACGGGCGCGGAGATCAGGTCGTAGCGCTCGAACATCTCGGCCGCGTCGTCGTCGGTATCGTTGGTCAGGAAATACGTCGGCGCAGCGTCCATCACCTCGTTGACATGCAGGTTGACGTCGCCCACGAGCAGCCGATCGAGCGGCAACATGCCCTGCAGCACGTTATCGCGATCGACGACGGTCAATGACGTGAGCTGCGCTGGCAGACTTCCGCGCCGGCGCAATGACGCGAGCGCCTCCTCGAGGGTGACGTCGGTACGCACCGTGACGACCTCGAGCTGCATGATCGCGCCAACGCTGCCCTCGGGGAACGACAGCACCGACTGCACCTCGGCGCGCTCGTGCGTGCTGAGCTGGGCGAGCACGGCATCGACACGCTCCTGCGGCAAGTCCTGCACCAGGTCGGCGAAGTCCTCCGCCTCCATCTGCTGGCCGATCGCAACGAGCTCGGGCTCTTCGAGTAACGCGACGAGCGACGTGCGGATCGGCGCCGCGAGCTCGAGCAACACGGCCCCGCGCCGCTCGCGGCGGATCAAAAGCCAGGCCGCGATGCGCTGCTCCTGACGCACGCTCTCGAGCACGAACGCGGCGTCCGCCGGGTGCAGGCCGTTCAGCTTCTTTTCGAGCTCGACGGCGTGCTGCCGCTCCACGAGCGATTGCACGAGCGCGTGCTTACGCGTATCGGTGCGCGCAACGAGCTGGTGCACGAGCGCCTGACGTTCTAGCAACGCGATGACGCCTTTCAGCGTCGCGTCGAGATTCTTGTGATGTTCGCCTTCGCTGCGCACGAACCGCTTCCCACGACGGACCGTTGGCGCCGCCAGTGTACTCGCCGCAGTGCTACGCGGAGGGCCGATGATTGTCGATCACGACCCGCGCGAAATCGCGGTGCTCGTGTTGTCGAACGCGCACGATCAGAAACGTGGCGACCATCACGAGCCCCACGACGAGCCCCCACCAGAGCCCGACCGCGCCGTAGCCCAGCACAAACCCGAGCGTGAGGCTCACGGGCATGCCGATGCACCAAAAACCCACGATGTTCACGATCATCGGCATGCGCGTGTCAGCGAGACCGCGCAACAAGCCGATCGCCACGACCTGCAGACCGTCGAACACCTGAAACACGCCCGCGATGGGCATCAGCATCACCGCGAGCGCAAGCACGCCCGGATCGCTCGTGTACGCGCGCGACAAGAGCTCGGGTGCGCCGATCAATAGCACGGCCATCAACGCCATGAACCCCGCACCCACGGCCAACGCTGCGACCGTCGAACGCCGGACACCGCCCGCATCGCCTCGGCCTACCGCGTGCCCCACGATCACCGACGCGGCCGAGGCCACGCCGAGCGGCACCATGAAAGTCAGCGACGCGAGGTTCAAAACCACCTGATGCGCCGCGACCTGCGTGACGCCGAGCCAACCCATCAGCAACGCGACTACCGCGAACGCGCCGGACTCGAGCACGAATTGCGCGCCGATGGGCAGGCCGATACGCAGCATTCGTCCGAACGCCGCGGCATCGAGCATGTTCGGGGCGACGCGACGCAAGTAGTGCCCTAGGTGCGGCCAGCCGAGCACGAGCAGCATCGCGGCCATGAACCAACGGCTCACCGTCGTCGCCCACGCGGAACCCAGCAAACCCAGTGCCGGAAACCCGAACTCGCCGTAGATCCAGGCGTAGTTCAGCCCCGCGTTCAACAGGTTCGACACGACGATCGTGAAAATGATGGCGCCGGTGCGGTGATGCGCCTGCAATGTTTGCCGTAGCACGACGAACACAAAGAACGGCCACACCGACGGCAGCGTGCGATACACGTAGCCTGCCGCCGCGGGCACGATTTCCGCAGGTTGGCCGACAAGTCGCAGCACGGGCTGCACGGTCAACAGCGCGAGCGAGACCGGCACGGCCACAAACGTGGCGAGCACGAGGCCGCGTTGCAGTCCACGCCGAACCGCAAGCTCATCGCGAGCGCCGAGCCCCTGCGCCACGATCGGATCCAGCGCGAACAGCACGCCAACGCCGAACATACCGAACGCAAAAAAGTACAAGTTCCCGAGCGCGGCAGCCGCAAGCGCGGCTGGCGACAACCGGCCCACCATCATCGTGTCGACTACGCCCATCAGCATCGTGCCGACCTGGATGAGCACGAGCGGCCCTGCCAGGCGGAGCAGCGCCGCGAGGTCGGCGCGCGTCGGCCTGTTGTGGTGGGTCATGAGCGGCATAACAAAGAGTGGCGGCGCGTTCGCCGTTCAAGCGACGGTCGAACGCAGCGCCGCCAGCAATTGCGCGCGATCGTCGGCAGCGAGCTGCCGACGCGGCTGCTGCGCGGGATCGGCGGCCCATACGGGCGCGCCCCACCGTCCGTCGTCCTTGTAGCGCGGAATCACGTGCCAGTGCAGATGCGGCATCACGTTGCCGAGAGATTCGACGTTCAAGTGATCGGGCCGACACACGCCGACAACCGCACGCACGACGCGTTGCAGATCGGCCGCATACGCGGCCCACTCCGCGCTCGTCAGCTGATCGAGCCGCGTCGCATGGCGTGGGTCGAAGACGAGAATCCCGTGACCGCGGTACATCTGATTGTGTGGCAAGTACCACGTCGACGCGCTGAGCCTCGCAACCTCGTCCCACTCCGCGGTTGTTCCAGCGCGCGGCGCGTCGAAGCTGCATTCGTGGCCCGCCGCCACCGTGTCCCATTTATCGTCGGCCACTGCACTCCCCCACTCGCGACTGGTCGCGACGCTACGGACGCACCGCCGGGCCGTCAAGCGCCGCGTGCGCTATCCTGATCTCATGCAACGTTCCGTGACTCTCGAGCTATCGATCATCGGGGCGCTCGCCCTCCTGTTCGTCGCCACCGTGCAGGTGCGCCCGCCCTACGTGGATTTCACTTTGGCCGCCGCGGCAGTCGCGGTGATCGTGCTGAGCACGCGACGCAGCCAGCGGCTGTGGGCGCTCGCGCCCGGGCCGGCGGCACCCGGCGCACGTGCCGCATGGCAACTCGCGGGCGGGTTTACCGTGCTTTCGCTCGTCGTCCTCGCCGGCGTGGGCATAGTCGTCGCGCACGTGACCGGCAAACCCTGGCAGGCGCGTTTTCTGAACTGGCACATGCTGCTCGCCGCACCTTTATATGTACTGTGGGCTCTGCTGCAGCAGTACATCTTTCAGTTCTATCTCCTCGGCCGGCTGTTACAGGTGGTAGCGCTGCGGCTCGCGATTCCCATTGCGGCCTGCGCTTTCGCGGCCGTGCACTTCCCGCGCTGGCCCGTGATGGTCGCGACCCTCGTCGCGGGGTCGGTATGGTCGTTCTGCTATTTCCGTTCGCGCAGGCTACTGCCGCTCGTCGTTTCGCACGCGCTGCTCGGGGCGGCGTTGCACTACTGGGTGCTCGACCACGACCTGCTGGACGCGTGGCTGCCGCGCTGATCCCACGGTTGTGCCAGCGTCTCCGCCGTGGTCTAGTAATCCACTGCATGGGTTCAACTGCTCACACGTAAGAGGCTCAAACGCATGAACGAAAAACATGAAGTGAACGTCGACCGCCGCAACGTGCTGCTTGGCGCGGGTACCGCCGCAGCCGCCGGCGTTGTCGCCACGCTCGGCGCAGTGACGCCGGGCACCGCGAAAGCGGAAGGCACGGTCGGTCAGGAATGCATGACGATCAATTACCCGAACTCGGCCGACGTGCACTTTGACTTCGACTACTACGTCAACAAGCACATGCCGCTCATCATGAAGCTGTATGGCAAGTCCATCGCGCGCTTCGAGCTGCGCCGCGGCCAGCCAGGTGCCGATGGCGCCGCACCGCCGTTCGTCGCAACGATCACGATCTGGATTGCGGATCCGAAGGCGTTCGACGCGGCTGCTGCCATCCACCAGGCCGGGCTACGCGCCGACGTCTCGAAGTTCACAAACTCCCAGCTGATCGCACAGCGCGACAAGATCGTCGGTACCGCTACCTGATCCGCTCGCGGCGAGAACCGCGCCACACAGCGCACCTGCCGCACCCTGCATCGCTCGCGAACTGAGCGCTGCGCCACAGAACGCCGTCGCCGTGGCCGCCTAATCTCGGGCGGTCACGGTCACGGCGAGTGTGTTTGTGCAGGCAGCGACGAACGTCGATCAACGGTTCCTGAGCTACTTCTCGGACCTTCTGCTTTGCAGCCGCTGCCTGCGGTTAGGGCTGCGCACGCCAGTCCGCCAGGTCATCTCGCCGCGCCACCGGCCCCAGACCCGCTGCCGCGACTGCCGCAGCACCGACGCCCGCGCCGGGCACTAGGTTCACCACTCCGTCGACTCCGTTGTTGACTTCCTTCGGCCCAAGTGCATTACTACACTAATGCACATTGGCACATCGAAGCTGACGTGTTCGTACTGAGGCCGCACTCCGGCGTGCCGCTGCATCGGCAGCTGTACGAGCAGATTCGCCGCCTGGTCGCGGGCGGGCAGCTCGCGCCCGGCACGGCGCTGCCGTCGATTCGCGAGCTGGCGCTCACGCACACGATCAATCCGATGACGGTGTCGAAGGTGTATGCGCGGCTCGAGGCCGAGGGTGTGCTCGAGCGCAATCGCGGCAAGCTGATGACGGTTGCCGCACAGCGCAGCGCGCAGGCGACCCACTCCGCGCGGCTCGCGGCACTCGAGCAGCCGCTCGAGAACCTCGTGCTGGCCGCGCGCCAGCTCGAGCTCGACGCCGACGCTGTAGTTGAAGCACTGAAAGAGAAATGGGAGATGAGCGATGCAGCCACCGTACGTGGTCGCGCACGACCTAACAAAAGCGTTTGACAGTAAATCCGTGCTGAGCGGCGTTTCGTTCGAGGTGCGCCCCGGCGACGTCATCGGCGTGCTCGGCAAAAACGGCGCGGGCAAGACGACGCTGCTCGAGCTCGTACTCGGGTTCACACCGCCGAGCAGTGGCCGCGTCGAGATCCTGGGCCACGAAAGCTATCGCCTGCCAGGCGCCGTGAAGACGCGCGTGGGCTTCGTGCCACAGCAAGACGAGCTGGTGAACCAGCTCACTGCCGGCGATCAGCTCAAACTGATCCGTTCGTTCTATCGCACCTGGGATGACGCGCTCGTCGCGCGCCTGGTGGCGACCTGGGACATCGATCTTCGCCAGCGCGTGAAGAACATGTCGGTGGGCCAGCGTCAGAAGCTGTCGATCGTGATCGCACTCGGCCATCGCCCCGATCTCCTGATTCTCGATGAGCCCGTGGCCAGTCTCGACCCCCTCGCACGTCGGCACTTCCTGGAGCAGATCGTCGAGATCGCGGCCGATGGCAACCGCTCGGTCGTGCTCTCCTCGCACATCGTCTCCGACATCGAGCGTCTGGCGAACAAGATCTGGATACTCAAGGACGGCCGCCTGCATTGGGCCGGCGACGTGGACGACCTCAAAGACTCGGTCGTGCGTGTGCATCTGCACGGCGCGCGGCTGCCACTCCGCGATGTGCGAATTCCGAACGCGTTGTCTGTCGACTACGGTGACACCTACGCGACGGCCATCGTGCATGACTGGAGCGCCGCCCTCGAGGCCGAGATCGCGGGGCTCACGGGCGCGCAGCTCGAGGTCGAAGGCCTCACGCTCGAAGACATCTTCCTGGCGATGCACCGATGAGAGCCGTGCTGCGGCTGATTTGGACCTACTTCACCGCGACGCCGCTCATGCGTGGGCTCGTCGTGCTTGGGCTCGTGTGCGCGGGTATCGGCATGGTTGGCTATCTTTACTACCCACCTTGGACGCTCGGCACAGGCATGCGCGGCACTGCTCTGTGGTTGCAGGCGCTGATCCTCTGGGCGCCTTGGCTCGGCTTGATCCTGCTGTTCTTCGCGACCTCCCTGTTGCCGGTTATTGTCGAGCGGCTCGCGCTTGGACGGTCGATTCTCGTTTTGCCCGGCGCACGCATCGCGCTGCTCGTGAGCGCCGTCGCAACAGCGGGGCTCATCGCACTGCTGACAGCATTCACCGGCGTGCTCGCGTTCTTCTACTATCCGAACGAGATCAAACCCGAGCACGTCTTCTCGCGGATCCTGTTCGTCGTGTTCGGCGACGTGAGCATCATGTATGTCGCACTCTGGATCGTCGCCAAGACGCGCGGCATCTGGTTGTTGATCGGCTCGCTACTGATCGCATTCGGCATCGTGGCGCCGCTCGGGCTCATCGGCCGACCGGAGGGCGTGCCGGCCATGGCGTGGGTCGGCATCGGCGGCTGGCTCGCGTTCGCGACACTGCTGTTGTTCGGCGGTCGGTTGAAGCAGAAGCTCGCACGTTCGCTCGGTACCGCGGCGCGGCTCGCGCGTCGCAAGCTGCCGGACACTGCGTACACTTCAGGCGCGGAGCTCGACCTCCTGCTTAGCACGAGCCGACCATGGGTCGTGGCGCTCGGCCAGGCGGTGCCGATCGTGGTGACGGCCTGGCTATTCCGCCAGGCGGTGAACCACGTAGTGTGGCTATTCTTCCTAACGCTGTTCACCGCCATTTCGGGCGCGATCACGAGCACCGCGGCCGCGCGCGCCCGCGTGCTGTGGCTGCACAACGCCTGGACGCGCGCGGAGCTGTTTCACCGCGTCGAAATCGCGTTCTTGCGCTACAACGCCTATCCGCTCGGCGTGTTGCTGCTGCTTTACGTTGGGATCGGCTCGTACCTCGAGCTACCGACGCCGCGCCTCGCATTTGGCGTGCCGCTGCTCGCGCTCGGCGGCGTCGCCAGCCTGTATCTCGGGCTCATGATGACGCGGGGGCTGGGCTGGTTCGAAGCCACGCTCGGCGTCGTGACGATGGGGCTGCTGATGACGACCGCCGTGACCATCGGCGGCGTCGGCGGCCTCGAACCCCTAGACCTGGACCCCATCACTGCAATAGAACTCGAAGTCGCCCTGGCCGCCCTCGCCCTGATCTATCGCGCCATCGCGAGCACCCGCTGGAACGCGCTCGACTGGATGGTGTGTCGCAACGGACCTGCAGCACGACTCGCCGACTGAATGGCGACGCGAGCTTCAGCCGAGCAACGCGGGCAGATCACGCATGTGCGTGAACGTGCTCGCGGCACCCGCCGCCGCGAGATCTTTGGCTGGCACGAGCCCCGCGAAGCCGAATACCGTCATGCCCGCGGCGTGGCCCGCGAGCACGCCGTTGACCGAATCCTCTATCACGGCCGTGCGGGCCGGCGCGGCACCCATGCGCTCGGCCGCG
>Ga0302321_100006094_pt1 | contig 10592 bp, 13 predicted proteins | sample Fen_T0_1_FD_202505 | JGI IMG/M metagenome (GOLD analysis project Ga0302321, IMG submission 202505) | Peat permafrost microbial communities from Stordalen Mire near Abisko, Sweden - Fen_T0_1 | ecosystem: Environmental > Terrestrial > Soil > Wetlands > Permafrost | place: Sweden: Abisko... | reverse complement strand
ACGGGGCTTTTTTTGCCTTGAATAAATCGCCGGCGCCGGATTTGTTGCGGCTGCAACGGTTGAAGAAGCGCAAGCTGCAACTGCGCGACCGCATCGCCTTCATCGAAGACCAGATCACGCCCGATATCATTGCCTAAGCTCCGGAGCCCGGTCCATTGGGATCGCGCAGACATCAGCCGTTGCTGGTCAATTCGCGCAGCACTCCCGTCACCTGCACCGGACTATACGGTTTTGCCAAGAACCGCCCGCCTGCAGGCAGATCCGCTTCGCCGACATGGACGTGGCCGGAGGTGGCGACAATCTTGATCGGAGGCCAGCGGCCCCTCACCGCCCGGGCGAGTTTCAACCCATCCATCGAGCCCGGCATCTGGATATCGGTAAAGATCACCGTGATGTCCGAGCGGGCTTCAAGAATCTCGATCGCCTGATCGGCATTGGCGGCTTCGACCGCCTCGAAGCCGGCCGCTTCGATCATGTCGACCGCATCCATCCGCAACAGAAATTCGTCCTCCACGATCAACACCACGGGTCTTCCGGACTCAGCAAGACCCATGTGCCCCACTCCCATTGAACACCCCTTAAGCCGCGGATTTTGTTTTCGTTCCCGTCTCGGACCTTAGAACGCCTGCAAGTTTGATTGCTCGGTCTGTTGCACCCGGCGTGAGCCGCCGGAAATCGCCGAACCCAGGTCGGCCCGGCAGGCCTGACTCTGGCTTGACTCATTGCTTGACTCTTGGCTTGACTCTGGGAGAACAAAATAGGAACATTCGCCAACCTCCAGCCATCGGGAAATCACCATGTCCGAACCTTCCGCACTGTCAGAGATCAGCCGTTACGAGCAGGCCTGCGATCAGGCGATCGCGATGTGCGACGGCAACATGCGCAGCACCATCAAGGCGCTGATCATGGCAAACGAATATCTGGAAAATGAATTGCAGGAATTGCAGATGGCGACCCCAAACGAGCGTGCTGCAGCAAGTTCGCCGCGCGCCAGGAGCGATGCCGCCTGATTAATCGAAACCAGGAGAAAGCAATGGCCGATGTCACCTATTACGTCGCAATGCCGTTCCTGCAGGACGATACCGGCTCACCGGTCGCAGGCGCCGCGGAAGAATGCCAGAGTTCGTCAGGGGCGTTGCGACGCGCCGAAGTTTTGTCGAGAGCCGCAGGCAGTGTCGGCGCGGTCGCCTTCAGCCGCACCGGCGATCCCATGATCGGCGAATTCGGCGACGCTCAATTGTTGCGGAAATTCGGCGAGGTGCCGGATGATTTGAGCGGGCTGTAGCGGCGACATCGCCCGCCGACGGCACTACCGCAATTCCCGGAAGAATGCGCGCACCTCGTCGGCAAGCAGCTCGGGCTGCTCAAGTGCTGCGAAATGTCCGCCCTTGGGCATGACGCTCCAGCGGCGAATGTCGGAAAACACCCGCGACGCGGCCGAGCGCGGCGGCTTGAGGATTTCGCGCGGGAATTCCGCATAGCCCATCGGCACCGAGATCCTGCTGCCGCCGGGCAGGATCGCCGGCCCATGCAGGCGGTCATAATAGGGCCAGAACGACGAGCCGATCGCGCCGGTAAACCAATAGAGCGAGATGTCGGCGAGCATGCGATCCCTGCTAATGGCGTTCTCGATGACGCCACGGCAATCGGACCAGGCGCGGAATTTCTCCGATATCCAGGCGGCGAGGCCGGCCGGCGAATCGGTAAGGCCGAACGCCAGCGTCTGCGGGCGGGTGCCCTGAATCCACTGATAGCCGGTTTCCTCGCGCGTCCATTGCGCCGCTTCAGTGAGGTAGCGCCGCTCCTCCTCGGTCGGATTGGGAAACGCCGAGGGATCGCGGCCCGCGATCATCAGGTTGATGTGAATGCCGATCATCCGATCGGGATAGGCATAGCCGAGCCGGCTGCTGACCGCCGCTCCCCAATCGCCACCTTGCGCGCCGAATTTTGCGTAGCCGAGCACGTCGTGCATCAGGGCGGCGACGCAATCCGCGATGCCGGGAACACCGAACCGCTTCTGGCCGGGCTGGAACGAAAGGCCGTAGCCCGGCAGGGACGGCGCCACCACAGTGAAGGCATCGCGCGCGTCGCCACCGAAGCGCTGGGGATCGGTGAGACGCGGGATGAACTCGAGGAATTCGAACACCGAACCGGGCCAGCCATGCAGCAAAAGCAGCGGCATCGGATTGGGACCGACGCCGGGCACATGGAGATAGTGCAGGTCGACGCCGTCAAGCGGCACGCGAAATTGCGGAAAAGCGTTGAGCGCAGCTTCCTCGGCCCTCCAGTCGAAATCATTGCGCCAGTATTCCGTGAGCTGGCGCAGATAGGCGACATCCGTGCCATAGGCCCAGGCGTCTCCGGGCGCCTGATCGGGGAAACGTGTGCGCGCAAGACGCTCGCGAAGGTCGGCGAGGTCGGCCTCGAGGACATGAAGCGCGAACGGCGAGGGTTTGATGGCCATGATCCTGCTCCTGAAGACCGCGAGCTTTCCGAAAATGTCTTAGCACCTGAGCAGCAACGACGTCACGATCGCGGGTCAGACTTCATGCCGGCGTTGTGCCTTGCGTGCGTACATCGCGCTATCGGCTTGTTCCAGCGCGCGGCCCGCCTCGGCCTGCAAGCCGAGGATAGCGACGCCCGCGGATGCGCCTGCGGTGACGGTGCGGCCGCGGAAGGTGAAGTTCAAGCCATCGATGGCCTGTTCCAGCGCCGCCGCCTTGGCACGAGCGTCGATCTCGCGGAGGTTCCACAGCAGCAGCGCGAACTCGTCGCCGCCCAGCCGCCCGACCACGTCGGATGCGCGCACGTGGCGCCGCAGCACGGCCACAATGCCCTTGAGCACCACATCTCCGGCGGCGTGGCCGAAGGCATCATTGATCGGCTTTAGGCGATCGACATCGAGCACGATCAGCGCGGCGCTCGCATGATAGCGTTTGATGAAGGCGATCGAGCGATGGAGTTCGCGCTCGAAGCCGCGCCGGTTCGGAATATCCAGCATGAAGTCGGTATCCGCAGAGGCCTGCAATTCGTCGATTCGCGCCAGCGCCCGCGTCAATTGGGCCCTGAGCCGGCGGATGGTCGATTTAGCGCCATTTAGCGCGACCGACAGTCCAGGCGCGGACCCCGCCTGTTTCGACATTCCAGGGCGCTGCGGCGCAGCCTTGCGTGCTGCCACACCGGTTTTCCGACGTTTCACGGCTCTCGAGGCGACCACCCCGGTTTTCTTTTTCATGGGCATCTTCAAGAAGCCTTGCCGGAATTCACCAAGACAGGATAGTCCATTCCGGACCCCTTGCCACGCCTTGGCCTGACCTTGGGCCGGTCCTATAATCCGGCCTATGTTTTTGGATTCCCGAAAAGAATTGAGCTTATGACCGCCCCTGTCGCCATCATCATGGGAAGCCAGTCGGACTGGGACACCATGCGCCACGCCGCCGAAACCCTGGATATGCTGGGCGTTAGCAGCGAGAAACATATCGTTTCAGCGCATCGCACCCCGGACCGGCTGTTCGCCTTTGCCAAGGGCGCCAAGGCGGCCGGTTACAAGCTCATTATAGCCGGCGCCGGCGGGGCGGCGCATCTGCCGGGTATGACGGCGTCGCTGACGGAGCTTCCAGTGTTCGGCGTCCCGATCGAATCCAAGGCGCTGTCCGGCGTCGATTCGCTCTATTCCATCGTCCAGATGCCGGCCGGCATTCCGGTCGGGACACTGGCGATCGGCAAGCCCGGCGCCATCAACGCCGCACTGCTCGCAGCCAGCGTGCTCGCGCTCAACGATTCCGCGCTGTCGGGCAGGCTTGCCGCCTGGCGCAAGGCGCAGACCAAGGCGGTGGCCGAGCGCCCGGAGGGTTCTGCGTGAGCGTGCCGCATCAGGTGAAGCTGAAGCCCGGCGACACCATCGGAATTCTCGGCGGCGGACAATTGGGCCGCATGCTGGCAATGGCGGCGGCGCGGCTCGGCCTGCGCTGCCAGGTGTTTTCGCCCGATCCCGATTCGCCGGCCTTCGATGTGGTGCTGAACGCGACCTGCGCGGAATACGCCGATGTCGAGGCGCTGGAGCTGTTCGCCAACGACGTCGACGTCATCACCTACGAATTCGAAAATGTGCCCGCCGCCGCCGCGATGATCCTGGCGGCGCGGCGTCCGGTGCTGCCCGACCGCAAAATCCTGGAGACCACACAGGACCGCCTTGCCGAAAAGGATTTTGTGAAACGGCTCGGCATCGGCACCGCCGACTACGCCGACGTGTCGTCGGCGGAAACCCTGCGCACCGCGATTGCGCGCATCGGCCTTCCCGCCGTGATCAAGACCCGCCGCTTCGGCTATGACGGCAAGGGTCAGGCGATCATTCGAGACGGCGACGATCCCGACAAGGTCTGGGAGGATCTCGGCACCAAGTCCGCCATCCTCGAGGCCTTCATTCCGTTTGAGCGCGAGGTCTCGGTGATCGCTGCGCGCTCGGCCGGCGGCCAGGTCGAATGCTTCGATGTCACCGAAAACGAGCACCGCGACCACATCCTGAAAATCTCGCGCGCGCCAGCCGACATACCACATGCGCTGGCCGCGCAGGCGCGCATCATCGCCGAGACGATCGCCAACGCCCTGAATTTCGTCGGCGTACTCGCGGTCGAGATGTTCGTGGTGCAAGGCGCCGGCGAAGCCAAGGTTCTGGTCAACGAGATCGCGCCGCGAGTGCACAATTCCGGGCACTGGACGCTGGACGGCGCCTCGATCTCGCAGTTCGAGCAGCACATCCGCGCCATTGCCGGATGGCCGCTCGGCAAGCCGGTCCGTCACGGCCCGGTCACCATGACCAACCTGATCGGGGACGATATCAACGACTACGAGCGATGGCTGACGGTTCCCGGCGCCACCGTCCACCTGTACGGCAAGGGCCCGCCGCGGCCGGGCCGCAAGATGGGGCATGTGACGGAGGTCGGCGGGACGCCGGCAAAACCCGCCTGATCGAGCCAAAACACCGGATTTGGCGGCCTGAAACCCGCACAATAACGTTCCCGCCGGTAGACATTGCCGGCTTTGTCTGATACATCCGCGCCCTCAAGGTTAAGGGCTCGGCCTTTCGCCAGCCCTTTGCTTTACCAGAATTCCAATCCGACCCACTGAAAGAGGATGCCGCGTGCAGGTTCTCGTCCGCGATAACAACGTCGATCAAGCCCTCAAGGCGCTGAAAAAGAAGATGCAGCGCGAGGGTATATTCCGCGAGATGAAGCTCCGCGGCCATTACGAAAAGCCCTCCGAGAAGAAGGCCCGCGAAAAGGCCGAAGCCGTGCGCCGTGCGCGCAAGCTCGCCCGCAAGAAACTGCAGCGCGAAGGCCTGCTGCCGATGAAGCCGAAGCCGGTGTTTGGCGCAGGACCAGGGGCCGAGCGCGGTGGCGCTGGCGGCGGCCGGGGTGGACCCGGTGCCGGGCCGCGCGGTCCGCGCTGATCGGAAAATCAGCCGATTCTAATCCGATGACGCGGGCCTTTGTGCCCGCGTTATTTTTTGCAAAGGACGTTTTCCGGCGCGTATGCTGCTCGCAAGACCGGAATCCAGTATTACGGAATACGCGCTGCAATTTGTGACATGGCGCGCTACCAATGCCGCCTGATCAGCATCGAGCGTTTTGCATTTATGGCTGCTCAGCTACCCTTTTCCGAAGCTCTGCGTCCCGGCGTGCGCGTGGCAGTGCCGATCGCGGTGCTCGCGATCATGCTTGGCGGTTGCTCTTTCGACCTGGGATCGTGGTCGCCCTCCTCCGACAAGGATGCGCCCGCTAAGACGGCGGCCGCACCACAGACCGGCGCTGGGGATGCGAAGAGCTACGTCGCACGCGGCCAGGCGCTGCTGCAGTCCGGCAAGACCGAAGAGGCGCTTGCCGAGTTCGATCGCGCCATCGCGCTCGATCCCAACTATGCCGAGGCGCTGTACAACCGCGGCCTGCTCCACCAGCGCGAAAAGCAACATCAATTGGCCGTCGACGACTTCACGTCGGCCAACGGCCTGACGCCGCAGCGCGCCGAACCGTTGTTGGGCCGCGCGATCAGCTACCTTGCGCTGGATAAAGTCAGGGAAGCCGCCGCCGACCTCGACGAAGCGGTGCAGGCCGACCCGCAGAACGCCCAGTGCTGGTCCACAAGGGGGCTCGCTTATGAGCGGCTCGGCGACAAGACCAAGGCCGTAGGCTCATATGCCCGCGCGCTCAATATCCGCCCGAAGGATGAGGCCGCGCGAAGCGGTTTTGCGCGCGTCGGCGGCAAACCCGGCCAAAGCTACGATACGTTTTAGATTATTCGATGAGCTTTTTCGGAAGCACCGCATGGAATACAGATTTCGCGGCTGATAGCACGTCTTCGCCGACCGTCGTATGTTCCCGCGGGGCAGGTTCCGTCGCCTCGGCCCGCAGATCGATCGGCCGCGAGGCCAAGGAAGAGCCCAGGGGAATGTCGGCCGGAGGTGTCGGACGGTGCGGGTCGGCGGCGTAAGCGGGCCGCATCTGCAACGACCCGGTTGCCGCATCTGATGCCTCGGCCGAAGGCGAGGAAACCATGATCGGCGGCGGCAGCGGCCGAATCGGCGGCGCGGATGCAACCGGGGCCGGGACAGGCGGCGCCGACACGACGCGGGGCGCATCCGGGGTGCGGGCAGCTTCCTGCGGTCGCTGCGAACCATCGTTGGCGCCGCGCAGGCGCTCGATCGCAGCGCGGGCGAGATCGTTGGCGTCGCGGCGTTCTTCCGCAGGCGTCGCGGCCTCTATTGGAGACGCGGCGGCGACCGGTGTGGGCGCAGGCGGTGAAGACGGCCCAGGCGCGGGGATAACCTTGGCAATCGCCTTTTCGCGCAGCGGCGGCTGATGACGGCGAGTTTCGGTCGGAATGCTCGCGGTCTCCGCCGGTTTATCCACGGACTTCTCCACCGGCTTCTCGACCGCGGCAGGCTGCTCGGCGGCCGACCTCTCGATCATGGCCCTTTCCGAAATACCCTTTGCCTTCACACCGGGTTCGGGAATGTTGGCGAGCGCGGAGGTTCCGGACGGTTTCGCATCGGCCTTCGGATCCGCCGTCGACGCCGCGGCGGCCAGCGGCGCGTCTGCGCCGGGCTTGGTGGCGATGTAGTGATTGACGATGTAGGCCCCGATGATGGTCGCGACCACCGAGGGCAATATATCCAGCGCGAATTTCGAGACGTATTTCAGCATTCCGGCCACTCCCCGCACCGGTTTGATGCGGGAACTTTGAGGCGCATTGAGGGATCAACTGCGACAGATCGGTGGCAATTCGGCAAAACCCGGCGTTATGGTTTCAACTCGACTTCCAGGAACACGATTTCACTGGCGGTCTCGTTGAGCACGTCATGCTCTACCCCGGCCTTGCGGAAGTAGGATTTGCCGACCCCGAGCTGCGCCTTGGACCGCTCCCCGTTGGGCGCCACGATGGTCATTTCGCCCGAGGTCACGGGAACGATCACGTAATCCATCTCGTGGATGTGATGGCCGGTGGCGCTGCCCGGCGCCAGCCGCCACTCGGTGACGCGAACTTCGGGGGTGTCGACCTGAACGTCGGATTTGGCGCTGCTCAATGTCGCTGTTTCCTCAGGGCACAAATACCATGAATACGAATACAGCAAATACCACGAGGTGAACCAGCCCGAACAGGATATTGGTGCGGCCGGTGGCGAAGGTGAGCATGCTCACAATAAAGGTCAGAACCAGCAGCACCATCTCCTCGGAATTGAGCCCCAGCACCAGCCGCTTGTCCAGCGCGTAGGCCGCCACCGCGACCGCCGGGACGGTCAGCCCGATGGTTGCAATCGACGAGCCGAGCGCGAGATTGATGCTCTTCTGCAGGTCGTTGTTGCGCGCTGCCGAAATGGCGGCGACACTCTCCGGCAGCAGGATCAGGAGCGCGACCAGGACGCCGGCAAAAGCCGGCGGCGCGCCGACCAGCGCGGTGGCGAAATCGACCACCAGCGAGAATTTCTTCGCAAGCAGCACGACCGCCAGCAGCGATACCAGCAGCAGCGCGATGCTCAGGCCCAGCAGCCGGTTCGACGTGAGGATTCCGTCGTCGGCAAGCCCTCCGGATCCGCCGATGAAATAATCCCGGTGCCGGACGGTCTGGGTATAGAGAAACACGCCATAGAGAAGGACGGTGACGACGCTGACGAAGCCGAGTTGGCCCGCCGAGTAAATCGGTCCCGGCGCGGTCTGGGTATAATTGGGCATGATCAGCGTGATGGTCGCCAGCACGATCAGCACGCTGAGATAGAGCCCGGATCCGGTGACCTGAACATCCTGCTCGCGGTAGCGCAGGCCGCCGGCCAGGATGCAGATCCCGACCAGACCGTTGCAGACGATCATCACCACGGCGAACACGGTGTCGCGCGCCAGTTCGGGCACTGGCTTGTCGCCAAGCATGATGCTCGCAATCAGCGCCACCTCGATCACGGTGACCGAGAGCGTCAACAGCAGCGTGCCGTAGGGCTCGCCGATCCGTTCGGCGATCACCTCGGCATGATGGACGGCCGCAAACACCGTGCCAAACAGGATCACCAGCAACGCCGCGACAAAGGCAAGACCCGTCGCCGACGGCGTGAAGGTGAAGCCGAGCGCGGTGACGCCGGCGAAAAACAGGACGGCCAGCGCCGGAAAAATCCACGCCGATCGCGGCATCGGGCCGTGCACGCTCATGTCCACATCCTCAAGGTCGGGAACCGATTATGCGCCAAACTGCGGTGGCCGTCAGCCCCGTGAATCGCCGATGAAATGCCGGGCGGCTTCCATTGCGCCATAATCGTCCAGATCGTGGTGTCCTCCCTCGGGAAACCGCACAAACTGCTTCGGCTCATGGGCAAGCGCGAACAGCCGCTCGCCAAAACCGATCGGAATGGTGTGATCGCGTGCGCCATGCATGATCAGCAGCGGCGCCTTGACCCACGCGATGCGCGCGTCGGTGTGAAATGGATCCCGCAAGACGAGGCGAACCGGGAAGATCGGAAATACCGACGCCGCAACGTCGGCAATCGACGTGTAGGGCGCTTCCAGGATCAGCTTCGCCACCGGCTGTTCGGCGGCGAGCGCCACCGCGACGCCGCTTCCGAGCGAAAAGCCCCAGGCGACAATTCTGTCGGCGCTGTACCGCGCCGTGGTGAAAACATAGGCCGCTGCGGCGTCCTTCAGCAGCCCCTGCTCGCTCGGTTGTCCGCTCGATCCGGCATAGCCACGATAGGACAGTGCCACGATGCCGGTGCCGTCGGCGATCAGATCGCGAAAGCGGCCGAAGAAGCCGGCCAGGAAATCGCCATTGCCATGGAAATAGAGAACCACCGGATGTCCCGGTTTCGCCGCAACGTGCCAGACGATGACCTTCTCGCCATCATCAGTGGTCAACAGATGTTCTTCGACCTGCGGAAAGCCCGCGGCGGCGGGCACGGTGCGCACCGCTTGCGGGATCGGAAACAGGAACGAGCGTTGCAGCAGGAACAGCGCTACCAGCCCGCCGAGATAGCCAATCGATGCCAGCGCGACGAGCCATTTCAGGACGGTCATGGTCTCAGTTTATCGACCTCACAGCGCCTTGACGATATTCTCGGTCATCTTCTTGGCGTCGCCGAGCAGCATCATGGTGTTGTCGCGGTAGAACAGCGGATTATCGATGCCGGCATAGCCCGATGCCAGCGAGCGCTTGATAAACATCACGGTGCCGGCCTTCCAGACCTGCAGCACCGGCATGCCGTAGATCGGCGAGGTCTTGTCGTCCTCGGCCGCCGGGTTGGTGACGTCGTTGGCGCCGATCACGAAGGCCACATCGGCCTGGGCGAATTCCGAATTGATGTCCTCAAGTTCGAACACTTCGTCATAGGGCACGTTGGCTTCGGCGAGCAGCACGTTCATGTGGCCGGGCATGCGGCCCGCCACCGGGTGAATCGCATACTTGACCTCAACGCCTTCCTTCTTGAGCTGGTCGGCCATCTCGCGCAACGCATGCTGCGCCTGCGCCACCGCCATGCCGTAGCCGGGCACGATAATGACCTTCTGCGCGTTCTTCATGATAAAGGCGGCATCGTCGGCGGAGCCCAGCTTCACCGGCCGCACTTCGCCGCCGGCGCCGGCGCCCGCAGCCGCCGTCTCGCCGCCAAAGCCGCCCAGGATGACCGAGATGAAGGAACGGTTCATGGCATGGCACATGATGTAGGACAGGATCGCGCCGCTTGATCCCACCAGCGCACCGGTAACGATCAGCGCCGAATTGCCCAGCGTAAATCCGATGCCGGCGGCGGCCCAGCCGGAATAGGAGTTCAGCATCGAAATCACGACCGGCATGTCGGCGCCGCCGATCGGGATGATCAGCAGCGCGCCGAGCACCAGTGCGATGACGGTGATCAGCCAGAAATCGAGCGCGCTGCCCGAGAGCACGAGGCCGACGATGAACACCACCAGCGCAACAGCGAGCGCGATGTTGATAATGTGCCGTGCCGGCAGGATAATCGGCGCGCCGCTCATGCGGCCCGACAGTTTTGCGAACGCGATCACCGAACCGGTAAATGTCAGTGCGCCGATGGCGACGCCGAGAGACATTTCAATCAGGCTGGC
>Ga0302321_100006092_pt1 | contig 10595 bp, 6 predicted proteins | sample Fen_T0_1_FD_202505 | JGI IMG/M metagenome (GOLD analysis project Ga0302321, IMG submission 202505) | Peat permafrost microbial communities from Stordalen Mire near Abisko, Sweden - Fen_T0_1 | ecosystem: Environmental > Terrestrial > Soil > Wetlands > Permafrost | place: Sweden: Abisko... | reverse complement strand
CTTGAAGTTTTGTAGTGACCAGCTTTTCAGCATTGTTGCGCCCCTTCTCTATTCATTCATTCATTTCTGGCAGTGTGAGCAATGTTGCGAGGCATGAAGTCGCTAAGAGTTTCATGTCGCTATTATTATACCCATTTGCCTAGATTGTAGCGCATAGCTTGCCCTTTGGAAATAGGCAAATTAGGAAGGGTAGGATGGATGTGAGCCCTGTGCAACTTGATGGTAGAAGATATGCGATAGATAGAGCAATGGGCAGCGTTGCTTCTCCTTATAGATGAAGATGAAAGTTATTATGGGGGTGAAGCTAACAGGTAGGTACTTTCATTAGGAGAAGCGCCGATGAGATACAAGATCCAGACCCTCACTTACGGGATAAAGTAGGTGATAAATAGTGTTAGCAGGCCGACTGTACGCATTCCATCTCCGATATAGAGGTAGAGCACTGTGGTGGGCGAGAAGTACCAGGGCGTGGTGATCGCAATCCCGAAGGCGATCAGTAGAAATGAGAGTGCCATGAGAAAGCTGAAGCGCGTTTCTTTCTTCATAAAGAGAGATGCGTAGGTTAAGCAAATAGCAAAACAGACGATGGCGCGTAAGAAGCTTGTCGAAGCGTCTATCAGTGGGCTGGAGATCGAGGGGAGTAGCGGGGTTACTGCCAGCATTACTAGCAGCAGCCCAATGAAAAAGAACTGCCAGCGTTTTATCCAGCGTAGAAACTGCTCTGAACTTCTTATGGCGCAGAACAAGAGGAATGTATAGCTTACCAACTGAGCTGCGTAACGGAACAACTTTGTGCTAAAAGTATGGGCAAAGTAGTTATCGCCGACGAGCCCGACAACACCAACTACCGCGATAGTGCCCATAGATGTACCGAGTATGAAATGGAGATCCTTGCGCGTCCAGGAGTAGAGCGCGAAGGCACGTATCGAGATTAAAAGAGTGATAGCCGCCTGGGCTATCAAGAGTAGAGAGGTGATTTCAGTTGAAGTCATGATCTATCGTTCCTCATTCCTTATCTTTATTTTTTGCATTTGTAATTGAAGAAGATGACTCATTCTCTTCTAGGACATCATCTACAAGATCTCCCGCCGAATTATAGAGTTGTACATAATGTGCATCAATCAATACATGCAGAGTGTCGGAGATTTCTTTTGTGTTCAGGCCGAGTGCCGTCGATAGTTCGTGTACAGTTCGCTTGCCGTCGATTGCGCCATAAAGTCGACGCGCACGCCCATTTTTTAGCGCGGTATAGGCAAAAGGATTACTATTACGCATCTCATCATGATCGTTGAAATGATGCGGGATACACTCTACCAACCGCAGGCGTGGGTGTTGTGATGAAGGCGTGGTTGATGCCTGAAGAGCTTCTTCAGGCAGTACTGCCTCGACTGCCTGGATAAGTTGCCTGGCAGTAAACGGCTTAGGGAGGAAGCGTTGGGCACCTTGATTGAGCCCATAGTTCTGATCGAGACGAGAGGCCTTTTTGCTTGTAAGTATGATGGGAACTTGCCTCTCCGTGATGCTTTGTCGTATCTGCCGACAGAGGGCATAGCCACTGGTATCCGACAAAAATACGTTTATAATAAGACACTGTGGATATGATGTCGTGACCTTAGCAAGAGCATGTTGTCCGTTCAATGCCCTGTCTACTCTATATCCTGCTTGTGAAAGAGTCGTTGAGGCAAAGTTCCACTCTGAAGGGTTATCTTCTACAATTAAAATGCTTGGCTGGCGTAGCATTTTTCTTCCTTTCTACGAAACACACAGATAGACATCTGTTGATATATATTTATACAGTATCAGGAAACATTTGTGTAGTTTCGCAGTACTTTTGTTGATGGTTGTCTACTAAATATTCGAGGTACCCTTAAACTGCTGATGAGAGTATTTTTTGATTCATGCTTATAAAAATGTGTTTTCTTATGAAAGATAGTGATGAATCATACTATGGCTTTGATGAGGATTTTGCATTTTTGTCGGATATTGTCTTACTATTGTGGTCAGATATGTGCTAGTGGCGCGATTTGTAATAGATGAATAATGTTGTATAGAATATTATTTGTAATAATAAGGGATATAGGGCTCAACCTGATGAAATTGAGCTTCCAAATGAAGGTAGCAGAGTTGCATCTTCAAGTTAGTGGGAGTTCGTATAATGTTCATTCCTCTTACAGAAACGTTTCCGTGTCCTGATATGTCGCATAGGGAGTACTATTTTCCGTGTTCACGGCCGATTTTTAGAAGAACGAGCTTAATCTTCCCGTGGCGTTTCCTGTTCAGCTTGTAGCTGTGTGGCGAGCTCCTCGTAATATCTGTGGAGTCTGCTTATCTCGGTGCTCGCTCTATACTGTGTGTGCTGGAACTGGTAGGTGAGAATACAGATTGTGATGGCGATGAGCAGGTGGAAAAATATGCTCAGGCCATTCTCTGCTAGAGTGGTTGAAAGCAGAAAGTAGTGATTCAATGTTGAATAGACGAGTAGAGCTATAGTACTGATGGTCGCCAGGATAGCGGGGCCAAGTCCCCAGCCAAGTGCAGTCAAGGAGATGGCAAGCAGCAGCAGATCGCCCGGCGCATGAAATGTTGGGTTGCTGTGCACGAGCCAGAGCAGGCAGAGTACGGCGAGCACTTGTAACATGATGGCCACAAGATAACCGACTACAGGACGCTGCAACGGACCCGCCGGAAAGCGCGTCGTGATAGGCGTGAGCTGAGCTTGCCACAACTGTCCCCACCAGACAGACCGCAGCCGATCAGCATCCTTCTCAGAAGCCACGGACGTTTCATCATTGCTATCATCTGAAGAGTGGTGCGTAGCTCGTCTATTGTTCATAGTCATCCTTGTGGCCACTTTGCAGTGCGAAGAAACAAGTAGCCCTTATACTATATAATATGCAGATCAGTTAGGCAATTGCTCCCTTTTGAAACATCACCTGGCATCATTTTGCCAGCCTGATCGAGAAGAAAATGGATCGAAGTTGTTCTATTGTGTATCATGTTATAATTAAATCCAATAATGCGGGCGTTGAGCGTGTGTGAAGGTCTGTTAAGCAAGGAGTTGAGGCGGTGGTTGTAGATTCGCAATTTGATTATGGAAATACTTCTTTGCACGGTGTGGCTATGACGGAGGCTGCTTTTGAGCGTTTGATTGCTGTGGAAAGCCCTTACCGTTATGAATTAATCGATGGCGTGATCTACGATATGACGGGTTCAAGCCCGAAGCATAGCGCCATTGTCTCACGCATCGAGTTTTTGCTCACAGAGCAGTTAGGCTGGAACGGTCCCTGTCGTACCCATCGGGATCAGTATGTGGCGATTCCTGGCAAGCCGCCTGTGGTGCCGGATGTCGTACTGACATGTGATCGAGCTGATTGGGACGAGGAAAAATATTCCAGGCCTTTCAAGATTCGATCTCCTCTGCTTGCGGTTGAAGTGCTATCACCGAGCACTGAGAAGTATGACCGAACTGAAAAGTTCAGACGCTACAGGCTATGTCCAACCTTAAAGATCTATATGCTGGTCAGTCAGTACGAGCAGAAGGTTGAGCTCTATCGGAAAGTGCACGACTGGCAGGAAGAACAGTATGCGGTGCAGCAGATCATTAGGCTTGATCCGCTTGAGTTTATAATACCGCTAACTTCGCTATACAGAGGCATACTTTAAGCATAGGTATTAAGAAGAGATTATTTTCAGCAAGTGCAAGCCTATTAGAAAAGATATGTAGGACTTTTGAGTAACTCTATTGTTGCCTGCTTAACATATGTTATACTGTAAAGAAATCAAAGTAGTTGTTTTGCTACAACATATCTATTACAAATGTAATACTGGGGTAAGTGAAGTTGCAGAGTATACATGTTGAACACTCGGAAAATATTGCTGCACCCTCTTTGTTCAATCTGACGGACCGCCTGCAGATTTTTAGCTATCTGGTCTCGTCTAATCGTGTGCGCTGGTACCGAGTGATTATGCGCATCTTCTTCCAGCGTCATCGTGAGCTCTATCGTTATCAGCTTACGGCCCAAGAGGTGCGGGATGCGGTTCGGGAGAGCCTCGATCCCGACTATACGCTTGAGCAGTGTCAGAGTGATCTCACTGCCCTGAAAGAATGGGGCAATGTAACCACGATCTATGATTCTAGCCGCGCAACCTCTATCGCCAGCTTTTTATCGCCCGCATTACTCTATCAAGCTACGCCTGAGGCGATGGCCATCGAGACGTTTCTGGCGGAACAGACGCGAGCCAGCGCCGTAAATGGATCGTTGCGTCAGGGTGATCTCCCACGCCTCTGGCAGGCATTGCAAATGATTGACGAAGCCTTGCAACTCGCGCCTGAAGAACTGACCCTGACACGTGGCCGAGAGGTGGCGGAAGAATGGCAGCGAGCCTTTGAGGTGTGGAACACGATGGCCCGTGAGGCCGCGCAGTATCTGGCGAATATGATCGGTGCCGCACAGCAAAATCATCCTGAACTGGAGGCGTTCCAGTCGTACAAAGCGGCGGTTGTTGACTATGTGCACGGTTTCGCTCAGGCGTTGACGCAGTATGGGCCACGTATCCGTTCGCAGATCGCGCAGTGGGCTACCACAGGGCTGCAGGAACGCTTTATTGCGCTCGTCGCCGAATATCTCGATCCACCGGCCCCGACGATGGAAAATGTGCGTACAGAAGAGGATCGCCTGCAGGATGTACGCAATCAGGTCGATGCGCTGGCGAACTGGTTTGCGCCAGGGAAAAACGCAGATTCGTTCAGGCGCAATGCCCTGGCCGAGGTGGATAAGGTTGTACGCCGTGCCGCCGCCCTTGCCAGCGCTACCCGCCCAAATGCAAACTACGCAACCCATCTCAATACACTGGCACACCAGCTTTTACAGGCACACGATGGCGAAAGCGCCCAACAGATTTTCTCCGTGGCCTTTGCCAATCTTTTGCCCATCCATACGTCGGAGGGGTTGATCGGTTCGTTCAGCGCAACATATGATCAGGAGTCAACGAGCGTCTGGCAAGAGCCTGCGGATGTAACGATCCATCTGCGACCAGTGAGCCGCACGAATCGCAGCGATCCAAAGCTGGAAGAGCCGATTGTGGATAATCGTACGATTATCCGTGAGCTGCTTGTGCAGAGTGAGAAGAGGGTTCAGGAGCAGCGTGAGCGCTTTGGGCGACTATTTGTACATGCTTCTCTGGATATCGGCACGATCAAAACTATCACTGCAGAAGATCGTAATGTACTTGTTGAAGTGATTGATACCTGCTTGAGCAATAGTGCGCATCAGTACCGTGCCCCCGATGGCTCGCTGATTGTACTACTTAATCCGGATGAGATGGCCTATACCTTGCTCAAGGCGTCTGACGGTGTGTTATTATTGCCGCGTTATCGCCTGGAGCGTCAGGAAGATGCGCTAGCGGAACGCGACGATCTACCACGTGTGAGTAAAGATAAGTAAAAAGAGTAAAAAGTTCTGATGATTGAGCAGAAATTGCCAGAAGCAACATCTTACGTGCATGAAACAGTAGAGGAAGCGCCCGACGAGCAGAGAAGCGAGCGTGCTGCTCCGTCTGCTACGCGTTTTCAGCCACCGGGCGCAGATCTTATCAAGGCACATGTGGCCTTGATGGAGCGGGAGGTTGTGCTCTCCGGGCAAGGGGATGTGTTTCGTCTGGTGCAGCATCATTATCATCGCCTGCAGTCCTGGCACGACCAGCATACCGGTTGGCGTATTCAGCGTTCAAGCACGGTGATTCGTCTGATTCGTCAATTAAGCGCAACGACACCCGGCTATATCTATGAGCGCTTGCGTGAACCGAAAGATTTTGCTTGCCTGACCTGGATTTTATGGTATGCCGAAAACCGCCAGCTTAACGGACGCGGCAACGACCAACAATTCTTGCTCTCGCAACTTGCAGAGCAGATTCAAGAGCAGTCCGCGCAAGGCCACGAGGGACAAGAAAGTGGAGCTATCTTCGATTTTCGCCGTCCGTCCGACCGCTATAATATCCAGCGTGCGCTGCAATATCTAGAAGGCCTGCATGGTCTGCAACTGGTCGATGGGCAGACCCGAGAGTGGGTGGAGCAGCGAGACAATGCCGATGTGCTCTATGAATTTACAGATGTGGCTCGCTCGCTTGTCGCGGCACTGAATCCGCTACTGGTAGAGGAGGTGGCGGCGCGGTTACACGAGCCTGGCACGCTTCTTCAACCGACGCTGCTATCCGGCGTCAAGATTATACCGTTGTCACGAGCATGGCGTGCGCTTTTGCTTGGTCCAGCACTCTTTCGCTTCGATGATAACGAGGCATTTCAGGCCTTGCTCGCACACGCTGATATCGTCGCCAACGAGATTTTGGAAACCTTTGTCTGGGGACTGGATATCAGACGTGATTACGCCTGCATCGTGCGTGAGAGCGGAACATCGAGCGGCCCGATCAGTGTCCTGACTCCCTATGGCACTAATGACCAGATCGCCTTGCTGATCTGTACCGCCATCAAAGAGCGCGTTACAAACAGCCTCTGGCCTGCGCCCGATGCATACGGTTGCATACGTGTCACCACGGAAGACATGGCTGAGCTTTTTTATGCCGTACGCGAGCGCTACGGCGAGAACTGGGGCAGCGAGGCACGTGGCAAGAGCTCACAAAGCCTGCTCTCTGATGTCTATCGTAAGATGCGTCAGGTGGGGATGCTGCGTGGACCTGATAGTACAGGCATGATGCTGATTTTACCTCTTGTTGCGCGTTATAGTGCCAGCTACGAGAAGCCAGCCCAGGAAGTAGTACCTGCGCGTCCAAAGAGCAAAGCCAAAGCAAAACAATCATCGTCAGCGAAGGCCAATACACTGCCGGGGATGAAGTAGCGACCCGTTCGATTGGCAGGGCATTAGATAAGATTCTAGCGGAAAAGATATAGTGAATGACAAATGTTTATGAAAATTCTTTCGAGTGGGCGAATGCAGGCAATGGAGCAAGCGAGAGCGCTCATCCAGTAGCTCACTTCGTAAATATGCTGCAGGAGCAGGCAGGGGGGCCAGTGGGCTATCGTCTGCGCCGTATCATCCTGACCAATTTCTGGCTGTATGGGCAGCAAGAGTTCGAAGTGCCACATGGACGGCTCTTCCTGGCCGGTGAAAACGCAAGCGGCAAATCGACGGTGCTGACAGCTGCCTTGCCGCTAGGGCTTGACGGCGACCTGCGACCCAATCGACTGGATACCTTCGGTGGGCGCGAGCGGCGCATCGAATACTATGTGCTGGGTGGTAGCGATTCAGCCACGCCCTATAATCACGAGCGGCGCACATCGTATATCGCGCTTGAATTCGAGTGGTGCGATCCCAACCATCCGCCCATCGCGCCAGAGATACGCCAGCGCTGGGAGAATGGTGAATACGAAAAGACCCGTTTCCTCACCATCGGCGTCAGCATTGCGGGCAATGCCAGCGCAACCGAGCGCATCCGTCCCCTGCGCTTCTTGATTACCGATGGCTCACGTCTGGGCTACGAGATCGATACGCTCTATGAGACCGGCAATAAAAATGAGAAGCGTGCCTTTGATCACGCCCGTTTTAAGCAAGTGTTGGCAGAACACGGTATTCTGTGCGACTCACAGGCCGACTACGAGCGTCAGGTTGCGCGTTATCTGTTTGGCTATAACGACGTAAAAGACTTTGAGAAGCTCATTAATCTCTTGCTCGTCCTGCGTCGTCCAAACCTGAGCACCGAACTGAGCTTCTCACGCGTCCACGAGTATCTTAAAATGTCGCTGCCCAGGATTCCGAGCGAAACGACCGCGCATGTCATTGGGACCATCGAACGTATCGATGGCATTCAGAGCGAGATAGAACATATTCAGGAAGCCTATGACGCCGCCGAGCGAGTGCACCGGGCGCGTCAGCATCTAGCCCACGTGCGTGCGCAGCTGGCGGCCTGCGAATACGCCATTGCTCAGCAGAGCGAAACAGCCATCCAGCAGCGCGTAAACAGGCTCAGAAGAGAGTTAACGCAGACCGAGAATGAGCGCGACCGAACTGCAGCACGTGCTGAGGCCCTACGGACTGAACAGCATCAGGTGAGTGGACAGATCAAGGCCCTGGAGGCCAGCGAAGGTCTGCAGGTGGCCACGCAACTCACGCTGGTCCGTGAGCGGCAAAACGAACTTGAATTACAAGTCCGTATGCAAGAGCAAAGCTTGCAGGCGGCTAATCTAGCTGTACGCGAAAATGTTGCCAGCCTGGAGCGGCAGCAGCAGCGTATGGAACAGATGAAGACTGAGAACATCGCCCATTTCCAGGAACTCTCTACTATTGCCAGTACTGAGGGGCTGTGGGAGACTGCGTCCTTCCAACTCGTCGAGGTTCAGCGTCAGTTGCAGGCTTTTTCTGTCGCGAGTAGCGTCGCGCCGGAGATGCCGCTGGTCATAGCCAACCTGCTTGGTGAGACCCTCGAAGAGCGCACTGTCTGGCTGCACAAGCTAGAAGCGTTGCATCAGCAGCGTGAGACATTGGATACCCAGGTCCAGTATGCGCGTAACCTGGAGACCACACGCTTCCAGGAATTAGATGAGGCGCGGCGTCATTTTCAGGCGATACGTGAACGCTCCTACGAAGCCCAGCGCACTCTCGACGCATTGCTCAAGCCCTTTTTGCAGAGCGCAGAAACAGATCTTGATGGTGTAGAGCCACTGGCAGAAGAAATATTGAGCGATGAGTCACTAACAGGCAATGTCGTCGAACAATTTTCCATTGCGCTCGCCAACTATCGCGAGTTGATCGATACGCTAGAGGCTGAGCTAATCGAGGCCGCAGATCTAGCGCAGGGTGAACTGGATGATCTCCGCTCCCTCTCCGGCGGTAAGCAGCAGCAGATCCTTGACCTCGAAGAGCTCTACAAGCAGAAAAAAGCTGAGCCAGAAGTAGCCCCCATACGCTCAGAGCGCCGCCAGGCAGCGCGTGCCAGACTGAGCGAGCAGCACATAGCTGCGCTACCCCTGTACGCCCTGCTCGACTTTGTACCCGGCATGGACGAAGAGGCCGCAGGACGCGTTGAGTATATGCTTGAGGATGCAGGCTTGCTTGATGCGTTGGTCGTCCCGCAAGATCTAGCCGCTAGCGCCGATGCAATACTGAGCGCTGCACAGCTCAGCGATTGTCGTCTGGACATTAGCGCATTCAGTCCTGTTCTGCAGCAGAATGCGCCAGTGCTATGTTTTGACAATAGCGTGAGTGAGAGCGATTGGGCGGCAACGGCCCAGGCCATCCTGCCAATTATCCAGCCGTATACACATGTTGATCAAGCGGCTCGTTACAATATGCGTGAAGATGGAAATTGGACGCACGGCCTGCTGACCGGACACGCCGCGCCCGGTCCCGCACGCTATATTGGCAAAGCAACGCGTATCCGTGCCCGCCAGCGTGAACTGGCCGAGCTCGATGAGCAGCGAGCGCAACGCGAGGCTGAACTTGGCGAACTGACCGCCCAACTTGCACACTACGAGCAGCAGATCAGCCGCCTGCAAGAGCAGCAGGCCCAGCTCCGCAAGCTACTGCAGCGCAGCGGACTGGAAGAGCGCTATGCCGAATTGACTCAGACGCGAACCACGCTGGAAAATAGCCGCGACAAATATCAGAAGGCGCGTCAGCAGACGCAGGAGATGCGTCAGCGCTATAACGTATTGCTCGCCCAACTGGAGCGCGCCAGCGACGGAAATACAGCTTTTGCCAGCGATAGCAAGCGTGTACAAATAGCCCTGCTTGCCATGATCAAACTGAAGAACCAGGCGCGCACACTCAAAAACCAGCTCCAGACCGTCATCTACACCTGGCAAGAGTATAAGAAGCAGCACACGAGTTTGCAGCTCGCGCAGACCAACGAGCGCAACGTTGAGAGCCTTGCCGAGCGAGTGCGCACACAATTTATCCAGGTGCAGGCGGAGATGTCCGAACTGCAGCGCGTCGCCGCATCTTCCAACGCAGAAGAGCTCGCCGAGCGCTTGAGCACCCTGCGCGAACGGGCCGAAACGCTGATAGGCGAGCTGGAGGACGCACGCCTGCTGCATGCGCGCATCGACGAACGAGCGGGCAATCTTGCGAATTCACTGGTGGAGGTCGAGGGAAACCTGCAAGGCGCCCGGCAAGAACGCCTTGAAAAGGAAAACACCTTCCACGAATTGCTGAATGCCTATCCTGTGGAGCAGCTTGTTGAGCCACAGCAGGCGGCCACGGCGGGCGAAAGTATGCGCGCAGCTCAGGCATTAATAGGTGGACAGCGGGATGCCGTGGCGCAGAAAGAAGTGCTGGAAGGTGGCTATCGTGAGGCGTATAGCGGCCTTGTGCGTACGTTCAACCATGAACAGTCGCTCTTGCTCGAATATGGACCCGACCTTGACGATCAGGGGCAGGTAATCTTCCTCAATGAGAACAGAAGCCGACCAATCGAGCTACTCACGCTTTTAAGCGAACGCATTGAGTTACAGAGAACCCTGTTGGACGAAGAGGAGCGGCAACTCTTCGAAGACTTTCTTTTACAAGAGATTGCCGAAGCCATTCGTACCCAGATACTGGAGGCCGAAGAGTGGGTGCAGCAGATCAACGGCGTGCTGAGTGGCC
>Ga0302321_100006091_pt1 | contig 10596 bp, 7 predicted proteins | sample Fen_T0_1_FD_202505 | JGI IMG/M metagenome (GOLD analysis project Ga0302321, IMG submission 202505) | Peat permafrost microbial communities from Stordalen Mire near Abisko, Sweden - Fen_T0_1 | ecosystem: Environmental > Terrestrial > Soil > Wetlands > Permafrost | place: Sweden: Abisko... | reverse complement strand
CTGCCCCCTCGGGGCGTGCGAATCTTGGAAATCCAGACTGACCGGAAGCGCGATGCCGCGTTTAGAAAAAAGATATTGGCCGAAGCAGCAAAAGCGGCGCGATAGGCAACCGCCGGCTTGTCTAGGGCATCAGCGGCAGCTGGATCGTGAAGACGGTGCCGGTGCGCGAGGTTCGATAGTCGATCGACCCCTGATGCGCCTCGACCACGGAGCGCGCGATGGCAAGTCCGAGTCCGGTGCCCCCGGATTTTCCGTGAGAAGCAAATGGTTCAAAAAGGGTATTGCGAATTTCTCGGGGGATGCCCGGGCCATTGTCGCGGACAGTTAACACGCAGCGGTTGTCTTTTTCCTGGGCGGAAACGGTGATGCGGGCCCGCTCCTGTTTGGCGAGGGCTTCGCGGGCGTTGGTCACCAGATTTTGCAGCACGCGCTGGAAACGATCCGGATCAACCAGCAGGCTCATCCCGCTCTCCTTGATGACGAGCTTCACCTGGGTGCGGGCAAAGGTGGCGGCGTTGTTCTCCCGCAGTTGCGCAAAAAGTTCGCTCACCGGCGTGGCCTTGAGCTGGAGCCGGGTCTCACCGCGGGAAAACTCGAGCACCTCCTCGACCATGCCACCGAGCCGGCCGACTTGCCGCAGGATCATCGCGCACAACTCCTGGGTCTTGGGGTCGGCGTTGCGCTGCGCGAGGGATTCGGTGGCGAGCGAGATGTTGGTGAACGGACCGCGAAAATCATGGATCATCGCGTTGGCCATTCCGCCAATGGTGCTGAGCTTTTCCTTGCGGACGACGTCGGTGACGTAGCGGGCGTTGGTCGCGCGCAAATTTTCGCTCACATGGCTGAAGAGACGCAGCACGGTGTGCCAGGAGGATTCCGAAAGGATCTTCAGGAAGATTTCCTGATTGATTCGCCCAAGATGCACCGGGCCGTCGGCGATAGCGGAAGTGCTGCGGCCCGAGCCATCCAGGACGCCGAGCTCACCGAAGTAATCGGCCGGTCCCTTGTAGGCGAGGGTTTGCGCTGCGCCCCCGGGATTCTTTTTGGTCAGTGCCACGCGGCCCGTGAGCACGAGGTAGATGGAATCTGAGGCGTCGTCTTCTTCGAAAATAACGGCCTTGTGCGGGAAGCGGACGGACTGGACGGCTTTCGCAAGCAATGCGCCCTGGGTCGCGGGAAAATGGCTGATAAACGGATGCGCACTGACGTCCATGTGACAATCAGCAAGGCAGTCCGTCCCGCTGGGTGCAAGCCGCTACAGCTGGATCGGCATGCCGACCTCAATGATCTGCATATGCGGCAAACGGTAATAGTCGCGCACCTGCCGGGCGTTGCGGCTGAGGAAAGCGTAGAAATGCTTCTGCCATTCGAACATCTTGCTGTCGCCGCCGGTGATGATCATCTCGCGGTTGAAATAGTAGGTCGCTTCATTGAGTTTCATCGGGATTCCGGCGTCCCGGACGTTTTCCATCAGAGTCGAAACATCGGGCGATTCCATGTAGCCATAGCGACCGATCGCGCGCCAGACACCGTGGCCAATCTCGCTGATGCTGAAACGCTCCATCTCGTCCATGACGGGAACTTCCTCGGTCGTGACGCTGAGCAGCACCACGGTTTCGTGCAGGACCTTGTTGGCCTTGACGTGGTGCAGCAAAACCAGAGGCGTGCCGGTGGGATTGCCGGCCATGAACACGCCGGTCCCGCGAACGCGTTTGATATGTGGACTGCACGCGACGTTGCGCAGTTCGGCTTCGGTAATCTCGTTGGCGTAGATGCGGCGGAAGATCTCCACCTTGCCACTTTTCCAAGTGTGCATGACGGCCAGCAGGGCCAGTCCGATAAGAATGGGAAGCCAGCCGCCATCCTTGAATTTATGGAGATTCGCCCGCACGAACACGGCTTCGAGGGTGATAAAGGTGAGGGCGAGTGGAATGATTTTCCACCAAGCCCAGAGCCAGCGCTGACGCGTGACCCGGATGTAGGCGAGGGTGGTGACCAGCATGGTGCCTGTGACCGCGATGCCATAAGCAGCGGCGAGTTTGTCGCTGGAGCCGAATTGCAGCACCACGTAAATCGAGCCGAGCGCAAGGGCAACATTGACCAAGGGCAGGTAGATTTGGCCGAATTGTTTGGCGTTGGTGTATTTGATGAGCAGGCGCGGAAAGTAGCCCAATTGGATAGCCTGTCGCGTGAGGGAAAAGGTGCCCGAAATAAGCGCCTGGCTCGCGATAATAGCTGCCGCGATGGATAACCCCACGAGCAGCAGCCGGGGCATTCCTTCCGGCACGAGGGCGAAAAACAAATTCTCGATCTGTGCCGGGTGATCCAACGCAAAGGCGCCTTGTCCGAAGTAATTCAGGAGCAGACCCGGGAAAGCCACCCCATACCAAGCTATGGAGATGTACTTCCGCCCGAAATGGCCCATGTCGGCATAGAGCGCCTCGGCCCCGGTGATGGCCAGTACCACTGCGCCCATAATCGCCGCGGCTTTGCCCGGGTGACTGCGCAGGAGATGGAGGCCATTGGCTGGATTTACCGCCGCCAGCACACCGGGATTTTCGAGGATGTGCGTCAGACCGATGACCCCGATGGTGAAAAACCAGATTAGCATCACGGGGCCGAACACCCGGCCGATGCTCTGCGTGCCTTTGTGCTGAAAATAGAACAGGCCTATCAGGATGATGCATGAAATCGCCGGGATGTAATCCGTGTAGTCCGGATTAAAACTCTTCAGTCCTTCCGCCGCGCCCAGCACCGAAATCGCGGGGGTAATCACGCCATCGCCATAAAGCAGGGCCGCGCCGAACAACACCACCACCGTGAAAAGGCCGGTGCGGGATCCTTTGTCACGATCCGCATGGGTCAACGCGAGCAGGGCGAAGATTCCTCCTTCGCCACGATTGTCCGCCTTCATCACGAACAGCAGATACTTCACGCAAACCACCAGGGTCAGCGCCCAGAAAACCAAGGAGAGGGCCCCCAAAACTCCCGCTGATCGCTCGCCCTCGGGCAAGGCTTTGAGGCATTCCCGCAGTGCATAGAGTGGGCTGGTGCCAATATCGCCGAACACCACGCCAAGCGCGCCGATAGTCAGGCCGGCTTTCGCGGTCGCGTTCAGAGTCTGTGCCGGAGGTTGCATATGAATGGGGTATTCTCCCTGTGTCTGCGGCGACTCCAAGCAGTATTCCGGAAAATCTAAAAGTAGCTTGACCCGTTTTTGTAAAAACAGGACGTCCTGCAAAAACGGTTGCGCTGCAGGTCTTTTCGGATGAACCTCCGATATGCTTCCCACTTGGAAATCTGCTAAAACCTACGAAGACATCCAATACCACAAGGCCGAAGGCATGGCCCGGATCACGATTAACCGGCCTGAGAAGCGCAATGCGTTCCGCCCGCAGACCGTGGTTGAGATACACGAGGCCCTGCTCGATGCCCGCGAAGACCAGACCATTGGCGTTATTTTTCTGACCGGGGCCGGTCCGGCCAAAGATGGCAAATACGCCTTCTGTGCTGGTGGCGATCAATCCGTGCGTGGACACGGCGGCTATATCGACGGGAAGGGTGTGCCGCGCCTTAACATCCTCGATGTCCAAAAACTGATCCGCTCGATGCCCAAGGTAGTCATCGCACTTGTGGCGGGCTATGCGATTGGCGGCGGCCATGTGCTTCACGTGATGTGCGATCTCACGATCGCCGCCGATAACGCGATTTTTGGCCAGGTCGGCCCCAAGATGGGCAGCTTCGATGGCGGCTTCGGCTCCAGTTATCTTGCACGGATGGTCGGGCAGAAAAAGGCGCGGGAGATCTGGTTTCTCTGCCGTCAATATAGCGCTGCGGAAGCGCTCGGGATGGGGCTCGTCAACAAGGTCGTGCCCGTGAAGGATCTCGAAGCCGAGGGTGTGGCGTGGGCCAAGGAAATTCTTCAGCGGAGTCCGCTCGCCATTCGCTGCCTCAAGTCCGCTTTTAACGCCGAACTCGACGGCCAGAGCGGCATCCAAGAACTCTCCGGCAACGCCACGATGCTTTACTATATGACTGAAGAAGCGAAGGAGTTCATGACCGCGCAGAAGGAAAAGCGGAAACCGAAAGCGGAAAAGTTTCCGTGGTTGCCGTAGCGCAGGCGGTTGTTTGCAGGCCGGACGAAAATTTAAGGCAGAGCGAAACCGCCGACAGGCTGATTTTTGTTTTACGGCGGGTTCATCGCTGTTCATCCCTGTTCTCCTGTGGCTAAAAATTCCTACGATCTCGTCATTCTTGCAGCAGGCATGGGCAGCCGGTTCGGCGGCCTCAAACAGGTGCAACCGGTCGGACCGCACGGTGAGTTGATCATCGAGTACTCGGTGTTCGACGCGCTGCGGGCCGGCTTCGACCGGCTCGTGCTTGTAATTCGCAAGGATATTGAGGCGGATTTCCGTGCCTCGATTGGCCGCCGGTTGGAGTCGCGGATCGAGGTGCAGTATGTTTATCAAGAAATCGATTCGTTGCCGGCTGGCTTCAAAATTCCCAGCGGGCGGACCAAGCCGTGGGGCACCGGCCATGCGGTGCTGGTGGCGCGCAACGCGGTGAAGCGTCCATTCGCGGCGATCAATGCCGACGATTTTTATGGCGCAGGTGGCTATCGGGCGCTGGCGGCGCATTTCGCCCGCGGCGATCACTACGCCATGGTCGGCTATCCGCTCCGGCAGACACTTTCCGAGCATGGTACCGTCAGCCGCGGGCTCTGCTCCACCGATGCGGCCGGACGGCTTCAGCGCATCGCGGAAATCACCAAGATCGAGAAAGCCGCCAGCGGCGCCAGCTATACCGATGCACAGGGCAGAGCCTGCCTGCTGACGGGCGACGAAATTGTCTCTATGAATTTCTGGGGTTTGACGCCGGCGGTTTTCCCTCAATTGGAAAAACAATTTCGCGATTTTCTCCAGCGCAGCCAGGCGGACACCAAGGCCGAGTTTTATCTACCGACGACATTGAGCGGGTTGAACGAGCGCCAAGAAGCATCGATTGATTTGCTGAAGAGTGATGATGCGTGGTTTGGCATTACGTACCGCGATGATCTGCCCACGGCCCAAGCGGCCATCAAAGAGCTGATCGCCGCGAACCGTTATCCGACGCCCTTGTGGGTTTGAGGGATCAATTCTGTAAAGCATCGGCCGGCTCGCTCGCTCGCGCCTTTGGGCGCTCGCCAGGCGACTTCGCCCAACATCTCGCTCAAAACTCCTGCAGTAGCGCCCGCAGTTCCCGCTCCGGATCTTCGTGGCTTTGCTCGATTGCGAGGACGAGTGCGCGTTCCAGCCAAGGACGGGCTTCCGGCTTGCGATCGAGTTGGAGTAAAGTTTTGCCGAGCAGAATTCGCGGGATCATCCAATCGGCCCGTTTCTCGGCACAGCATTGCAAGTGAGGCAGGGCTTCGGTCGCGCGATTCGCCTTCAACAGCGCCTGCGCGAGACTGAAGCGGAACATTTCATTCTCCGGCTGTTGGGCGACCAGCATGGAAAAACGTTCGATGCTCATCTCAACTGGCAAACACCGCCACGACCGTCGCGTTGTCCACACCGCCCCGCTTATTGGCGATTTCAACTAGCCGGCGACAGATGGACTCCGGGTCCGCAGCGGCTTGCAGCAGTCGCTGCATCTCCGGGGCCATCACGTAACGGGTGATGCCATCACTGCAAATCAGGTAGCGGTCACCGGTCTCAATATTGTGGGCGTGAATATCGCCTTCGAGCGGCGGAGGCTGACCGACGCAACGGGTCAGGGCTGCACGATTCTCCGCCATCATGTAAGTGGGCAGGCCCCGGGCGGCACGGGCTTTCATTTCGTTTTCGACATTATGCTCCTGCGTGAGCGAATCGAGGACGTCGACGCGGAGGCGAAACATAAAAGAGTCACCGACATGAATCACCACCACCTGTTCGTTGTCAAAATGGGCCATGGTCAGCGTGGTACCGATGCCCGTACGCGGACTGAGTACTCGGCCTAGGACGAACACCTTCTCGTTGGTTTCCGCCAAGGCGTTCGAATAGTCGAAGGGGCCCGGGGCCACCTTGTGCTTGAACCAGTCAGTCATCGTGTAAACCGCTGTCCTGCTGGCTTGCGCGCCGCCCGGAAGACCTCCAATCCCGTCCGCCACCCCGAAAATTTTGAGCTTTTCATCGCAAAAAAACGAATCTTCGTTCTCGGGCCGGACGCGGCCAATGTCAGTGAGGGCGTAGGAACGTAAGATCATGTTCGCTCAACTTGACCGGCGCAGGGTCGGAGGGAAAGGCCGAAAAACAGAATCGCGATTTTCTCGGCTTAATCGGGTGAACTCTGTCGTGGGTAGGCTCGCAATAAACTCACGACCATAGGCTTTCGTCAGCAGGCGGGCGTCGAGCACGGTAATGATTCCGCGGTCGGATTTATTACGGATCAGCCGCCCCACGCCTTGGCGAAATTTCATTAGTGAATCAGGCAAGGTCAGTTCATTGAAAGGATTTCTCCCTTGGCTTCGAAGCCACTCGGCGCGGGCTTCCGTTACTGGATGCGTGGGCGGGTCGAAGGGCAGGCGGGTGATGATTACCTGCGACAGCGCTTCGCCGGGCACATCCACGCCGGTCCAAAAACTGTCGGTTCCGAACAGGATTCCATTGCCCACTGCCCGCAGCCGTTGCGTCAGTTCCGTTCGCGAGCCGTCCGTGCCTTGCATGAAGAATGGTCGTTGCTCACGCGCAAAAACTCCCGCCAGCACGCCGGCAATGTGGCGCATATCCGTGTAGCTTGTGAACAGAACGAGCGAACCTCCGCTCACCTTCAGCGCGCAATAGCCGATATAGTCCGCCAAGCCCTCCAAATCCACCTTGGCGCCTTGGGTTGTGGGCGGCGCCATATCTTGCGCGATGTATACGCGCATGTTTTTTTCAAAATCGAAGGGCGAATGCTCGACTTGGGTCCGCGCATCATCAGCGCCGGCCCTTTGTTGAAATGGCTCGATCTTTTCCCCGACAGTCAGCGTGGCGCTGCTCAGGATGACCGAGGTTTTGCGGCGAAATAAATTGTCGCGCAAATATGGCGCCACATCGAGTGGTGCGGCGCGCAGCGTGATCGTGGTTTGACGTCGGCCGGTGCGCTCGAGCCAGTGCACGGAATGCGGCGTGGCCTGATTCAGCCAAAGACTGATGTCGCTGCGATAGCCCTGCACGCGGTCTAGCTTGTCGTGAATCTCATCGCGGACCGTCGTCCCTCCAGTGTCAGGCAGCCGGTTCCAGAGATCGCTCACGCGGTTGATGAGTTTGAGCAGCGGTTCCTCCATCAACGGTTCGGCGGCACCAGGCGAACGCACGCGTACAATCGACTGGGTGTGGAGCAGTTTTTCGCGCAGGTATTCGAAAAAAACGGCCGACGCTTCCAGTGCATCCTCCACCGCCTGCTGATCGGCTGACGAACCATGCTTGGCGAGCAAGCCCCGTTTCTTGGTGGGGTGGTAGAGCGATTTCAGCAGGCGATCCAACCCGATATTGCTGATCCTCGTGCCGGTGTGATCGGTGGCCACTTCCGGCACGGTATGCGCCTCGTCGAGTACCACGAAGTCGTCGGTTCGCAAGACGCCGCGCACATTCTCGCGGCCCGCGCCACCGGGCGGACCGATGTTCAGCAGGGAGAAAAATAGACTGTGGTTGACGATCAACACGTGGGCGGCCTCGACGCGTGCGCGAGCCTTCTGATAGAAGCACCGGGCGCAATCGCAGTTGCGTTTGGAGCATGCGCCGGAGTCGGCGTTGACGAGTTCCCAGACTTCGTCGGATGGCGGCGGCACGAGTTCATGCCGGAGGCCGTCGCGGGATTGCTCCGCCCAGTTGGTGATGCGGTGCAGCTCCATCTGATCAGACGTCGTGAAAAGCTCGGCCTTGTCCCGGATCGCCTGCGCGAGACGCGTCGTGCACAGGTAATTGGATTTCCCGACGAGGACTGCGGAACGGAATTGCGCGTAGTGTTGGAGCGGCGCGGCGGCGGCGAAGAGTTTGCGGCAATGCGGCAGGTCGTTTTTCTCCAGTTGCTCCTGGAGAGAGATCGTGTGCGTGGATACGACCAACTGGCGTTTCGCGTCCATCGCATAAATGATGCCGGGAACAAGGTAGGCGAGACTCTTGCCCACGCCGGTGCCGGCCTCGAAGAGCAACGGCTTATCGCTGAAATACGCCGACGCCACCGCGCGGGCCATGTTCTCTTGCTGCGGCCGGTGCTCCAATCCCAGCGCTTCACACAGGTGCCCGCCATCGGCGAAAATCTCCAGAGCCAGCTCGCGCACCCGGGAGGGCGGAAGTGGGGCCGGGGCGGCGGAGCCAAGGTTCTCGTTGATGCCGATCATTCAGCCCCGATGAGGAGTTCTCAAATCATGCGTAGCAAATGAATTTGCGCCCTTAGCACGGTCGGGCAGTTTCATTGGACAATGAAGGCTTCGACCGATGGCAATGCCGCGTGGGTGGGGGAGCTCGTGCAGTTTCTGCGCGAGCAGCCCGGGGTGAGCGCCGTGCGCATCAATCCGGAGTCGCATCAGGTGTCCGTGGCGACCTTGGGCCGCGTCGACGCCGCCGAGTTTGAAAAGAAACTCGCGGCGACCATTGCCGCGGTCGAAGCCGGTCTTGCGGCCAAGGGCGTGTCGAAGACACTGGCGGGTTTTTCCTCGAAGCGGGAAGGCGACACGCTCGTGGTCGGTCGCGATAGCTGCGAGACCGCCGAAAAAATGTGGCTCTGGCGCGAGATGAAATGGCCGGAGATCAAGGCCGAACCCTCGCCCGAGGAACAGGAGTGGCGTACGCTTTCGGTGCTCGCGGCCATCTGTGGATCGGCCGGCATTGCCGGCGTGATCGCCGGGCATGTTGCCCCGGGCCTCACGTGGTTGCCCAAGGTTTTCTATTCCATCGGTCTTGTTACTGGTGGCTGGGACGCTGCGGTCGATTCATGGGAAAACCTAAAGAAGCGCGAAATCGACATTCATTTCCTAATGCTGGCGGTCGCCATCGGCGCCGTCTTCATCAACGCATGGGGCGAGGCGGTGTTGCTGCTGTTTCTTTTCTCCGCATCGGGTGCGATGGAGGAATACGCCCTTGATCGCACGCAGCGCGAGGTGAGTTCGCTGCTCAAGTCGGCCCCGAAACACGCCACGTTGCTGCTGGCCGATGGCACCGAGAAAGAAGTCGCGGTTTCTGATCTTCAGCTCAAACAGCGCGTCCGGGTGAAACCGGGCGAGGCCTTTGCCGCCGACGGCGTGGTGATGGCCGGTCGGAGTGCGAGTGACGAATCGGCGTTGACGGGCGAAGCGACGCCGGTCGAGAAAACCGTGGGCGACCAAGTTTTCAGCGGCACGATCAATATGTGGGGTGCGCTCGATTACGACGTCGAGCGGCTGCCGGCGGAAAGTACGTTGCAGAAGATCATCCGGCTCATCCAAACCGCGCAGAAGCTCAAGGCGCCGAGCGAGCGCTTCACCGACAAATTTGGCACCGGCTACACCTACGCGGTGATCGGTGGTTCGACCGCGATGTTCCTCCTCTGGTGGCTGGGTTTCCATCTGCCCGCCTTCACGAACTCACCGGAAACGCGTTCGGCTTTCTACCGGGCTATGACGCTGATGGTCGTCGCCAGTCCGTGTGCCTTGGTGCTCTCGATTCCTTCCGCAATTCTCGCGGCTATCGCGTGGGGCGCCAAGCATGGTGTGCTGTTCCGTGGCGGAGCTGCCATCGAGAAACTGGCGGACGTGAATATCGTTGCCATGGATAAAACCGGCACTCTCACGACGGGTGAGCTCGCGGTAGTTGGCTACGAAAGTTTTCCGCCCGGCCGAGAGACAGAGGTGATGGAGCTGGCCTACGCCCTTGAAGCCAAGTCGGAGCATCCGCTGGCGCGCGCCATCGTGCGCGATGCCAAGGCGCGGGGCGTGAAGAGCATCGAGCTGGAGGATTTTAAGAATATCATCGGGCAGGGTGTGCGCGGGAGTTACGGCGGCGGTCAGGCGATGCTGGGCCGCCGTGAATTGCTGGAAGCCGGACCACTGGCGGCCTGGGCGGAGAAACTTCCACCGGCACCAGCCGAGCTCGCCGAAGTCTGGGTGATCGGGTCCGGATTTCTGGGCCGCGTGCTGTTGCGCGACCAGATCCGTGCCGAGTCGAAGGGCGTGCTGGCCGAATTGAAACGCATGGGCATCCGTACCGTCATGCTGACGGGAGATCGCCGGCATGCCGCCGAAGCGGTGGCGCTGGAACTGGGACTCGATGAAGTCCGCGCGCATTTGACTCCCGAGCTCAAAGTCGCGGCGATTCAAGAACTGCGCAATTCCTCGCCGGGTCGCAAAGTGGCCATGATCGGCGACGGCGTGAATGATGCGCCGTGCCTGGCCGCCGCCGATGTCAGCGTGGCCATGGGCGCGCGCGGCAGTGATGCCGCGCTTGAACAGGCCGAGGTGATCTTGATGCACGATCGCATCGAGAATTTTCTTTCTGCCGAGCGGCTGAGCCGCCGGGCGAAGGCAATCATTCGCCAAAACCTCACGATCTCACTCGGTGTGGTCGTGGTGATGGTGATCGCGACCGCCATCGGCAGCGTACCGCTCGCGGTCGGTGT
>Ga0302321_100006090_pt1 | contig 10596 bp, 5 predicted proteins | sample Fen_T0_1_FD_202505 | JGI IMG/M metagenome (GOLD analysis project Ga0302321, IMG submission 202505) | Peat permafrost microbial communities from Stordalen Mire near Abisko, Sweden - Fen_T0_1 | ecosystem: Environmental > Terrestrial > Soil > Wetlands > Permafrost | place: Sweden: Abisko... | reverse complement strand
TGTGCTCGGCGGTGACACGCGCATAGACGGCAATCCGGGGGGCGCGGAGGTGAAGCTTCTCGTCGGAAAGGTTGTCCAGTTCGGTGCCCGCGACAGCCTGGTCGGTAGGGGAGGCGAGACCGATCTCATGGGCGATCGCCTTCGCGGTTTCCGGATGATCGCCGGTGATCATGACGACGCGGATCCCTGCGGTATGACACTTGGCAATCGCGGCTTTGGCCTCGGGGCGGGGTGGGTCGTACATCCCGGTCAGACCGACAAACACCAGGTCGCGCTCTACCGTGTCAGCCGTGAGGTTGGCCGCCGACGCGGCGCTGAGATCACGACCGGCCGAGCCCAGAACGCGAAGTGCGCGGGTGGCCAGCTGGGTGGTCGCCGCCAGGATTGTGTCCCGGTCCTGCTTCGTCAACGGGCGTGGCCCTTTGATGGTATAGATCTGGGTGCAGCGGGCGAGCAGCGGACCGGGTGCGCCGTTGACGAAGGCGCGGAAATTGCCGCCGGTATCGCGGCGAACGACCGAACTGAGTTTGCGGTCGGAGTCGAAGGGAAATTCGGCTGCCTTGGGCAACCCTTGCTGTAATTGCTTTTGATCGATGCCGATCTTGGCTCCGGCAACCAGAAGCGCTCCTTCGGTGGGGTCTCCGATGGTTTCCCACGCGCCGTTGTGCTCGACCAGACGCGCGTGGTTGCAGCCGAGGAGCACATTGGCGAGTTCGCGTAGCGGGGCGCGATCCTGTGCGCTGACGGGCCGACCCGCGCACTTTACCTCTCCGACCGGCCCATAGCCGTCACCAGTTATCTGGTAGTGCTGACCGGCGACATAGAGTGCGCGTGCCGTCATCTGACCGACAGTCAGGGTACCGGTCTTGTCCGTGCAGATGACGGTGGTGGAGCCAAGGGTTTCGACCGCGGCCAGTTTTCTTACCAAGGCATGGCGACGAGACATGCGTAGTACCCCAAGCGAGAGCGCGATTGTCACTACTGCGGGCAGGCCCTCTGGTACGGCGGCGACAGCGAGACTGATCGAGGTGAGAAAAAGCTCCAACAGTTTTGTTCCGCGCATCAGCCCAAGTCCGAAGAGCAGCACGACAATCCCGAGTGTCGCCCAGAGTAGTATACGTCCGAATGAATCGAGTCGGTGTTGCAGCGGAGTCGCTTCGTCGGTGCCGGCTTCGGCGATCATGCCGGCTATGTGTCCGAGTTCGGTTTTCATCGCCGTGGCGACGACGACGGCCTGGCCCGTGCCGGCCGCAATACTCGTGCCCACAAAGATCATGTTGGTGCGGTCACCCAGGGGCGTGGCCGATATCAGTAAGGTCGCCGGATGTTTCGACACCGCCGCTGACTCGCCGGTCAGGGCCGATTCCACGGTCCGGAGTGAACTTGTTTCCAGCAGACGGGCATCTGCCGCCACCAGGTCGCCGGCGTCGAGCACGAGGATATCACCTACGACAACGTGCGCTGCCGGGATCAGAGTAATCCGATCGCCGCGTCGCACTTTCGCCTGCGGCGCGGTGAGCTTCCGCAGCGAGACGACCGATTTCTCCGCGCTAATCTCCTGATAGAAGCCAATGACCGCGTTCAATACGACGATCGCAAGGATGGCGAAGGCATCCATTGCTTCGCCCAGCACGCCGGAGACTACGCCCGCGACAATGAGGATCCAGATGAGGAGGCTTTTGAACTGGCGCAGGAAGATCTGGAGGGCGTTGATGCGTTTGGCTTCCTTGAGTTCGTTCGGGCCGTTGGCCGCGAGCCGTCTAGTGGCCTCCTCGGTCGACAGACCGGTCGCGGTTGAACCGACCCGGGTGAGCACGGTCTCGACTGGCAGCCGATACCACTGCTCAGCAACAGAGGTGACCGTCCGGGGTAGTGGCGCTTTGCGCTTCGTGAGCATGCCACGCGCTCGTTGGATCCAGCTCTTGGCCCAGCCAAACTCACTCGCAAGAATCGCGAATCCCAACGGGATGACCAAAATGGCCGGGCCGGGCAGCACGAGCATGGCAATACCCACGAGCACAACGCCCCCACCGACGATTGCGACCACGACCTTGCGCGCGCCGCGTAGCCTGGGCTGGCGCAGAAATAGGCCGCAGGTGGCGATCAGGCGTTTCATGCGTTCAAGTACGTGCTGAATGGCAAGCGCCCCGCGGAGGTGGTTGGTCGAGGCCCGCGATTCCCGACGACGGAAACACTCGGAACGAAAGGTCTGACGAACAAAGTCATGCGACCGGTACCTTCTTCAGGCCGATCGCTCCTTCGCTACGGCCCGATCCCGACGCATCCTTCAAGACTACGATCGTTTGCGGAATCGGAATACCGATGCCTTCGATGGCGAAACGCTTCGTGGCTTGCTCCAACAAATCGCAGCGTACGGTGATCGCCGTCAGGGCGTCGGCGCACCATACGTCGAGAGTGAGTACCATGCCAGAACTGCCCAACTGGGTCAGCGGGCAGGCGAAAACTTGCTTTGTTTTCGAATGCTGGCCGGCTAGTTCAATGAGAATCGCCCGGGCCTTATCGATGTCGGAACCATAGCTGATGCTGATTGGCACAGAACAGATCACCCGCGGATCATCCCCGGTCAGGTTAATCGCCGTCTGACTGGCCATGAGACTGTTGGGCACGACGACACGGCGGTTGTCGTCGGTTTTTAGCCAAGTGTAGCCAAGGGTGAGATTTTCGACGATTCCGGTTTCCACCCCGGTTGGGGCCAATACCTGCAAGCGGTCGCCCAACTTGAAGGGCCGATAAAGCAGCAGAGAAATGCCGGCCACGAGGTTGCCGAGAGTATTCTGTGCAGCAAGACCGACGATGACCGTGATGACGCTCAGACTGGTTAGCGAAGCCGAGCCTAGGCTGGAAAGGGCCGGGACTAAGTGGGCGTACGCGACAAACGCGAAGCAATAGACGCAATAGCGGAGCAGTTTCGCGAGGAACTTGAGGGCCATCCGGTCAACGTGATCGTGTTTGTCGTGGGCCAGTACGCGTATGACTGTCGCCCGTAACATATGCCCCAGGAGCCAGGCAGCAAAAGTGAAAATAACGGCGTAGAGCAGTGCACCCTCCAGAGTGGACGGATCGGCAAAGCCTCCGATTTTGGTTAGGTCGCGAATATTCATGGGATGAGTTTAGGTCAGCTGGCTGATGGTTTGCCGAAAGCGGTTCAGCGATATAACGAAGAGCACCGATCCAATGCCGGCCAAGGCGAGGAATTGCGGCCAGACGACGCTGAAGCCCGCCCCGCGATAGAGGATGGCTTGCGCGGCGGAGATGAAGTGCGTGGTGGGCGCGGCCTGCATGAGGTTTTGGACGAACACCGGCATGCTCTCGCGCGGTGTTATGCCGCCGGAAAGCAGCTGCAGCGGCAAAAGAATGAGGACCGCGAGCATGCCGAATTGCGGCATCGACCGCGCCAACGTCGCCATGAAAATTCCCATCGAGGTGGTCGCAAATAGGTGCAGCGCTGCGCCGACCAGAAACAGCGCGATTGAGCCTTCGATCGGAACCCGCAAGACGCCTTGAACAATAAGTACCAGCGCAACCGTGGCGGCGATTAGGACCACGAGGCCCATGGACAATATTTTGGCGAGCATGATCTCTGCCGGCGTGACCGGCATCACCAGCAAGTGTTCGATGGTGCCGTGCTCCCGTTCGCGGATGAGCGCCGCGCCCGTGAGAATAATAGAAAGCAGCGTGACGTTGTTGATGATCTCCATCAGCGAACCGAACCATGCTTCTTCCAAGTTGGGATTGAATCGCGCACGGATGGCCAAGTCCACCGGCGGCGGGGTGCGATCCCGGAAGTGCCGGATGAACTCGTTAATCTCGTCCATCACCATCAGCTGAATATAACTGCCGCCGGTGAATGCCTGGGTCATGCGAGTGGCATCAACGTTGAGTTGGATCGCCGGCGAGCGTCCCGCCAGAACGTCCCGCTGAAAATCCGGCGGAATATCCAACACGAAGGTGTAGTCTCCGGTGTCCATGCCGGCGTCAATCTGGGCCAGTGAAATCATCGCCGGCGGGTTGAAGTGCGGCGGATAAAAGGCCGCGGCGATGTGCGCCGACAGGGGCGAGGCATCCTCGTCCACAATCGCGATGGGCGCCTTGTGTAATGTCTCCGGCATGGCCGTGGCGGCGACATAGATCGACACCGTAAACGTGTAGGTGATCAAGAACAGCATCATGGGATCCCGCGCCAGACTCCACAGTTCCTTCACGCCGAGACGGTAGATATTGGTTAAAAACTGCATCGTCAGGTTTCCTGTTTTTTTAGCAGTAGGATCGAAAGGCCGAGGATTACGGGTACGGCGAGCAGGAGCGGCCAGAACGAGGTTTGCAGGGCCGAGAACCCCAGGCCTTTGTTGAAGACTCCGCGACTGATGGTCAGGAAGTGGGAAGCGGGATAGGTGCGACCGATGAATGCTCCGACGCCCTCGAGCGATGAAACAGGGTTGATCATGCCCGCGAATTGGACGGCCGGAATCATCGTGCCAATCAACGCCACAAACATGGCCGCGATCTGTGTCCGGGTGAAGGTCGACGCGAAGAGACCGAAACCAGTGGAGAAAGTCACAAAGAGCAGGGCTGCCGCCGCCAGCGTGACAAAGCTGCCTTTGACCGGCACGGCAAAGACCGTGGCGGCCAAGAGTGTCAGCAAGGCAAAGTTGATCATCGCCAGCACGACGTACGGCAGCTGTTTGCCGATTAGAAATTCGCTGCGCGTGACCGGAGTGACATAGAGATTGATAATCGAACCCAACTCTTTCTCGCGCACCACGGAGAGTGCTGTGAGCATCGCGGGAATCATCAGCAAGAGCATGGGAATAACTGCCGGTACCATTGCCGGCAGGCTCCGAACGTCGGGGTTGTAGCGAAAACGCGTCTCGATTTTAGCCGCCACGATCGAGGCGTCCTGGCCGAGACGGCGCGCCGCCATGTCGACTAACCATCCCTGGTGCATGCCCAGTACATAACCTTCCACCGTCTCCGCGCGTTGCGGCATCGCGCCGTCCACCCAAGCGCCAATCTGTACTGGGGTTCCGCGTTGGATGTCCCGGGAAAAGCCCGGCGGAATTTCGATGGCAAGCGCGAGTTCGCCGGCTCGCATCCGCTGGTCGAGGTCCGCGTAATTGGCGATTGCCGGTTGTTCGAGGAAATAGCGCGAGCCCGACAAATTCAGCGCGTAATTCCGGCTCAGGCCCGTTTGATCGCGATCAAGCACGGCATATTTTAGATTCTCGACGTCCAGGCTGATGCCGTAGCCGACGACGAACATCAGGAGTACTGATCCGAGCAACGCCATCGTGCCTCGGACGGGATCGCGCTTGAGCTCCAACATTTCGCGGAGGCTGTAGCTCCAGGCCCGGATGAAACTGAAAGGTGGCCGGCGGGTGGATTTGATCGGTAGCGCCGCGGCCCGCGGTTGGATCGTACCGAGGGGCGTTGCCTCGCCGCTCGCTTTGGAATCTTTCAAATAACTGATGAAGGCTTCTTCCAACGTGGCGGTGCCACGCTGGCGCACCAACTCGGCCGGAACAGCCGTGACCAGGACCTTGCCGTCATTCATCAGTGAAATGCGGTCACACCGTGCGGCTTCATTCATGAAGTGGGTGGAAATGAAGATTGTGACGTGATCGTTGCGTGCGAGGTCGATCATCAATTGCCAAAGAATGTCCCGGGCAATGGGGTCCACGCCGGAGGTGGGCTCGTCTAAAATCAGCAGTTCCGGCCGATGGACCATAGCGACGGCCAACGACAGTCGCTGGCGAATACCGAGCGGGAGATTGTCCGGCATGGCGCGAGTCACGTCCCCCAAGCCAAAACGGAGAATCATCTCGTCCACTCTCGCTTTGATTTCTGCCGGCGGGACCTGGAACAAGCGGGCGTGCAGAACCAAATTCTGCCGCACGGATAGTTCCGAATAGAGCGAGAACCCCTGCGACATGTAGCCGACCCGTCGGCGGGTGGCGATGTCCTTGGGATTGACCGTGTGTCCCAGCAACCACGCTCGACCTTCGCTGGCCGGCAATAGCCCGGTCAGCATTTTCATCGTCGTGGATTTCCCACAGCCATTGGAGCCGATAAAGCCGAAGATCTCACCGCGGTAGATACAAAAGCTCACGTGGTCGACCGCGACAAAATCGCCGAAACGCATGGTGAGGCCGGTGGCTTCAATCGCGATCTCGGCATGATCGGCAACAGCGAACGGCGGGATCATCACTTCCCGGTGTCCATGCCGTTGTGCTTCGGGGAGCAAGGCGATGAACGCCGCGTCCATCGATTTCGTGTTGGTCGCTTTCAACAATTCCGCCGGCGTGCCGGTGGCTAGTATTTTCCCGGCATTCATCGCCACCAGCCAATCGAAGCGTTGGGCTTCGTCCATGTAAGCGGTGGAGACGATCACGCTCATTCCGGGGCGCTCGCCACGGATCTCGTTGATCAGATGCCAAAATTGTGCCCGGGCCAAAGGATCCACGCCAGTGGTCGGCTCATCAAGAATCAGCAGGTCTGGGTCGTGAATCAGCGCACAGCACAATCCCAGTTTTTGCTTCATGCCACCGGACAATTTGCCCGCCGGACGCGACAGAAATGGGGCCAGACCGGTGCTGCGGGTCAATTCGTCGATGCGGCGGCGGCGCTCGGCGGCAGCGTGGCCGAACAGGCGGCCGAAGAATTGCAGATTCTCTTCGACCGATAATGTCGGATACAGGTTCTTGCCCAGGCCCTGCGGCATGTAAGCAATCTGCGAGCAGACGTTCCGGCGGTGAGCGATATCCGCCATATCGCCGCCCAGCGAATACACTCGGCCCTGCTGCACGGCTCGCGCCCCGGCCAGCAACGATAAAAGACTGGACTTGCCCACGCCGTCCGGACCGAGCAGCCCGACCATGCAGCCGGCGGGAATGTCCAGCGTGATGCCGTCCAAGGCGATTGTCTTGCCGTAATGGAGGATGACGCCGACCAGACCCGCGACGGGGCCCGGGCTGGATTTTTCCGCGCTCATTCCGGGAGCTTGATTTCCAAGTTCGCCGGCCATTTCGCCTGTGCGTCCAGCTTGAGCCAAGCGACGCCGGGTAAGCCGGTCTTAACCAGCTTGAGGTGTTTGACGAGCAGAGCTCGGTCAATCTGCGCTCTAACGCGGAACATCAACTTTTGTCGTTCGCTCGCTGTTTCCACCGACTTCGGCGTGAATTGAGCCGTGCTGGCGACGTACGAGACTTTTGCCGGAATCACATATTGCAAAGCGGCGTCGAGGACGAGGTGGACTTCGCTGCCGATCGCCACTTTGCCGACCACCGTTTCAGGGAGGAAAAAAGTCATATAAACGTCGCCCAGATCGACGAGGCTCAAGATTTTACCGCCGGCGCCGACCACCTCCCCAGGTTGCGCGATCCGGTATTGCACCCGGCCGGCGCGCGGCGATTTCAGCGTACTGTCCAGAATGTCGGCTTCGACGCGGGCGATAGTTGCCACAGTTGCAGCGACGCTGGAATTGGCTCCGATCGCCTGCGCCTGTGCTGCCTTGATGCCCGCTTCAGCCACCGCAACCTGGGCTTGCGCACCGGTGAGCACGGCCTCGGCGCTGTGCACGCGGGCGCGATCATCGTCCAGATCCTGAACGGCCAAGGCACCTTGGCGGGTGAGCGTTTCCGTGCGCGCCAGATGTCGCTGGGCGACGTCCAATTCGCTGGTGCGTTGTTCCACCATGGCGGCGGTGGCGGATTTCTCGCTTTGGCGAGCCACAACCTCGGCCTCGGCGCTGGCGACCGCATTGACGGCCTGCTGGGATTGAGCTCGTGCCTCGTCACGCTGGGCGTCGAGCACGTCGATCTGCATTTGGGCGAGCGGTTGACCAACCTCTACGAAATCGCCCTCATCCACCGCGATGTTGATGACCCGTCCGCCGAGTTTGGTGGCGATATCGATTTCAGTCGCCTCGATCCGGCCGTTTCCGCTCGTGAAGCCGGCTCCCGGTCCGGACGGTTGCAGCGCGATCCAACCCAGCACGGCGAGCACAGCGACGACGAGGGCGAGGCCGCCCACGATCAGCTTCGTTTTCGGCGACGCCGCCAGCCTGCGGGTTGATGACGCCGCGGCCACTGTGGTCCCGCCGGGTACCGCGGGTGCGATCATGATTGGTTTTGAAGCTTCCATAGATGTTTTTTGCAGGCCGTCAGAGATCATGAATAATTTTCGGCGGAAAGGCGGCCCGCAGGGCGTTTAGGACGGCGAGGACATCGATGACTTCCTGGGTGATTGCGCCACTGACCGGGTTGAGATACCCGGTGGCAGCGAAACCCATGCCGATGACGCTCAGTGCCATGCCGCCGATGGCGCTTTGGAGTGCGATTATCCGCATGCGGCGGCTGATATGCATGAATTCGTCGACCTTCGTGAGTGAGTTGTCCATGATCACGACTCCGGCCGCTTCCGCGGTCACATCGCTATTCTGACCGATCGCCATGCCGACGGTCGCAGCCATCATGGCTGGGGCGTCGTTGATGCCGTCGCCGACGTAGAGCGTTTTGGCCTTTGCCGTTTCAGCACGCACGAGCGCGAGCTTTTGCTCAGGGCTTTGTTCGGCGTGGATCTCGGTGATGCCGACTTGCTCGGCCAGGTAATTGACTTCCGAGGCTCGGTCCCCGGACACCAGGAGAATACGATTGAAATGATGTTTTGGTCCGAGATGGCGGACAAAGGCAAGACTGTCGGAGCGCGGGGCATCGTGAAAGCGGAACACCGCCGCGTAGCGTCCATCGACGACGGCGACGCATTCCAGCCCACTGGCGACAGGCGGAATCTGCCCGGCGCCTGTAACGGTTTCCGCAACTAGTTTTTTCCTGTTCGTGACTTGGACCGTGCGGCCAGAAACGGTGCCACTCAGACCCTCCCCGGGAGGTTCGTCCACATCGGTGGCGATGGGGAGGGTGCAGCCTTCTGCTTTAGCGGCGGCGAGGATGGCTCGCGCGAGCGGATGTTTCGAGTAGTGCTCCAGGCTCGCGACAAGGGTCAGCACATTCTTTTGCTCGAAACCCGTTGCGACGAGCTGTTCCGTCAGCGTTGGCTCGCCATAAGTCAGGGTTCCGGTCTTGTCGAGAATCGCCGTGCGGCATTCCGCAATCTGCTCAAGCACGATGGGGCTTTTGACGATGATCGATCGCCGGGCGCAAAGGGAAATCGAGCCGATGATGGCGACCGGGATGGCGATGAGCAGAGGACAAGGCGTCGCAATGACCAGCACGGCTAGAAAACGCACCGACTCTCCGCTAATCGCCCAGGCCAAAGCGGCGACCGTCAGTGCCACGGGTGTATAGAACGCCCCGAGCTTGTCGCCCAGCCGACGCAACGCCGGACGCTTTGCCTCGGATTCCCGCATGACCTCCATAATCTTGGCGTAGCGGGAATCCGCGGCGAGCTTGGTGGTGCGGATGGTGAGGGCCGACTCGCCGTTGATCGCACCGGAAATCACATTTGAGCCCGAAGTTTTGGTGATTTGAAATGGCTCTCCCGTCAGATAGGATTCATCCATCACACCGTGACCTTCGATCACGACGCCGTCCACCGGGCAAATGTCGTGCGGGTAGATGACAAGGGTGTCGTCCACGGCCACGTCGAGCAGCGCGATGTCCGTGACTTCCGTGCCACGTTTTCGATGCGCAATTGAGGGAACCCGTTTTGCCAGCGCGCCCAGCACTGATGAGGCGCTGCTCAACGCATAACTTTCGAGCGCTTCGCCGCCGGCCAGCATCAATACAATGATGGACCCAGCGAGAAATTCCCCAAGCAGCACGGAGGTGATGATTGAAATCCCGCCAAGGAGATCGGAGCCGAATTCTCGTTTTCGCAATTTCCGCAGCAGCTCATAGAGCATCGGCAGGCCGCCGATCACGAGTGTGGCGAGTAGGGGAACCCGGGAGGTTTCCGGCGGGGTGTGAAACCCAAAGCGCAAGACCAGATGCGTGGCGATTCCTGCGACTGAAAGCGCCGCGATGACCGTGGATTTTCGCTGCCAGAGCAGCGCCGGCGAATACCACGCTGATGTGATCGGTGGGGGCGGCGCCGGCGTTGGTGTCAGTACGTTCCCTTCAGGGCGGGTGTTCATGGGCGGAGCGTTTCAAGTTGGCCCGAGGCCAACCGAGTCACCGCTTCTACATGCTCGCTGCGCTCAAGCAGCGGATCGGATGGACTTTTGCGAAAACGGCTTTGTTCGAAGTAGTCCGGTGATTGCTTGCTGATGAGGATAGGTGTCACACCTCATCATGGTGTTGCACTGGTTTCCTCACAATGGGGTGTTTAACCCCGCTCACTCGCTATTTTGGTGTCGCGCCCACGGGTGGTTCACGCAGACTATGGAAGACTCGGCGCGTACCGCTGTATTTGAAGAGCTCGGCGTAGCGGGCCCACGCCACGACGGTGCGCAGAACAATTTGGGGGCGTTCGTGGGGAAAACTCAGGCTAAGGCGCCTTAATACCACCGCTTCGTTGATCTCGTGGTCCGCCGAAGCCTTCAAGGCATTCGCGATGAACTCGAAGATGAACAGGCCGCGGAGAATGACATTGAGCAGGTGCTTGCGAGTATTGATGTCAGCG
>Ga0302321_100006087_pt1 | contig 10597 bp, 11 predicted proteins | sample Fen_T0_1_FD_202505 | JGI IMG/M metagenome (GOLD analysis project Ga0302321, IMG submission 202505) | Peat permafrost microbial communities from Stordalen Mire near Abisko, Sweden - Fen_T0_1 | ecosystem: Environmental > Terrestrial > Soil > Wetlands > Permafrost | place: Sweden: Abisko... | reverse complement strand
GTCCTCGAGGCGGACGCCCTGTCCAATGCCATCAGCCTCTACCCAGGAGACGAGGAAGCATGACGAACGAAGAGATCCTGCAGCAGATCTACGACGAGACCCTGGTTGGCAACAAGCCGGCGGTCGTCGAGCTGACCGCGAAGGGCATCGAGGCCGAGATCGACCCGAACACGCTGCTGTTCGAGGCGTTGATCCCGGCGCTGGAGGAGGTGGGCGCACGGTTCGAGCGCGGCGACTTCTTCGTGCCGGAGATGCTGATCTCGGGCCGCGCCATGTCCGGTGCGCTCGAGATCCTGCGCCCTCTGCTCGCCGACTCGGGGTCGGAGAAGATCGGGACGTTCCTGATGGGCACGGTCAAGGGCGACGTGCACGACATCGGCAAGAACCTCGTCGACATCATGCTCGAGGGCGCCGGGTTCGACGTGATCGACATCGGCGTGCAGGTCGCACCTGACACGTTCATCGAGGCGATCAGGGAGCACAAGCCGGACGTGGTGGGCTTCTCCGCCTTCCTCACGACGACGATGCCGATGTTCAAGGTCAACATCGAGGCGATCGAGAAGGCCGGTCTGCGCGACGATGTGATCATCATGGTCGGCGGCGCACCCGTCACTCAGGAGTACGCCGACGTCGTCGGCGCCGACGGGTACGCGGCGGATGCCGCGAGCGCCACGAAGCGCGCCAAGGAGCTCCTCGAGCAGAAGCGCACGCTCGCGAGGGCCTGACCGGCACACGAGCATGGGCTTTGTCGCCTTCATCGAGCACGCGGTCAAGAAGCCGGTCTTCGGCTGCCGGATGTGCGGCCAGTGCGTCCTCCACGACACCGGGATGACGTGCCCGATGACGTGCCCGAAGACGCTGCGCAACGGGCCCTGCGGCGGCGTGCGCGAGAATGGCCGCTGCGAGGTGAAGCCCGAGATGCGCTGCGTCTGGGTGAAGGCGGAGGAGCGGTCCCGCACGCTCCCGCTCCTGCCGGCCTCCTGGCGTGGTCACATCGACGAGCTCCGGCAGCCGGTCGACAACCGGCTCTCCGGCACGTCGTCATGGGCGAACCTGCTCAGCGGGCGCGACAAGGAGTCCCCTGAGGGCTGGCAACAGGCGCCGCGGGAAGAGCCCGCCGCATGACGACGTTGCGAGAGCTCGTCGCCGCAGGTGACCGCCGGATCCTCACGGGCGAGGCGCCGTCAGTCGATGCGGGAACGCTCGCGTCGTTCGGGGAGCGGATCTCCGAGATGGCGCGGTGGGTCGACGCGATGAACGCAACTGACAACACCGCTGCGCACGCCCACGCCTCCAACGTCGCCTGTGCCATCGCGATCGCACAGGCCGGCGTCGAGCCGATCCTGCAGGTCGTGTGCAGGGACAAGAATCGCATCGCGTGCCAGGCAGACATCATGGGGGCGGCGTTGCACGACGTGCACAACATCTGCTGCCTGACGGGCGACGACGTCACGGCGGGCGACGAGCCGGAGGCGCGCCGCGTCTTCGACCTCGACGGGCCCCAGCTGATCAGGGTCGCGACCTCTCTCGCCTCCGGCCGCTACCTCTCGGGACGCAAGATCGATCCAGCTCCCCCGCTCTTCGTCGGAGCCGTCGAGAACGCGGGCGCGCCACCACTCGATTACCGCGCCCGCCGTGCGGCGAAGAAGATCTCGGCCGGAGCACGGTTCCTCCAGCTCCAGATCTGTTATCACCCGGACCGGCTCGAGGCGTTCGTCGGCGCACTGCACGAGCAGGGGCTGACGGAACGCGCTGCGATCCTGCCGGCAATCGTCCTCGTGCGCGGGCCGCGTCCTCTCGCCTTCATGGATCGCGAGGTCCCGGGCATCGACGTTCCCGCCGAGACGATCGCGCGGATCGAGCGGGCCGACGACCCGGCCGAGGCCGCCTACCAGCTCGCCCTCGAGCAGGCGCGTCACGCGCTCTCGCTCCCCGGCGTCCGCGGGCTGCACCTGACCGACTTCCGCCACGACGGCTCTCTCTCACGACTCTGCACCGACCTCGACATGGCACCCAAGGAGGAGCGACGCTCTGATGCACACCGTTCTCACATCCCCGTCTAGAGATGTCCTGATCGGGCCCGACCAGCCCTTCTGCATCATCGGAGAGCGAATCAACCCCACGGGGCGAAAGGCGTTCGCCGCGGCACTGCGCGAGGGCGATCTCTCGGAGATCGTCCAGGACGTCGAGGACCAGGTGGCGATGGGCGCCCACGTGCTCGACGTCAACATGGGCGTGCCGCTGACCGACGAGGCCGACCTGCTCGCCCGGGCTGTCAGGCTCGTGCAGGAGCGCACCGACCTGCCACTCTGCATCGACTCCTCTGTCGTGGAGGCCCTCGAGGCCGGGCTCGCAGCCTACGAGGGCAAAGCGCTCGTCAACTCCGTCACCTGCGAGGAGGAACGGCTCGACCGGGTGCTGCCGATGGTGAAGGAGCACGGCGCCGCGATCATCTGTCTCGTCAACGACGAAACCGGCATCCCGCAGACCGCCGACGAGCGCCTCGAGGTGTGCGCCCGCCTCGTCGACATCGTGCACGGCCGCTACGAGATCCCGCTGGAGGACATCGTGATCGACCCGCTCGCGATGACGGTGGGCGCCGACCCCCAGGCGGTCAACGTCACGCTCGAGACGATCAGCCGGATCCGCGAGACCTACGGTCTGAACATGACGCTCGGCGCCTCCAACACGTCCTTTGGCCTCCCGGGGAGGCACACGCTGAACGCCGCTTTCCTCGTGGCGGCCTCCTACGCCGGCCTGACGAGCGCGATCATGGATGCACGCACGGCGCAGACCGTCGCCGCGTGTCGCGCGGCGGACCTGCTGTTCGGCCGGGACGAGTGGGGCGGCAACTGGATCGCCGCGCATCGCGCCGCACAGGCCGCCACGGCGTGACCCTCATGACGGATCGCGTCGAGCCCGGGGATCCCGGAGCAGCAGAGCCGCCCGCCAGGGTCGCCCTGCGCTTCGAGCCGTCCGGCACCGCCGTGCGGGTTCCGCCGGGGGTGACGGTCTTCGACGCCGCTTCCTGGAACGGCATCGCGATCGACTCGACGTGCGGCGGCCACGGCACCTGCAAGAAGTGCAAGGTCCGCCTGATCGAGGGAGAGGTTCCGATCTCACCCCTCGACGTGCGGGCGTTCGACCAGGGCGACCTGGAGAGCGGCTGGCGGCTCGCGTGCCGCGCCGAGGCGCAGCACGACCTCGTCGTGGACGTGCCGCCGCTCGTGACGCGGCCGAAGGCGGCGACCGTCGGCGTCGGGCGGCAGGTGATCCTGCACCCTGCCGTCCAGAAGCGCTACGTGGAGTTGGAGGAGCCGACGCTCCGCGACCAGCGCACGGACCTCCAGCGCGTGCTCGACGCACTCGACGACCTCGAGCTGCGCGTCGAGACGGGCGTGCTGCGGCACCTCCCGAAGACGCTCCGGGACTCGCGCTATCGCGTCACGTGCGTCGTCGTCGACGACCTTCTGATCGACGTCGAGCCGGGCGACACGAGCGAGCGGCTACACGGGATCGCCTTCGACCTCGGCACCACCACCGTCGTGGCGACGCTGCTCGACATCGGCACCGGCACCCCGGTGGCCGTGCGGTCGATGCTGAACAAGCAGCAGCCGTTCGGGGCCGACGTGATCTCGCGCATCTCGGCGACGATGCTCGACCCCGACGCGTTGGAGCGCCTGCGCGGGCTCGCCTGCGACACGCTCCAGGAGCTTGCGCTGGAGGTGTGCGAGCAGGGCGGGGTGAGCCCCGAGGAGGTCTACGAGGTGGCGCTCGCCGGCAACGCCACGATGACCCAGCTCGCGCTCGGCGTCGACCCCGAGCCGATCGGGGTCGCCCCGTTCATCATGGCCGCGGCGGCCTATCCGGACATGCCGGCGTCCGAGCTCGGCCTGGAGCTCCACCCGCGTGCCCGCGCGACGATCTTCCCGGCCCTCGGCGCCTACGTCGGCGGCGACATCGTCGCCGGCCTCCTCGCCTCCGGAATGACCCGCGACAAGCGCCTACGGCTGTTCATCGACGTCGGCACCAACTGCGAGATCGCACTCGGCTCCTCGGAGCGGCTCGTTTGCACGGCCGCGCCCGCCGGCCCTGCCTTCGAGGCCGCGCAGATCAGGTGCGGCATGCGCGCAGCCGAAGGCGCGATCGAGGTCGTGCGCATCAGAGACGACGCGATCGAGCTCGAGGTGATCGGCGGCACCGACCCGGTCGGCATCTGCGGGTCTGGCCTCGTCGACGCCGTGGCGGAGCTCGTCGGTGCAGGGCTGCTCGATCTCACGGGGCGCTTCGTCCCGAACGCCGACGCGGCGAGCATCGCTCCCGCACTCGAGCGCCGGCTGCTCGAGCGTCCGGACGGGGAGCGCATCTTCGTGCTCCACTGGCTCGGTGACGAGGGCGACATCGAGAACGCCGTCTACCTGTCCCAGCGAGACGTCCGCGAGCTCCAGTTCGCGAAGGCGTCGATCGCGACCGGCTGGCGGATCCTCGTCGAGGAGCTCGGCATCGACGTGTCCGAGATCCAGCAGGTGCTGCTCGCCGGCTCCTTCGGCTCGTACCTCTCCCCCGCGAGCGCCATCCGGATCGGGCTCGTACCGAAGCTCGCCCTCCCGCGGATCGTCTCGGCCGGAAACGTCGCGGGCGAAGGAGCCAAGATGGCCCTGCTCTCGATGCAGGAGCGACATGCGGCAACGGCGATGTTCCACGAGGTGGAGTACGTGGAGCTCTCCGATCGCGAGGACTTCAACGACCGCTTCGTCGATCAGCTCGGATTCCCGGAGGCGAGATGAGCTCGATGCTGACGGTGATCTCGTGGCGCGACATTCCGGCCCAGGTGACCGCGAAGAACGAGCGCGGGAGCGCGCGCGCCGAGCTCTCGGAGCGGTTTCAGAAGGCAATCGACGCCGCCGCGATGAAGGCCGACCTCGTCGACATGGACCTCTATCTGGAGGAATGGCGGCAGGAGGCGCGCCCCTGTGGTGACGACCTCGAGGCCGAGGTCGCAGCCGAGGTGGAGCGCCTGGAGACGGCCTTCAGCCGCGATGTGCTCCTCGCGCTCACCCGTTCGGGCGGTCTGCACGCCGAGTAGGAGACGACCCGGCCGAGAGGGTGTGCTCACGGCCCTGCACGCTCTAGGATCCTGGCAACCGTTCCCGACGAGGAGACGCCACGATGCTCACGGCCACGAAGGACCTGATGCTGCCCGCAACCGTCACCGGCTCGTGGCCGAGGCCACGGTGGTACGACGGTGGCCTCTGGGGCCGGCCGCTCGACACGGCGCTCCTCGACGTCCGCTTCCGCGAGCAGTTTCTCGACGCCCACGCGACGGTGCTCGCCGACCAGGAGCGCGCCGGCCTCGACATCCTCACGAACGGCGACTACCACCTCGACGAGGACTTCGCGGGCCGCTCGTGGCACCACTACCCGCTCCAGCGCTGGAAGGGGCTCGAGCACGAGGAGCTGCAATACGAGCGCTCACGCGACCGTCTGCTCGAGTTCCCGGCCGGGACCCTGATGAACGAGATCGAGACCACCTGGCGCTGGCCTCGCGTCGTCGGCAAGGTCGAGCACGACCCGCGCAACCCGCTCGAGTACGCGAAGCTCTGGCGCATCGCGCAGGCGCGGGCGGGATCGGGCAAGCCTGTCAAGTTCGGCACGTGCTCGTCGCAGGTGCTCTCGATCTTCCTCGACAGCCACACGGCCGAGTACGACCTCGATGACAAGAAGCAGTTGATCTGGGACATGGCCGGCGCGATGAACACCGAGCTGCGGCAGCTCGCCGCCGCGGGCGCGAAGGTGATCCAGATCGAGGAGCCGACGATTCACTTTGTCGCCGCCTTCTACCCCGATCAGACCGAGCTGCTCGACTTCCTCGTCGACGCCTTCAACCGAGAGGTCGACGGCCTCGACGACGTCGAGGTCTGGATTCACACCTGCTGGGGCAACCCGAACATGCAGAAGGTCTACACCGGCGAGTCGTACGCCCCCTCGATCGAGATCTACCTGGAGCGGCTGAAAGGCGATGTCTGGACGGTCGAGGCGACCGAGAACGATCTGGCGGAGATCGACCTCTTCAAGCCGTACGCCGCATCGCTCAAGAAGAAGATCGCCGTCGGGGTCGTCAACCACCGGACGCTCCAGGCCGACATGGCCCCCGTGGTCGCGGGCCGGGTGCGCCGGGCGCTCGAGGTGATCCCGGCCGACAAGCTCATCCTCTCGACCGACTGCGGCTTCGGGCGCCAGGGCTTCAACCGCACCGTCGCGTTCTACAAGACGACCGCGATCGCCCAGGCCCGGAACGTCGTGCTGCGGGAGCTCGGGCTCGAGGAACGCTACGTGCCTGCTGGCGACCCCGCCCTGCAGACGGACGTGCTACCGGATCAGGAGCCGCTGACCCACCTGCCCTCCCCCTGGCACTGAGCGGCGTCGCCGGCTCGACGCGAGACTCGTAGGATCGGGCCACCTACGAGAAAGGAGCGTGCCATGCCGCTGATCCGTGTCGAGCTGTTCGACTACCGCGTCACGCCCGAGGTGAGCGCCGCGCTGATCGAGAAGATGACGGACGCGCTGTGCGACGTCGTGCACCCCGACCTGCGCAGCCACACGTGGGTCATCGTCGAGGGTCACAACCCGAAGAACTGGGGCGTCGGCGGCAAGCCGTGGCCGGTAGGTGAGATGCCGCCCGGGCCGTCCTGACCGGGAGGCCCCCGCGCGGCAGGCGCTAGCCTGACCCGGTGGCCCTCGCGACCGAGAACCTCTGGCGTGCGTGGTCGTTCCAGCCGCTCGTGATCGGGAGCGGCATCGCCGCGATCGCGCTGTTCCTGCACGGCTGGCTCCGGCTCCGCCGGCGCCGCGCCTCGCTCGCGCCGTGGAGCCGCATCCCGCTGTTCGTGGCGGGCGTGCTGGTCACGGTGCTCGCGATCGTCTCGCCGATCGACGCGATCGGCGAGCGGTACCTCCAGAGCGTGCACATGCTCCAGCACGTCCTCATCGCCGACCTCGGCATCGCCCTCACCGTGGTCGCGGTGCGTGGGCCGCTCGTCGTCTTCCTGCTGCCGCGGGACCTGCTCGTGCCGCTCGCCCGCTACGGCCCGCTGCGTCGGACGCTCCGCTTCGTCATGCGCCCGGGCGTCAGCTACACGATCTGGGTGCTCGTGCTCGTCTCCTGGCACGTGCCCGCCCTCTACGAGGCGGCGCTGCACCACACGGCCGTCCACGACCTCATGCACCTGAGCTTCGTCGTCGGCGGCCTGCTCGTGTGGATTCAGATCGTCGACCCTGCCCGGCACCGTCGCCTCACTCTGCGCGAGCGGGTCGGCTACACGGCGCTCGTCTTCTGCACGGGGCAGATCCTGGCCTACGTGATCCTGTTCGACTACAAGCCGCTCTTCTCGACGTACGTCGACCAGCCGGTGCGCCTGCTCGGGCTCTCGCCGCTGACCGACCAGAAGCTCGCCGGGGTCGTGATGATGGTCGAGCAGGTCCTCACCGTGGGGGTCGCGTTCGTGATCCTGCTGCTTGCCGCGCGCCGGGAACGGGAGCACGCCGAGGCGCCCCTGGCGCACCGGTCCGCCGCCTGATGCGCTCACCCTGGTCGTTCGCGTTCGAGCCGCTCTTCGTCCTGGTGGGGGCGTGGGCGCTCTTGGCGTACGTCCACGCCTGGCGGCGCGAGCGGCCGGGGAGCGGCCGCCTCGCCACTTTCACGGCCGGGATCGTGATGATCGTCCTCGCGCTCAACTCCCCGCTCGAGACGATCGCGACCGACTACCTCGTCCTCTTCCACCTGCTCCAGAACGTGATCATCTCGGACTGGGCGCCGCCGCTGCTCGTGATCGGGCTGACGCCCGCGATGCGTGCGGCCCTGGCTGCGCGCGGCGGCCGCTCGTTCGCGTTCATGACGCGGCCGACGGTCGCCCTGCCGGTCTGGCTCGTCGGCTGGTACGCCGTCCACCTCGGCGGCGTCTACGACCTCGCGCTACGCAATCCGTGGCTGCTGAACGTCGAGCACCTCTTCATGATCGCGATCGGGCTCGTCTTCTGGTGGCCGGTCCTCGCCGACGTGCCGCGGTCGGTGTCCACGCTCGGGCGGATCGCCTACGTGTTCGCCGCCTTCGTCCTCTCCGCCTTTCTCGGGCTCGCGCTCACTTTCGCACCCCCGCTGTACGGCTACTACGAGAGCCTGCCGGAGCGCCTCTGGGGCATCTCGGCGGCGCAGGACCAGAACCTGGGCGGGATCCTGATGACGTCGGAGCAGGCGCTCGTCCTCTTCGCGGCGATCGTGTGGCTGCTCGTGCGGCTGTTCCGCGAGGAGGACGAGGCGGAGCGGCAGCTCCAGGCGCAGCAGCGCGCCCGGGGGCTGATCTAGCCGGAAGTCGCGAGCGCCTTGTCGAGCGCCTTGCAGTCGGACGAGGCCTTGATCGCCGTCCCCAGCCCTGCGTCGTTCGTCTCGAGCTGGCCGGTGGCGGTGGCCACGTCGGAGAGGCTCGCAGCGACCTGCGTGTTGACGATCGCCTTACGCTGCGCGACCGAGATGCTCGTGTTGGTGGTGCTGGCCGCGGCCGAGATGCGCCCAGTGCGACCCTGCAGCTTCGTCGCCAGGTCCTTGGCGGTCGATTCCGAGGTTGCGCCGTCCGGCGTGTCCGGCTGGCCGAGCCCGTTGATCGTCTGCGTGAAGGTGTTCGTCTGGTTGGTCACGGTCTGCGCCGCGTCGCTCGGCGAGGTGGTTCCCGCTCTCGCGTCGGCACGGGCCTGGTCGAGCGTCGTCACCCACGTCGTGGCGGCCTTGCAGTAGCCGTTGGCCCAGTCGGCGGCCGACGTCGTCGAGCTGCCGCCGCCGCCACCGCCGCAGCCGGCGAGCACCACCACGGACGCGATGAGAACGGGCACGGGCAGGAGAAGGCGTCGCACGAGTGGGAACCTACCGCACCGCGGCACGTCGCGCGAGGGCGAGCTCGACGGGCTCCGCGCCACGGCTCACCGCCCTGGCCTCGCGGGCGTGCAGCAGGGTCGTACGGACGATCAGCTTTGCCCGCGCGAAGTTGTCGAGCTCGGTCGGGACCGGGCCTACACGCCTGCCGAGGGCGTAGCCGGCGGCGTTGCGTCCCATCGCGCGGTAGCTCGCGAGCGAGTAGAGCGGGGACATGCCGAAGAGCTCGAGGTTGTCGAGCGGCTGCAGGTCGGCCCGATGGATCACTGCGGTGCCCTTCGACTGGAGCCCCAGGGCCACGCCCGAGCCCGAGAGGAGAGCGCCGTCGTGCGCGATGAAGGCGACGTCGGCGACACGCCGGATCCGCACAACCCGCGGGGTCCCGCCCGCCTCCTCGACCCCCTCGACGAGCGCCGCCAGCACGTCGCCGTGGCCGAGGCCGTTGATCGTCTCCCGGATCTCGTCGGCGAAGGCAGGCCCGACCGCGATCACGACCTCCGCCGGATCGGTGCCCGTCAGCGCCTCGCCGAGCACAGTCACGATCTCCTCGCTCCCGCCTCCTCCGGTGCCGAGCGTGGCGGCGTCGACCACGTGCGGCAGCCGCTGCAGCGTCTCCCAGCGCGCGCCCTCGAGCCGGTAGCCCGTCCCGGGGCCGGTGTAGAGATTCGGGTCGCTGACCGCGGAGTGGACGATCCCGTCGGCGTCGATCACGGCCGAGGTCTGGAGGTAGTCGGCCGAGACGCGCTGGCGCTGCATGTCCACGATCGCCCGCGCCACGTCGTCGAAGCCGCGCCGGTCGAGCGCGAGCGCAACGTCGAGCCCCGACACCTTTCGCTCCAGCGCCGCGTCCGCCGCCTCGACGTCGGCCGCACGGTCGCGGTCCGGCATGTCGGCCGAGTCGTAGCCGGTCGTCGCCGCCTCGACCTCCGCATCCGTCACGGGCGGCAGCCCCAGCTCCGCGAAGACCGCCTGGATCGCGAGAGCAGCACGGCGACGCACCCGCGTCACCTCCTCCTCGCCGACCGGCTCGATGCCCGCGTCCACCTGCCAGTCGCGCTGGACCGTGAGCCACTCGTCGAGGTCGTCCGCGTCGTAGTTGCCGCCGCCGAAGGTGTTGTCGTGGCGCGGCATCACCGAGTACCCGGACGTGACGAAATCGGTGCCCGGCAGGAACTGGCCCATCAGCTTCGCCGTCTTGCGGATGGCCGAGTGCGAGGCGATCGCATCGTTGCCCGAGGCGACCTCGAGGTCGAGCCACGCCGCGATCACGTTCTCCGCCAGGATCGCGCGCGTCCCTCCGGGGACGGCGAGCACGAGCGCCACGCACGAGATCGAGCCGTTCTGCACGCCCTGCGACCCGGCGGCGCGCACGACGGAGATGCAGCGCGACTCGAGATAGAGCATCGACATACCCTGCGCGTGGCCCATCAGCGCCTCGGAGCCGGTGCCGGACGTGAAGCGCACCTTGACCCCGCGAGACGCGTAGGCGGCGCCGAGGAACGACTTCGACCAGGGCGTGTCGTCGCCGTCCACGAAGACCGCCTCCGTGCCGTACACGGAGAGCGTCTCCGCATAAGTGACGAGCCCGTTGATCGCGAGCTCGAGGTTGCGGCGCTCCTCGACCGCGCACTGGGTCATCACGCCGGGCCGGCCGGTCTGCGAGCCGACGAGGAG
>Ga0302321_100006083_pt1 | contig 10599 bp, 5 predicted proteins | sample Fen_T0_1_FD_202505 | JGI IMG/M metagenome (GOLD analysis project Ga0302321, IMG submission 202505) | Peat permafrost microbial communities from Stordalen Mire near Abisko, Sweden - Fen_T0_1 | ecosystem: Environmental > Terrestrial > Soil > Wetlands > Permafrost | place: Sweden: Abisko... | reverse complement strand
CCCGCATAGAGTTGTTTGGTCAGAAGGAATGCTGGTTTCTCCGCAGCATCTGCAGCAGGCGGACCTGTACCACGAGCGGCTGCTCGACCGACGGCTGGCCGCGCTGGCGCCGCAGACCTGGGGAATCCTGTCTTTCGAAGTGGATCGGGGCGCACTGGCCGCCGGGGAGTTGCGGGTGAGCCGTTTCATCGGCATTCTGCCCGACGGCCTCTACCTGGACTTCGCGGCCGGCGATCCTGAGGCTCCCGCCGCGCGTCCGATTGGCACGCACTTTGCTCCGTCCCAGCCCATGCTCGATGTCTTTCTCGCTGTGCCCAAGGAACGCGACGGGGTTCCCAGTGTCACGGCCGAGGGCAGCACGCCCGCGGCCGAGACGCGCCGCTCGCGCTTCCTTGCGGCCACCCGGCCGGTGGGCGATCTCACGGGTGAGTCGGCTGACCTGCCCATCGCGTTCGCCCGGCGCAACGTCTCGCTGCTGTTCGGCGACGAGGCCCGCGATGATTTCGATTCCATCAAGATCGCCGAGATCGTTCGCAACGCCAGCGGCGCGCTGGTGGCGAGCGAAGCCTTCATCCCTTCGGTGCTGTCTATCGCGGCCTCGCCCTTCCTGTGCAGCAGCGTGCGCCGGCTGCTCGCCCTCATGACCGCCAAGCAGCGCCAGCTTTCCCAGGAGCGCCGGCAGCGCGATGCCGTGACCGTGGAATTCGGGCCCGGGGACGTGACCCGCTATGTGCAACTCTCGGCTTTGAACGCGGCCATCCCCCTGCTCGTGCACGCCGGCCGCGACGGCGAAATGAGCCCGCGTGAGCTCTACTTCTTTCTCATCCAGATGGCTGGCCAGCTTTCCACCCTGGTGCCCGATGCGGATCCGTCGTCGTTGCCAGCCTTCAGTTTCACCGATCTGCGCTCCACTTTTGAAGAGCTGTTTGCGCTTCTCACCGGCCTGCTGCGCGCGAGCGTGCGCGAGGTCTGCGTGGCCGTGCCCATGGAGGTGCGCGAGGGGCTGCACGTGGGCAACCTCAGCGACGAACGCATCGTGAAATGTTCCCAGTTTGTTCTGGCGGCCTACGCCCCCGGCATCTCCGAGGAGCAACTGGCGCGCGACCTGCCGGGCCGGGCCAAGATCGGATCCTGGCAGCAATTGCCGTTTCTTCTCCGCTCCGCCACGCGCGGGCTCGGTCTGCAGGTCACCCACCGCCTGCCCGCCGAGGTTCCCGTACGACCCAATGTGGCCTACTTTTTCATCGACGTGGCAGGCGGGGCCGACCAGTGGCGCCACATCCTCGACGAGCGCAGCCTCGCCATCTATCTGCCGCCACCCTATGATCCCGCGCAGCTCAAGCTCGAGATCTTCGCGATTCCTGCCAAGACATAGGCCATGGAGCTCGTATCTGATCTGGCCAGCGAATGCTTCAGCGCCATCGGCCGCCTGCGCGTGCTGGACGAGCCGGTCGCCTCGCCAGCGGCGGTGCAGGTCCAACTGCGCAGCTTGGTGGATAGCTTCAAGGAACGAGCACGCAAAGCCGGGGTTTCCGACAAGGACGCGCAGGATAGTGCCTACGCCCTGGTCGCGCTCATGGACGAGGTCGCGTTGCGCGCGCCCGAGCCGCTACGCGGTTACTGGATGAACCAGCCGCTGCAGCTGCACTACTTCGGTGAGAACCTGGCTGGCGAGGGATTCTTCACCCGCCTGGACGGCCTGTTGACCGACGGGCGCCGGCTGGCGGTCTTGCGCGTCTACCAGCTTTGCTTGTTGTTCGGGTTCCAGGGCAAGTACGGCTTGCCGGGTGGCGAGGTCGAGCTCATGCGCCTGGCCGAGACCGTACGCAATCAGGTGGAACGCGATCAAGAAGTGCCCAGCGCGCTTTCGCCCGCGGGCGAGGCGCCCGACGAGCCGTTGCTTCGCAGCGCAGGCCGCAGCCGCCTGCTGTGGGTGTCGCTTGGGATCTTTGCCCTGGCCCTGATTGTCTTCGTGGGCTTGCGGGTTTCATTCGATCGCCAGGTCGGCGACCTGGCCGGCCGCGTGGATGAGATAGCGCCGTAAGGGTGAGGACGTGCTCAAGTACATCGTTGGGCTCATCTTCATTGCGCTGACCTGGGCGGTTGCGCTCGTGTTTCGTGGAGTTGCGCCTCTGTTTTGGATGGCCGTGGGCGTGACCGGCGCCGTGGGATTTGGCTTGCTGGCCTTCGATCTAGTTCGGATGCGGTCGGCGCAGCGCGCGTCCTCTGCACTGGAAAACGGCCTGGGCGGCCCAGCGGGTGACATCCGGCCCGATCAGCAGGCCGAGATCGCGGCCATGCAGGCCGAATTTCAAAAGGCCTTGCTTAGCCTCAAGTCTTCCCGCCGGGCACAGCGGGGCGGTGATGCTCTGGGCGCGCTCCCCTGGTATGTCATCATCGGACCGTCAGGGGCTGGCAAGACCACGGCGCTGCGAAACTCGGGCGTGCCATTTCCACACGCCAAGGGCGGACGCGTGCGGGGTGTGGGTGGGACCCGCAACTGCGACTGGTGGCTGAGCAACGACGCCGTCATCTTGGACACGGCCGGACGCTGGGCCACAGAGGAAGATGACCGTGAGGAATGGCTCGCGTTCCTCAGCCTGCTTCGCCAGAGCAGGCCCCGAAAGCCGGTGAACGGAATCTTGGTTGCGGTAAGCGTGATGGATCTGCAGGGCGACGGCGACGAGATAGCCGCCTTGGCTAAGACCCTGCGCGAACGCATCGACGAGGTGATGGGGCGCCTGGATATGGTGTTGCCGGTGTACCTCTTGGTCACCAAGTGCGACCTGGTGGCCGGATTCGTGGAGACATTCGGCGACCTGCGCGACAAGGAGCGCGGCCAGATCTGGGGCTTCACCCTGCCGCTCTTGGCCACTGTCGATGAACGGGTCGAGATGTTCGGTGGTCATTTCGACGAGCTGTGTGAGGTCCTCGAGCAGAGAGCCAGGGAGCGCGTGTATGAGGAACGGCGGGTAGAGGCCCGCTTCTCCATCGTCGAGTTCCCGCGACAGTTCGCCACCCTGAAGCAGAGCCTGACTGATCTGGTGACCGACCTCTTTGCGGAGAACGTGTACCGGGACGCCCCCATCATGCGCGGGGTGTTCTTCACCAGTGGCACACAGGAGGGCCGCCCCATCGACCGAATCATGAAGTCGATGGCCGACGCCTTTGGCGTGTCCGCGCGGGCCGCGGCCGGGGCCGTCAGCAAGCCCAAGAGCTACTTTCTGCGCGAGCCGTTCACCGAGGTGGTTTTCGCCGACAAGGACGTCGCCATCCGCAGCACCCGGGTCCTGCTGCGACAGCGAATCAAGCGGCTGCTCCTCACCGTCTTTGCGCTGGCCGGGGCAGCCGGATTCCTCTTCCTGCCTGTCCGCTGGTACAGCACGAATCGAGATTTCGTCCACGAGGCGCGCCGCTTTGTCGACAAACTGGCGGCTGGCCGGCAGGGACGGGACTCGGCTCCCTTGCCTTCGGCCGCGACGCTGGAATCGGTCGAGGCCATGGCCAAGACCCTGGAAGAGGGCAGCGACGGTTCAGTGCTCTTCCCCCGTTCCGCCGTCCACCACAGTCTGCACACCACCATCGAACGCCTGGTCGTGCGTCCCATTCTGCGCGCCGATGTGGCCAAGGCCGCAGTCTCAGGCGGGCTTGCGCCCATCGAGATGACGGACGCCCTGGTGCTGCACCTGCTGCTCACCGAGGCCAAGCAACCCGATGAGCCCACGCCGCGCACCCCAGGCTGGGCCAAGGCGGCCCAGCGCGCGGGGCGGAAAGCGGCGGCTCGCTGGGAGAGCTTGACCGGGCCCGTGGCAGCCTCGCGGGCTCCGCGCGTGGTGGAGAGCCTGGTGCGTTTCTACGCCGCGGGAATCCAGGATCCCGCCGACCTCATCGATCGGGATCGGAAGTTCGTGAGCACGGCGCGGGCCACACTCATCGGGGCGGGCGAGGATCCACTGGCCGAGCTGATCAACGACCCGGCCATGCCGCGCGATCTCAAGGTGGTCGACGTACTGGGAGGCGCGGTGATGTTCTTCCAGGTCGAGGAAGGACAGAAGCGGCCCGGAAGCGCGGTGCGCGGCGCCTTCACCAGGGCCGGCTATCGCATGGTCACAAAGCGAGTGGAGCGGTTGCACAAGGCCCAGGACGCCGACGAGGATGGGTGGATCCTCGGCCAGGAACGCAAGGCCAAGGATGCCACGGCCATCGCGCGGCTCCAGTCGGACTACTTCGCTCAATACGTGGCGGCATGGAAAGCGTTTCTCTTGAGTCTGGCGGTGCGCGAGCCAGCCACCTTGGAACAGGCCCGCGCGCTTCTGCAGCGGCTGGTGAAGGACAAGCCCTTTGAGACCATCTGGCGCAACCTGGGCGAGAATCTGACTCTCAAGGACGAATCGCTGACGGGCAGGGCCCTGACCCTGGCCAGAAGCGCGGTGCCCGACGATGTGGTGGATAGTGATCCTGGAGCCAGGCAGGTGGCGCGCGAGTTCGAGGGCTTGCTACGCTTCGGGTCGGTGAAGCCGACTGGCTTCGACCAGTACAATCAGATTCTGGTGGAACTGACGGCCGCCATGGGCGAGCAGGGCATGCCGGAGCCAAGAGCATTCCAGGCTGCCCTGAAAACCCAGCGAACCAATCTGTCCGGCTTGATCGCGCGCTACAACGACCAGGGCTGGGAGCAGGGTTTGCTGGAACGCATTCTGATGCCGCCCTTGCGCGGAGCCGAGGCGGCGGTGGTGGGAGCGAGCGCGGAACTAGCCAATCGCAAGTGGTGCGAAACCGTGGTGGTGGCCTTCGACGAGCTGCTGGCACGGAAGTTTCCCTTCGCCACCGACAAGGCGGCCGGCGAGGCACGCCTGGCCGATGTGGAAAAATTCTTCCAGCCGGCCAGCGGCATTCTTTGGCAGTACTTCGCCGGGGCGTTGCAAGCCGACATCGAACGCGCGGGCTCAGTCTTCCGAGTCAAGGAAGGAGCCTCGGTCAGGTACAAGGACGACTTCTTGAAATTCTTGTCGCGCGCGCAGGACATGTCGAGCTGGCTCTTTGCCAAGGATCCGGGAAAGCTGAGCATGCCCGTCGAGGTCCGCATCCGCCCGTCGGCACAGTATTCCAAGATCGTGCTCGACGCTGGCGGCAAGAAGGTCGTGGGCCTCAATGCTGTCGAGCGCTGGGATGAGATCCTTTGGCCATCCCGGCGCGCTCTTCTGCGCCTCTACGTCAAGGCCGACCAAGTGGAAGCCCTCGGCCCGAGCGAGGACGGCGACTGGGCCTTGTTTCGCCTGTTGGGCCAAGGCGCCAGTCTCGGCAGAAACGAGGATGTGCTCTCGCTCTCGTTCGCCTCCGCCTTCGGTTCGGCTAGGGTACAAGTCGACTTCAAGCCCGATACGGTGCGCGACCTGTTTGCACGCTTCGCGCTTCCACGCAGCATCACGCCCGAGGCCGCCGCGTGTCGCAAGTAGCGCCGGCTGCGGCCGGGGCCGTGGGGTTCTACGGGAAGATTCCCGCCCAACGCGACTTCATCCGAATCAACGCCGGTGCGTTCTTGCGGGCCGGCCTCGACCGCTGGTTGCAGGAAGGAGTAGAGCACCTGCAGGGCCTTCAGTTGCCCGCGGAGACGACGTGCTTCCTGCTCTCTCCCGCGGCTGGCACTCAGTCGTTCGTCGGGGCTCTTGCGCCCGGCACAGACTCGCTTGGCCGGGCTTTCCCGGTGGTGATTTTCGCGGCTGTCGACCAGCCGTCGCACGCGGGCTGCTCTCTTCTTCCCTTGCGGCTCGCATCCTTCTGCGCGGCAAGTGTCCGGTTGGCTAGGACCGCGCACGCACTTGACCTGGCGCAACTGGTGGCCGAGATCGACGCCCTGGCGTCCGGTCCACGGCTGGCCGTCCGGGTGCCGGACGTCAATGCGCTTCTGGCCCGGTCGAGCGGCTCTGACCTTGGCGCAGCCGTGGGCGGGCTGCCCGGGGCGGCGGCCTACGCTCTCTTCACGCTCATTGCGGCCTGTTCTCACACCAAAGCGCCTGACTCGCCCGCTCGCGTGCTGGTTCTTGATTGCCCTGCCCCAAGCGACGAGCTGCGGACATTCTGGTTGGCACTGGTGCGCCGCCACCTGCCTGAGCAGATGCCGTCGTTCTTCTGGACGCGAGAAAGCGGCCGGCTGCTCATCGCGCTCGGCCCGGCGCCCAGCCTGATGCTCGCCTACCTGGCGGATTCCGAGCACAAGGGATCGCGCCGCTGGCCCCTGCGGACCCTTGACCCGAGTGCGCGCGCGAAGGCATTGGAGAAACTCTCGCCGGCCCAGAGACGGGTGTTGCGCAACGGCGATGCGTCGCTGGCCGACGTCTTGCAGGTGTTCGCCTAGATGGACGTTCCTTTCGACATCTCGCCATCGGCGATGACGGTCACGGTTCCCGGGTTGAAAGACAGCAGGCTGGGCGTGTACCAGCTGCAGGGCCACGAAGCCCTGGGGCGGCCTTACGAATATCGGGTCGAGCTGGTGAACTTGAGTGAACCCGAGGCCGTGCGCCAGGCTGTCGATCCCGATGGGCTTCTCAAACCACAGACGTTGCTCGGGCAGACGCTGACCGTCTGCCTGCCTGTGGCCAGCGACAAAGTCCGCCATTTCAGTGGGATTGTCACCGAGGCCTGTCGCCTGGGGTGGCGCGGAGGATACGCGCACTACGGCGTGAGCATCAGCCCCGAGCTGTGCCTGCTGACCTTGAACCGGGACTGCCGGATCTTTCAGGACGTGACCGTGCCCGAGGTGGTCAAGCAGATCCTTCGCCAGCACAAGATCGACTCATTTCGAGAGTCGCTGTTTCGCAGCTACCGGCACTGGGACTGTGTGACCCAATATCGGGAGTCGGATTTCGATTTCATAAGCCGCATCCTTGCCCATGAGGGCATCTACTACTATTTCGAGCACAGCGAAGACAGTCACACCCTGGTGCTGGCGGACTCAGTCAGCTCGCACGGAGTGCGGGAGGACTTCCAGGAAGTGTGGATGGGACGGCCGTCGACCACCTCGGCATCTCCCGACTATCTGGAAACCTGGCAGGAAAGTTTTCAAATCCAGAGGGATACCGTCACTCTGGCGGATTTCGACTTCCGGCTGCACCACCCCGGCGCGCGGCTAAGCGTGCGCCGCCACGTCGAGGTGGAAGCGAAGTGCCCAGGACTGGCCATCTACGACTACCCAGGCAAACTCGTGCTGGCCGAAAACCAGGAAGACCCGCCCGACGATGGGGATTCAGACGAAAACCGCGAAACACGCGAACGGCCGGCCGAGACACGCCTGGAGGAAAAGCGCTGTCTGGCCGAGCGCTATCAGGGCCAGGGCACCGCGCGCTGGCTGGCGACTGGGTGCTTGTTCTCAATTGCCAATGCCGAGGCCTATGCGCAGCGGCAGTTTCTGGTGACGAGGACCGAGATCACGCTGCGCAATTCCCTCTTCCGGTCGGGCAACGATCCGGTGCAGGAGTCCTGTGCCATCACAGTGAGTGCGATTGATAGTCAGACCCAGTTTCGCTCGCCGCTGCTGGAGAAGCCCGTGGTGCGAGGTCCGCAGACGGGGCGCGTGGTGGGACCCCAGGATGAGGAAATCTGGACCGACAAATACGGCCGAATCAAGCTGCAGTTCCACTGGGATCGCGAAGGGGTTTTCGACGAGAACAGCTCGTGCTGGGTGCGGGTGGCGCACCCTTGGGCGGGAAATCGCTGGGGCGCGATTCACATCCCGCGCGTGGGCAACGAGGTGGTGGTGGAATTCTTGGAAGGCGATCCGGATCGACCCCTGGTCACGGGCAGCGTCTACAACGCGGACAACATGCCGCCCTACACGTTGCCGGAGAACAAGACCCAAAGCGGGATCAAGACCCGCAGCAGCAAGGGCGGCACCCAGGCGAACTTCAACGAGATCCGCTTGCAAGACAAGAAGGGCCAAGAGGAGCTGCACATCCAAGCCGAGCGGAACATGTCGACCCTGGTCAAGCAGGACCAGAGCCTCACGGTGCAGGCGGACCGCAAGGTGACCGTACACGGGAACGAAACCATCACTGTGACCGAGGCCGAAACGCAGACCTACAATGCCGACCGCAAGATGACGGTCGAGGGTGCCAACACCGACGACATCAAAGGCGCGCACAAAGCGACGTACCACGGGGGCCGGAATGAGACTGTCGAGAACGGCGATACGTTGACCGTTGAACGGTCGGACAAGACCACCATGGTCGGCGGTGAGTACAACGTTGTGGCGGTCAAGCGCTACGGAGTTACATCGGGCGAAATTGCCACCTGCGACTTGGTTCTCAAGGAGGGTGTCGTGACCATCACGGCCAAGAACGAGATCAATCTGGCGTGTGGCGACGCGAGCCTCAGCCTCAAGAAGGACGGCACAGTGGTGATTCAAGGCTCCAAGTCAGTGAGAGCCATTGGCGCCCAGTCGGAACTCGAGCTGGCCGCTGCCGGGGCGACGCTGGCAGGAGAGAACGCGACCATGTCCGGCAAGACCCTGACCGAGATCAGCGGAGGCGTGGCCGTTAAGATCAACGGCTGAAAGGAGCCGGGGCTTGCCCCCTGGTCGTTGTCACCCGGGACCGCGGCCTCACACCGCTACGGGTACTCGCCCACGCCCAGGGGGGGACAGATCGCATCCGTCAGGGCGCAGGTTAGGCACTGCAACGCCAGCATCGTGCCCGGCGGCGCCACGGTGCCCATCGGGCGCAAGACAGAGATCCTCTGGTTCTTGAAGGCGTTCGGGCAACCTGTGGCGGGGCTACTGTCGTAGGACAGGTACCAGCAAGGCCGCGACGGCTCGCTGATACTGGCGGTGAGCGTAGCGTCGACTTGAGCTTGGCCAACAACGCTGGGATCGAGACCGGAGGGGTCGAGAATGTTCCCGTTGCTGTCTTTGCACTCGTTGAGGCGCGTCTCCGTGAAGAGGCTCTCCAGGCAACCGTCCTTGTATACTTCGGTGCACGGAACTCGCTCGACCGCCTGGCACTCGGGCTCGGTGACGGGGGTAGTCGGGTCTGTGTCGATCAACGCGTAGTTGACACAGCCGGGCTTCAACACCTGAGCAATCGAATTTCCAATCTGAGTCATGGCGTTGGTGAAGTCCGCGCTGCAAATGCTGAACACTTTGCCGTTTGCGCCGAATGCATCGATGAACTGCTTCAAGCGGAGACCTCCGTAGGCCTTGTAGATATTGCCGTCAGCGGATTGCTGCGTGGGATCCATGCAGATAGGCATGTAGTCCCACAGGGCTTTCTGGGATGCCGGAAGGGAGGTGGTATCCTTATCAATGCGATAGTCGGAGTAGGTTTGCAGAGAGGCCGGGAGGGCCGTGTCGTTCGCGCCCGGGGGCCAGCCGATGATGCCAGACACCAGGATCTTCTGTGCGGCCTCGACCTGTTTGACCCAGTTCACGCTCTCGACCATTTCCCGAACATCGTAGAGCGGCAGATAGACGTGGTCTGGATTATTGGGGTCGGCTTGAGTCTTGGCTGAGCAATCGGAGAAGGGGTACGTGAAAGGTAGGCCCATGTAGCCGACCGCTGGGTCGTAACTGGGAATTGGGCTACCGCCACAGAGATGGCCGCGTGCCGCGCATCGCAGGCTGGTGGTATCGCCCGCGTTTCTCTTGTTAACCATGTCGAACATGTTGTCGTTGTCGGCGTTGTAGTTGCTGGCGGAACAGTCATCCTCATCAGTGACAAGAACGATGGCGAGGTAGGCGTTGGGCCGCAGGAACCCGTTGTTCGCATCGTTGATGCCTGCCTGGGGGATGAGGGCCACGCGAGTGGCTTGCAGTTGGTGCTCTTCTCCACAGCCCCCGACGCCCACGGCCTTGGCGAGGCAAGAGAACACATCTGCAAGTTGCAGGGTGGGATCGTAGTTCTGTATTCGCCCGGCCTGGTTGGGATTTTGGATATCCTCGATCCAACGTTGGCCGTCGTAGAGTCCGCACCCAGGGGCTATCAGAGCAGGAGGAGGGTTGCTCGGATCTGGATTTGCAAAGTAGCTGCCGTTGGCAGCGACGGAGGCGATGGTATTGACGGAATCGTTGCCCCACAGCAGGCCCATGTCGCCCAGGCCATTGCCGCAGTTGCCGCCCATGGCGCCATTGCCGGCTCCCATGTTGCTGCTGACCACGCCGATGTGCACGTCAGGCAAGCCACCGGGAAGCGACTGCAGCACAGAGATCATCTTGGGGAAGTTAGCAGCCAGGGCCCTCTGTTTGGGGTCCATTGACGGGGAGTTGTCGACCATGAACAGGATGTCGACGGCACGCTCCGGGCTAATCAGAACCTGGAAGTCGGTTTCCTCCCCTATGAATTTTGGCCCCGGCTTCGGCGCCTTGGAGCTGCAGGCCCACAGAAGCAACGGGAGGGCAAATACCCAGCGCAAGGGTCGCCAGCAGCAGAGCAGCGAAAACCGTGAAGAACGATGGGCCATAAAACCCCTCCTTGTAGACGAGCCAGAACGACAGCCAGACTCCGCAGTCAGATTACAGCAACACGCCAGCAGAGAAAACCCAATTCGCGGACTCGCCGCGACCGCCGCGGAACGGCTCTTGGCCGCGGCCTCTCGCCACTATTGAGCGGG
>Ga0302321_100006080_pt1 | contig 10600 bp, 7 predicted proteins | sample Fen_T0_1_FD_202505 | JGI IMG/M metagenome (GOLD analysis project Ga0302321, IMG submission 202505) | Peat permafrost microbial communities from Stordalen Mire near Abisko, Sweden - Fen_T0_1 | ecosystem: Environmental > Terrestrial > Soil > Wetlands > Permafrost | place: Sweden: Abisko... | reverse complement strand
GCGCTGCAGTGGTCTGTGAGCGACCTGCCCGACACCCCCAATGCCGCGGACCTGCCGCCCAAGTACCACCTGATCCTGGTGCCGCTGCTGATCGCGTGGATCGGCGCGCTGGCGCTGACCTCGCGCGGGCCGTCGAAGTACCTCTCCACCGACCGGCTGGTGCTCGGCGGGTTCGTCTCGTTCTCGCTCTACATGACGCACACCGTCTGGTACGGCCTGTGGCGCGCCGGCATGAAGGCCGTCCACGTCGACGGCGGGATCCTCTACCTCGTGTCCTTCGTCGGCCTCGTGGTCGGCGCCGTCGTGATCGCCTGGCTGATGTGGCGCTACGTCGAGGAGCCGGCACGCGAGTGGATGCGCAAGCGCAGCGGTGAACGCCCCAAGCCGGTAGAAGAACAAGCCCTGGAACACAACTGACCCGAACTGTGCGTGATCGTCCCTTAGGGACGATCACGCACAGTTCCTTCGCTCAGGTGTCCACAACTCGTGATCTTGGGCGACGTCGCGGTGATCTTGGGCGACGTCGCGCAGGTGCGGCCGGACACCTAGGTTGGCTGTGTGACCATCCGGCTCGCGACGTACAACGTGCTGCACGGCATGACCGTCCTCGGCGGCGTGCCCCAGCCGGTCCGGGACGCCGACGGACGGGTCGTCGGCCCGCCGCTCGTGGCCGACGACCTCCCCCTGCGCGCGGCGGTCGCGACCCTCGACGCCGACGTCATCGGCCTTCAGGAGATCGACGTCGCGCAGCCGCGCAGCGGGCTCTCCCACCAGGTCCGCGCCGCCGCCGAGGCGCTCGGGGCACCGCACTGGCACTTCGCCGCCTCGGTCGTCGGTACGCCGGGTGAGGGAGGCTGGACCGCTGGGCACGACGTCCACGACCAGTCGTCGCACCCGCACCTGCGCCACCTCCTCGGCCGCGACGCGGACGAGATGTCGCCACCGCATGTGCTGGCCGGCGACGACCTGCCCGCGACGAGCGGCCCGCTGTACGGCGTCGGCCTCGTGTCCCGCCTCCCGGTCCTCGAGTGGCGCGCGACGCGCTTCGACCCCGCGCCCTGGACCCTCCCCCTCCTGATCCCGGCGGAGCCTCGGCCACGGTTCGTCCGCGTGCCCGACGAGCCGCGCGCGGCCATCGCGGCGGTGGTGGAGGGACCCCGGGGGCCGTTCACGGTCGTCACCGCGCACCTGTCGTTCGTGCCCGGCTACAACGTCCGCCAGCTCCGAGCCCTACGCCGGTGGCTCGGCGGCCTGCCGCGACCTCTGATCCTGCTCGGCGACTTCAACCTCCCCGGCACGCTGCCGGCGCGGATCACCGACTGGCCCTCGCTGGTCCGCCAGAGGACCTACCCCGTGATGAACCCCCGGGTGCAGCTCGACCACGTGCTCGCCGACGGGCTCACCGGGGAGCAGCGAGCGGGCGCCGTCGCGGAGGTGCACCGGCTCCCCGTGAGCGACCACGCGGCGGTGACTGTCGACCTCGACCTGTAGGCCGGTCCGACCGCCCCGATGTGAGCAAGCACGCATTCCGGCGGGCACACCCGGCCCGCATCCGGCCAGCGGTTGCGGCTAGCGTGCGCTCGGGACGCCCGGACGCGGCCCTTGACGGCAGCGTCACCCACCCGGCCGGGAGTCCCGCCTGCGTGACTCGAACGTTCTCACGGCGAACCCGACGCGACCCAAGGCGCGGCGGGGTGAAGGAGGCTCAGCGTGATCATCGGAGTGCTGAGGGAGGCGCATCCCGGCGAGACCCGGGTCGCGGCCACTCCCGCCACCGTCGCGCAGCTGCTGAAGCTCGAGTACGCCGTCGTGATCGAGCCGGGCGCGGGCATCGCCTCCGGCTTCACCGACGAGGCCTACGCCGAGGCAGGCGCCACGGTCGGTGCCGCGAGCAGGGGGGACATCGTCTTCGGGATCAACACGCCGTCGACCGAACAGCTCGACGGCCTGCGCGAGGGCACCGCCCTGGTCTGCCTGATCGCTCCGGCGCTGAACCCCGACCTGCTGGCCGGCCTCGCGCGGCGCCGGATCACCGCGCTGGCGATGGACGCCGTGCCTCGGATCTCGCGCGCGCAGTCGCTCGACGTGCTGTCCTCGATGGCCAACATCGCCGGCTACCGCGCGGTGATCGAGGCCGCGAACGTGTTCGGCCGGTTCTTCACCGGCCAGGTGACCGCGGCGGGCAAGGTGCCGCCGGCCAAGGTCCTCGTGGCCGGCGTCGGCGTCGCGGGTCTCGCGGCGATCGGCACCGCGGGCGGGATGGGCGCGATCGTCTACGCGACCGACCCGCGCCCCGAGGTCGCCGACCAGGTCACGTCGCTCGGTGGCGAATACCTCCCCGTCGAGGCCGCGGACGTCGAGGTCTCCGCCACCGGTTACGCCAAGGAGATGTCCGACGACTACAACGCCCGGGCAGCGGCGCTCTACGCCTCGCGAGTTCCGGACGTCGACATCGTCATCACCACCGCGCTGATCCCCGGTCGCCCGGCACCGCGGCTGATCACCGCCGACATGGTCGCGAGCATGAAGCGCGGCAGCGTGATCGTGGACATGGCCGCGGCCAACGGCGGCAACGTCGAGGGCACCGTGGCGGGTGAGGTCGTCGTCACGGCGAACGGCGTCACGATCATCGGCTACACCGACCTCCCAGGTCGGCTGCCTGCCCAGGCCTCGCAGCTGTTCGGCACGAACCTGGTCAACCTGATGAAGCTGATGACGCCCGGCAAGGACGGCGCGCTAGTCCTGGACTGGGACGACGTCGTGCAGCGCGGAGTCACGGTCGCCCGGGACGGCGAGGTGACCTGGCCACCGCCCGCGGTGCAGGTCTCCGCCGCGCCCGCCGCAGTCGCCGCCGCGCCGGTCGCGAAGGTCGTGAAGCCGCCGGCATCACCGGGTCGTCGGTTCGCGACTGTCGGCATCGCGGCAGCCGTGCTCCTGCTGCTCGTCGCCGCGGCACCCGCGGCGCTGCGAGTCCACCTCACGGTGTTCGCGCTCGCGATCGTCATCGGCTACTACGTGATCGGCAACGTGCACCACGCGCTGCACACGCCGCTGATGTCGGTGACCAACGCGATCTCCGGAATCATCGTCGTCGGAGCGCTCCTCCAGATCGGCCACGGCGACACCGCGATCACCACGCTGTCGTTCGTCGCGATCCTGCTCGCCAGCATCAACGTGTTCGGCGGGTTCGCCGTCACCCGCCGCATGCTCTCCATGTTCTCCAGGAGCTGACCCGCACATGACCGTCGAATCCGCCGCGCAGGCCGCGTACCTCGTCGCCGCGCTGCTGTTCATCCTCGCGCTCGCCGGGCTCTCCCGACACGAGACGGCCAAGCAGGGCAACAACTACGGCATGGCCGGCATGGCGGTCGCCCTCGTGGCCACCATCGCGCTCGCGATCGACCGCGACGTCAGCCACACCGGACTCCTGCTCATCGGTGTCGCGATGGTCGTCGGTGCCGCGGTCGGGCTCTGGCGCGCGCGCGTCGTCGAGATGACCGGCATGCCCGAGCTCATCGCGATGCTGCACTCGTTCGTCGGTCTCGCGGCCGTGCTCGTCGGCTGGAACGGCTACCTCGCCGTCGAGGGCGGCGCCGACCCGCTCGAGTCCGCCGCGCTCGCCGCGCAGGGCACCCTTGGCATCCACCACGCCGAGGTCTTCATCGGCGTGTTCATCGGTGCCGTCACCTTCACCGGGTCGATCGTCGCGTTCGGCAAGCTGTCTGGCCGGATCAACTCCAAGCCGCTCATGCTGCCGGGCAAGAACGTGCTGAACGTCGGCGCGCTGCTCGCGTTCGTCGCGCTCACCGTGTGGTTCTGCATCTCCCCGCAGCTCTGGCTGCTCGTCGTCGTCACGGTGATCGCGCTGCTGCTCGGCTGGCACCTCGTCGCGAGCATCGGCGGCGGCGACATGCCGGTCGTCGTGTCGATGCTCAACAGCTACTCCGGCTGGGCGGCTGCGGCGTCGGGCTTCCTGCTCGAGAACGACCTGCTCATCGTCACCGGCGCGCTCGTCGGCTCCTCCGGTGCCTACCTGTCCTACATCATGTGCAAGGCGATGAACCGCTCGTTCATCTCCGTCATCGCGGGTGGCTTCGGCATCGAGGCTGGTCCCGCCGAGGACAAGGACTACGGCGATCACCGCGAGGTCAACGCCGAGCAGGTCGCCGAGCTCCTCGAGGCCGCGAAGTCCGTCATCATCACGCCCGGCTACGGCATGGCCGTCGCCCAGGCGCAGTACGGCGTCGCGGACCTCACCCGCAAGCTCCGCGACCGCGGCATCACCGTGCGCTTCGGGATCCACCCCGTCGCCGGTCGCCTGCCCGGCCACATGAACGTGCTGCTCGCCGAGGCGAAGGTGCCCTACGACATCGTCCTGGAGATGGACGAGATCAACGACGACTTCCCCAGCACCGACGTCGTGCTCGTCATCGGCGCCAACGACACCGTGAACCCCGCCGCCGAGGACGACCCCACCAGCCCCATCGCCGGCATGCCGGTGCTGCGCGTCTGGGAGGCCGGGCAGGTCATCATCTTCAAGCGGTCGATGGCCTCGGGATACGCCGGCGTCCAGAACCCGCTGTTCTTTCGAGAGAACGCCGCCATGCTCTTCGGCGACGCGAAGGACCGCGTCGAGGACATCATCCGCGCGCTGTAGCCGACGTCTGTGGCTCTGCCCCGGTCCGCCCGTCGGGCCGGGGCAGCGCTGTGTCGGGACCTCGTCGAGGCAGCGTCCGACGAACGGTTCAGGCACGGAGTGCAATGGCTTCCTTGCCGAAAGTAGTTGCAATTGCTGGGGTTTCGGCCTTGTGCGGTGTCGGACCCGCCCCACAATTTCATACATGCGTTCTATCGACTCCGGCGATGCCGCTGGGCTGGCACGACGCCCAGCCGCGATGGGCCGTCGTCCAGCGTGCGCTCGCGCTGATCGACCTCGGCGAGCTCGACGACGCCACCGTGGATGCGGTGCGGACGACCCGACCCGCCGACGAGCGCGACCTGAGGCACGTGGTCGGCTCGGTCGCCGTCCTGATGAGCGTCGCTCTCCTGCGGGGAGACACCGAGGAAGCCGCACGGCAGCTTGAGTCCCTCGGCGACCTGCAGCAGCTCGTCGGGCGAGACGGCGCCGTGGAGCAGCTCCCCCGGCTGGTGGGGCTCGCGCTGCGTGCGGGTCGGGGCGACCTCGTGGTGGGCCTGCACGCGATCGACGCCGAGGCGACGCCGTTGCGTCGGATCATCGCGACCCACGTCGTGGGGCTGATCGCGGCGGCCGAGGGCCGCCGTGGCGAGGCGTCGGCGCTACTTACCCGTGCCGCGAGCTCGTGGCAGTCGTTCGCATCGTGAGCGAGGCGCTCGCGGCGCGGCGCGACCTGCTCGAGCTCTCGGGCTGACCGGCGCCCGGCTGACCGGCCTCGGAGCCAGGCACCCGCGCAACCCCCGTCAGCCCGCTGCCAGCGAACTTCGAGGACGTCGCGGCACGGTGTGCGCAGGACGCCGACGCGGCGGCCCGACATCAGGGGGACACCGATGACCACGACTCGTACTCAACCCACGGCGCACGCGACAGCGACGTGGCCGCGCCGACGACGACGACTCGGCGTGACCGCCGTCATCGCCGTGGTGCTCGTGCTCCTCGCCCTGGCGTCGGCGTTGGCCGCGCACTGGGTCTGGACGTCGCTGTTCTCACCCGACTACCCACCCTTCGCGGCGCACTCGACCTCGCTCGCCCCGCACTCCGGCGATCGCTAGCCGCGCTGCGGCGCGACGACGTCCAGCCAGCGGCGCGCGGCGAACGGGCCGGTGAGCCGGACCTTGCGGAGGCCGACGTAGCCCGGGTCCGCGAATCGGCGCTCCATGTCGTCGCGACGCGACGCGAACTTCGTCCACGCCCACTGGACGGGATGCTCGGGATCGAGCCAGTCCGCGAACGTCTCGGTGTTGCCGTTGAAGATGTCGTCGCTCTTCCAGGCACGTCCGAACGAGCGCCGCAGCACGCGGGACATCACCACGACGCGCGGGTAGGACAGCCAGACGACGGTGTCGGCGCGGCTCCACACCAGGTCGCGGACCTGCTCGTAGCCGTGGGAGTCGAAGACCCACCGGTCCTCGCGCGAGATGCGGTCGACGTCGTCCTCGAACGACTCGAGCGGCACCCATCCGGGGCCGTGGTAGAGCGCATCCATCTCGTGGAAGGGCAGACCGGCCCGGGCCGCGAGCTCACGGGCGAACGTCGTCTTCCCGGATCCGGAGATACCGGCGACGAGGACGCGGTGCACGATGCGCAACCTACCCGGCGCCAGGCACCGGGCCCTCCTCGAGCAGCGCCTCGAGCGCCGCGCGGTCGAGCAGTTCGTCGGGACGCACGACGGCGCCGTCGCGGACGTAGAGGAAAGCGGCGTCCACGTGGTCGAGCGGGACGCCGACGAGCTCGGCGTAGGCCACGCGATAAATCGCGAGCTGCAGCGGGTCGGAGTCATGGGACGCCGTGGTCTTCCAGTCGACGACCTCGTAGCGGGTCGACCCGTCCCCCTCGACGCTCGCGAACACGGCGTCGATCCGACCCGGCACGACGCGACCGGCCAGCACCAGCGCGAACGGCACCTCGATCCCCACCGGGCGGCGCTCGGCGTACGTCGAGGACAGGAAGGTCGCCTGCATGTCGGCCAGGGCGTCGTCGGTGTCGATGCCGGAGTCGGCCGCGCCGGGCAGGTCGTCGGGCTCGAGCAGGGGTGCCACGCCGTAGTGCGCCTCGACCCACGCATGGAACCGGGTGCCCCTCCGCGCGGCGGGCGCGGGCGCCGACGGCACGGGTCGAGCCAGCCTGCGGGTGAAGGACTCGGGATCGGCCGCCAGGCGCAGGAGGTCGGACGCCGACAGCGACGACGGCAGAGGGACGACCCGGGTGGCGGAGCGCTCCGCACGCCGCTCCTCGAGCAGCAGCGCGATGTCGTCGTCCCAGGCGCGCACGAGCTCGAGGTCGTCGGCCCCGAGACCGAGCAGCGGCGAGCCGCCGTCGCCACCGGGGGCGACGTGCTCGGCACGCAGGTCCTCCACGGTGAGGCCCGAGTACTCCCGGACGGCAGAGGCTGCGACCAGGCGGCGTGCCCGGACCTCGTCGTCGGAGCGCGGCGGGAACTCCGCCTCGTCGACCAGGTCGAGGACGGGGTTCTGCTCGTCGTCGCCCGGAGCCGGGGCCCAGTGGTCGACCTGCCCGGCGCCCGCGACGCACTGCTCGCGGAGCACCTCCAGGTAGGCCGAGGGTCCCCGCGGCCGCAGCTGGCTCGGCCCCCACCACGACGAGCTCGCGACCACCAGCCGCTCGGCGCGCGTGACGGCGACGTAGACCAGGCGCAGCTCCTCGCGGCCGTCGTGCTCACGACACTCCGCGACGAACGCCTTGTCGTCCCGAGCGGACACCCCGGCGAGGACCGGGAGCGAATCGGCGTCGCCGCGCAGCGGGTAGGGGACGGCGGAGGCAGACGACGTCCACCGCGCGATGCCCCGGCCGCTCGGGAACACCCTGGCGGTAAGCGACGGCAGCACGACCACCGGCCACTCGAGGCCCTTCGAACGGTGGACCGTCATGAGCTGGACCGCGTCCGGCGAGGGCGGGCGGTCGAGCTCGGGCACCTGGTCGTAGCGCGCCGCGTTCGCGAGCCAGGCCAGGAATGCGCCGATGCTCGCGTCGCCCTCGGAGTCGGCGAACCCCGCGACGAGGTCGACGAACGCCGCGAGCCCCTCGGCGCGGTGCAGGAGCAGGAGCTCGGGCGAGGCGGCGAGCTCGATCTCGAGCCCGGTGGCGGTCACGATCCGGTGCACGAGGTCGGGGAGCGGGTCGCCGACGCCTCGACGAAGCGCGCGGATCTCCGCCGACAGCAGGGCGAAGCGGCGCAGCGCCTCAGGGTCGTAACCGAGGTCGCCCGGGTCGTCGAGGGCGTCGAGGAGCGACACGACGTCGGCCGGATCCACCCCGGCGACCGCGGCGTCGAGCTGGTCGTCGACATCGAGGCTCTGATCGCCGCGGTTGCCGGCGGCGAGGTGGGCCGCGCGCTCACCGAGCAGCGCGAGGTCGCGCAGACCGATCCGCCAGCGCGGACCGACCAGGAGGCGCACGAGCGAGGGGTTGGCGGTGGAGTCGTGCAGCACGTCGAGGATCGCGACGACTTCGCCGACCTCCGGCATCGAGAGCAGACCGTCGAGACCGACGACCTCCACGGCCAGACCGCGATCGGTGAGCGAGCGCATCAGGGCCGGGAAGTCGGAGGTGACGCGTGCCAGGACGGCCACCTGGCCGAGGCGTACGGCGCCGGTGTCGACCACCTCGCGCACGCGGTCGCCCACCCACCGCATCTCCTCGGCGTAGGTGTCGAGCAGCGCCACCCGGATCCCGCCCGGGCCCTTGGCCGAGCCGGGCGAGACCAGCGGTGCCACTTGCGGGTGGCGCACCCGGAGCGGCCCGGCCAGCTCGTTCGCGGCGTCGAGGATGCGGGTTCCCGAGCGCCGGTTCTCCGACAGGCGCAGCACGGGAGCGGTGCGGCCGTCCGCGCGGGCGAAGTGCCGGGGGAAGTCGTCGATGTTGGCCACGCTCGCCCCGCGCCAGCCGTAGATGGCCTGGAGCGGGTCGCCGACCGCGGTGACCGGATGGCCGCCGCCGAACAGCCCGGTGAGCAGCCGCCGCTGCGAGACGGAGGTGTCCTGGTACTCGTCGAGCAGGACGACAGGGAACTGCGCGCGCAGGGCGGCGCCGACCTCGGGACCGGACTCGGCGAGGCGGGCTCCGAGCCGCATCTGGTCGGAGAAGTCCACGAGGTCGCGCTGCCGCCGAGCGTGGCGGAACTCCTCGACGAGGTGCGCGAGCTCGATGCGGCGTGCGGCGGTCTCACGCATCCGGCGCGCCGCGGCCGAGGCCTTCGCCTCGGCATCGACCTCGGCGATCACGTCACGGTCGAACGCGCGCAGGACCTCGGGGTCGAGGCAGTGCTCGGCGAGCTCGGAGTCGAGGGCGCGGACGTACTCCACGACGGAGCCGAGCGAGAGGCCGAGCGGCGCGAGGTCGCGCGTGGTCCGGGCGACCACCCTGTGCGCGAGCTGCACCGACGACGCCTCGGTGAGCAGGCGGCTGCCCGGCTCGATGCCGAGCCGGAGACCGTGCTCGGCCAGGAGCCGACCGGCGAAGGCGTGGTAGGTGGCGACAGTGGGCTCGCCGACCTCGTCGTGCGGCACGCCGGCGACCTGGTCGGACAGCTGGCGGACGGCGCGACGGACCCGGCCGGACAGCTCGCCGGCGGCCTTCGTCGTGAACGTCAGCCCCAGCACCTGCTCGGGCAACACGTCGCCGGTGGCGACGAGCCACACGACGCGGGCGGTCATGACGGACGTCTTGCCGGAGCCGGCACCAGCGACGACGACGTAGGGCTCCAGCGGCGCGGTGATCGCCTCGAGCTGCTCGTCGCTGAACGCGATGTCGAGCAGCCGCCGCAGGTCCGCCGGCCCGAACGGCGGCAACGACGCCGCCTCGAACAGCGACTGCTGGGTCACGGCAGCACCTCGCGGCCCTCGTCGCTCGCCGGGCAGGCACGGCGGAACGGACACACCCGGCACGCGTCGCCCGGCTGGGCGGGGAAGCGCTCCTCACGCACCCGATGGTCGGCGGTCTCGAGCGCGACGTCGACCCAGGTGACGCCCTCGCCGATCCCATCCTGGGCCTGCACGTCCGGCCCGTCGCGTCCGAGCCGCAGCAGCACGAGCTCGGCTCCCCCGACCGTCGGCACAGCTCCCGGTGCGTCCAGCCCGGACGCGACGCGCGCCTCGTCCGGCAGGGTGTCGAGCGCACCCTCGCGGACGGCGACCTGGTAGACGCCGAGCTGCGGGTGCGCGGGCAGCTCGGCAGCGGGCAGCTTGCTCTTCTGCGTCTTGAGGTCGGCGATGCGCACCGCGCCACTCCTGTCGACCTCGACACGGTCGAAGGAGCCGCGCAGCGTCACGCCTCGGGCACCTACGTCGACCGTCACCTCGAACCGGTGCTCGCTGGCCACCAACGTGCGATCGGCTCGCGTCGTGTGCCACACGAGGAAGCGGCGTACGGCCTCGCCGGCAGCAACCCGCTCGGCGCGCGACTGCCAGGCAGCCTCGAAGCCGAGGTCGGCCCAGACCGAGTCGATCCGCTCGTCGAGGACGTCGGGGTCGGCGGGGAGCAGCTCGCGCGCGACCGAGTCGGCGAGCACGTGGACTATCGAGCCGAAGCCGAGCGCCGTCGAGCGCGCGACGTCGGCGTGCACCTCGTGGCCGAGGAACCACTGCAGCGGGCAGCGGCTCATCCCCGACAGCTGGCTGCCTGAGAACGACAGCGGCTCGTCGTGCGGGCGCACGGGGACCTCGGACGCGGTGGGGTCCAGGACACCCCACCAGCGGTCCGGGTGCGCGTGGGGCACCAGCGCCGCTCCGGCGTCGTCGGCCGCATCGGCCAGCACCGCCAGCCTGCGCACCGCGGCGGCGCGCAGCGGCTCGGACAGCGTCGGGTCGACGGCGGCCCGGCGCAGTTCCGCCACCAGGCCGGCGGCGGACAGCGACCGGGCCGGCCGGCCGCTCAGGTGGACGGGCT
>Ga0302321_100006079_pt1 | contig 10600 bp, 10 predicted proteins | sample Fen_T0_1_FD_202505 | JGI IMG/M metagenome (GOLD analysis project Ga0302321, IMG submission 202505) | Peat permafrost microbial communities from Stordalen Mire near Abisko, Sweden - Fen_T0_1 | ecosystem: Environmental > Terrestrial > Soil > Wetlands > Permafrost | place: Sweden: Abisko... | reverse complement strand
CAGTCGGGGTGTTGATTGCATTAGACAGGCAGGAAAAAGCGCAAAGTGGACTTTCCGCTATTCAGGAAGTCATAGAATGCTTTAAAATCCCAGTCGTGTCGATTATTACGCTGGAAAATATCATCGACTACATTGAAGCCCATGCAAGCGGTCAATTGGACGCGATAATCCGGTATCGGCAGCAGTACGGAGTTTAATGTTAATGAATCCACAAAAAATAAGGTTACAAAAGCTAACAGTTCCACGGATATAGTCTACAATTAGCGGGAAATAATTCATCTGATATTTTGACTATCCTTACTTACAAAACCATGTCGGTAACCAAGGGCTTGCCATGAGTAATATGGAATTTAAAGAGCAAATGCACGAATACTCGCTATGGCGAGCAAAGTTGATACAGGGTATCGAAATGTATCACCAGTGGCGTATTCGCTACGATGTGAACGATCCCCACAGTAACAACACGATCTTGAATGTCCTTAACGGATTGCAAGCAGACCGGATAACGTTGGCTTTTGTTGCTGAGTTTTCGCGGGGTAAAAGTGAGCTCATCAATGCGCTGTTTTTTGCTGAAACAGGTCTTAGGTTACTGCCGTCTTCGCCCGGACGCACGACTATGTCGCCTACCGAACTCTATCATGATGCAGAAGGCGGTGACTATATCCGCTTATTAGAAATTGAAAGTCGGCTTGAAGATATTTCCATGGCCGAGTTCAAAAATACTCCCGAAAGATGGAAGCAAATAGATCTGGATTGTAACTCTCCAGCGCAAATGCAAGAAGCATTCAAGGCATTGATTGCCACTAAAATGGTAGACCGCGACCTAGCGGATAAACTGGGCTTATGGAATGAGCGCGAAGCGGCAGAGCAAGGCATCGTCAATCCGGAAAAAGTGGAAGTCCCGTGTTGGCGGCACGCGATAATCAGTTTCCCCCATCCCCTATTAAAAGAGGGCTTGACCATTCTTGATACTCCTGGCTTGAATGCCCTAGGGGCTGAGCCTGAGCTGACATTAAGTATGCTGCCCAGTGCCCAAGCCATCGTGTTTGTTATTGCAGCAGACACAGGGGTGACCAAGAGTGACATGGACATGTGGCGTAATCACGTTTGTCACGCTCGTGGCGGCAGTAAACGCGGCTTGGCTGTGGTTATGAACAAAATTGATGCCATGTGGGACGATCTGGCGGGTGATACGGGGTATCACGATGCCATCAAATCGCAAGTCAAAACCTCTGCAACAACCTTAAAAATTGAAGAGGGGGCTATTTTTCCCGTGTCTGCCAAGCAAGCATTGCTTGCCAAGGTTAAAGGTGACAAAGCGTTGCTGGAAAGAAGCAGGCTTGCGGCCTTAGAAACCTATCTGGCTGATGATATCGTCAAACAACGGCGTAATATCCTGATGGAAACCGTTACCAGGGACATTGGCTTTTTGGTCAATGAATCGTTGAGCTTGACGGAATCGTCCCTGGCAAACGGAATCTCTCAGCTTGAGGAATTCAAGAAAATTGATTTCCAAAACCAGGATATGACCGGTAAATTAATGGCCGAGACCCGTGACAGGCAAAATCTGTACATGTCCAACATTGAAAACTTCCAGGCCAGTCGCCGGGTATTTAATGTTCAGGCCAAGATGTTGATTGATTCTTTCTCCAAGGAGCGGATTGATAGTATCATCAAAAATACCAAGCATGACATGTCGAAGAGCCTGACTACTTACGGAATGAAACAAAGCATCCGTAAATTATTTGATGATTTGCGTGACTTGCTACAGGATTCTGTTGATATTACCAATGAGACCCGCCGTTTGGTCAAAGCCATACACAAAAAATTCCATGATGAGTATGGTTTTAAAGAGATAGAGCCTCAGCTATTCTCGATTAAACAGTACCAGTTTGAGCTGGAACAAGTCTTCGCAGAAGGTGAAGCCTTTCGTGTCAGTGCCAAGACGACTATGACGGAGCAGAGTGTTGTCATTAACAGGCTTTATAGCACGTTGATCGCAAAAGCCAGAAATATACTCAGACAGGCGCATGCAGATGCCGGGGCTTGGAGCAATGGCGTATTGACTCCTTTGATGCATCAGATTAAAGACCATAAAAAACAAATCGAGAATCGTTTACACATGCTCAAAAAGATGAACGAGTCAAAAGGTACGGTAGCCGAAAATATTGCTACATTAGAAGCAGAAATTGAGCCTCTAAAACGGCAAAGAGGCGAACTTATGATGATGATTAAGGGTATGCAGCTTAATGATGAGTCAAAATAACCAGGAAAATTGGTTTATTAGTTATTAAGCATTCTTGAACGCCCTTGAAGTTTAATAGGTAAAGCTTGAACCTCAATAATTTTTAAAGCGTGGTAAATCTCCGGCAATCAGGCCCGAAATTCAGCGTTGGCTTTGGTCTTTACTTATCTGCCTTGATTTAGTACGTCCTGACAGATATAATTCGCGGTCTTAAGTGTTTGGAGGTTGTGTGGCAGCTAGAGGGTCGTCTACTGTCGCTAAAATCCTGGGTTATCAAGCCTTGATAATCATGGCAGTTAGCTTGGGCTTTGTTGTTGGGGGGTGGCAAAAAGTCTTCTCATCAGCATTAGGCGGGTTGGCGGCCTTTCTTCCAAATCTGTATTTTGCGCTGCGCGTAGCTGGATCAGCGGAGCAAGATGCCAGAAAGATTTTACGGTCTTTCTATATGGGTGAATCAGTGAAACTGCTGTTGACAGTGGCACTGTTCATTTTGATTTTTCAAATCCCAAACATTGAAATTTTACCGTTGATGGCAGGTTATATAACTGCCTTATCGGTTTTTTGGTTTGCGCTCTTAATGCGTTGAATTTAATTAAGATGCAGTGAATTTAATCAGGCTGCGCTGAATATTTTTTGAGAGGAACAATGGCTACCGAAGCTCACGCCGCCGAAGGTGCAACCGGTTATATCATCCATCACTTAACCCCGCTTAGCGTGGGCGAGGGATTCTGGACTTTAAACCTGGATACCCTGTTTTTTTCGGCAGTTTTAGGTGCGCTGTTTGTCTGGTTTTTTAAGAAAGCGGCTGAAAGTGCAACGGCGGAAGTTCCTGGCTTGGTGCAAAATTTTGCCGAAATGTTGGTCGAATTCGTTGATAGGCAAGTAAAAGACAGCTTTCATGGACATAGCAATGTCATTGCCCCGCTCGCACTGACCATTTTTTGCTGGGTTTTCCTGTTTAATTTCATGGATTTGTTCCCTGTGGATTTGTTGCCTTCCGTTGGTTCGGTAATGGGAATTCCGTATTTGCGCGTAGTCCCCAGCACAGATTTGAACGCCACCTTTGCGATGTCAATTTCGGTGTTCTGCCTGATTATTTTCTACAGCGTCAAAGTCAAAGGCCCGTGGGGATTTGCCAAAGAACTCATGTTCCAACCCTTTGGCCCGTGGCTGTTGCCATTCAATTTGATACTGAAATTGGTAGAGGAAATTGCTAAACCGATTTCATTGGCGCTACGGTTATTCGGCAACCTTTATGCCGGTGAATTGATTTTCATGCTGATTGCCTTGTTGCCTTGTTATTTACAGCCTGTGCTGAGCTTTCCTTGGGCTATCTTCCATATTTTAATTATTACCCTTCAAGCTTTTATCTTCATGGTATTGACCATCGTTTACCTAAGTATGGCGCACGAAGACCACTAACACTGATCCTTTTTTATTTTTTAACACTACGTTTTGGAGATGTCATGGAAATTGCTAAATTAATAGCCGATGTACAAGGTATGACCGCGATTGCAGTCGGTCTGGTTTTGGGTATGGGCGCTTTGGGAACCGCGATAGGCTTTGGCCTGTTAGGTGGAAAATTCCTGGAAGGTGCTGCGCGTCAACCTGAAATGGTGCCTATGTTGCAAGTAAAAATGTTTGTTGTTGCCGGTCTGTTAGATGCGGTGACCATGATCGGTGTCGGCTTGGCGCTGTTCTTTACGTTCGCCAATCCTTTCTTGTCGGCTGTGCAAGCCGCTGCAGCGGGTTAATCAAACGACCTACCTATAACTTTACGAGAGGAACACATCGTGAGTATCAATGCTACTCTGATTGGTCAAATAATTACCTTTGCACTTTTGGTATGGTTTACCATGAAGTACATCTGGCCGCCATTATTTAACTCCTTAGAAGAACGTAAAAAGAAAATTGCCGATGGTCTGGCTGCGGCGGAAAAAGGCCAGGAAGAGATGTTGTTGGCTGAGAAAAAAGCCAAAGGTGTTTTAAAAACCGCTAAAGATCAATCATCTGAAATTGTCAACTTGGCGCAAAGACAAGCTAACGAAATCGTTGAAGACTCAAAAAATACAGCCAAAAAAGAAGGTGACCGCCTGATTCTTGCGGCTAAAGCGCAAATTGAACAGGAAGTACAGCAAAGCAAGGACACTTTGCGTAAGGAAGTGGCCGCTTTAGCCGTCAGTGCAGCAGAGCAAATCTTGAGTGCAGAAATCGACAAAACCAAGCACCAAGAGATTTTAGAAAAAATCTCCAGCAGGTTATAAGGCTGGATAATGAGCGAATTGGCAACCTTAGCTAGACCTTATGCCTCAGCGGTATTCAAGCGGGCTAAAGAAACTGCCGCCACCGTAACGTGGTCGGAAAACTTGGCTTTCATGTCGGCGGTTATGGCTAACGAAGAAATGGCCGTTGTGGTCAGTAACCCAAAAGTCAACAAAGACAGGCTTGCAGAGCTGGTTCTCGACATCTGCCGCGAACATATAGCCAAAGAAGGTGGAAATTTTCTGAAATTGTTACTGCAAAATAACAGGCTGACATTATTGCCGCATATCACTAAGCTTTTCGAAGAGCTTAAAGCAGAAGACGAAGGTTATGTCGATGTTGAAGTATTAACCGCTTTTGCTTTTACCAAAGAAGCGCAGCAAAAATTTACTGCAACTTTGGAAAAAACATTAAGCAAAAAAGTTCACATGAATGTGACCTTGGATAAATCATTAATAGGCGGTGTCCTGGTACGCGCAGGTGACCGGGTTATTGATGGTTCCATTAGAGGTCAACTCCAATACTTGCAAAAGGCTCTACAGTAAGAGTGAGATATAGAACATGCAATTAAATCCATCTGAAATCAGTGATCTGATAAAAAAGAAGATCGAAAACTTCGATCTGAGCGCAGAATCCCACACGGAAGGCACTGTTGTCAGTGTGACCGATGGTATCGTGCGGATTCACGGCTTGTCCCAAGCAATGCAGGGCGAAATGCTGGAGTTTCCAGGCAATGCCTTCGGTATGGCGCTCAACCTGGAAAGGGATTCCGTGGGTGCAGTAATACTGGGCGCTTATCAGCATATCTCAGAAGGCGATACCGTCAAATGTACGGGAAAAATTCTGGAAGTCCCTATTGGACGGGCATTATTAGGTCGGGTTGTTGATGCCCTTGGTAATCCCATAGACGGCAAAGGCGCTATTGACACCACTGAAACGGCACCTATCGAAAAAATTGCCCCTGGCGTAATTGCCCGGCAATCAGTAGACCAGCCAGTTCAGACGGGATTGAAATCGATTGATGCGATGATTCCAATCGGTCGAGGCCAGCGCGAATTGATTATCGGCGACCGCCAAACCGGGAAAACCGCTATTGCTGTCGATACGATCATTAACCAGAAAGGTACAGGCATTAAATGTATCTATGTGGCGATTGGACAAAAACGTTCATCCATTGCCAATGTTGTACGAAAACTCGAAGAACATGGCGCAATGGAACATACCATTGTTGTCGTGGCTTCTGCTTCAGAATCTGCTGCTTTGCAATTTATCGCACCTTATACAGGCTGTTCAATGGGCGAATACTTCAGGGATTGCGGCGAAGATGCGCTCATCATTTATGATGATTTGACCAAACAGGCTTGGGCTTATCGTCAAGTATCGTTATTGCTACGTCGTCCGCCAGGCCGCGAAGCGTATCCAGGCGACGTATTTTATTTGCACTCCCGTTTGCTGGAAAGGGCTTCCCGCATTAACGCCGCCGAAGTTGAAAAACTGACCGGCGGCAAAGTGAAGGGCAAGACCGGATCGCTCACCGCATTACCGATCATCGAAACCCAAGGCGGTGACGTGTCGGCCTTCGTACCCACCAACGTCATTTCAATTACGGACGGACAGATATTCCTGGAAAGTAACCTGTTTAACTCAGGAATACGTCCCGCCGTAAATGCCGGTTTATCGGTTTCCCGCGTCGGCGGTGCTGCACAAACCAAGATTATCAAGAAACTGGGCGGTGGAACCCGTCTGGATTTGGCGCAATATCGGGAACTGGCTGCGTTCGCGCAATTTGCTTCAGACTTGGATGAAAGTACCCGCAAACAGATAGAGCGAGGCCAAAGGGTCACCGAATTGATGAAGCAAAACCAGTATTCGCCTATGTCCGTTGCCCAGATGGCGATGTCACTGTTTGCCGCCAACGAAGGCTTCCTGGACACCGTGGAAGTCAACAAAGTCCTGGCTTTCGAAGCGGCATTACAGTCTTACATGAAATCAGAACATGCCGCTTTGATGGATACCATCAATACGAAGGGCGATTTTTCTGATGAAATAAAACAAGGCATGAAAAAGGCTATTGAATCTTTCGTTTTAACACATAGTTGGTGAAGGTTTTCTGATGGCTGTTGGCAAAGAAATACGAAGCAAGATCGGCAGTATTAAAAATACGCAAAAGATCACGCGTGCGATGGAAATGGTTGCTGCCAGTAAAATGCGCAAAACCAAGGACAGGATGCAAGCGACTCGGCCTTATTCAAAAAAGATTGGCCAGATCATCAAGCATCTGGCACATGCCAACCCTGAATATAAGCACGGTTTTCTCGTCCGTCGTGAAGTTAAGCGCGTGGGGATTATCGTAGTCAGTTCTGACCGGGGTTTGTGTGGAGGGCTTAATTCAAATTTATTCAGAAAAGCCTTGGTTCATCTAATGGAATGGGATAAGGCCGGTATCGAAGTTGATGTCTGCACCATTGGCACAAAAGCCTCCGGCTTCTTTGGTAACCTGAAAACACATCTGGTTGGGCAAGTCACCAAGTTGGGTGATGCTCCGCATTTGAATGACATTGTCGGCATTATCAAAATTATGCTGGATGCTTATGGCGAAGGTCGAATTGACGAGTTGTATGTAGTTAACAACGAATTCGTCAATACTATGACGCAACGGCCTACCATTACTAGATTATTGCCCGTCGTTGCGGATGAAATCGAAGAAACTTTGGGTGGGCACTGGGATTATATTTACGAGCCGGATGCCAAAGAAGTTCTCGACCATTTACTGACCAGATATATAGAATCCATCGTCTACCAAGGTTTGGTAGAAAATAATGCCTGTGAGCAAGCTGCGCGGATGGTGGCGATGAAGAGCGCTTCGGATAATGCCGGAAGTCTTATCAAAGAATTACAACTGATCTATAACAAGGCACGGCAAGCTGCGATTACTCAGGAAATTTCAGAAATCGTTGCTGGCGCAGCAGCAGTTTAACCGCAAGCAAAGCGAATTATTATTTAAGGGGATGACTCAATGAGTTTGGGTAAAATCGTTCAGATCATAGGCGCGGTTGTTGACGTGGAATTTTCCCGCGAAGACATGCCTAAAGTCTATGATGCATTAAACGTAGAAGGCAAAGATTTGGTGCTGGAAGTCCAACAACAACTGGGTGATGGTGTCGTTAGAACCATTGCAATGGGTAGTTCAGACGGTTTAAGCCGTGGTCTTTCAGTGACTAACACCAATGGGCCTATTGCCGTGCCTGTAGGCAAGGAAACTTTGGGCCGTATCATGAACGTGCTGGGTCAACCGATAGACGAAAAAGGCCCTATTGGTGAAAAAGTAAAATGGGGCATACACCGGGAAGCACCTAGTTATGCGGAACAAGCGGCAGCCAACGAGTTGCTGGAAACCGGGATTAAAGTCATAGACTTGGTTTGCCCTTTTACCAAGGGCGGTAAAGTCGGCTTGTTCGGCGGTGCGGGCGTAGGCAAAACTGTCAACATGATGGAGCTTATCCGCAATATCGCTATCGAACACAGTGGTTATTCAGTATTTGCCGGCGTAGGTGAACGTACTCGTGAAGGGAATGACTTCTACCACGAAATGACAGACTCCAACGTAATCGACAAGGTATCGCTGGTTTATGGACAGATGAATGAGCCGCCTGGAAACCGGTTGCGCGTGGCCTTGACTGGTTTGACGATGGCGGAATATTTCCGTGATGAAGGCCGCGATGTTTTGTTCTTTGTTGACAATATTTACCGTTATACATTGGCAGGAACGGAAGTGTCTGCGTTATTAGGCCGTATGCCTTCTGCTGTGGGTTACCAGCCGACACTGGCGGAAGAAATGGGCGTACTGCAAGAACGTATTACCTCAACTAAGACCGGATCGATTACATCCATCCAAGCGGTTTATGTACCAGCCGACGACCTGACCGATCCTTCGCCAGCAACCACTTTTGCCCACTTGGATGCGACAGTAGTATTGTCCCGTCAAATCGCTGAATTAGGCATTTATCCTGCGATTGATCCTTTAGATTCAACCAGTCGCCAGCTTGATCCCCTGGTCATCGGGCAAGAGCATTATAATGTTGCCCGTAAGGTGCAAGGTATCTTGCAACGTTATAAAGAGCTGCGCGATATTATCGCTATTCTGGGCATGGACGAGCTTTCCGAAGAAGACAAATTGACTGTATCCAGGGCGCGCAAAATGCAACGATTCTTGTCGCAACCATTCTTTGTTGCCGAAGTCTTTACCGGTTCCCCAGGAAAGTATGTTTCCCTGAAAGATACGATTGCAGGTTTTAAGGGTATTATCGACGGGGAATATGATGCCGTCCCCGAGCAGGCGTTTTACATGGTCGGCACGATAGAAGAAGTGCTGGAAAAAGCCAAGAACATGAAATAACCTGTTGTTATCAAAGAATTATTATGGTCATGACTATACATGTAGACATCGTTAGTGCAGAAAAGGAAATATATTCCGGATTGGCGGAAATGGTATTTGCGCCTGCTGAATTAGGCGAAGTAGGTATTTCGCCCCGACACGCGCCGTTCATCACCCGCTTAAAGCCGGGTGAAGTGCGCGTAAAAGTCAGTGGTACTGAAAGCCATCCTTTCTACGTGTCGGGTGGAATGCTGGAAGTGCAGCCGCATTTAGTTACCATTTTGGCAGATACGGCGATCAGGGCGAAAGACATTGATGAAGCCGCAGCCATCGAAGCGAAAGCAAAAGCCGAGGAGGCTTTGGCCGATAAATCGGGTAAAATTGATTACGCAACCGCTCAAGCGCAACTGGCGCAAGCCATTATGCAATTAAGGACGTTGGATCGGCTCAGAAAGCGCGGTGGCTAAATAAGCCATCTAAAGTGACTTTTCAAAAATTTAGTACAAGAGCCCGATAGCGACTGGATTCGTTGTCGGGCTTTTTTGTTTAGGGGGATAAATGAATATTACCACCATCATTCTGGCTGCGGGCAAAGGTACACGCATGCGTTCGGCTTTTCCCAAAATAATGCATAAAATTGCCAACAGGCCTTTATTGCAGCATGTCTATGACATGAGCAAGCAATTGGACAATAACCAAATCAAGATTGTCTACGGACACGGTGCAGAACTGGTCAGGGAAAGGCTAAAACATTTGGATGCCAGTTGGATTGAGCAAAAACAACAATTAGGCACAGGTCACGCAGTACAACAGGTTACCGACCAGATAGCCGATACGGATACCGTACTGATACTGTATGGCGATGTACCCTTATTAAAATTGATAACGGTAAAAGCATTATTGGCAAACGTAGATGACAAATCGCTAGGGCTGCTCACCGTCAACCTTTCCGACCCTAAAGGTTACGGCAGGATAATTAGGGATTCCCACGGACGAGTACAAAGAATTGTCGAAGAAAAAGATGCTTCCAATAACGAAAAATTAATCAAGGAAGTCAATACCGGCATCATGGCGGTGAAAGGCGACAAATTAAAATTATGGTTGGCCCAGATCAAGAATCATAATGCCCAAGGTGAATACTATTTGACGGACATCATCGAAATGGCCGTTGGCGAAAAAATAAAAGTCATAACCAATCATCCCCACTCAGAAGATGAGGTCATGGGTGTAAACAACAGGATGCAACTTAGCCACCTGGAAAGGGTCTACCAGCAGGAACAAGCAGCTAATCTGATGGAGCAAGGCGTTACCCTGCGCGACCCATCACGGTTTGACCTAAGAGGTTCCCTTGAATCGCTAGGACAGGACATAGATATAGACATCAACGTTATCCTAGAAGGAAAGAATTCAATAGGAAGCAACGTCACTATCGGTGCAAATACCCGGATTAAAAATTCCGTCATTGGCGACCATGTAGAAATTTTCGATAATTGCGTCATCGAGGATGCAGTCATTGGCGCGGGTAGCCGGATCGGCCCCTTTGCAAGGTTGCGCCCTGAGACAGTTTTAGGCGTTAATGTCCACATCGGCAACTTTGTGGAAATAAAAAAGTCAGACGTGGCAGAAAAAAGTAAGATCAACCACTTAAGTTATATTGGCGATACCACCGTGGGCAGTAACGTCAATATTGGTGCGGGGACGATTACCTGCAACTATGA
>Ga0302321_100006078_pt1 | contig 10601 bp, 8 predicted proteins | sample Fen_T0_1_FD_202505 | JGI IMG/M metagenome (GOLD analysis project Ga0302321, IMG submission 202505) | Peat permafrost microbial communities from Stordalen Mire near Abisko, Sweden - Fen_T0_1 | ecosystem: Environmental > Terrestrial > Soil > Wetlands > Permafrost | place: Sweden: Abisko... | reverse complement strand
GCCTGGAACGCGCACGGGTCGAGTACGAGCGACAGAAAGAGCACGTCGAGAAGACGGAAGACTTCATCCGCCGCAATCTGGCCGGACAGAAGACCAAGCAAGCACAGAGCCGCCGCCGCATGCTGGAGAAGCTGGATCGGCTCGAGCGCCCCGAGGACAACTGGCAGCTGGCGGGTCAGATTGCTTTGCGCTTCTCCGCCGGTGGCGACCTGGGCGGCAAGGAAATCATCCGCGCGCCACAGCTCACCGTCGGCTACCCGGGCAAGCCCGTCCTGAGAGACGTCGCGGTGAACATCTACCGCGGCGATCGCGTGGGTATCGTCGGACCCAACGGCTGCGGCAAGAGCACCTTGATCAAGACCCTGGTCGGCGAACTGCCACCGTTGTCCGGCACCATCGAGCGGGGCTCGGCGGTTCGACTCGGGTACTTCGATCAGAAGTTGAGCTCGCTCCTCGAAGATCGGACCGCCATCGAGGAGATCCAGTCGGTACGCGACGACCTGTCGCCCGAAGTGGTGCGGCAGTACCTGGCCAAGTTCCGCTTCTTCGGCGACGACCCGTTCCGCACCGTGCGCGGATTTTCCGGCGGTGAACGCAGCCGGCTCGCGCTCGCCAAGATGCTGCTCTTTCCGCGCAACGTCCTCGTGATGGACGAGCCCACCAACCACCTCGACATCCCGGCGCGAGAAACCCTCGAACACGCCCTCGACGATTTCGAGGGCACCTTGGTGGTCATCAGTCACGACCGCTACTTCCTGGACCGCATCTGCAAGCGGCTGTTCATCTTCAAGGACGACGGCGGGCTCGAAAGCCACCTCGGCAACTACTCGGATTGGCGCGAGCACCGTCGAAAACAGGCCGCGGCCGCACCCCAGCCCGCCGCTCGCCCCCAGACTTCGGTCCGCGTGACCCAGTCTTCGTCGGCGGAGACCCTCCGTACCGTCAAGAAGGAACGCGAGAAACTGCAGCGCAAGCTTGAACGACTGGTCACCTCGCTTGAAGAGGAAGTCGCGCGTGTCGAGGGTGAGCTGACCAAGCTGCGTGCCAAGCTCACCGAGGATCACGGCGGCGACTGGCAAAAGCTACATGAGTTGGCCGACAAGGAACGTGAGTTCGACGAACTCCTCGCCAAGCGCATCGCCGACTGGGAAAAGGCCTCGGCTGAGCTGCAGGCGTTTCTAGCTGCCGAAGGTGAACGCTAGCTCGGCGGCGGAGGCGAGGTGCATTCACCGCGATCGATGCAACCGACCGGACATCCGTAGCGAGCCTCGAACCCGTTGACTTGGAACTGCTGGATCTGCTGGCAGTAGGCGCCCGTGATCTGGATATTCCACGAATAGTCCAGCCAGTGCCATCCGTCCTTTGCGCCGAAGGGAATCTCTTGACCATCGAGAAACACATCGACCGACGACCGGTCCTCGGTGGGAGGAATGGCCAAGATGCAGGACGGCTGGCCGAGGACACCGAAAATCTGCTCGATGGCAAGGTCCAGTCGCTCAGGAGTCGTGGCCGAGTAGTAGCTCGTGTTGCCAGGTTCAAGCGCTGTCCCGCCAGCGGATGCAAGCACATCGAGGCACCCGACCTCTCCTGGGCTTGACACAGCATCGGAACCAAGCGCGAGAACCAGCAGGTGGACCCCGCCCGAGACCAGCCCCTGCACCTGCACCAGGGCATCCTGGCACGGTACCGAAGTGCTGTTAGTCCCGTTCCAGGGCGTGCCGGACAACGTACAGCTCGGAACCCCGTCCGTGGCCATCAGCACGTATCGGTTGGTCACGCCATCGTCGAGCGCGCCGTAGTACAGCCTGGCCGCTAGCAAGGCCGCGGCCGTCGGCGTGGCCCCGCCAAGCGGAGCGGCCTCCGCCAGGGCCGAGACCATCGCCTGTGCATTGCCAAGGCCAAGGGCGACCGCCGGTAAAGAGGCACAGCACGCGTCGGATTGCGCGTCGCAGCCGACCCTACCCGGCATCTCCATGTACCCAAACCGGACATGGCTCTGGTAGGTCGTCACGATCTGGGACAGCACCCCCGCGACCGCCTGATAACGCGACCCAGAGCCGAAAGCGGTGTCCATCGACGAAGAGCGGTCCAGCAAGACCAGAACGTCGGTGGGACGGGACGTGATCGCCATGCTTCCCGACTCTCTGCACCGGTCTTTGTCGTTCGACCATCGCACGTCGAGCATGATCCCCGCGGCGTCCGCCTTCGTCGTGGGTGATCCGTCGACCGTATCGTCGATGCCGGCACAACCGGCGCCGACGACTGCGAGCACGGCGAGAGCGATGGACCAACAGGGCAGCACTGGGGGAGAATACTAGCCGCTTTCTCGGGAATAATCCGCCTCTTGCTTGGCATCGAAAAGCCTAGTACTCCTACGGGCCTGCCATGATCGAAGTGGACAAGCTCACCAAATACTTCGGCGAGCGGGCGGCCATTCGCGACCTCTCCTTTTCGATTGCGAAGGGCGAGGTGGTCGGATTTCTCGGGCTCAATGGCGCGGGAAAGACCACGACCTTGCGGATCCTGGGCTGCCAGCTCTTGCCAAGCTCGGGAACCGTGACGGTGGACGGGCTCGAGGTCACCCAAAACCCGTACGAAATCCGCCGCAACATCGGCTTTCTGCCCGACACGCCGCCGCTGTACACGGAAATGACCGTCGGCGGGTACCTGGCCTTCGCTGCCCGGTTGCGTCAAGTGCCGCGCCAGCAAGTCGCCGCCCGTGTGGCCGAGGCCGAGGACAAGACCGCGCTGCGCGAGGTCCACAGCGAGGTCATCGGCGAGCTTTCGCACGGCTACCGCCAGCGGGTGGGCCTGGCTCAAGCCATCGTGCACAAACCGGCGCTGCTGATTCTCGACGAGCCCTCGGCCGGCCTCGACCCGGCGCAGATCGTCGAGATGCGCAATCTCATGCGCGGGTTGCGGGGCGAGCACACGGTGCTGATTTCCAGCCACTTCCTGACGGAGATCAGCCAGACCTGCGACCGACTGCTGGTCATTCAAGCAGGCGAGCTGGTCGGACAAGGAACCGAAGACGAGCTTGGCCAAGCCATGGGTCAGGGCAGCGCCGCCGTCGAGGTCGAGATCAAGGGACAGCCAGCAGGTATAGCCGAGCGCCTGGCCAGCATCGCCGGGGTCAGCAAGGCACGTGTGGTCACAGCCTCGGACGTTGCGACCACCCTGGAAGTCATCGCCAGCCGCGACGTACGCGCCGAGGTTGCGCGCCTGCTTATCACGGAGGGATGCGACTTGCTTCGCCTGGAACAGAACGACCGTCGGCTGGAATCGATCTTCATGAACCTGACGCAGACGCCTCCGGGAGGGCCACAATGACCGCCACGTGGCTCATCGCTCGCCGCGAGCTTGCGGCCTATCTGCGCACCATGAGCGGCTACGTCATCGCAGCGGCCGCCCTGTTCGTGCAGGGAATCCTTTTCAACGCCCTCGCCCTCGGTAGCGAGCAGAACCGCATGTCGACCGAGGTGCTGAGCCAGTTTTTCTGGGTGTACAGCGGGGCCATCATCGTGGTCTCGGTGCTATTGTCGATGCGACTCCTCGCCGAAGAACGGCAGACCGGTACCATCGTGCTGCTCTCGTCGTCTCCGGTGCGAGAGCACGAGGTGGTGCTGGGGAAGTTCTTCTCGTCCCTCATCTTCCTTATCCTCATCACCATTCCCAGCGTGTTCATGCCGCTGCTCATCCTGGTGAACGGCAAGCTTTCCGTCGGGCACGTGGCCACCGGATACCTCGGTTTGTTCCTGCTGGGCAGCGCATGCTTGGCCATCGGGACCCTCGGCTCGACGCTGGCGCGGACGCAACTTCTCGCCGTGATCATCTCGGGCGGCATGATCGCCGGCATGATCCTGCTCTTCCCGATGGGCAGCCTGACCGAGCGGCCACTCAACGACGTGCTGTTCGCCCTGGGCCTGTGGCACCGGCACTACCCGCCCTTTCAATCGGGGCTCATCAACTTGCGCGATGTCGTTTACTACGTAGTCGTGACGTACTTCGCCTTGTTCTTGGCGATTCGGGTTCTGGAGGCACGACGATGGCGCTAGCCCACAGCAAGACAGCGTCGATCGGCTTCGGCGCGGCACTGGTGGCCGTCTTCGTCGGCGAGCGCGTGATGTTGCCCGGGACCGCCGCCGGCGCCGTGACCGTGGTCGGACTCGTGCTAGCCGTCGTGGCGCTGGGGCTCGCCCTTCGTCAGGGCAAGGGGCGACCTGCAGGATCGATCCTGCCCGGGCTCTATGGGCTGGGGCTCGTGGGGCTCTTGCTCTACTTCGTGCGCAGCACCCTGCCCGGCCTTCTCGGCCATCGCACGCTCGAAGTCGCGATGCCAAAGCTCGACGGGGCGCTGGCCGCACTCTGGCCTGCGGTGCTCCTGGCCAGCACGCTGTCCGTCCTGCTGGTCGAGCTCTCGTACGCCAGCATGGCCAACGCACCTGGCGTGGATGCGCGCCGTCTCCGCCGCGCCATGCATTCGGGCCTCGGCATTTCCTTCGCCGTGGTCTTTTGCTTCTCGATTTGCTACGTGGCGTCCGAGCGCAATCGCAAGGTCGACCTCAGCTTCTTCCGGACCGCCCGGGCCAGCGCCGCAACCAAGCAGCTCGTCTCTGCCGTCGAGGTCACCCTGTTCTATCCACCCGGCAACGAAGTCGCCGAGGAGTTGGCCGGGTACTTCGCCGACCTCGCGCCCGGCGGAAAGCTGACCGTCGCCCGCGTCGACCAGGCCGTCGAGCCTGCGCGCGGCAAGGCCCTTGGGGTTTCCACCAACGGCGCGGTCGCCCTCGCGCGTGGCGCGCAACACGAGCAGATTCAGATTCCGCTCAAGCTCGAATCGGCTCGCGGGCGATTGCGCAGCCTCGACCAGGACGTGTACAAGCGCATCGTCCTGCTCTCGCGCGGCAAGCGCACCATCTACCTCGTGCAGGGCCACGGCGAGCGCGCATTTAGCACGCCCAAAGACGGCGATCCGGGCGCCGCCCTGTCGCACTTCAAGGACCTGCTCTCGACGCAGAACCTCGAGACCCGCGACCTGACCATCGCGCAGGGGCTGGCCAACGAAGTACCGGCGGACGCCGGGTTGGTGATGATTGTCGGCCCCCAGCAGGCCATGCTGGCAGAGGAAACCGCGGCGCTGCTTCGCTACTTCCAAGGCGGCGGGCGACTGCTGGTGGCGGTGGATCCCGACGGGGCGAAAGCGGCGGCGCCACTTCTGGCCGGCCTTTCGCTCGAGCTCTCCGACGCAAATCTGGCCAACGACCGCATGTTTTGGGCCCGGACCCACCAGAAATCGGATCGCATCGGTATCGCAGCCGCGTCCTATTCCAGCCATGCAGCGCTGGCCACCTTGTCCCAGTTTGGTGGGCAGTTGCCGGTGGTGTTCCTTGGTGTTGGGGCTGTCAACAAGACCAAGGTCGCGCCCACGCCGGCACCGAACGTGGATCTCGTGATTCGGACCGAGGGCAGCACCTGGGAAGACAAGAACGGCGACTTCGAGTTCGACAAGGACAGCGAACAACGCAAGGTCTACACCGTCGGCGCGGCCGTCACGCTCAAGCCCACTGCGCCAGCGGGGAAGCCAGCGGCGAAGGCCGATCCCGAAGGCAGGGCTTTCGTCGTCGGCGATGCGGACGCGTTCTCGGACCTGATGATCGTCAATCGCGCCAACGCGGTCTTCATCGTGGACGTCATGCGCTGGCTCTTGGGCGAGCCCGAGGTCGCCGGTCCCGTGAGCAACGAAGAAGACGTGCCGGTCCGCCACACCCGCAAGCAAGACGCGGTGTGGTTCTACGCATCGGTCTTCCTGGCGCCCGCTGTGATTCTTTTCGTCGGCTTCGTCGCTACCCGAAAGCGGCGCAAGCGTGAGGTGAAATCGTGACCAGTCGACAAGTGGTATTGCACGGAACGCTAGCCCTGGCCGGACTGTGCGCCGCCTACTTCACCTGGCAGCGCGGGATCGAATTGGCGCCGGGCGAGGCGTTCGTCGTGGACAGCGGCAAGAACGAGCTTGCTCAAGTCCGCTTCGAAGACCAAGACAAGGCCCAAGACAAGTCCAAAGACAAGGCCCAAGACAAGGCCCAAGACAAGTCCCAAGACAAGTCCACCTGGGTCGAGCTCGGGCGCAGCTCCGACGACAACGGACCATTCACAGAAGTGCGACTCTCGGCTCAGGAAAAGGCGGCACCCGTCAAGGACCAACCGCCGACGAAGACGCCCGAACGGGTGGTGCGGGGCTCGGATGCGGCCGACAAGCTCTTGGCCAGCTTCGCGCCGTGGCGGGCATCGCGTGGCCTCGGGGTACTCGACCCAAGCAAGTTGAAGGATCTGGGCCTCGATGCGCCCAAGAAGCGCATCACGCTCACCTTGCGCAACGGCAAACGCACCTTCGCCCTCGCGCCCGCGCCTCCCGGTGGCAGCGATCCCTATGTTCGCGACGAGGCCAGCGGCCAGGTCTACGTGGTCGCACGATCGTTTCTGTCGGACTTCCAAACCGCATCGTCGCTGCTGGTGGAGCGGCGCCTCCACGGATTCAAGGTCGAGGAAGCCGACCGCGTGACCATTCAACGCGGCTCCAAGAAGAAGGACTTCATCATCTCGCGCGGAGACGACGGGATTCGACTGTCGCCAGTGGCTACGCCGGACAAGCCCGACGCCACCGCCAAGACGTGGCACGATCGCGCCTTTGGCCTTTGGCCCATGGACGTACTCGGCAAAGACGAGACGCCTACGGAAGGCACACCCCAGATCGACCTACGCATCGAGTACAGCGTGCGAGGACGACGGCTGGGCTTCGTGGAGGTCGCCAGAGTCCCTGCAGTGGCCACGGTCACCGAGGGCGCAAAGGACACGCTGTTCGCCCGCAGTGAACGCACGCTGGGTTGGTTCAGGCTGGGCGCCGATTCGCAGAGCGTGCTGACCGATGCGGACGGGGTTCTGCGGTAGCGGCCAGGACCTCCGGCACGGCGCGAGGCGGCTTCTGCCCGATCGTCTGGAGGCGGCCGTCCTGCTCATCCTGGCCGCGGCCATCACCTACCAGCTCTTCGTCGATCCCATCGTCGGTATGGCCGACAATCGGGACTTCGCCCGCCTCATGGATCCCGCGGGCCTCGACTACCGCAGCGTGGCCGCCTACCGCGAGACCGTCTTCCAATTCGTCGAGACCAAGTTCGCCTTCGTCAAGCCCAGCTCGTACCGCTACCTCACGTCTCAAAGGCCGGTCCTGAGCGCAGCGAAGGTCCTGAACGGCCTCGTCGCGAAAGACGACAAATTCGACGTCCGTTCCCTGGGGCTGTGCAACGTCGCCTTGTACGTTGCCGCTGTGTTCGTCTTCCTGCGCGCCTTTCGCTGCATGGGCACAGCCGTCCGACTCTTCGTGGCGACGGCGGCCTTGCTCGGGTTTGCGGACGTGAAATGGGTCGGATACTTCAACTCGTTCTATTGCGAGAGCGCCTCGCTCGTCTTCCTGTTCTCGACACTCGGGTTTGCCATGCTCTGTATCCAGCGCGAAGGCCAAGGTCCCGCGGCGTGGTTGCTCTGGCTCGCCTACCTGGCGTCGGCCTTTGCCTTCTGGATGGCCAAGTCGCAAAACACGGCCTTTGCCCCGTGCCTCGCCCTGGGGGCGTTCTACGCCTGTCCGTCTTCGAACGCGCGAGGTCGGGTCTATGTACGCCTGCTCGGAACAGCGGCCGTTCCCCTCGGCGTGGTCTGGGCATTCGTTGCCGGAGCCTACGGCGTTAGCGTCCCGACCAACGCCCAAGTCGTTTGGACCGAAGAGCTCTCTCTTCACTCGACGACGTTGGCCGATGATGCACGCGAGATTGGCGTCGACCGAGGGGGGCCAAGCCTTGCCCGAATTGCACGCTTCTACGCCCACCATCCGATACGGTGGTGGCGAATGGCCGACCGTCAGGCGAAGGAGGCGTTTGGCTATCCGACTCTGGGCAACTTCACGCGCGGAGCCGGATTCGCCGCCAAGGCGCAAAGCCAAGCCTTCAACACCTGGAGCGAATTCAAGAAGGCCAGCTACCCGAGAAACTTGGCCCTGCTGATGGTTCTCTTCGTCCTCTATTGCACGCTCGCCGGCATGAAGGCACGCTGGCTCGACGAAGGTTCGGTGGCCCGAATGAGAACGCTTGCAGGGCCGGTCTTGGCTCTTGGCTGCGCGCTGGAATTCATCGCAGTGGTGACCTTCGAGGCGAACGGAACCGCGAAGCACTTCTTCATCTTCAACGTCGCGGTCGATCTCTGCCTGCTCATGGCCCTTCTCAGTTTGGGGGAAGCCGCCACGCAGCCCTGGCGCCGCCGCCGGGCGGCACGGCCTCGCTGATCCGGTCCTGTTACGGGGTGCCTTCCTCGGGAAACTCGCGACGGTAGCGCTCACGATCGGACCTGGCGCCCGCACTATCGCCCAGCTTCTCGCGGCAGTGTGCGCGCCCCAGCAGCGCTCTTTTCGGCGGACGTGGCGCTTCGGACAGGACCAGATCGAAATCGCCGATGCCCTCGGCACAGCGATTGGCGGCGGCACGAAGCTCACCGCGGGTCACCAGAAGTGCGTGCGCTGCGGCCACGTCGGTCAGCGACGCACGGTCGAGCAGTTGCAGAACGCCATCCCGCTGCCCGAGCGCGAGCATCGCCTCCACACGCAGCAGAAGAGCCTCCTCGGCGAAGGCGGCGCCCGCCAGTGCGTTCGCGTACCGATCGAGAAGCGACACGGCCTGGGCTGGTGAGTGGTCAACCCGCAGCACCTGGACGACTTCCTTGAGATAGCGGGCGGTTTGCTGCGAGGTCGCCTTGGTATCGGGGGCCCGGCCGGTCGACGCGGCAGCGACCACGGGTAATGGCGACGGTAGCGCGGGCTTTCCTGACTGGAGCGATGGCGCTCGACGGTCGAGGCCCCTTTCCGGTTGCAGACTGCCTTGCGGCAGAGGCTGCGGCCTTTCGGTTGGCCATGCAAGAAATGGCGCCGAGGGCTGCACATTGGGCAAGGAAGGGGAAGACAGACGGGCTCGATCCGTGGCCACGGCAACCCGCGGTCTGACGGGACCCGCGTCATCCGAGCGCCCGCTCGGATGAGGGCGTGCAGCGCCCTTCTCAAGCTGCGGCTGCCTGTCAGGCACACGCGGATCGGCCGCCGCAGGAACACCGGGGACGGCCTCGGCCGGACCGGGTTCGGCCAGGAGCCCCGCAGCAGCAGGTCGCGACTCAGCCGAGGGTGCGGATTGCGGCAGATTCGGCTTGGCCAGGGTTCGGGGCGCTGCGGGTCGCGTGGCGCGCTTGGACGGAGCGGCCGTGCCGCTTATGATTTGGTCGATCCACCGAGGCACCCAATCCAGGCGAGCAGCCGAAGCCGCCGTCGCGATCCCCAGCAAGAACGCTCCCACGACCACGGCCCAGCCTAGCCTCGGAGAGCCGTGATACGTGCCGCGGGTACCCTCGATGCGCTCAGCAATTCTGGCCATCGCAACGGGGTTGATGCGCGCTGGCTCTGCCATATCCCGGGCCGCCTGACCGGCGATGCGCTCGGCCAGGTTCGACGGGTTGGCCTCATCCCTGAGGCGGATCGGATCCGCAGGCACCTGGTTCATGATGTCTTCTTTCCCAGTCGCGACGTCGCTTCGGCGTCACGACCGACCACTCCCGGTGCAAGTTGCGGCGGGACGGTCCCCTCGCACTCTCGGCGCAGCAGCCGCCGGTAGGCCGCAATGAAACGTTCGCGAGCCCGGACAAGTTGCACCTTGACCGTGGACAGTTTCCGTTGGGTCAGCTCCGCAATCGCCTGCGTGGACAGAGCATCGAGCTCGTAGAGCGCGAACACGGTTCTCTGCTTCTCGGGCAGGCGGTCGAGCGCACGATGGAAGAGCGCCACCGCCCGACGCCGGTCCAGCTCTGCATCGGGACCGAGCCCAGCCCATGGCAAGCGAGCCAGCTCGTCGTGGCCGGCCCACAGGCGCCTCCAGCGCAAGCGCCGCCGCTGGTTGGCGGAGATCTTGCGTGTGATCTGAAACAGCCAGCTGGTGAAATTGCCATCGTCCCGGACACTGGCCCACTTGCGACTGACCACCAGGAACACCTCCTGGACCACGTCCTCCACGTCGCAATCGAGCCCGCCCAGGCGGCCAGCCCAGCGCGCCACGTGCGCCGCATGCTCTCGATACGCCTGGACAAACGACGACGGCGTCGCGGCAAGCGCCGTGTTGGGCAGGCTGGACAGCGTGGGCAGGCTGGCCGCTGGCTTGGCCGATGTCATGGCGGACTCATTTACATGTTGTCGAAGCCAGGCCGAAAGGTTTCAACGAAGTACGAGCCGGGATAGCCCCAAGCTTGCAAGGACGTCGAAGCTTGGCAGCGTGGTCGACTGCTGCGAGCCCTGCAGAGTGGCCCGTTGTGGCTCGGGCCACAGAGCCCCGCGGCATTCGAGCCACACGGACCATGAACCGAGCTCGAGCCCCGTGCGCAGCCCTGCCCCCACGCCGACCTCGAAGGCATCCTGGGTTCGGCCGGGTGCGAACCGGTCGCCCGAAGCCCGCAACCACCCGAGAAGCACGCCGCCGTCTGCCGACGCCTGCCAGACTGACGTGTTCGAGGGGCTAATGAATTGC
>Ga0302321_100006077_pt1 | contig 10601 bp, 10 predicted proteins | sample Fen_T0_1_FD_202505 | JGI IMG/M metagenome (GOLD analysis project Ga0302321, IMG submission 202505) | Peat permafrost microbial communities from Stordalen Mire near Abisko, Sweden - Fen_T0_1 | ecosystem: Environmental > Terrestrial > Soil > Wetlands > Permafrost | place: Sweden: Abisko... | reverse complement strand
GCACCACGGGCCTGTCAGCGGCATTCGCCGGCGGCCTCGTTTCCCTGGCCGGGCCGCAGCCGATTCACCAGCTCGTCGTGATCTATCTCGCGACGATGGTACTGACGGAAGTGCTGAGCAACACGACGGCCGTGGTGTTGACGTACCCGATTGCGGTCGCCACCGCGCAGCAACTCGGCGTAAATCCGCTGCCGTTCATCGTGGCGCTCACGATCGCCGCCTCGTGCGGCTTCGCGACTCCGATCGGCTATCAGACCAACTTGATGGTTTACGGCCCTGGCGGCTACAAGTTCACCGACTATCTGCGGTTCGGCATTCCGCTGAACCTCATCGTCTGCGCCGTCACGCTCGTCGTGACACCCATCGTCTATCCGTTCTGAACCGAGGCGATCGTCGGCCGCTATCGCGCCGTGCGCTTGAAGCTCACGGGCAAGCCGCCCTGCGAGCTGAACACCACGCCCGTGAGGCCGCCGTCGGGCTTCAGCTCACCCTGGAAGCTCCACGGGTCGATGTTCGGCAGGGTGAAGCTGACTGTTTTGTCCATGATTTTGAAGTTGCGCAAGGGCTTGTCGATCTTGCCTAGGTTCGTGCCGATCAGCTTGCCGTTCACGGTGCCGTCGCGGTTCTTCGTGAACTGCAGCTGGATATCGACGTCGATCGTCACGATGCGCGGCCGGCCCACCCACGTTCCCGCCAACGCGTCGGCGACACCGGCGCCCACCGTCACCGCGGGCTGTGCCGGCTCCGGCGTGGGGTGCGCGCGCTCGTAGCGGTTCGTCTTCGTGTAATTCGGAACGATCTGGTTGTCCTCGTGGCACGCGTATTCCGGCATCAGATAGCTCGGATCGTTGCGCATCGGGTAACGCACGGTGAACGAGCGCGTGAGCACCACCGGATCCTCGGTCTTGATCTCATATAAATAGGAGTCGTCGTTGAGACGCGTGATGCGCTCCGTCGTCTTCATTTGCTCGCTCATCGGGAAATGATTTCCCGGCGGCGAACCGGCGACGGCGAGATTCATCAGCGGGGGACCTTCGCGGTAGTTCGTGGTCTCGACGACGAGCGTGTCGCCTTCCCAGTGTCCGCGCGATTCACCCATCCACTGCTTGATCGCCGACGGAATCGGTGCGCGACCGTCCGTGTAGATGACACGCGCCTCGTGGATCATCTCGAGGCTGAAGACCACGACGCCCGGCGACTGCAAGATCTTGAAGCCGCCGTTGTAGTAGTAATGCATCATCGACGACGGCATGCCGCGCGTGATGCACCGATCCCAGCTGTCGAAATCCTGCGGCCCGTCGAATGTGAGGTCCTGCCCCGGTAACGCCCAGTCGCTGCGCATCAAGAGGCCGCGGCGTTTGCCCTCCGGCGTCAGAGCCGGCAGCAACCCGTCCGGCGGGTCGAAAATCAGATTCGTCTGCCGCTGCGGGATGCCGTTGTCGGTTGCACCAGCTTGCAGCGCGCCGCCGATGTTGCCTTGCTTGAACAGCTCACGGCTGCGATCGCCCGTCTTGTTCGCCGCTTCGACGCGCTGGTTGTATTCCTCTTCCGTGAGCCACTGCTTGTTCATGTCGCACGGCGGACTGGTCGGCCGGTAGCTGGTGCCGCAGCGCTCGAGCGGCATGAACGCCGTCTGCATCATATTCAATGTGGACTGGATGTCGGGCTCGCCCCACGGAGTCTTCGGGTGCTTCCAGCCCTTCGGCGTGGCGATGAAATGGTTGGCTTCGCTCGCCGCGCCGCGAATGGAATCGTTGATGTCCGCGTGCGCGGTCGCGACGAGAGCCACGACTCCGGCGCCGAGCAACAGCAATCGCGTCGTCACGGTAGTCGGGCGCATGCTCCTCCCCCAAACTGCGAACCACGTGCGTGGCGGTACGCTACTCTGGCCACCGAGCCTCGTCCATGGGTGAGGCCGCGGGCGCTACCGCCCTTGAATGATATTGCCGAGCACGCCGAGCACGGAGCCTTCGTCCGTACGCCGGCCTGCCGGCCCCAGGTTCGCCATGATGCGGCCCGCGAGACGCGAGAACGGCAGGCTCTGCAACCACACGTGGCCGGGGCCGCGCAGCCGCGCGAAGAACACGCCCTCACCGCCGAAGATCATCGACTTCACGCCGCCGACCGTCTCGACGTCGTAGTCCACCGTCTGCGTGAGCGCCACGAGGCAACCCGTGTCCACGTGCAGCTCCTCGCCGGCTTTGAGCTCGCGCTCGATCAGCGTGCCGCCCGCGTGCACGAACACGAGGCCGTCGCCCTCGAGCTTCTGCATGATGAAACCTTCGCCGCCGAACAGGCCCGTGAGTATTCGCTTCTGAAAGGCGATGCCGATCGACACGCCCTTCGCCGCGGCGAGGTACGCGTCCTTCTGGCAGATGAGCTTTTGGCCGTAGTCGTCGAGGTCGAGCGCCAGAATCGTGCCGGGATACGGCGCCGCGAACGCGACCTTGGCCTTGCCGGCGCCTCGATGCGTGAACACGGTCATGAACAGGCTCTCGCCCGTGAGCACGCGCTTGCCGGCGCCCACGAGCAGGTCCATGAAGCTCGCGCCCTGCTGCTGGCCCGAGCCATCGCCAAAGATCGTGGTCATCTCGATGGCGGTGTCTTTGTACATAAAGGCGCCGGCCTCGGCGACGGCGCTCTCGCCGGGATCGAGCTCGATCTCGACGAACTGCATCTCGTGGCCGCGGATGACGTAGTCGATTTCATGGGCGATGGGCATTGCAGTCTCCTTGTTTTCGTGTCGGGTTACGGGGCGCGCCGGCTTGGCGATAGTAGTAGTAAATTCAGAAGCCTGCAGGTCTCGCGTGAACGACATAGAATTTCAGCCCCTGCGCTGATGTTGCCCGGCAATGAGACCGACCCTCACTAGGATTTTTCTGGTCTGCGGTGTCCTTTCATCGCTTCACTACGTGCTTCTCAATATCTTCGTGCCGTTGCAGTGGCCGGAGTACAGCATCGTGGACCAAACAGTAAGCGAACTTTCCGCGATCGGCGCTCCGACGAGGGCGTTGTGGGTGAGTACAGTCATACCGTACATCCTCTTATTCGCCGCGTTCGGGTGGGGCGTCGTCAGATCGGCGGTTGGTAATCGCAGACTGCATATCGTTGGGGTCCTGATCCTCATCTATGCCGCCTTCAACCTTTACTGGCCGCCTATGCACCTGCGTGAAAGTCTGGCGGTGAGTGGGGGCACGTTGACCGATACGCTGCATCTCGTGTGGGCCGGGGTGACGGTCCTGCTGTTTGTCTTGATCATGGGATTCGGCGCGGCGGCCTTGGGGAAACGATTTCGCCTGTACACAATTGCGAGCCTGTTGACACTCCTCTCCTTCGGCATCTTGACGGCACTGGCCGCTCCGAGAGTGCAGGCGAACCTGCCGACTCCCTGGGCCGGGGTCTACGAGCGCATCAATACCGGCGTCTTCCTTCTGTGGATCGGGGTACTCGCCGCCGTGATCTTGCGCAACCGGAATATTCAAACTCCGGAAACCGACTCGCGGACCGCGGCTATGGAAGCTTGAAATGATTACCGTGCGGGGCCCGTGATGGATCGCGGGGTATCAGCCGGTACGCTACCGGTCGGCCAATGGATCGGCCCGTAATGCGGTACCGGCTGGCCGTATTCGAACGCCCCGAGATCGGGGGCCCGGCCGGTGAAACCGTCGGTGATGTTGGGCAACACGACCCCCTTGTCGATCGCTGCCGAGCCGCGCGCGAGAGTGAAATCGTAATCTTCCGGCTTCACGAGACGCTGCGGATCGTTCGGATCCGGCGCACTCACTTTGCGGAACACGTTGAAATCCACCAGCACGCTGTGCCTGTCCTGACCGCTCGCCGTCGAGTAGTCGCGAAGAGTAGTGAACGAGCGCTTCACCGTCTTGCCGAAATCAGCCGCGACCGCGAAGTCGGGTGAGTTCCAGCCGAAATTTTCCGCTACGCCGGGGTTCGGGCGAAAACCGTTGTAATCGGAGCTGGAGTAGTTCGTAAACGTCGAGAAATTGAAGACTGCTTCTTGCCAGTTGTCGCCGACGAATAGGTTGTTGCGGAAGTGGGCATTGCTCGCCGGGCCCATCAGGCGTCCCGCCCCGATGAAGGTGTTCTGATAGATCAGAACACCGCTTGGAGTATCGATCAGTTTGAGCGGACCGCCCGAGGTGCCGACGAAGGTGAGATTGCGATAGAAGTAGGCCGGCCCGCCGAAGATCGGCTGCGCACTCAGGGCGCCGGTTACCGAGTTCACGCACCGGTTGTTGAACACGCGGATGTTCTGCGCTGCACCGTCTGCCTCGATGCAGTTGTCGGCGATGTTGTAGATATCGTTGTTGTAGAAGTCATTCGCACTGGGATTCTTGTCGGGGTCGCTGCTCGGCGTGCCGTAGGTCGAGAAGTCGATGCCGTCGTGCCAGTTGGCCACATAGTTGTAGGCCACGACATGACCCTGACCGTACACCTTGATCGCGTACTCCGAGGTAATGGGCGCAGGGAAACCCGGGAATTTCGACCACACTTCCGGGCGGTAGTACCACGCGAGCAATTTGTTGGCGTCGTGGCGGCCGATGAGCACGTTGTCCACGATGTAGAAATCCTTGGAGCCGGCCCATTCATCCTGCACTACGCGGCCGACGTCCATCGCGCGCGAACGCACTAGGCTGAAGCCGCTGGCGCCGGCGATGGACTTCCAACCGAGGAGGAACGCGACAGTCGTGTTGCGTACCGTAATGCCCTCGAAGTAGTGGTAGTTCCCGGCAAGCAGATTGAACAGGTTGTTATTGCCGTCGCCGTCGAAAACAACTTCGCCGTCCCCTGCCCCTTTGATCACGATCGGCTTGTCCGGCGTACCGCTGGCGGTGAGGAAATACGTTCCGTCGAAGGGCGTGCCATACGACGCCGCGTTCGGATCGAACCCTGAATAGTCGAAACGCGCGTCTTTGTAGACGCCCGCGTGCATGAGGATCGTGTCCCCGGGTTCGACCCGAGGCGGATACGCAATGGAATGATCGGACTCGTCGGCACCGAGATAGTAAGCGGCCATGAGGCTGTAGAAGGCGGGTTCCTGCACCGCGCCTTTGTAGCCGGCGGGATACACGTGGAAGACACGGCCACCCGGGGCGGGAGCAGGCGCCTTGCGCGTATGGACCGACACGCTTTGTGCAAGCGTGCCGCTCGCGCCGTCCGGATCGCTTAAGACGAAACGGCACTCGTACTCGGTGTCCGGTTCGAGATTGAGAATGCTACCGGCAAACATGTTCGGCGCCGTGTAATCGTAGATGGAGGTTGCGCGCACGCCATAACGGCTTGGACCGGCGGCGTAACCGGTGACCCGCTCGCCCCCGATTCGAAGCATCGGCAGCGCGGCCTGCCAGTTGGTTTCGCCTTTTTTGCGATAGGCCACTTCGACGGACGCATTGCGATTGTCGTCTCCGTCAATGCGCCATTCGAAGCCCAGCGATAGCAGTGTCGGTCGCTCCACCGTGAACGCGTCGGCCGTGACGGCATTCGACGCTGCGGCGAACGTGCGCGTCGCGGATAGCAGCGCCAGGAGCGTGACGGCAAAAAACTTGTTCGACATCTTTCTATCCTTTCGGCGCGCTCTGACTCGCTGGATCGCAGACGGTCTCGCCTGCTTCTCGATTGTAGATGTCGGGCTCGCCCCAGGCCTCCCCAACCTGAGCGCAACAGACGCGACGGTACGCTACGCCGGCTTGGCGATAATAGAGGGAAACGCGGCCGAAAACGCCGGGTAGCCTCGACCGGCTTCGGATCAATCCTGGAAGTCAGCTCGCCGCGGCTTCCGCCTCGAGGAGATGCTCGCGCAGCAACTCGAATACCCGCTCGCCCGTGAGCTTGGCCGCGTCGAAGCCCGACTCGAGCTCGAAATGCTTGAACTCGTCGGACGCGATCGGCTGCTCCCCGACGTAAGCCATCGACCAGTCGCCAAAGCCGCGCCGTGCGGCGGGCTCGAAGGCGAGCACCGTCACGTGCGAGTGACGCGGATCGCATTGGATGCGCTCGAACGTGGACTGGATCGAATCGTGCGTGCCCTCGAGCACTTGTGCGAAACAGCCGGCGTTGAACATCAGCGCGCCGGTTACTCCGAGACGCGAGTTGTTGCGCCGCGCCGCAGCCAATATTTGCTCGATCTCTTTTCGCATCGGCGCGCCCGTTCCACGCAGCGCATTGCGGCTCAGGTAGACGAGCCGGTAGAGGTCATTTGCCGATGGCATAGGGGTGCTCCCGTAACTGGGCCTCGTGCGCTGCTATGAACTTCGTAACAGCGTCAAACGGCAAAGGGCGGCCGATGAGAAATCCTTGCGCCAACATGCAGCCGTGCCGCCCGAGATCCGCGAGCTGCTGCTCGGTCTCGACGCCTTCGGCGATCGTAGTCATCCCGAGGCTGTCGCCGAGGGCGAGGATGCCATGCACGAGCGCGCGCGAGCGCGCGCTCTGTTCGCCGCGAAGGAACGATTGATCGATCTTGATTTTCGAGAACGGAAATCGCGTCAAGTAGCCGAGCGACGAATACCCCGTGCCGAAGTCGTCCATCGCGATGCTTACGCCGAGATCCTTGATGGCGGCGAGACGTGTGAGCGCGGCTTCCGTGTTGTGCAACAGCGCGCCCTCGGTGATTTCCACCTCGAGCCGCTCGGCCGGCAGGCCACTGTCCGCGAGCGCTCCGCGCACCGCCTCGACGAGGTCGTTGCTCGCGAATTGAAGTGGCGACACGTTGACGGCTACGCTGTAGTCACCCGGCCACTGCATCGCATCGCGGCAAGCGGTACGCAGCGCCCATGCGCCCATCGCATCGATCTCGCCGATCTTCTCGGCTAGCGGAATGAACTCTGCGGGCGAAACCCAGCCCCGCTGCGGGTTGTGCCAGCGCATCAAAGCCTCGAAACCGCAGATCCGCTTGTCGCGTAAACGCATCTGCGGCTGATAGAACAACGAGAGTTCCTTGAGCGCCAGCGCGCGGCGCAAATGCACCTCGACCTCGCGCCGAGCGCGCGCTCGCTGCTCTAGTTCGGGCTCGAACGAGCGATAGCTCCCGCGGCCCGCGGCCTTCGCTTCGCGCAGTGCGAGATCCGCGTGCTTCAGCAAATCGTCCGAGCTCTCGGTGCCGCGACCGACGATCGCGATGCCGACGCTCACGTCGACGTTGATTTGCTCGCCCCGCGCGAGAAACGGTCGCGCGAGCAGTTCGACCAGACGCTCGGCAAGCGCTTGCGCGCCGGCCGGCTGCGCTACGCTCGTCTGCACGACGAGGAAATCGTCGCCGCCCAATCGGATCACCGCGTCGAAGCTGCGCACTACGGACCGGATGCGGTTCGCAACGAGCTTCAGCAACTCGTCGCCCGCGTCGTGGCCGAGGGATTCGTTGACCTGCTTGAAGCCGTCGAGATTCACCATCACGGCTGCAAGCGCCGGGCCGCCGTCCCCGTGCGGCACCCAGTTAGCCGCGATCTCCTCGAACAACCGCCGGTTGCCAAGACCGGTCAACGGATCGATCCGGTCGGCGCCGCGCGTCTCGAGCCAGGTGGTCGGCAGGTTCGACGCAGCATCGAGCACTGCGATGCGCATCACTTTTCGGCGCGCAGACAGATGCAGCAAGAGCGGCGCACCGCGCGGGGGACGCAAGTACAACGTCGTCGCCGCTTGGTCCGCGAGCAGCACAGCGAGCTCGGCCGGCGTCATGGTGGAGGACGCCGCAAGGCGGCTCACCAGCGAGTCCTGGGTTCCGGCGGCCCCATCGATGCCGAGGAGCTGCTGGAATGCGGGATTGGCGTGAATCAGGGAACCGTTCGCGTCGAGAACCGCGAGCCCGATGGCGGCGTCCTCGGCGGCAAGATCAAAAGGGGTCGCTGCGGCGGGCGCTGCCGACCGGACCGCTTCGCGCGGATCGATAGTGAATTGCGGCGATGTCATCCCTGAGCTTTCGCGAAAACGCGTTATCCGATGGCGGTGGCCTAGCGGAACTCACCTAGGCTGTATCGCCAGGGGCGCGGGATTCTTTAAGACTTAAGTTACCCTTAAGGGAATATGACCGCGAAAAACGCACTGACAACGGCTCCCCCGTACCCGGTCGAACAGGCGCTCAAGCGCCTGGGCGCGAACCTACGCACCGCCCGACTGCGCCGGAACCTGACGATCAAGGACATCGCACAGAAGATCGGCACAGGGCCCAAGCCCGTTTCGGACGCCGAGAAGGGAAAAGCCTCCACAAGTGCCGCCGTCTACATGGCGCTGCTGTGGGCCTACGACCTGCTGGCGCCGATGGAAACGGTCGCCGACCCGGGCTCGGATCGCGAAGGATTCGCACGGTCGGCGCAGCGTGAGCGAGCACGCACTAAGAGCCCAACGGAGCTCGACAGTGACTTCTGAGTGCGTCGTCTATATCGCCCTGCCGCCCGCTCCGAAACGCACATTCAACCGGACGATGGACCTGTCGCGATCCAGGACGCCTCGTGGTAGAGTTCTCGTCGCTTTACCAAGTGGTTATCGATAAGGATTTCGTATGACTACGCTCACGGTATCTTCCAAATTCCAAATCGTCATTCCCGCGCGCATCCGTGAATCGTTAGGCATCAAGCCGGGGGAAAAACTGCACGCCATCGAGTATCGCGGCAGAATAGAACTGGTGCCGATCCGGCGTACGAAGGCCGCGCGGGGCTCACTTAAGGGCATCGACACCGACGTACCGCGCGACGCCGACCGGGCATGAACGTAGTCGATTCGTCGGCATGGCTGGAGTATTTCGCCGACGGCCCCAATGCCTCCGCATTTGCAAAGCCCATCCAGACTGTGGCTACGTTGTTGGTTCCATCGTTATCGCTATTCGAGGTATTCAAGCGCGTCTGCCAGCAGCGGGACGAGGACGAAGCGCTGCGCGCCATCGCCGTGATGGAGCAAGGCAAAGTCGTGGACCTGGACCGAGCCACCGCACTTGAAGCGGCGCGTCTCTCCCTGCTCCATCGCATTCCGATGGCGGACAGCATCATGCTCGCGACGGCACAACGCCACGGCGCGACTCTCTGGACCCAGGATTCCGACTTCGCCGGCGTGCAGGGAGTCCGGTACTTCGCGAAGCGCGGATAATCTGCGGCGCGACCGCCAGAGCCGGGCCTGCCGGGCGCGCCGGCTTGGCGATAGTCGCGGGAAACGCCCTTGGACTCACTGCCAGATCGGCATGACTGATATACAATTCCGGCCCCGGCGGTGATGTAGCTCAGATGGTTTAGAGCGGCGGATTCATAACCCGCAGGTCGGTGGTTCGATTCCACCCATCACCACCACACCAACCCCGCTGCGTTGCCCTTTGGGCTGCCGTACACTTCAGCCCATCTCGCAGGGGGAGACAAGAATGAGAACGGCCGTCGTCGCAGTCGCGCTGCTCCTTTGTTATTCGGCGGCCTTCGCGCAACGGCCTACCGATCCCGCCCTGCTCGTTCCCGCCGTCGCCCCGGCGCTGACCTACGTGCCCGCGCCGAAGGCTTTCGATCTGCCGGCCGGCATGACGATGGGCCCGCCCGCCAGCGTCGCCTTCGACTCGCACGGCCACATGTTCGTGCTGACGCGCGGCGACAAGACGTTCTTCGAGTTCGACAAGAACGGCACGTTCATCCGCGCGTTCGGCGACAAGCTCTTCACGCGTTCGCACGGGCTGCGGATCGATCGCGACGACAATCTCTGGGCCACCGACGTCGGCGCGCACATCGTCGTGAAGTTCAATCCGCGTGGCGACGTGCTGCTCACGCTCGGCACGAAAGGCGAAGCCGGCGAATGGAACGAGGCGGCGGGCTCGCACAAATTCAACCAACCGAACGACATTGCGATCGGCGCCAACGGCGACGTGTTCGTCGTGCAAGGCCACACGCCCGGCCCGAACGGTGACGCGCGCGTGCTGAAGTTCGACAAGAACGGCCGCTTCATCAAGTCGTGGGGCGGCAAGGGCTCGGGTCCGGGGCAGTTCCAGGTCGCGCACGGCATCGACATCGACCACAAAGGCCGGCTGTGGGTCGCGGATCGCGAGAATCAGCGCGTCGAGATCTTCACTACCGACGGCACGTTCGTGCGCGAGATCAAGTACGCGGGGTTGCCGTGCGGATTCAAGATCGGCCGCCGCTCGATCTTCATGGTCAACGGCTACGCGGGCCAACTCCTCGAGCTCGACCTCGACGGCAAGGTGGTTGCCGCGTTGGGCAAACCCGGCACAGGCTTGGGCGAGTTCGGCGAAGCGCACATGGTCGCCGTGAGCCCGAAGGGCGATATCTACGTCGCCGACACGGTGAACGCGACACTTACGAAGTTCGTCAAGCGGTAGCGCAGCGCCGGTAGCGGCTGAGCGCCCCGCGAACGGGGCGCCTCAGCGCGAAAGCTTCTTGTCCGGATTCGCTTAGGGCGAGACCACGCGCACGGCAATCAGCCACTTCCCACCGATCTTCACGACCTCGTCGCGCTCCATGCCCACGGTCGCCACCCGCGGCGGTTGCGTGCCGAGCAGCGCCATGTAGTAGCCGTTGATGACCGCGCGGGTTTCGTTGACGAATTCGATGTTCATGTTCGTAACGGACTGATACGTCGGCGTTACGGGCTTGCCCGGCTCC
>Ga0302321_100006076_pt1 | contig 10601 bp, 14 predicted proteins | sample Fen_T0_1_FD_202505 | JGI IMG/M metagenome (GOLD analysis project Ga0302321, IMG submission 202505) | Peat permafrost microbial communities from Stordalen Mire near Abisko, Sweden - Fen_T0_1 | ecosystem: Environmental > Terrestrial > Soil > Wetlands > Permafrost | place: Sweden: Abisko... | reverse complement strand
TAGTTAGTGATCCGCAGGCGGGGTGATCTCCACGCCCGGTAATTTATCTGCAAGCTGCTGGGTCTTGTGGATCAAAACAGGCAGACATTGCGGGCAAATATATTTTTCTGTGCCTTTGAAGGAAAAACTGATCAAGGGTATTTGTTCATCTGTGCGATTGCAATTCAAGCATACTTTTTTATTTTGTTCGTTCATAGTTTTCTCCAATCGTAAATCGTCAATCGTGGTCTCGATACGCCCTCTATAGGCATTCGGGCTACTCGACCATCAATCGTAAATCAAAACGTGCCTTTATACATTCCACCGTCCACATTCAACATCACACCTGTGATAAAGGAAGCGGCAGGCGAGACGAGGAACACCGCGGCATTGGCGAACTCTTCGGGCTGCCCCAGCCTCCCAAGCGCGCTCTGCTCCGACTGTTTGCGCGTCTCTTCCTCCGCCGTGGACTTGTTCGCTGTTGCCCTGGCAGTCATCAACTCTGTGACTCTTTCTGTCTCCGTCCAGCCTGGCAGGATGGAATTGAAGCGGATGTTTTCCCTGCCAAGTTCCAACGCCAACGATTTGGTCAAGCCAATGGTCGCCATGCGGACGCTGTTTGACAAAAGCAAATTTGCGATTGGCTGTTTGACCGATAACGAAGTCACCGTCAGCACGCTCGCCGCATCCGATTTTCGCAAATAGGGGAGCGCGGCTTTGATCAAGCGGACATGCGACATTAATGAAACATCCACGCCCTTTTGCCATGCGGCTTCATCAAGTGAATCAATCGAGCCTGGCGGAGGTCCGCCCGCGTTGGTGACCAAAATATCCAACCCGCCAAAAGCCTCGACAGCCTGCTGGATCAATTTCTCAGGAACATCCGCCAAGCCCACGTCACCAGTCAGCCCGATGACCTGTACACCAGTTTCCTTGCTCAGCTTTTCTGCAATGGCTTTTATCTTTGCCTCATCCCGCCCGTTGATGGCGACTTTACAGCCTTCCTTCGCCAATGCCAGCGCGGTGGCATAACCCAGTCCACGGGACGAGCCAGTGACAAGGGCGCGTTTGTCTTTGAGTTTTAAGTCCATTTTTATCTCCTTTACCACAAAGGGTCACGAAGGTACACAAAGGTTTTCCTTCGTGACCCTTTGTGCGCCTTCGTGGTTAAAAAATTTCGATTTTCTCATCAATGATCTGACCATCTGCCCAGTTCGCTTCCACCCATTTTGCCACACTTTGCAGAGATTGTTGCAGGGTCACCGCATCGGAATTGATCATCGCGCAGGCAATGACCGCTTCCTGCCATTTGTCCTGCAAATCCATCTCCGCCACAGATATGTTGAACTCGCGGTGCAAACGAGAAATAAGCGGCTTGATTCGTCCGCGCTTTTCTTTGAGCGAAGCGCAAGTAGGCAGGTGCAGGTGGATGGTGAGGGTTGCGAGCAAGGTTATTTAGGATTTGGCTTGATTTTATGGAATATAAATCCGCCCAATGCCAAGATAGTTTTCGATGTTCAAAATGATTTCAACAAGTCTTTCGGCACATTGTTCTCGATAGGCGCTCTCTTCGAGGTGGTCAACGATTCCGATCGTAACTACGGGAAGCGAGTTTGGCGTGTTTTCATCTTGAATGGTTTGCTCCAGTGAGTCTGCGCCATCCTTATTTCGGTTCCCTGTGAGAAGAATCAATTGCTGTGTTTGTGCAAAACGCCATACATCACGGTCGTTGCTGTTGATCGGAAGCCCCACATCATCGAAGGTTAGCATAGGGATGTCCAGCAATTTGAGCCAGCCTTCACTTCCCATGGTTGCCCAGAGCAATATTCCCTGCTTTTTCATGTGATGGTCAAGAAGAACTTTCATGGTTTGTTTTCCGCGTGATATTGTTCCCGCCACTCTCTCAACTTCGCGCGGACAGTTTCCCGTTGTTGATAGGTTTTTCCCATTACTTCACGGTTATGTTCTTCCCAGTATTTACGGTTGCGCTCTGCGGACTGCAAAACTTCCTGGTATTCCTTTTCCACCTCTTCTTTGTGCAAGTGGATGTAATCAAGAATATCCAGCATTTCCTCGTCGGTCAACTCGTAAATGTCGCGGACGTTTTTCAGGGAGTTATTTTCTTTTATGGAATCCATGATGTAATACAGCGTGAGGCGGGTGCCTTTGACGGTCAACCCTTGTTCGGTGCGGACAACGGTGTGATTTTTACGTGGCAGGGGCGCGTCTGCCTTCAAAAGCGCGTCCACCAGTTTTTGTGAACGCAGAATAGCCAGTTCGCTTTGCAAACGCTGGACTTCACTCTCAAGCTGAACAATGCGCTCATTCACTTGTTGTGGGGATGGCTTTTGTTTCATGCAACACCTTCGCTTTCCATTGGATTTATTATACAACAGAGGAATTAATCATGTCCGCGCTTTTCTTTGAGCGAAGCGCAAGTGGGGAGGTGCAGGTGGATGGTGAGGGTGGCGAGCATGGGTTACCAGTTGAATATGGTTGCTAATGTGACATAGATTATTGAACCCCATCCAAATATTATAAATAATACCCCGTTGAAAATTGCCCAAAATCCTTTGTGCTTACGTCCAAATTTGTCAATGTACTCGTTGCGGGTAAGCATTAGAAAACCGCTTATTCCCCACAAAAACGGCATCACCAATAACACAAGATATATATTTGAAGGAATTGTTGTATTGAGCTTGTCAAGTATGAATATGACAATAACGATCAGAACAAAATAAATAAGGGATAAGGTTATAGGTATATTTGTGAGATGAAAAAATGAACGGTAAAGACTATATTCTTGTCTCACTACCATGCGTTCAAATTGCCTTGCTTTCGATTGTTCAGATACTTCTTGTCTCTTTTCGGGAAATATTACACTGTTTAATATGATACCCAATATTCCACCTATTAATGCTCCAAGCTTGATGTCAATATTTAATACAGGAGAAATTATGAGCGTCCCGAGTAATACAGAAAGAAGAATGACGCCAAGATGAAAAAAACTTCTTGTTTTTTGTGAATTCATATGACTACCTAGACTTGCCTATTTTATTGGGCTACAATCCCATTTATGGACATCGAAACTTCCTACAACAAATCCCTCGACTACCTTTATTCCTTCGTGGATTATAGCCTGAAACATTCCTCCGAGCTTGCCAAGGCAGACTTCAATCTTGACCGCATGTTTGCGCTGATGGACTCGCTGGGGAACCCGCAGAATGAATATCCCATCATCCATGTGGCAGGGACAAAAGGCAAAGGGTCGGTTTCGGCTTTGTGCGCCTCGGCGTTGAAGGCTGCAGGTTATCAGGTTGGGATGTATACCTCGCCGCATTTGCTGGATTATTGCGAGCGGATTCAAGTCAACGGGGCGCCGATCTCGCATGAGCAGTTGGTCGAGTCGGTCGAAGAGATCAAGCCGCATGTGGCGAAGATCGAAAAGTTGACCACCTTTGAAATCACCACGGCGCTGGCATTCATGGCTTTTGCTAAATATGGAGTCAATGCTGCTGTGTTTGAAGTCGGCTTGGGCGGACGGCTGGATGCGACCAACATCGTCACGCCGAAGGTTTCGGTGATTACCTCATTATCTTATGACCATACCGCTGTACTTGGGGATACGTTGACCTTGATCGCAGGCGAGAAGGCGGGCATCATCAAGCAGGGCGTGCCAGTGGTTTCGTCCCCGCAAAAGGAGGAGGCTCTCGTAGTGTTGGAGCGCGTAGCCAAACTAAATAATGCGGGGCTGACGCTTGTGGGACGCGATGTAAAGTTTGAGTTAATCAAGTCGTCTTTGGATGGGCAAAGCCTGACGGTGGACGATGGACAGTGGACGGTAAACGATGCTCAATCTACGGTCCACGGTCCACGGTCCACGGTCAAACTCCAAATTCCTTTACTTGGAAGCCACCAGGTTGAAAACGCCGCCACGGCTTATGCCGCTCTCAAAGCCAGCGGAATTTCCATTACCGACGAACAAATCCAAAAAAGCTTTTCTCAAGTAAAATGGTCAGCCCGCTTTGAAGTGGCGCGGCGCGATCCGCCAGTGATCTTTGACTCGGCGCACAATCAGGACTCGTTTGCGAAGCTGAGCGAGACCCTGCAAACGTATTTCCCCGACAAAAAGGTTTATCTCATCTTCGGCGCATCGGAGGATAAGAATATCCCTGGCATGTTTGCGGAGTTGAAATCAAAGATCAAGAAAATCATTATCACGCGCGCCGATCATCCGCGCGCTTTGGAAGTGGAACAAATTCAACAGTTGGCTGATCAGGCTGGGGCGGAGTCTGAAGCGGTCACTCCAGTCAAATTCGCATTGGCGCGGGCGCTGGAATTGTCATCAAAAGATGGTAGCATTGTCTTATCCGCTGGCTCGATGTTTGTGACGGCGGAAGTCATGTCTGCATGGAAAACGAGTAACGAATGAATCATCAAAACGACTGGAACGAAGAAGAAGATAATTTTGACCTCACGCTTTCACAGCGGACCGAGGAACTGTATCGTGTACCGAACATGGAGCCAAACGCTGACGGGCTGATCGAAGCCGTGGTGCTGCCGCTGCGCGACATGGTCATTTTCCCGCGCATGGTCTCGCCGATCTTTGTCGGGCGCGAGGCTTCGCTTTTAGCGGTGCAGGAAGCGCAACGCAAAGAGCAGACCGTGATCGGGCTGACTCAAAAAGACCCCGAGTTGAATGAACCAAGCGCCGAAGATTTTTTGCCCGTGGGTGTGGAGATGGCGGTGGGGCGGCTGTTGCATATGCCCGACGGTTCATACTCCGCGCTGGTGCAGGGTCGCAAACGAGTGGAAGTTGTTGAATTCCTGAGCGTCAAACCGTATCTCAAAGTGCGCGCGCGCGTGATCAATGAACCGCAAACCGCCGACCGACAAACGCAGGCTTTGATGCGTTCTGCGTTGAGCATGTTCGAACGCTGCGTGCAACTGGATCGTTCGATCCCCGAAGAAGCGCATTTGTTCGCATTGAATATTGCCGAACCAGGCTGGCTTGCGGACATGGTTGCCACTTCGCTTTCATTGACTTACGAATCCAAATTGCGCCTGCTGTTGATCCTTGACCCGAAGGCGCGTCTTGGGCAATTGAACAACATCCTCGCACAGGAAGTTGATGTGCTCGAACTGGAAGATGAAATCCATTCACGTGTGCAAAGTGAAGTGGATAAAAGTCAGCGCGAGTTTTATCTGCGCGAACAAATGAAACAAATCCAAAATGAATTGGGCGAAGGTGACATCTTCACACGTGATGCGGCTGACCTCAAGAAAAAAGTGGATGCCGCGAACCTGCCCGAAGAAGCGAAAAAAGTTGCGATGAAGGAATTGGAGCGGTTAAATCAAATGCCGCCGATGTCTCCTGAAGTGGGCATGATCCGCACCTACATTGATTGGATCGTTGACCTGCCGTGGAGCAATTCCACGCCAGATAATTTGGATGTGAAGAACGCCGCGAAAATTTTGGAACGCGATCACTACGGATTGAAGAAAGCCAAAGAAAGAATTTTGGAATATATCGCCGTGCGTTCGCTCAAGCCGAAGAAGGAACGCCAGCCGATTCTGTGTTTTGTTGGACCTCCTGGCGTGGGCAAGACCTCGCTCGGTCGTTCAATTGCAGATGCGCTCGGTCGCAAGTTCGTGCGCGTGTCGCTTGGCGGTGTGCGTGACGAAGCCGAAATCCGCGGGCATCGCCGCACATACATCGGCGCGCTGCCTGGGCGTATTCTCCAGACTATGAAACGGGCTGGGACTTCCAATCCGCTTTTTATGTTGGATGAAATTGACAAGTTATATTCAGACTTCCGCGGCGACCCTGCCTCGGCGATGCTTGAGGTGCTCGACCCTGAGCAAAACTTCGCCTTTAGCGACCACTACCTCGAACTGCCTTTTGACCTGTCAAAGGTCATGTTCATCACAACTGCCAATTCGCTGGGGAACATTCCCGCTCCGCTTTTGGACCGCATGGAAGTGATCGAGTTCCCTGGCTATATTGAAGAGGAAAAGATCGAGATCGCCAACCGCTATCTCATTCCACGCCAGATCGAAGAGAATGGAATTGACAATCTCGGCATGACGATCGAACCTACTGCGCTGCAGCGCATCATCCGCGAGTACACGTATGAAGCGGGCGTGCGTAATTTGGAACGTGAGATCGGACGTGTATCTCGCAAAGTGGCGCGCTTGAAAGCCGAAGGGAAGAAGTACCCAACGTCCATCGCGCCAGAGATGATCGAGAAAATGCTCGGACCGCAACAGGTATTTCCATCAGAGGCAGAACTCACCGACGAAGTGGGACTCGCCACCAGCCTCGCATGGACCGAAACGGGCGGCGAGATCATGTCTGTCGAAGTCGCCATCCTCGAAGGTAAGGGCGGGATGCAGATGACAGGTCAGATGGGCGAGGTGATGCAGGAATCTGGTCAAGCCGCACTGACTTATATCAAGTCGCGTGCTTCTTCATTGAAAATTGATTTGGATGTTTTCGAGCGGCTGGATATTCACGTCCACATGCCCGAAGGCGGCATCCCGAAGGATGGACCTTCGGCGGGAATCACAATGGCTACAGCCATCATCTCCGCGCTGACGGGGCGGGCGGTGTTACGTCATGTGGGCATGACAGGCGAGATCACCCTGCGCGGACGTGTGCTCCCAATCGGTGGCGTGCGTGAGAAAGTCCTTGCCGCGCACCGCGCAGGCTTGAAGACAGTGCTCCTGCCAGAAAAAAATATGAAGGACTTGGTCGAGTTGCCAAAGACTGCCCGAAGTGAATTAAAGATTATCCCAATCAAACACATGGATGATGTGCTTGCGATCGCGCTTTCCAAAGAAGTGACAGTCGCGCCGCCGCGCCCGAAGAAACAGGCGCGGGACGAGAGTTCTGACGAGTAAATGAATCAAAAACGCGGCTTGCAATTAGCCGCGTTTTTGATTCCAAGTCGGTCGTGTTTTGAGTGGGTCAGGTAAAATATCCCCATGACAAACTTTTCATCAATCTACCCCAACATCGCCGCGTGGACAGATTCCCATGGCTAGATTGAAATTGGACAAGTCAGGTTTTTGAGAGGTATAATTTTCTGAAGACATGGAACTCCCAAACAAATTTCACGCTTACGTATCGATTAGTAAAATTACCGATTATTTGCTTTCAGAGACGCATATCGTTGGGAGATCCAAAGCTAGGTTTTTTCGGTCATTTGGTTTTGACGAAACGAATGTCAGCGAATTCGTGCAGGGGCTTATCCACATTGCCAAAACAGAATTGGTTTCCGAGATTACAGAAACGATTTATGGCAAAAAGTACGTAATAGACGGAGAGTTGGAAACGCCAAATGACAATATGATTCACCTGCGGACAGTTTGGATTATTGAAACTGGCGATGACATCCCGAAATTGGTCACCGCTTATCCGCTGGATTAAGAGTAGGAGTAAGAAAATGTTTAACGAACTTGAAACTGTAGTTTTGGCTCACGACCTGAAAGACCATAACCTCACGCGCGGCGATGTAGGGACAGTTGTCCATTCCTACGCGGGCGGAAAAGCGTATGAAGTGGAATTTGTCACGGGCGAAGGAAAAACCATCGCGGTTGTCACGCTGGAAAAATCAGATATTCGTCCCATGCAGCGCCAGGAAATTTTGCATGTCCGCATGTATGCAACAGCCTAAAAGAATCATGACAATTAATGCGCAAGTGAAAGATAGGTAATTTCAATCGGAGTCGAAAGGCTCCGATTTTGTTTGACTGCGGTTGGACATAAAACATCCCCATGACAAACTTTTCATCAACCTACCCCAACATCGCCGCGTGGACAGAGTCCTACGGCTGGATTGAAATTGGATAGGACAATTTCTCTCAACCCTTTGTCCGTGCGCTGGACATGGGCGGAATGGTCTGGGAGGGAAAATCCAAATACAAAACAGTGGACGCCGCCCTTGATGACCTGGAAGCGGCGCTCGAAAAGATTATTGAGGAGGTTGGGTAAAATATTCCCGTGACAATTTTTTCCTCAACCTACCCCAGCATCGCCGCGTGGATAGAGTCTTACGGCTAGATTGAAATCGGACAGGATGACGATTCCCAATCCTTTGTTCGTGCGCTGGACATGGGCGGAATGGTCTGAATGACTTGGAAATTGACTTATAATTAGACAGGATTTGGAGGTAGCCATGACTCTTTTAGAACAAATTGAAAAGCAATTAAGTGTTCTGCCCCTTGAAAAACAGAGTGAGGTATTGGATTTCATCGCGTTTCTTCAACAGCGTGCAAATGCCTTGCCGCCTGTAAAGCGCCGCTCGCTGAAAAAACATGCCGCTTTTGGTTTGTGGAAGAATCGCAAAATTGACGCAATCAAATATCAACAAAATCTACGTGCCGAGTGGGGCATTTGATGATTGCAGTTTTTGACACGAATATTGTGATTGACGCGCTCAATGGCGTTGCCGAAGCCGACGAGGAATATAGTCGTTACGAGCGCGTGCTCATAAGCCGTGTCACGTGGATGGAAGTGTTGATTGGTGCGGAAGGTGACGACTCTGACTTGCGCGATTTCCTCGAAACACATTTTGAAATCATTCCGCTTGACTTGGCAGTTGCGGACACCGCTGTCCAATTGCGTCGCGAACATCGTATTCGCCTGCCCGACGCAATTATTTGGGCAACCGCGCGCGTGAATGAGGCGGTCTTAGTCACGCGCAACACAAAGGATTTCAATCCAAGTTGGGACGGAATTCATCTGCCATATACCTTGTAACACAAATCGGAGTCGCAAGGCTCCGATTTTGTTTGACTGCGGTTGGACATAAAACATCCCCATGACAAATTTTTCATCAACCTACCCCAACATCGCCGCGTGGACAGAGTCCTACGGCTGGATCGAAATGGGAGAAGATGATTTCTCTCAATCCTTTGTTCGTGCGTTGGATATAGGCGGGATGCGTTGGGAGGGAAAATCCAAATACAAAACAGTGGACGCCGCCCTTGCTGACTTGGAAGCGGCGCTCGAAAAGATTATTGAGGAGATTGGGTAACTCGTCCTCCTCCAAATGCGACATGGAAACTTGTTATGTCAACCAAATATAAACTTGTCGCATTTGGGGGAGGTGCCCGCTAGGGCGGAGGGGGGCAGATCGTAATTGGACAAGACGACGATTTCCAATCCTTCCTCCGCGCGCTGGACATAGGCGGAATGGTCTGGGAAGGCAAATTCAAATACAAATCAGTGGACGCCGCCCTTGATGACTTGGAAGCAGCGCTCGAAAAAATCATTGAGGAGATTGGGTAAACCGTCCACGAATTTTCAACGAATGCACGAACACAGCAGCGCCTATTCGAGAATTCGTGACCCCATTCGTGGACGGTGACTATAGAGTCCTACGGCTGAATTGAAATTGGACAGGATTTGTATCCTCAAAAGCCATGTGAGTGACCTAAGAATTTGAAGAGTAAGATGGAACATATGAAAATGATGACAAGAGGTAAAATGATGCTTACGGACATGGATTATTGGAAAAAGTAGAAATCCGAAATTTGCAGTGGAAATTAATGATGATTATGCTTGGTCTCATTGATTTCGCTTTGACTGATTGTGACTTATAATTCTTTCTAAACCCTAAGAGATAATATGACTCAACGCAAACTAAAAGTTTTCATTTCCTACTCATCCAAAGATCGAATAATTGTAAATGCGCTTAGCGAAAAGCTAGATTCGGATGGTGTAGATGTTTGGCTTGATTCAAATAATTTGCTGCCAGGTCAATCTTGGGATATTGAAATCAAGAAAGCAATAAATAGTTCTGATGTAATAATTGTTTGTTTATCCAAGAGTTCAACCTCGCGGGAAGGATTTATACAGAAGGAACTTAGATATGCCGTAGATCTAGCATTTGAAAAACCAGAAGGTACAGTATTTATTATCCCAGCAAGGATAGAAGAGTGTAACATACCGGACAGCCTGCGTTCGTGGCATTATATTGATTTGTTTTATGGAGGAAAAGGATTTGATGAGAGAGCATATGAAAAATTGCTTAAATCCTTACAGTTAAGAGCTCAAAATCTTGGTGTCGTGGCTCCGCGCCAAGAAATGCCAAAAACTGTTGATTCATCCCTTCTCAAGCCACCGCTAGAGGAAAAGCCATTATCCAAAGCTTCAGATGAAAAACCTACGTCAGCTATTTCTTGGCTAGAAAATTTAATAAAAGAAAAACCAAAAGACACTGCTCCGAGTCCAAAAGAAATTGACGAAATAATATTAGGAAATAATATTGTCAAATCTTTTGAGGAAGTATCAAGAAGGCTTGGAGTTGAAATTCTGCAACCAAAAGAACAAAACGACAATTTTATATGGAATACAAAAGAGCTGTTTTACGATATACCTATTCTTAATCCCTTACCAATCATTATCTCAGAAGAAAAGAGGTTGACTGATTCTGATATAGAAAAAATTGAAGATCGTTTGATGAAACTGTCCAATCCTAAAGGACGAATAGCCATGGTTTATTTGGCTTGTGACTTAGATGTCTTTGAATCAATAAGGTCAAAATTTGTTGCTTTCAGAGGTGCCCAAGCATATGATGTGATTATGCTACATCCAAATACGGCCCTTGAAATAG
>Ga0302321_100006075_pt1 | contig 10603 bp, 10 predicted proteins | sample Fen_T0_1_FD_202505 | JGI IMG/M metagenome (GOLD analysis project Ga0302321, IMG submission 202505) | Peat permafrost microbial communities from Stordalen Mire near Abisko, Sweden - Fen_T0_1 | ecosystem: Environmental > Terrestrial > Soil > Wetlands > Permafrost | place: Sweden: Abisko... | reverse complement strand
TACAACAATTTAAAAGACAGATCATGCTTAAAGTATTAACTATTGCAACAACAATGCTTGTTTGCGCAGCAAAGCCCAACAATATGCCTTCCACAAACCACGACAGTACAAAAACAACAGTGCCGGTTGCTTTAAAATCTATTTATGATTTTAAAGTAGAAGCATTAGATGGCGGTACTATCGATTTTGCAAAATATAAAGGCAAAAAAATATTGGTGGTAAACACCGCTTCAAAATGTGGCTATACACCGCAATACGAAGGACTGGAAAAACTGTATGAAAAGTACAAAGACAAATTAGTGATCATAGGATTTCCTGCTAACAATTTTGGCGGCCAGGAACCAGGCACTAATACAGAGATAAAAGAGTTTTGTAAAAAGAATTACGGTGTTACTTTTCCCATGGCTGCAAAAGTTTCTGTAAAAGGAGATGATACCGCACCAATTTTTCAATGGTTGTGCAATAAAACGCAAAACGGTGTGCTCGACGCAGAGATCAAATGGAATTTTGGAAAATTTTTATTGGATGAAAAAGGTAACTTAATTACCTACTTTCCCAGTAAGGTAGAGCCAATGAGTGATGAGCTGACTAGTAAGTTATAAGTTATAAAAAAACAAAAAAGCGGGTACAACAAAATTGTTGTACCCGCTTTTTTATTTCCTGCAACCCAATGACTTGTTTTTTCGACTATAGGTTATAGCAGATACACTCATTTTTACTAACTTTATAATATGCAAATGGGCTTAATATATGCGGACATAGAATTGATTAATGCTATTGACTTAGGATTAGCCAAGCGCCATCAAATTGGGGAGGAAGAAATAAAAAGAATACATATAAATATGCTGGTTGATACGGGTAGTGTTTATATGTGTATTAATGAAACCGTGCAGGAACAATTACAACTTACTGTGGTAGAAAAAAGAAAAGGTCAGCTTGCTGATGGCAGTGCAGTGGAATATGATGTGGTGGGGCCGATTGAAGTACGTTTTAAAAATCGCCGCTGCGTTGTGGATGCCATGGTAATTCCCGGTGATAATGAACTTTTATTAGGCGCAATTCCTTTAGAAGATATGGACGTTTTAATTCACCCCTACCGTAGAGAATTAATTGTAAATCCGGAGCATCCGTATTTTGCCCAGATGAAATTAAAGTAATAGAATGAAAATTCTTTTCTAATATTTCAGTAAGTAATGCAATGACCATGAGTTTCTAACTCCCTCCACATCTCTTATATTTGCATCCATGCAATTCCATTCCATCACCGGCCAAAAAGAAACCAAAGAACAATTGGTTCAAATGATCCAGCACAACCGCTTAAGTCATGCTCTATTATTTTTAGGCAAAGAAGGAAGCGGTGCTTTGCAACTGGCCATGGCTTTTGCCCAATACATCGTTTGCGAAAGAGTGAATGGAAAACAAACCAAAAGCATAGCTGAACCTTCATTATTTGGAGAACCTGAACCACTTGCGAATAACGACCAACCAACAACGTTCAACGACTCCTGCGGCGAATGTGCAGCCTGCAAAAAAGCCAACGAACTTATTCATCCCGATATCCATTTTAGTTATCCCGTTATTACCAAAAAGCCAGGTGAAAAACCCATCAGTGCAGATTTTATAAAAGAGTGGCGGGAGTTTGTAGTACAAAGCCCTTATGGCAATGTGTACGATTGGTTGCAATTTATTGGTGCAGAAAACAAACAGGGTAATATCACTGCCACAGAATGCAATGATATCAATCGTACCATGAGTTTAAAAAGTTTTGAGAGCGAATACAAAATTCTTATTATGTGGAAGCCCGAGTTTTTGGGCAAAGAAGGCAACAAATTATTAAAACTGATTGAGGAGCCGCCACCAAATACCTTATTCATTTTTGTTGCCGAAAGTGAAGAACAGATATTACCTACGATTTTATCCCGGACACAGTTGATAAAAATTCCGTTACTAACCAACATCGAAGTGGAAGCATCCCTGGAATTAAAAGAAGGTGTAAGTGTTGAAAAAGCCAGCCAGATTGCAGCACTGGCCGAAGGCAATTACAGGGAAGCACTGCAATTATTACAACACGCCGAAGACGACTGGCAATCTATGCTGCGGGATTGGCTCAACGCCATTTTAAAAACCGGGCCGGTGGCACAGGTAAAATGGATTGACGAAACCGCTAAACTGGGGCGGGAAAAGCAAAAGCAATTCCTTAAATATTTTATTCATTTGCTGGAACAGGCGGTGAGGCTTAGGGCATTAGGAACAGAAGACGAACAACAAACAACGAATAAGGACCACGATTTTGCACTGAGACTTAATAAGATTTGTGATATCGGCCAACAGGAGGCCATTATCAACGAATTAGACAAGGCCAGTTATTATATTGAACGAAATGCTAATGCAAAAATGCTCTTTCATGCCCTTTCCATCAGGTTATACCACATTATTAGCAACAAATCAGTAATTTTGGTGAATTGAGGAAAATGAACCGGGAAAAGACAATTACTAAGAACGATTATTTTGTTATCAGCATATAATCATCGATCAACAATCATTGTGTCACTATTTTATTCGGCATGCTATTAATCAACACCTTAATGCCGAAAAGAATTATAACGTATAAGAGTGCCACACCATGTGATTACAAATAGTAATGCTTCAACCAGGGTCAGCTAAATTCCTCCTTTTATTTTTTTAATTCATAATTTTTAATTTCTTGTTATATGGGATGTGGAAGTGGAGCTTGCGGAACAAAAGATGGTGCACCAGGCGGCTGCCAAAGCCACGGCAGTTGCAGCACCGGAGGGTGTAACCGTATGAATGTGCACGACTGGCTGGCGAACCTGCCCTTTAGCGACCCGGAAAGCAGTTGCCGCATTATAGAAGTAAGCTTCAACAATGGCAGCCGCAAAGATTTTTTTAAAAATAATACCCTGCATTTTTACGAAAAAGGCGACATGATTGCAGTAGAAGGCATCAGCGGCTTTGATGTAGGCATGGTAAATATGACCGGCGAGCTGGTGCGTTTACAAATGAAGAAACGCAATGTAGATGAAAAAAGCCCCGATATTAAAAAAGTATTGCGCCGTGCCAACGAAACCGACATTGCTAAAATGAAGGAAACCAAAGCACGTGAAGCACAGGTGCTTATTCGCAGCCGTGCCATGGCACGCCAGCTGAATTTAGAAATGAAAATGGCCGAAGTGGAAATACAGGCCGATGGCCGCAAAGCCACGTTCTTTTATATTGCTGATGACCGTGTAGATTTTCGTGAGCTGATAAAATTATATGCAGGTGAGTTTAAAGTAAAAGTAGAAATGCGCCAGATTGGTGCAAGGCAGGAAGCTGGTAAAGTGGGTGGCATCGGTAGTTGCGGCCGTGAGTTGTGTTGCAGCAGCTGGCTTACTGACTTCAAAAGTGTAAATACTAACGCTGCACGGTACCAGAATTTAAGCATTAACCAAACTAAATTAAGTGGTCAATGCGGCCGTTTAAAATGTTGTTTAAATTACGAGCTGGATACTTATATGGATGCATTGCAATTTTTTCCGGAAGATGCTGATATGCTGGAAATGGAAAGAAGCCGTGCATTTTTGGTAAAAAAAGATATTTTTAAGAACCTGATGTGGTATACCATGCCCGATAGCAATAAGCAATATCCGCTTACTATTGAAAGGGTTAAAAAAATAAAAGAACTCAACAGGCAGGGCGTAAGGCCTGCCGACCTGGAACCTGTGGAAGTGGTAACCAACAAACCAAAAGATATTGAACCGGTATATGCTGATGTGGTGGGACAAATAAGTTTGAAAAGCCTGGAAAAAACCAGCCGCAAAAGAAGAGACAACGAAAGAGGCCAACAGGGAAATAACAGGCAGCAAGGTGGTGGAAACCGACCACAAAACAACCGGCAGGGGGATAACAGGCCACAACAAGCCGGTGGCAATCAACCTAACCGTGGTCAGCAACAAGGTGGCGGCGGACAAAATCAGCAACGACCTAACCAGCAAACCAGGCCACAAAGGCCGCAACAAAACCGCGGGCCGCAACAGCAAGGTGGAGGTCAGCACAACCGTGGCGCACAAAACCAACAAAGGCCTAGCCAGGGCCCCGGAAACACAAACGAAGAAAAAAAATAACGAACAAATAAAAGTAGCGTCGGGTTTTATAGCCTGACGTTTTATTTTTGCAGTATAATTTTTTACATGTCTATCACAGTAAATAACCTTTCTAAAATTTACGGCACTCAAAAAGCGGTTAACAATATTTCATTTACTATTAGCAAAGGTGAGATCGTAGGCTTTTTGGGACCTAATGGTGCAGGTAAATCCACCACCATGAAAATAATTACCGGCTATCTTAAAGCCGATGGTGGCAATGCCTTGGTATGTGGTATTACCGTTGATGAAAACAGTAATGAAACCAAAAAGAAAATTGGTTACCTGCCCGAAGCCAATCCCTTGTATTACGACATGTTTGTAAGGGAATACCTGGAGTTTGTAGGCAATTTGCACAAAGTAGAAAATTTGAAACCACAAATTGAAACCGTAATTGCAACGGTTGGGTTACAAATAGAAGCCAATAAAAAAATTGGCCAGTTGAGTAAAGGGTACAAACAACGGGTTGGGTTAGCCGCAGCATTAATACACAATCCCGAGGTATTGATCTTAGACGAACCAACCAGTGGCCTCGACCCCAACCAGATTGTGGAAATAAGAGAAGTAATAAAAGAATTGGGTAAGAATAAAACAGTGTTGTTCTCTTCGCATATCATGCAGGAAGTGGAAGCCATATGCGACAGGGTGATCATCATCAACAAAGGCAATATTGTAGCCGATGATAAATTGAGCAACTTGCAAAAAATCACTTCTGATAATCATGTAGTACTGGTGCAGTTTAAAGAAAATGTGCCGCTTGCAACATTGCAAAATATAAAAGATGTGATAAACATCAACCAGCCCTCTCCTTTCAACTTTCAGCTTTCAACAAAAAATCCCGAAAGTATTAGAAAACAATTAATGGAACTGAGTTTGCAAAACAACTGGAACATTGTTTCTTTGCAAAGTGAAAGCAATAGCCTGGAAGAAGTATTTAGAAATTTAACATCAAATAATAATTAAAATCAAAAAAAATGAGCTACATCGCCTCCATTCATGCCCGTCAGATATTAGACAGCCGTGGAAATCCAACAGTAGAAGTTGACATCTTAACAGAGAACGAACATTTGGGCCGTGCCGCTGTACCCAGTGGGGCCAGCACCGGTATACACGAAGCAATGGAATTAAGGGACAACAATAAAAAATTATATGGTGGTAAAGGCGTATTAAAAGCAGTTAAAAATGTAAATACAGTTATTGCTGATAATTTATTAGGCTGGGATGTGGCTGATCAAACAGGTATTGATGCTGCACTGCAAGCTTTGGATGGCACCGTTAATAAAAGTAAATTAGGTGCTAACGCAATGTTGGCCGTTAGTATGGCTGTTGCAAAAGCAGCAGCATTGGAAGCTAACCTTCCTTTGTACCGCTATATTGGCGGAACAAATGCAAAAATTTTGCCTATTCCCATGATGAACATCTTAAATGGTGGTGCGCATGCGGATAATAAGATCGACTTCCAGGAATTTATGGTAATGCCGGTAGGTGCTGCTTCTTTCAGTGAAGGGTTACGCTGGGGTGTTGAAATTTTTCATGCTTTAAAAACAGTATTGAAGAAAAAAGGCTTTAGCACTAACGTTGGTGATGAAGGTGGATTTGCACCCAACATTCAAAGCAATGAAGAAGCTATAGAAACTGTACTGACCGCAATACAAGCTGCAGGCTTTAAAACAGGTTCTCAAATTACTATAGCTATGGATGCTGCCAACAGTGAATTGTGGGACAGCAAAAAGAAAAAATATGTTTTCCATAAAAGCTCGGGAAAAGAGATGAGCAGCGAACAATTGGTAAACTTTTGGGCCAGCTGGGTAAAACAATATCCCATCTGCAGTATTGAAGATGGCATGGCTGAAGATGACTGGAAAGGCTGGAAGATGCTTACTGAAGCAGTGGGAAAAAAATGCCAGCTGGTAGGCGATGACTTGTTTGTTACCAACGTTACAAGGTTGGAAAGAGGCATTAACGAAGGTATTGCCAATGGCTTACTGGTTAAAGTAAATCAAATTGGTACAGTTACCGAAACGATCAATGCGGTAAGTATGGCGCAGAACAATGGTTACAATACCATTATGAGCCATCGCAGCGGCGAAACAGAAGATACTACTATTGCAGATTTGGCGGTGGCTTTAAACTGCGGGCAAATTAAGACCGGTTCTGCATCAAGAACTGACCGTATGGCAAAGTACAACCAACTGATCCGCATAGAAGAAATGTTGGGCGAAAGCGGTATTTATCCAAAAGGAAAGATTAAATTTGGTCAATAGCTGATGGTTGATGGTTCATAGTTCATGGAAATGCATTGTTTTACCATGATCCATAAATTATGAACCATCAACTTTTTAACCATCAATGCAATGAAACTCCTATCTCACATACCATCCTGGCTAAAAAATAAGTACCTGCTAACAGGCTCGGCCTTTTTAGTTTGGATTTTTTTCTTTGATCCAAAAGATATTCCGTCGAGTATCAACCGTATTGACACTTACAGTAAACTTCAAAAAAACGAGCAGCATCTTACCAAACAGATTGCTGAAACCAGTAAAGACCTTGATTTATTGAAGACCAATCCCCAGACTATTGAAAAATACGCCCGGGAAAATTATATGATGAAAAAAGACAATGAGGATCTGTTTATTATTAATACTGCACCAGAGGGCAAATAATTTGCGTTAAAATACAATATCCAAGTAAAAATACCGTTAATGTTAACGGATAATGGATATTTAATTTTTTAACACAAGCCACTTAATTTGCTATGCAAAATTTTACCCCGGAAGATTTATTGCTGTATTTGTACCAAGAAACTTCCCCAGCACAAACAGCTGCTATAAAAGCTGCTTTGGAAAATGATTGGAGTCTTCGTGAAAAATTTGAAGTGATCACAACTGCTCAAAGCAATTTGAACACCTTAAAAATGTCACCAAGTCAGCAAACAATTGACAATATCTTAAACTACGCCGAAAAAGCTATCAGCGAACTTTCTGCATCTGTTTAAGATCGTCCAATTTTTAACGTAATTTAGCCCCCCAGCAAATGTTGGGGTTTTTTTATGACCAAAGATGAGCGTTACCGATTTTTAATCAATTACTTTTTAGAGCATGCCCCCAATGCAGAAACCGAATTGCTTTTTGACAGCCCTTTTCAATTACTGGTTGCAGTAATTTTATCAGCCCAGTGCACTGATAAAAGGGTTAACCTTACAACACCCTTAATTTTTGAAAAATACCCTACTGCCGAAGCGTTAAGCAAAGCAAGTTTTGAAGATCTTTTTCCCCTCATTAAAAGTATTTCTTACCCCAACAATAAAACCAAACATCTTATTGGAATGGCCGGTATGCTGATGGAAAAATTTGGCGGGCAGGTTCCCATGACTGTAGATGAGCTGGTGCAATTACCCGGGGTAGGCAGGAAAACGGCTAACGTTATTACCTCTGTTGTAGACCAGCAGCCCAATATGGCCGTAGATACCCATGTATTCAGGGTAAGTGCCAGATTAGGACTTACCACCAATGCTACCACCCCCCTGGCAGCAGAAAAACAATTGATAAAACATTTACCAAAAGAGTATATTTACAAAGCGCATCATTGGCTAATATTGCATGGCCGGTATGTTTGTACTGCCAGAAACCCCAAATGCAGCGAATGTGGGCTGAAAACTGCCTGTAAATTTGTCCGCATTAAAAAAAAATCAGATATTCAATTGTGAAATTCCTGGTATCCTCTTAAAATAACCCAATTTTTAACTAAAGGAACCTGTTTCATGAAAAGAGCATTCTCATTTTTGGGCATTGTTATCTTATTAACCTGCACAGCAAACCAAAGTTATTCCCAATCTAATTTTCCTGATGACCCTTACTTTAAAAGCAGTATCACTTTTGAATATGGCGCATCCCTGGGGTTAATGAATTGCCTTACCGATCTGGGAGGTGGCAAAGGCATTGGAAAAAAATTCATCAAGGATGTGAATGTGGGCAATACGGAACCGGAAGGCAGTGTTTACATGAGCGCTGTTTATAAAAATGCAGTAGCGCTGAGAAGCGAAATAGTATGGGGTATTGTTAGGGCAAGTGATGCTGTACTTAAAAACGTTAAGGAAAGTACCCAGGGAAGGTATGAACGTAACCTTAGTTTCAAGAGCACTATTTTTGAAGTCTCACTTATAACCGAAATTCATCCGCTTTATTTTAAAAAATACTATCCCTCCGATAAACTTCCACGCATTTCTCCCTATTTATTGGGTGGCATTGGTTATTTTGTTTTTAATCCGCAAGCAAAACTGGATGGTACCTGGGTTGATCTGCGGCCCCTAAGTACTGAAGGGCAGGGATTTGCGGAGTACCCTAACCGAAAGTTTTATAAATTGAAACAAATTAATTTCCCAGTTGGAGCGGGGATAAAATATAAGCTCTCTGACCAGTTTAATTTTTCTGCAGAATGTGTGTACCGTATTTTAACTACCGATTACCTGGATGATGTAAGCACCACTTTTATTGACCCAAGCCTGTATCAAAAATATTTAGCCGGAGATCTGCTTGCCAAGGCATTAGCGTTAAATGACCGTGCAAAAGAAATTACCCCTGCGCATGTTACCAGCATTGGTGATATCAGGGGAAATTCAAAAAAAAATGATGCTTACTTTTCTTTTAATTTTAAAATAGGCATAATTTTTTAATAAGAAACTCTGCAACATATAAACAGTTGGTGCAGCAAATACCGAATACCAGGTATCTTAATATTTGTAAACAATTACCCAGGGCGAGGATATTTATTGGGGAATAATCGCTTTATTTGTAATTGAATCTGTATCCCTTTTGAAGCCCGGTCAATTATTAATACAAAAGGATATTTATTTACATGAAAAAATTGCATCTACTCGCCGCACTCATTTTTTTACTGACCTTTTCTACTAAAACAATTACTGCCCAATATTATTTTTACGATAACAACTACTATGATAATCCTGTTGTTTATGAATTGGGCGGATCGGTTGGGATAATGAACTGCCTTACCGACTTGGGTGGCAAAAAAGGCAATGGCAAAAAATTTATAAAAGATCTCAACTTTGGCAATACACAACTGGCCGGAAGCCTTTTTTTCAGTGCGATATATAAAAATGCAGTGGCTATCAGGCTGGAGGGTACTTTTGGACAAGTAAAAGCTTATGACAGTATTTTACGTAAAGTAAAAGCCACCACCACCGGCAGGTATGAACGTAACCTCAGCTTCAGAAGCAATATCACCGAATTTTCTGCCACTTTTGAAATTCACCCCTTATTCATTTTTAAAAAATACGATGAAAATGATGTGATACCAAGATTTTCGCCTTACGCCCTTGCAGGTATTGGCTTTTTTTCATTTAACCCTCAAGCTAAATTATTGAACCAATGGGTAGACCTTCAACCCCTTAGTACCGAAGGCCAGGGCTTTGCTGAATACCCCAACAGAAAACCTTACTCCCTGCACCAGGTATGTTTTCCGTTAGGCGTTGGCGTTAAGTACGAATTATCATCCATGCTAAACCTCAGGGCCGAATGTGTGTACCGGATTTTAACTACCGATTACCTTGATGATGTTAGCACCAGTTATATTGATCCAAGTGTGTATTCCAATTATTTTACCGGTACTAAATTAACCAATGCCCTGTTATTGAACGACCGCCAGTACGAACTGAATCCTACTCATATTACTAACCCCGGCGACCAGCGGGGCAATCCTAAAAACAATGACGCCTATTTTACTTTTAATGTTAAGTTTGGTTTAGTTTTAGGGAGAGAAAAAATAAGAAAGCATTGATTTTAAATATTTACTATTAAAAAGGCTTCACCATGGTGAAGCCTTTTTAATTAAATTGTATATAAGAAGATAAAAATGATTCTGTAAATTCTATCTCAACAACAACACCGTTCCTTGCTTTTGTATAATTTGTTTGGTGCTGGGCTTTGTATAAATTACCGTCCAAACGTAACCGCCCATGTTAAGCAGCGTGCCTTTTACTTTTCCATCCCATCCTTCAAGCGGGTCTTTACTAAAATAAATCCTTTCGCCATAGCGGTTGTAAATGGTCATACTGTAATCCTGCATATCGCAGGCATGTAGTGGGCGAAAATTATCATTCATCCCATCACCATTGGGTGTAAATGCATTGGGTAATAACAATGCACAAGGGCAATCTTCAAAAACAATATTCATTTGTGCGGTATCCCTTCCACAACCGTTTTGTCCGATAATACGATATTGACCGCCGGTGGTTGCAGTAAAGTAACCGCCCACTGTTCCATCCTGCCATACATAATCGGGTGCATTGGCTTTAGGTTGTATAATAAATGCTTCACCCCTGCACAAAGTAGTATCTTTTGGCAAGCCCAATTGCAGTGTATCGTTGAATACTACATTTAGACTGTCTTTGAAGATACAGTGGCCAACCGTTGCCGTTACCGTGTAAAAACCGGGGTTATATACAA
>Ga0302321_100006074_pt1 | contig 10603 bp, 5 predicted proteins | sample Fen_T0_1_FD_202505 | JGI IMG/M metagenome (GOLD analysis project Ga0302321, IMG submission 202505) | Peat permafrost microbial communities from Stordalen Mire near Abisko, Sweden - Fen_T0_1 | ecosystem: Environmental > Terrestrial > Soil > Wetlands > Permafrost | place: Sweden: Abisko... | reverse complement strand
GCGTGGAATGGGCCCACTCTGGCCGGCGCGCGCGGTCGAGCTCGGCCAGGAAGATCCGCACGGTGGTGCCCCGGCCGACCTCGCTCTCGATCTCGATGGCCCCATGGTTCTGCGAAACCAGGCCGTGCACCGCCGCGAGACCCAGCCCCGTGCCCTGCCCGGTCGGTTTGGTCGTGAAGAAGGGCTCGAAGAGCCGGGCCTTCACCGCCGCGGTCATCCCGTGGCCCCGATCGGTAATCTCGATCATCACCTGGGTGGCCGCCGGCAGGGTCGAGCCCAGCTGGTGCGCCGCGCTCCGGGCCAGGGCGCGATATCGCAGCGCCACGACGCTGCCCGGGGGCGAGGCCTCGCGGGCGTTGCTGATCAGGTTGACCAGAATCTGCTCGAATTGCACGCGGTCGGCCTCCACCCAGGCCGCGCCCGAACCCGTGATCTCCAGGCGGCCGTGGTCGCCCATCAGGTGGCGCAGCAAATCGCCCCACTCCTGGAGTTCCTGGCCGAGCGAGATGACCTCGGCCTGGTGAAAATCATGCCGGGCAAAGGCCAGCATCTGGCGGGTGAGCGTCGCCGCCCGCTGTTGCGCGATCAGGATCTGCCCGGCAAAGCGCTGCACGTCCGGATCCGCATGGGTCTTGAGCAGCCCGGCGTTGCCGCCGATGGCCGTCAGCAGGTTGTTGTACTCATGCGCGATCCCGCCCGCCAGCTGGCCGACGGTCTCGAGCCGCTGGACCAGGGCCTGCCGCCGCAGGGTCTGGTGCCGGACGGTGACATCGCGCATCACCAGCAAGATCGAGCCATGCGCGTCGGGCGGCGTGCCGGCCGTGATTTCAAAAAAACGGTTGCCGGCCTGGAGCATCACGGGTTGCCCCGGCTTGAAGTCGGCCGCAACCAGCCCCGACCCCATCCCGCACCGGGCCAGGACTTCGCCGAGGAGCCCGCCCAGGAGGTGCCCGCGGCTGGCGGCCAGCATCTGTTCCGCGGCGACGTTGACCTCCGCGATGCACCCGGCCGCGTCAATCTCCAGCAAGCCGTCCGGCATGTCCTGAAACAGCCCGGTGTACCGCCGTCGCAACCGCTCGGACTCGGCCAGCAGCCGACGAAATGAAACCAGCACCGTGCGGGCGAACAGGCCCCAGCACAGCAAGATGATTTCCAGCACGACGATCGAGGCGACCGCCTTGGGGGTATCGGTGGTGATTCCTTGGGCCCACCGGCCGCCAAAGACCGCGAAGGGTATGGCCACGGCCGTGAGCACCGCCCCGCCGACGGACCAGCGCTCGCCCAGCAACAGGCCGAGGGGCAGCAGCAAGGCCGGATAGACCAGCATCGAGGTCACCTCGGGCGTCGCGCCGAGGTAAACATGATGCGTCAATTGCAGCCACACGAGGGCGATCACAAAGAATCCCGCGGGCCGCGGCCATTTGCCAAAGCCTAGGAAGGCCGCGACGCTGAGCAGGGCCGTGACGAAATCGATCGCGACGACGAGCGAATACTCGTGCATGATGGCGGCTCGGGTTATCGCGACCAGGGCATAGCCCGCCGCCACGATCCCTATGCTCATGCGAATCCAGCCGAAATTGGGCGGCAATTTCGGCCCCGCAGCGCCGGTCGGTGGCTCGGAATGACTCATTTTTGTAAAGGATAGTTATCGACCCAAACGGGCTTTGCCTGAGGCCAGAATTGCTCCCGGATTCCATCGGCTAATGAGCCATCGGGGAAAGACTTACCCCATATGTCTCGGCTTGCCGGGTCAACCCGCATTCCAGCAGCGCTTCGCCGTGGGATTGAACTTTGCCCGAAGCCCGTCAAACACGTTTCACCCCATGCCGGAAACCAACATTGTCGAAGGGTTGACCAACCAGGAATTTTTCGAGCGTTTTGCCGCGCCGGGCCGGGTCGGCCTGGTCGGCGGGCCGGAGCTGATCAACCGGCTCATCATGCGCGCCCAGCGGCACCTCAACGACGAGCACGAGTGGAGCCGCTGGTCGCACGCCTTCCTGTTGCAAGGTCGCCGCCACGACGGCCACCACTGGGTCGTGGAATCGGACCTGGACATCAAGCCCAAGCACATCCGGCTCGGCGTGCAGGAAAACCGCACGACCAAGTATTTTGACGACACCCAGTACACGTCCCTCGCGATCCTCGACTTCGGCCTGACGCCGGAGCAGGAGCAGCGCGTGCTGGCCGGTGCGCTCGAGCTGGTCTCGGCGGGCATCCGGTATTCCCTGCGGGAGATCGCCGGCACCATGTGGGCCATGCGCCACGCCGGCTGGTGTCCGAAGGAAAACCGCCTGGCCCAGGAGCGGGCGTTTTATTGTTCTTCGTTTGTGCGGCATGTTTTCGGCGAGGCCGGCCTCGACCTGGCCGGCGGCATTGCGGAGAAGAACACCGCCCCAGAGCACATCGTCCGCACCACCCTGCCCCACACCAAGTGGATCCTGACCCGCGGCCCGGCCCCGGTCAGCCGGGTGCGCAGCGTCGCCAAGCGCGTGCGGGCGCGCGTTCAGGCGAAGTTGAAGAAACGAGCTTAGCGGCCACAGCCACGTTCATCCACTCACCCCGGCGCTGCGCGCCACCCCTCTCAAGAGGGGATCTGAAACGATCGGCTCTGCCTTGAATCCCCTCTGGAGAGGGGTGTGTCGGGTGCGGACAGCATCGCGCAACAAGGTTAACGCCACCGACGGCCCGCTACCCTCTGCCTCGCGACCTTGCCTATTCCAGCCTGAATCCCTATCCAGTCCCGATGCCCCGCTACCCCCGCCTGGCCCTGCTCACCCTTCTTGTCCTGGTTCCGCTCAGCGGACTCGCCCACCCGACCAAGGAGGCGGCCGCCGAAATGGCCGCCGCGGCCCGCGCCTGGACCGGTTCCCTCACGGTCGACCAGCAGAAGATCGCGGTCTTTCCCTTTCCCGCCACGGAACGTGAGAACTGGCACTACATTCCCCGGGCGCGCCAGGGCCTCGCCTTCAAGGCCATGACCGAGCCGCAGCGCCAGCTGGCCCGCGCGCTGCTGGCCTCCGGCCTCAGTCACCAAGGCATGGAGCAGGCGGAAATGGTCATGACCCTCGAGCGGGTGCTTTTTGAATTGGAACACGCGGCCCATCGTGATGAGACCCTCTATTATTTCTCCCTCTTCGGCGAACCCGGCCCGGCCGTCACCTGGGGCTGGCGGGTCGAGGGTCACCACCTCTCGGTCAATTTCACCCTCGTGGACGGCCAGCGGATCGTCGCCACACCCAGCTTTGTCGGCGCCAACCCCGGGGAAGTCCGCCTCGCCGGCCCGCAGCTCGGCCGCCGGGTGCTGGCCGTCGAGGAAGATCTCGGCCGCAAGCTCGTGCTCTCTTTCAGTGACGTACAACGCACCAAGGCCATCGTCTCCACCTCCGCTCCCGGCGACATCCTCACCCGCAATGACAATATCGCCAAGCCGCAGGAGCCCGCGGGCCTGGGCTACGCCGACATGACCGACGCGCAGCAGTCCCAGCTCAAGGCCCTGATGGCCGTCTATGCCAACCGGCTGCGACCCGAGGTGGCGGAGGTCGAGCTGAAGAAAATCGCCGACTCAGGCTGGAACCGGCTCAGCTTTGCCTGGGCGGGCAGCACCAAGCCCGGCGAAGGGCACTACTATCGCATCCAGAGCCCGGATTTTGTGATCGAATACGACAACACCCAGAACAACGCCAACCACGTCCATACCGTCTGGCGGGTGTTCCAAGGCGACTTCGGCCGCGACTTGCTGCAAGCGCACTACCGGGTGTCCCACCAACCCTGAGCCTGCGGAATAGGGGGTAGTGGGTCCATTTGCTCGGATGTAGGGGCGCGCCTCGTGCGCGCCCGGCGTGGTCGAGCCACGCCCCTACCGTCGAATCCAAACAGACCCACTACCGATTAGGGACGTCGGACCATCACGAGGAAATCGACGTCGGCACGGCGGGACTCGAATAGCTGGTTGAACACGGACACCCATTGGTACCGCTCAGCGTTGGACTGGCTGGAGAAGGACGGCACCGACCAGGTATAGTTGTAGACCGCCGGACCGTGCAGGCCGAAAACCCGCATGGGGGAGCTGACGGCCAGCCGGACCAGTTCGGGGTAGGTCATCAGGTGCAAGCGGTTGGCCTCGGCTTCGGAAAAATCCTTGGTCATGGTGAAGGCTCCCATGCGCAATCGGCGCGGAATCGGCCGGTCCGCCTCGACCGCCAGGATGATGGCCGAGCCGTAGAATGGCTCACCGGCGGGCAGTTCCCGGGACACCAGTTCCCGGCTGCGCCGGAGGTTTTCCGGCAGCTCATAGTTGTATGGCAGGGCATGCTGCGGCAGCAAAATCGAGGGGAAGGACTGCTTGGGCTTGCCCCGGTAGTGACCGCAAAGCGCGGGAATGAGGGCGAGGGGCAGAAACAACAACCCCGCGCCCGCCAGCCACCGCGCGGACCGACGCCAGGCCATGACCTCCGGAGGCAGCAGCAGCAGGACCGCCACGGCCAGCGGCGGAAGGAAAGCCACGCCGTATTCCTCGTACCCACCCCGGGGTAGCAGATTGGCTGCCAGCGCGAGCATCGCCGCCAGCACGAGGGCAGACTCACGCCAGGGCCAGCGACGCCGGGCGGCCAGGCCCGCCCCGAAGACGAAGATTCCGAGCCCCCACACCGCCGGGGCGAGAGCGACGATTTCCTCCCAGCGCACATGCCAGTATCGCGCCGGAACCGAGATCCGGTGAAAATCCACGACCCAAAAACGGAGCAAATCAGGCGCGAGCAGAAAAAAGGGCAGCCACAGCAAGAGGGCCGCGCCGATCAGGCTGGCACCGGCCACCCCCAGCCGGCGCAGATCAAACCGGCCCTCATCCCACAGGGCGGCCAGCCAGAGCGGCCCGAAGAACGGCGCGGCTGGCAACCGGCATCCTACTCCGACCACCGTCAGCAGGGACAGCGCGATCGACTTTTTCCAGCCCGGGGGCCAGTCGAGCCACACCGTGACGGCGGCCATGGTCACCAAGCTCACGAAACCGTAGGTCTTGCCGAGATGAATCTCATACATCCAGGCCGCGGACAGCGCGAATAGTGTGACCAGTAACACTGCTCGCCAGGGCATTGCCCGCCGCCACAGCAAACGTGCCCCGAGCACCAAGCCCAGCAGCCCCCAGCAACCGTTGACGATGCGTTGCTCAAACAAACCGAAGCGAGTCAATCCCATCACCAGGCCGTTGGCGTAAAGCAGCAGCGGCGGCTGGGTATAACCGAAATCGCGGTATGGCACCTCCCCTTGCCACACCGCCCGGGCGGCCGCCGCGTAGAAGCCTTCGTCCACATTCATCGCGCCGTACACCACGTTGAATCCTGCAATACCCGCGTATAGCAGGCCGAGTCCCGTCACGACCGCAGGCCAGAACAAGGTTGATCGTTGCTCACCAGTAACGGCCGCCTCATTCGTCACGCCAAGGGACGAGGGAGCGGCCCCCAGCCTACCACCCAGGTCGTCGCGCGGTGTAATGCTTGGCTTACTGGGCCGGGATTGGTCATTCCTCCTGGACATGCTGAATACAATAATTTGTGGCTCCGATGTATTGTAAATCGTGAAAGTTCATAAGCTTAACATATGCGGGCCGATAAATTCGGGGCATTATACTGCAATTTCTGAAAAAAGTTCTGGACTCAAGAGCTAGGGTTAGCAGTTTCAGCGATGCATCAGGAAAGGATCGGTCGAAAGCGGCCGGTTCTGCCAACCGGGTCTAGGAGTGATCACGGTGGTTTCGAGTGACGCAAGTCACCCGGATGTGAGAGGGGTAAAACCCTCTAACAAAAAACTCCTCCTAAAAAGCGAAAAGCCGCCTGATGCCCTCAGGCGGCTTTCGTTTTTCCGGAAAAACCCTGGTGCGCGAACGATTAATTAAAACCCAACCGCTCACGCATCATGTCCAACCTCATCACCCTAGCCTCGCTTCGCATCAGCGAATCGAATCCGAACCACCACCTGTGGAACAACAACGGGACGTGGTTTCTCCACTACACCGTTTATCCGACGGCCTTCACCAAGGAGCGCATCCGCCGTTCCCTCGGCACCAAGGACGTCCGTGTCGCCCGCGAGCGCCGCGACAACTTCTTCAGCCTGCTGGCCAAGCAGAATCCGATCGACCTGCCGGTCACGGAACAGACGACGGCCTTCGCCTGAACGCAGTACCGCCCCTCCCATTCAGACACGCCTTTGCGGGCGTGCCTTTTTTTGGCTGTGGGACCATTTGCTCGAATGTAGGGGCGCGCCTCGTGCGCGCCCGGGCGTGGTCAAGCCACGCCCCTACCGTCGAAACCTAATTGGCCCACTACCTTTTTTGGCGTCAAGACTCTGCCTAATAACCATCCCCCTCGTCATCCTGAGCGCAGCGAAGGATCCACGAGGTCGATACCACGTCCGTTGAAGCGGATTCTTCGCCAGGCGCGGGATGACGAAACCGAAATTGGGCGGTCCGAGCCAATCAGATCTTCACCTCACGGTATCCGCAGCTGCATCCCGACGCGCAGCGCGCTGGAGCCCTGCAGGACGTCGCGGTTCGCCTGGAAAATCTCCTGCCACCGGTTCGCGGTCCCGTAGTAGCGCATGCTGATCCGCGACAGTGAGTCGCCGTCGACCACAGTATGATAGCGCGTTTCCGCGGCAGACGTCGTCACCGTCGGGGCCGCCCGGGCGGGCGCCGGACCGCCCGTGGCGATCGCCGACGCCGGCGTGCCCAGCCGCGCCGCGGCCGCAATCTGGTCCAGGGTGCTCTGCGCCTGGTTCAGCCGGGCGGCCAGCGCCCCGTTCTCCGTCCGGAGCTGGGTGATGACCGCCGAGCGGTCGCGGTCCTGCGCGGCAAAGTTCTCGGTGAGTTTCGCCTGGGCGGTGCGCGCCGCCTCCACCTCGCGGTGCAACTGGGCGAGTTGGGCCGTGACGGCATCGACATTCTGCTGCCCGCTGCGTTCGGCGTCGGACTTCTGCTGCTCGGCGGACCGCAGGCTCTGGGTCAGGCGGGCAATGTCCGCCCGGTAGGACTCGACCAGCCGCCGCATGTCCTCCTGCTGCTGCTCAAGCTTGCCGTTCGCCTGCGTGAGCTCGGCGACGGACGTGGTGTGGGCCTCGGCGGCCTTCTCCGCCTCCGTCGCCCTGCCCTCCAAGGCGTCCAGCTCGGCGTGGGATTTTTCCAGCGCCTGACGGTTGTCGGCCAATTGATGAAGCAGATCGGCGTTGGTCTTCTGCAGGCCATCAAAGTCCTGCTGCAACTTGACCAGCTGGCCGCCCACGGCCTCCAGTCGTTCCTGCAGCGCCGCCTTCTCCTCGGTCAGGCCCGGCAACACGGTCGCGGTCTTGCGGACCGCCGCCAGCTGGGATTGCAGACTGTCCCGCTCGGCGGTCAGGGCGCGCTCCGCATCCACTTGCTTCTGCCCGGCCCGGTGCAGTTCCTCATTGGCGGCCGTCAGCTCGCGCACCCGGCCCTGCGCCTGCTCGAGATCGTCGCGCGTGGCCGCCGTGTCGTTTTCCTTGGCCGAGAGCAGCGCGCGGTTGGCGTCAGTCAGTGATTTGTTGGTTTCCCGCAGGCGCTGCATCTGGGCGGCCATGGTCGCGACCTCCTTGGCGGCGTTGGCGCGGTCGTCCTCCACCTGCGCCTCAAGCTGCTTCACCCGGGCATTGAGCGTGCTGATCTCGCTCTGGTAGGCGTCGGGCCGCGCGGCCGAGACGGCCTGCGACTGCGCCGCAAGCGCGGCGGCGGTGGATTTCTGGGCGTTGTCCAGGTCCTTCTCCAGCTTTTCGTTCGCGGCGGTGAGCTCGGCCACGGTGGCGGTCAGCTTCTCCACCGCGCGGTTCGCCTCGACCAGTTCGGCTTGGGATTTCGGGCCCGCGTCGCCACTGCGGGTGCGGACGGTCAAGGCGTCGGCCAGCTGCTTCTCCAGCTCGTTGACCCGCGCCTGCGCCTGCTCTAGCTCTTGACGGCTTTGGTTCAATGACGCGGTAAGCTTGGCGCTGTCCTGGCCGGCCTGCTCGGCCTTGGTCCGGACGGTCGCGGCCTGCGCCACCTCCTGGCGCAAGCGGGCGTTTTCATCGCGCAAGGTGGCCAGGTCCACCAGGTCACGGCGGGCCGCGGCCAGTTCCCGGCGCAGCGCCTCCGTGCCGGCGGACTCACGCCCGGCGGCCGCCAGCTTGCCGTTCAATTCCTGGTTGGCTGCGGTCAAGGTCGTCACGGAGGCCGCGCTCTTTTCCAGAGCCTGCTTGGCTTCGAGCAGCTGTTGCTGCGCCTGACTGCCAGCCTGCTGATCCGATGCGTTCTTGAGGCTCAGGGCCTGGTTCTGGGCGGTCAGGTTTTCCACCTTTGCCTGCGCCCCGGCCAGTTGCTGCCGGATAGCTTCGAGCTCCTTGGTGCCGGCCTTGCTGTGCTCGGCGGCTTGCCCCTGCTCCTCGGCCCGGGCCAGCCGTTCCTTCAGCTGTTTGTTCTCGTTGTCGAGACCGGCGGCGACGGTGGTCTGCCGCGCCAGCGCCTGGTCCCGTTCCTGCAATTGCTGTCCCGCCTGCGCCAGCTTCTGACGCAACTCCGCGGTACCCGACTCCTGGGTGGCCGTGGCGGCCGTTTTCTCGTTGAGGGTTTTTTCGAGCGAGGCCGCCCATTTTTCCACCTCAGCCTTCTCGCCCTGCAGGGTCACGACCTGTTTTTGCAGGCGCTCCGCGGTTTGCCGGGCTTCGACCAGCTGGCCGGTGCTGGACTCGGCCACCGCCGGCCGGGGTGCTTTCTCCAGCTCGGCGACGCGGGCCGTGAGCCGTTGGTTGTCGGTGTCCAACCGGGCGGCCTGCTCCGCCGCCTGCTGGGCCTTGGTTGTCAGCTCTCTGATTTGCTCGGATCCGGCCTCCGTCTCACCGGCCGGCTTGGGCGGCGCGCTGCGAAGGCTGCGCAATTGCTGGTTGAGCGAGAGCAGTTCGCGGGTGGCACGTTTCACCTCATCGTTCAACCGCGCATTGTCCCGCTGCAGGCTCGCGATGATGGCAGCCTGTTGGCCCGCGTCGGGTGCACCGGCCTTGCCCGGCTCGGGGGCGGGTTTGGCCGCCGCGGCGGCGAGGCCCGCCTTGTCCTGCTGCAGCCGCTGGTTGGTCTCGGTCAGCTGGGCTTGCGCTTCCTCGGACTTTTTGAGCGCGGCAGCCGCCTGCGCCAGTTTCGTGTTGAGCGCCGCGATTTCGGCCTGAAGACGGCCAGAATCGCCCGCCGGGGCCGCGGTGGCGCCCGGGGCGGACACCTTGGCCTGCTGCAATTCCTGCTGCAGATCCCTGATCTGGGCCGTCTGGATCGCACCCTGCCGCTCCATGGCCTCCTTCTCCGTGCTCAGTGTCTGGACCTGTCCGGAAAGCCGCCGGCTCTGCTCGCGCAGCTGCTCGATCAACTTGCCCGAGGCGCCATCGGGCGCGGCCGCGACCGCCGGCGCGGGGACGGGAGCAGTGGCGCTCGGCGGGGCGGAGGGGCCCACGAGCCGGCTGGCGGCGGACAGTTGCTCGCTGGTCAGGGTCTTGGCCAGGGCATCCCGCGCGTCGGGATTGGCACCATTTTGCACGGCCCGATTCAACCAGGCAAAAGCCTGGACGGGATCACGCTCCAAGCCCGGCCGTCCCTCGGCAAGGGCCAGGCCGTAGTTGACCTGCGCCTGGACGAGCCCCTGTTCGGCGGCGGCCTTGTAGAGGGTGGCGGCGGCGGCGGCATCCTTCGCCACGCCCCGTCCGTCCTCCAGCAGCAGGCCCAGGTTGTACTGCGCCCGCGCGTAGCCGTGGTCGGCGGCCTGTTTGTACCAGCGCACCGCGACGGCCTCGTCCTTCTTCATGCCGCGGCCGGATTCATAGGCGAGCCCGAGGTTGTACTGCGCCTCGACCAGACCGTTGTCGGCCGCCTGTTTGTACCAGAGGTTGGCTTCGAAAAAATCCTGCCCGACCCCGCGGCCGGTCGCATACATGTTGCCCACGTTGAACTGCGCCGGGGCGTAGCCCTGGTCGGCCGACTTCAGGTAGTAGTGAAAGGCCCGCTGTTCGTCGACGGGTTGGCCTCGGCCCAGCTCATAAACCAGGCCCAGGTTGAACTGCGCGGGAGCAAAGCCCTTTTCCCCGGCCTGCTGGTACCATTTCAGGGCTTCGGCGAAATCAACCTTCAGGCCCTGCTGCCCGTTCGTGTAGGCATTGCCCAACGCGTTCTGCGCCTCGAGGTCGCCCGTGGCCGCCCGGCTGCGGAGCGTTTCCAGGTCGGGGGCGGTCTGGCCCCGGCCGGAATCCGCGAGCATGAGGAGGCCCATGAGCAGCAAACCGGCCCTGACAAAGCGATTATACCGGGTGAACGGGGCGAAAAGGCGCACGCTTCAACTTAAGGTCAAAACCCGGCACGGGAGCAAGGCTGCATCGGTCATCCCGTGGATGATTTTTTTGTCGGGCGGACAAAATGTGGCGAGCGCACCGGACAGCCGGACCCGGCCTCCGACCACGAAAAAATAAGGACACAAACGGAGCCGCCCAGCCTTCGCCACGACAGCGGCCGGCCGGCCCGGCCCGGCGGGTTCATAGAGGGGGTGAGAGACCCGCTTCGGCTTCCGGTATTCCTGCAGCACATGCAGGT
>Ga0302321_100006073_pt1 | contig 10603 bp, 10 predicted proteins | sample Fen_T0_1_FD_202505 | JGI IMG/M metagenome (GOLD analysis project Ga0302321, IMG submission 202505) | Peat permafrost microbial communities from Stordalen Mire near Abisko, Sweden - Fen_T0_1 | ecosystem: Environmental > Terrestrial > Soil > Wetlands > Permafrost | place: Sweden: Abisko... | reverse complement strand
CAGCTGGAAGCACAGTTCTCCCAAGACATCGATTCGCTCGAGGGTCACGGTGGCGAGTGGCACCCGGAAGAGGCCGGCCGCGACGACCTCGAAGCGAGCGACGAACGCTTTCCCGCGGCGGTCGAATCCGCCAGGTCGCGTCCCTAACGCTACCCCTGTACTCTCTGCTTCGACATTTGTTCTTCAGAACGCGAACCGTGGCCTCCGGCCGCTCCGCACTTGTGCACGCGAGCGGCTCGGAGGCAGCCCAGACCCTGGATTTCGAACGCCCAGCTGGCTTAGATCCGGTGTCCCGTGAACAGCATGAACAACAAGACCACCACCAGGATGCCGGCGGGTGACCAACCGGCATAACCATAACGTGAGTGCCCAACGCCACCGCCGATGAGGGCGAGAATCAAAACGATCAGCAGGATGGTAAACATGGTGTTGCTCCGTTAGCGGGGCGCCGGGGCGCCGTTTCTGCGGAACATCAATGCAATATTGCTGCCAAGCGCCCCGAGCCGGTTTCAGCCGTAATTTCATGCGGGTTCGCCGCTGCCGGCAATGTCGCAATCGGTCTCACTGGGCGATTGTGTGACGCGGGCTGGCTCTGGCGGTCGAGCCGGCGCGGGTCGCGACGCTACGCGCTCCGGGTCGGGCTCGCGAGCGCGCAGAAAGTACCTGCGCACGCAGTAGCCCAAGATCGTGCGCTCGAGCAGGTGCGGGGCAATCCGCACGGCGCGAGCCGCGTGCAGCGCGGGATACGCGCTCCAATGAGTCCCGGGGTGTTCGTGATGCACGGTGTGGTAGCCAGCGTGGAACAGAAGCCAGTTCAGCCGCCGGTCGACGAAGTTGCGCGAATGATCGTCGACCGACGCATGATCGCAGCCGACGTGCTGAAGATAGTTGGTAAACATCATCGCCCACGCTGCATACAGCGCCGGTATCCCGAGCGCGCAAGCGTAGAGCAGCATCCCCCGGGCGACACCGTAGAGCCACAGCGCGAGACTCGCGGCGCCCGCGTGGCCGAGCAACACCGTGGCCGTTTCGAATAGGATTTGGCGAAATCGTGCCGGGTGATGTTGGCGCGCGTCGCGCACGTAACGCCAGATCGCGGAACTTTGCGCGAGAGCAGAACGCGTGGGGTAGCCGAGTGCTGCCCACGGTCCGTCCTTGGTCACGAGTTCGGAAGTCCGCGTTGCATCGCGCGGGCCGTCCAAATAACGGTGGTGATTCCGGTTGTGCGTGGGGATCCAGACGAACAGCGGGCAACCATAGAAGAACGAGAGCCACGCCGAGTACAACGAGTTCAGCCGCTTGTCGCGAAAAACGGGCGCATGACTGTGGTTGTGCGACAGCACTCCTGCCGAATACGCGAGGTAGAGTGACAGCGGCAGCAGCCACGGCGCGACTTTCGGTGTTGCGTAGGACAACACCGGCAACGCCGGGAACAAGATCAGTGCCCAAACCAGTGTGCGTCCATCCTCGATGAATCGTAGCTGCATGATGCCTTCCCCGTGTTAGCTTTTCCCGAGCCGCTGATGCGCGGCTCGACTCAGTGGATCATGGGGTTTCGCACTGGCGCGCGCCATTCGCATCACTTTCAGGTTTGAGATGAACAAGCGACACGAGAGCAACGCAGCACGAAAAGGGCCAAAGCAGCAGCGCTCGAAGGTCACGGTAGCCAGCATTTTGGACGCCACCGTTCGGATTTTGGAACGGGAAGGTTCGGACGCAGCAACCACGTCGCGCATCGCGGAGGTCGCCGGCGTGAGCGTCGGCACGCTGTATCAATATTTCGCGAATCGCGACGCCATTCTCGATGCCCTCCAAGACCGCGAGTTCGAGCGCGCGACGGAGATGATGAACCGCGTCTTGGCCCGCGGCGCCTACGGATCCGATCGTGAAGTCGCGCGCGCGGTGATCGAGGGCTTGCTCGACCTGCACAGCGCGGCCCCAGCACTCCATCGCCTGCTCGTCGTCGAGGGGCTACGCGTCACGCCCACCGAGCGAGTACAGGCTTTCGACATGCGGATCATCGCCGTAATCCGTAGCTTTCTGACGTCGGCAAACCTGCGCATCCGCCGCACGAATCTGGACGCAGCGGCGTTCGTCGTCTATCAAGCGGTCCGCGCGAGTATGCTGGCGTGCGTGGTCGAGCGCCCACCCGGTTTGGATGCCGAAACGCTGGTGGATGAGATCACCGATCTCGTGCTGCGCTACTTGGCCGCTGATTGAATCGCCGTGCCCAGCTCACGCGCGCTGTCCACGATGCGTCCTACCAAGCCGTAGGTCACGGCTTCCTCCGCGTTCAGCCAGTGATTGCGCTCCGTGTCGCGCGCGACCTTTTCGATCGATTGCCCGGTAGCCTGGGCGAAAATGCGATTCAAGCGCGCGCGCACGGACGAGATCTGTAGCGCCTCGATTTCGATGTCCGAAGCCGGCCCGCCCGCGCCGCCGCTCGGCTGGTGCAACATGAAACGTGTATTCGGCAGCGCCAAGCGACGCTCGCGCGGTGCGGCCGTGAAGATCAAGGCGCCCGCGCTTGCCACCCAGCCCGTGCCGAGGATCGTCACCTCGGGTTCGATGAAGCGCAGCAGGTCGTAGATGGTGTCGCCTGATTCGACGTGCCCGCCCGGGGAGTTGATCAGCACGCGGATCGGCCGATCATTCTCACTCGCGAGTGCCAAAAGTTGCGCGCAGACTCGCTCGGCTAGGGCCATGGTGATTTCGCCGAAGACGAGCACCGTGCGTGAGTCATAGAGGCGGCCCTCGACTGGTGAGCGCCCGGCGGGTTCGTTTCTAGGTAGGCTCGGCGAATCGACGTCGGTCATTGCCTGATGGCTGCTCCCACGGCGCCGTCCTCGCCATACCCGAAGCGCTCGAAGTTCTAGCCGTTCCAGTCGCTGGGCTGGACGATCGCGCCGGCCAGGGGCAGGCTTCCGTAGATGAAACGTCCCGTCCGCCAAAGGGTGAACGCCGCGCCGTCGCCCAACGTTTACCGCCTCGAGGAAGGAGCGCAGTTGGTCTTGTCCGACGCAGACACGGTAGTCTTGGTCGTGCGCGGCGCGTGCGCCATCCGCGGCCTGACACGAGAGTTCGAGCGGGTCGAAGCGGGCTCTCTCTTGCTTCGACGCCCGGACACCAGCGCACCGCTCGATCGGCAAGTCGCTCGCGCGCTCGGCCTGCTTCGAGCGGAACCGGCCAAGCCTTGGACGGTGGAGCGCTTGGCCCGCGCAGTGGGGCTCTCGCGTGCGGCATTCGCGCGGCGCTTCGTCGCCGTCAGTGGCCGCTCGCCGCGGCGATTTCTCGGCGAGCTGCGGCTCGCATTGGCGGCCAGTTTGCTCGAGAGCACGGACGATTCCCTGGCGGTGCTCGCGGCGCGTGTCGGCTATACTTCGGAGTTCGCCTTCAGCCGCGCGTTCAAGCGACTGCATGGAGTTTCGCCCGGGTCGTTCCGGCGCTCACGCCAAAGTGCGAATTTCAGTCCGATGCTGCTGGCGGCATGATGACCAACGTCGTCAATCTGAACAAGTTCAAGAAGCGAAAGGCGAAGGCTGAACGCGTCAAGCAAGCGGACACGAATCGGCGTTTGCACGGCAGGACCAAGACCGAGCGCGCCCGGGACGCTCTGCAGAAGAAGCAGCTCGAAACGAGCGTCGACGGCGCTCGCCTCGAGGCGGCACCAAACCCGGAAGAGCCGAGCAATTCTTAGGGCGCCGCCGCCAGCAGCTCGGCACCCGGGATCGGCTGCCCGCTCACGAAGGCCTTGCGCAAACGCTCCACGTGCTCGAGCGCGGGCGCGATCGAAGCGGCCTGGTAGGCCTCGAGCAGCAAGCGCCGCTCGCGCTTGACCAAGCGCCCATCCAGGATCGCGGCCACGGCGAGAACGCGCAGGGCGGTGCGGCGTTCGGCCTGCGTGAGTTCCGCGAGCGACTTCAAGAACGCGAGCGTGTCGTCGACTTCGATCCCCGCGTGTGGTTCGCCGAACCGTTGACGCAACTCACGCATCAGCGAAATGTGATTCGGGTGAAGCTCACTCGTTCGCACCACCGCGGCGCCTAGCGCGCGATGCACGGCGGTCAGCAAGGCAGCGGAAGGCTCGGGCTCGAAGGCGAACACCACGTCGAGCATCTCACTGGCCGCGGATGGCCCCATCACGCGAATGCGAGCTTCACGCAGCACGAACCAACACACGAGCGCGTTCCAGGCGGCATTGACCGGGATGGCCGTAAACGCCAGCACCGAGCGAGTCGCCAATCGCCCGACGGCGCGCTCCACGAAGGCCTTGAACAGAAAATTGGTGACCGAGACCTTCAGCTTGTAAACCAGCGAAGCCGTCGCCAGCGTGAAGCGACTGGCCTCACGGTGCGGGTTCACTCCGAAGGTCGCGTCGGGAGGGTTTGGCAGCTCGAGGGCGGCGCGTGCGAGCGCGAACCGCACGTCCAAGTTCTCGCTCGAGTCGAGCTGCAGGCCTGCGACCAGTGCGAGCGCGCGCACCGAGCGCAACCCGTCCCAATACAAGTAGGCGATCTCCAGCACCGCAGCCACGAGCGCCAACACTCCGAACAAGCCCCAGTACGAGAGCCATTGTAGCCAGGTGGCATGCTCCGGCTCGCGCCCGAGCAGGCGGGCCGCGAACAACGCGCCGAAGCCAGTCGCGGCGGCGTTGAGCGCGCCGGCCAGCGCGGCGCGCAGCACCGCCCCCCGCGTCACTCGCAAGAGCCCTGCCCTCTCCACCGGGTTGAGTACGTGGATCGGATCATCGGCCTGCGCGGGCGCGAACTTTCCCGCTCCGAGAAAGCGCCCGCCGAGCCGTTCTAGTAGCGGGCGCTCGGCGTTCTGTGGCGTCGCCATCGGTGCGCACAGCAGCTAGTCGTGTGGCCGGATCGGGTCAATTGGCGCGCCTCTGGGCTGCCACTGAAAATAGTCCCATCGCCGACGCGGAAACGCCGATTGCAACGGGCAGAGCACCGCATAGACTGCGAAAATGCGTTTGGGTTGGCTGGTGACGGCGGTGGCTTGTGCGTGGCTCCTGGCGTGCGGCTCGAGTTCACACAAAAAGGCCCAGACTTGCGACGCTTCGCAATGTCCGGCGGAAGATGGCGCAGGCATGTCGGACGGAACCGGCGGGATGCCCGACACCGAGGCCGACGCGGGCCCCGGCGGTGAAGCCGGAAGTGTGGCCGGCGCGGCCGGCGCAGCAACGGATGCTCCCATTGCCGATGGCGGTGCGGCTGGCAGCACGAGCGCCGAGCCCGCACTCGAGGTCTCGATCGAAGGCAATGGCACGGTGACCGTTTCGGATGCCGCGGCCTGCTTCCGCACTAAGCCCTGCGTCTATCCAGCTGCATTAGGTACCGTCTTCGAGCTGACGGCCAGACCGGGGGCTGACTCGCGTTTCGCGGGATGGTCCGGGAGCTGCACTGGAAAGAGTCCGAAGACTTCGCTCACCATCACCGGCAACGAGCAGTGTGTGGCCACGTTCTTGGTGCAGCACGCGGTCTCGCTCGCGGTCGCTGGGGACGGGAGCGGCGGCACGGTGATCTCGACGCCGAACTTGAACTGCACGGCCCTCGGCTGCAAGGGTGATGTCGACGACCAGAGCATCATCACCATGAAGGCCACGCCGGCCGCGGGATTTCGCTTCGTCGGTTGGACCGGCAGCCCGCAGTGCCAAAGCATCCCAGGGCCCACGCTGACGCTCAAGGTCACCCAAGATCTTACCTGCTCGGCCAGCTTTGCCGCGCAGTACTTGCTCTCTGTAACGGCGCTCGGCGCGAGCGCTCAGGTGGGGGTGGCCAATGGCAATTGCGACGCCCTGAGCTGCCCGGCCGACGCCGGCAGCAGCGCCTCCTTCCACGCCACGCCGGTGTCCGGTTATCGCTTCACGGGCTGGTCGGGGGATGCGCTGTGCACGGGCACGGTCAACCCGCTCGAGATCGCCAAGGTCACGAGCAACATCGCCTGCGTGGCCAATTATACGCCGCGATTCACCGCGGCGGGCCTCCCCGCCGGAGTGTCGGCTTCTTCAGGCAACGTGAACGCGAGCTGTAGCGGCAATAGTTGCATCCTCGATGCCGGCACCACGGCCACGTTGCTCGCACCGACGGTCAGCGGCTCTTACCTGACGGGCTGGACGGGTGCGGGCTGCCTCGCGGCCAACCAGAGCGGCAACGGGATCACGGTTACTCCGACGACCGGCAATATCACGTGCACGGCCAACTATCTTCCCGGCGTCTCGGTGACCGGCACGGTCGTCGGCGCGACCGGCGTGGTCACTGCTACCTCGACGACCACGGGTGCTACGTGCACTCCTGGTTCCTGTGCGATCCCGGCGCTGGGCAGCGTCACGCTCGTCGCCCCGACCATCGCCAGCTACCGCTTCGTGAACTGGACGGGCGATGCCGGCTGCACGGGCGCGACCAACTCAATCACGCTGAGCAACGTCACCACCAGCAAGGCCTGCAGTGCCAACTACGTGCAGCAGTTCACGATCGCGGCCGTGGCCAGCACGGGGGGCACCGTGAGCGCCGCCAAGATCGGCGGCGTCGGCGCGTGCGCCGGCACGGGTTGCACGGTCGACGCAGGCACGAGCGTGGCTTTGAGCGCCACCGCCGACAGCACGAACGGCTACCATTTCAGCGGTTGGACTGGCGCGGGCTGCGCGCCCGGTGCCAATAATCCGCTGGACTTGAGCAGCGTGAACGCAACCTGCACGGCGACCTTCGCTCTCGACACGTTCACCATCGCGGCCACGGCAGGCACCAACGGCACCGTATCGGCAACGCCCGCGGGCGGTGCCGCCTGTTCGGGCGCCAGCTGCGTCGTGAACTTCGGCGTCAATGTCACCTTGGCGGCCACTCCGGCCAACAATTATCACTTCGTGGGTTGGACGGGGCCGAACTGCGCGCCCTCGAACGCCGCCTCGATTACCTTGAAGAACCTGAACGCGAGCTGCGCAGCAACCTTTGCCGTAAACACGTTCACCGCGTCTGCCGTAGTGAACCCGGCCAACAGTGGCTCGGCCGGGGTGGACTGCGGCTCGAGCGGCTGCAACGCAGTCCCAGCGGGTCAAGCCGTCAACTTCAGTGCAAGCCAGAACCCTGGGTGGGCTTTCGGTAGTTGGTCCGCCAATTGTGGCGGGGGAACGAACCCCACGCTCGCCCTGAACGTGAACGCGAGCCTGGTATGCACGGCCAACTTCCGGCCAATCGTCAACGCGCTCGCCGCGCCCACTGGCGCCGGCACAATCACCGCGTCCGGAAGCGGTGGCGCCAGTTGCTCCAGCGGAGATCCGGCCAGCTGCGTGGCCGATCTCAATGGCAGCGTGACCCTGACCGCGATGGCAGGAGCCAGCGCAGTCTTCAAGAGTTGGACCGGGGACTGCACCGGCACCACTCCGACGGTCACGCTCACGGCCTTGAACACGCCCAAGAACTGCACCGCGAATTTCTATCGATTCTGGGCGGTGACCACTGGCGCGAAAGGCACGGATCGCATGATGCATGTGACCGCCTTGGGCGATGGGACCGTGGTCGGACTGGGGGAAACGCTGCCTGCGGGCGTCAAGGACACTCAATTGGTGCTGGCTCGGTTGGACGCTGACACCGGTAAACTCACCGCAGATCAGCTGCTCCAGGATAGCGACGGCAACGGCACGCTGAGCGCGCTTGGATTGGCGACGAACACCGATCAAAAGAGCGTGATCGCGCTCGGCATGCACGACAACGCGAGTAAATCGCGCCAACCGCTTTTGCACAACGAGGGCGGCGCCGGCAAGTTCGACCTCGAATACAAGTATTCCGGCGGCGGCGCGGCCCTGGCGGCGGGCGGTGAAGTGATCCCAACGCTGGACGGGGGCTACGCGTTCTGCGTTGCGATTCAGGATCCACCACTGGCAACTGGCGCCGCGCAAGTGATCATGGGGCATCTGACGAAGGTCGATGGCTCGGGCAAGCCCGTGTTCGACGTGCAGTTCTGCGCCCGAGACAGCAAGCAAAATTGCTTACCGACCCAGCCGGTCGATCTGCTGCAAGATCCGGGCACCAAGACCTACGCGGTGCTTTCGCAAGTCTCGATCCCCAGGCACGCGATCCTGCTCACGTTGATCACCGATTCGGGCACCCTCGCAGGGTCGAGCTACTACCAAGACGTCGGAGACTTGGTGGCCTCGCAGTTCGTGCCGGGCGCCAGCGCCGACACGTACTTGGTCGTCGGTACCCGCACGAACGTGGACGGCAGCGATAGCGACGGGTTCTACGCGGAGTTGAGCGCCAAAGCCGCCACCCCTCGCTTCGCGTTCTCGCTAGGCGAGGGCCAAGCGCCGGAACAATTGTTTTCGGTGACCAAGACGACGGACGGCGGTTACGCGCTCGCTGGTCTCGCCCCAGATCTCAAGGATGCCAAGCTGGGGAGCGACGCTTGGCTCGTCCTGGTCGACAAAGACGCCAAAATCCTGTCGCAGCTCGCGTACGGCGGGCCGCTCGCGGATGGGGCCGACGCCATCACCACCGTGCCGGGTGTCGGCTTCGCGCTCGGCGGGGCCACGCTCAATTGGGGCGGCGGATTGACAGACATGTGGACCTTGCGCGTCGGCTCGGTCGGCGAGCTTTCGTTCAACAACAAGGCTCCGGTCGCCTCCCGCTACGCGACCGCGTTCACCAGCAGTCCTCTTGCGATCACGAGCCCGGCCACGGGCGGTCTCGGGGTGATCGATTCCAGCGCGGCGGCGTTGACGGCCGCCGTGAAGACCGGCAGCAGTGGCTTCGGGCAGGTAGCACAAGCACCTTAGGGCCGCGAATGGCTAAGCGATCGATCTCGCGCCGGCAGCATCCCGGCTGGGCCCTCGGAACTCAGGCCAGCGCACTATTTACGGCTCGGCCATGTAACGAGCAAACTCGGCTTCGAAGTCTGCGTGCCAACGCGACAGTGCAGGGCGGTTCAGGATGATGTCGTCCATCGCCCAGCGCATGCGCCGTTCGTCTGTCGCACGATCGACGGCGTTGTCGGGACACAGGACGTAGAAGTCACCAGATGTGACGCTTTGCACTAGAAATTCCACCACTTGCTCGGGCGTCCAGGCCGACGCAGGCTTTTCTGCCACGCCCGTCATTCCGGTATGCGTGAAGCCTGGGATCAACAGGTGCGCAGAAATACGCGTGCCGCAGGCGTTGCGAAGCGCGTGCGACAGTGACTCCGTGTAGTTCCGCAATGCGGCCTTGGACAGGTTGTACGCGTAGTTCCCAGGGGGGCTGGTAATGCCCTGCTTCGAACCGGTGTTGATCACCAACGCTGGGTCGCCGGACGCGAGCATGCTCGGCAAGAACGCCTGCACGCCGTGAATCACGCCCCACAAATTGACGTCGACGAGCGTCTTCCAATCGTCGATATTCTCCCAAGGTAGGCCCGGGTTATTGCCCAAGCCAGCGTTGTTCATCAAAACCGAGACTGGCCCGAAACGCTGCTCGACTTCTGCCTTCAAGCGCAATACTTGTGCCAGTTGTGAGACGTCCGTCGCGGCGGCAAGCACGTCCCTTTCGGCGAGCGCGGCGACCTCCGCCGCGGCGCGCTCGAGCGCGTCGCCAGCCAGATCGACCATCACCAGCGTCATCCCAAAACCGGCAAAGCGCCGGGCCGCAGCCAGTCCGATCCCGCTGGCGGCGCCAGTCACCAATGCCACTTTGCCGGGGCCGAACGCCGAAGGCAGCGTCGTCGAGTCGTCCATGACGCTCAGCTTAGGGCCCGCGCATGGCGAAGTCGATCGATCTCGCGCCCGAGCCATCTCGGCTGGCGTCGTCGCTGCTCAGTTACATACCCGCAGTATGCGCCTTCTTCGCGCCTCGCCATCCGGGCGCCAGGGCCGCGATCTTCGACCGACTTCGCCATGCGCGGGCCCTGAGCGCCCCTTAGCGCCGGATGAACGAGCTCAGCGGCACTCTTTCTCGAAGTGGCTCTGTTGCTGGATCGCGCTCTCTGCGGATTTGCGAAAGCTGGCCAACCCGACGTCGCCCGACTCGAGGGCTGGTAACTTGGAGGCAATGTCATCGCTGGCTTTCCGCGCGCTGTTCCAGGTCACCTGCCGGGTCATGAACGAACTTTCGAGCAATTCGGCTTTGTTCTCGATGACCGTCCACGTCGGGACGTCGCTGCCCTCCAACTTGCGGTGCGTGGCTGCAGCCCTCAACTCGGACCACGCCTTGTTCAAGTCCAGGCGCTCTCTTTCGCAGCGCACTTCATCCTGACAGCCGACCCCAAATGACGACGCAGTCACCGCGATCACGATTGCCCATCGGTTCATGACGACCTCCATCTCGCGGCGCCCTTCGCCGCGCTGCGGCCGCAATTTACAACTGTTCGGGCGAGCGAGCCACCCGGGCCGCCGGGCGCGCTTCTGGGCAGTGCCGTATTCCGTCACTGCCGAAGCTGGGGCGTGACTTTCAGCAGCGATTTGTGCTCAATGATTCCGATGAGTTTCGTCCCGCTCCGCCGGACCCAGCGCGCCGCCCTGCTGACCGCCGCGCTGCTCTTTGCGGGGTGCGAAAAGAAGGAGCAGCCCCCACGCGGCGACCGGAGTGTGCGCCCACTGGATGGCATGGAGCGGTTCGCCGCACGTAGTGTG
>Ga0302321_100006072_pt1 | contig 10603 bp, 9 predicted proteins | sample Fen_T0_1_FD_202505 | JGI IMG/M metagenome (GOLD analysis project Ga0302321, IMG submission 202505) | Peat permafrost microbial communities from Stordalen Mire near Abisko, Sweden - Fen_T0_1 | ecosystem: Environmental > Terrestrial > Soil > Wetlands > Permafrost | place: Sweden: Abisko... | reverse complement strand
GCTCGTGCTTTGGTTGAGGTACGCGAGGAGCCGTTTTAGACAGTGACAATCCAGGCGCAAATCGAGAATCTCGAAAATCTAGCGGCGCTCGATGTGGAGCTCAAGGAGCTCCGCGACGCGGTCAAACAAGAGCGGCAGGGGCTCGATGCCAAGCGTTCGACGTTGGCCTCTTTGGAAGAGCGGCTCGCCCGAAGCCAGAAGAATTCTGGCGATATGGACAAGCTCCGCGGTGATCTGATGGGTGAGGTTCGGCAAATGAGCATTCAGGTCGAACGCTCGCGCGAGAAGCTGTCTCGCTGCCGGACCGAACGCGAGGCGAACGCCGCCCAGCGTGAGATCGAGGAGCTACGCAAGCTCTACCGAGATCGCGAAATCGAAGTGGAGAAGCTGGACGGCTTCCTGGAGCAGGCTCGCGTGGACATGGGCCAGGTCACCAGCGAGCGCGACGCGCTCTTGGCAGAGCTGGCTGCGGTCGAAGGCGATACCGTGGGGCGACTGGCTCAGGGTGACGCTGCCGTAGCGGAGAAAGAAGCCATCCGCGCCGGCTTGGTCGCCAACGTGCCGCCGGTATTGTATCGGCGCTACGAAATGATCCGCGGTCGTCGCGGTACCGCGATTAGTTCCACCACCGACGGCACTTGTTCGGCTTGCCACATGCGCTTGCCGCCGATGCTGTTTCAGGGCCTGACGCGGGAAAACAAGTTCGAGCAATGTCCGAGCTGCAACCGCATCTTGTACTACCGGCCGGGTGTGACCGGTGACAACAGCGAGTCGGGCGCCCCTTGATCGTGATCGTTAGCGCCAGCAAGAGCTACGCGCCGAAGGCGCGTCGGGCGGAATGAAAGCCTGCCCGGCCTGCGGACGGCTGTACCCGGACGACGCCGGCTTTTGCCCGGTCGACGGCGCCCAACTCACGAGCGCCACGCAAGTCCCGGTGCTCGCCGATAGCCAAGATGCGCGCATCGGGCAGCTCTTGTGCAATCGCTACCAGGTGCGGCGCGTGGTCGCCGACGGCGGCATGGGGCGAGTGTACGAGGCGCTCGACATGCAGGCGCGCCGCAACGTCGCCCTCAAAGTGCTGCACCCCGATGTGTCACGGGATCAGATCGCCGTGCAGCGCTTCAAGCGCGAGTTCGAGGTCAGCAAGATGCTGCCCCACGACTACATCGTGGAGGTGCTCGACTTTCAACCTACGCCGGACGAAAGCTTCGTGCTGGCGATGGAGTTCCTGTACGGTGAGGAGCTCCGGAGCACGCTCAAGCGCGAGCAGGTGATTTCACCCGCGCGCATGCTGCGCATGCTGAGCCAGGTGGCGATCGGGCTGGATGAAGCGCATGCGCGCAAGTTCGTGCATCGCGATCTGAAGCCGGACAATTTATTTTTGTGCCAAACGCCCGAAGGCGACATCGCCAAACTCTTGGACTTTGGTTCTGCCAAAGACAAGGGTGAGTCGGCCAAGAAGCTGACCGTGCTCGGAACTACGATTGGCTCGCCGTATTACATGGCGCCCGAGCAAGCCCAGGGTTTGGAAACCCTGGATCAGCGCGCGGACGTCTGGGCGCTGGCGGCGATCATTTACGAATGCGTGGTGGGGCGCGTTCCGTTCATCGGCAACAACGGCCCCAGCATCTTGCTGCAGATATTGACCAAGGAACCAATTGCGCCGAGCGAAGCGGGCAAGGGTCAGAAACACCCAGTCCCTCCCACGCTCGATCGCGTGATGGCGCACGCGCTCAAGAAGACCGCCGCGCAGCGCATCCCATCCGTGGGTGCGCTGGCCGACGCAGTCGGTGCAGCGTACGGCCTGACCGGCAACCACCTGGAGTGGGCCAAGACCAATGAGGCGGAGCTGAGCGCGCGCGTGAACGCCGCGATGCCCGGGCTGCTCGCGACCGTGATCGCGCCGCGCGCGGCCAACGTCGCCGACTCCTTCTTCGGAGAATCGGACAGCCTGGAGGCGATGGGCGATCCGTTCGCCGCCGCGCCCGCTCCGGCTCTCGGGGCTGCGGCGGGGCCCGCTTACGCGCCGCCCGCTCCGGGGTACGTCGCGCGAGCGACCGATGATTTCGCGCCGCAGTCCATCGCCGGCGTGCCGAAGACCTCGAATACGCTGCTCTTTCTGGCGGTCGGCGGCGGCGCGCTGTTCGTCGGCATCGCGCTCGTGGTTGTGTTCGTGCTGCTGCGCTGAGCCGCGCTCGGTTGGCGTACGACGCTTTATTTGGCGTCGAAGTCCAGAGCCAGATCGCGCTTCTCGACCAGGCACTGGTCAACATTGCAGACCGAGAAGAATAGCTTCCCGGACACGGTGTGCTTACCCACGCTTTCGGGCGTGAGCGCAACCGAAAGCGTGGCGCGCATCTTCTCGACTTTGACCGCATCCTTGTCGACCACGAGATTTGCGAGCTTTAGCCCCGGCGCTTCATTGAGCTTGAACTTGTAGGGGTACTTGTCGTTGGCATGGAACGGCGGTTTGGCCGTGACGACGACCTCCACTACTCCGGCCTGGCCCGAGGTGTACGTGCCCTTGGGTTGAATGACGACATCGAAGGGCGCTTCGCTGTAATTGCTTGCGGCCGCCGCTGCCGATGGCGCGGTAGGATCGGCAGCCGCGGGCGTGAGCGCAGCAGCCGCGGGAGCGCTGGCTACGGCGGGCGCGGGCGGCGCGGCGGGCGATACGGGCTCGGTAGCCGTGGCTTCGGCGGCGGGTGGCGTCTGGTTCTTGCAGGCAGACAAAGCAGACAAGGCAGACAAGGCAGACAAGCTGCCCAAAGTGACGAGGCGAACGAAACCAGAGCCGAGGGACGAGCCGGAAACCGAGAGCAAACGCGCCATGGAGGTTCCAATACCACACGGGTCTCGGAAGACAACGCAGGCATTATCCGCGAAAAATCCCAGCCTCGAGGCATGGTAGCCTTGTCCACATGCCCGAGCGCATTTTGGAGGACCTGCAGCGCATCGCGCTCTCAGTCCAGAAGGAGTTCAAGGAAGAACGCCGTCTGCTTTCGTTTCGCGAATACCTGACGCTGTTCGCGACCGACAGCGTCCGCTACTCGCGCGACGCTTCACGCTACCTGCGTGACATGTTCGATCACTTCGGGCGCGAGATCGTGATGCGGCCCTGGGGTGAGTTGTCGCGCTTTCGCTTGTTCGATTTGCCATTCCTCGATGCCGGCGAAGCGCGCTCCGACGCGCTCGTGGGTCAAGAGGCGGTGCAGGCCGAGATCTATCGTACTCTCAGCAATTTCGCGCGCGAGGGGCGCGCCAACCGGGTGATGCTCCTGCACGGTCCGAACGGCTCGGCCAAGAGCACGGTGGCGGCCTGCATCGCACGTGCGCTCGAGCACTATTCGCTGCTGGACGAAGGCGCGCTGTATCGCTTCCACTGGGTTTTCCCGACCCAGGCCACGCTCCGCGGCTCGATCGGCTTTGGCGGCAAACGCGCCTTGAACGCCGCGGACGATGGCAGCTACGCGCACTTGCCGGACGAACAAATCGATTCACGGTTGTTCGTCGAAGTGCGCGATCATCCCTTGTTCCTGATCCCGCTTGCGGCTCGAAAACAGCTGCTCGAACGCCTGTTTGCCGACGCCAAATCGAAGGCTCCGCCGCCCGCGTGGATGCTGCGCGGCACGCTCTCGCACAAGAGCCAACAAGTGTACGAGGCGCTGCTCACCAGCTATGGCGGCTCGCTGGACGAGGTGCTGCGTCACGTACAGGTCGAACGCTATTTCATCTCGCGCCGCTATCGCGTGGGCGCGGTCACGCTCGGTCCGCAATTGTCCGTGGACGCAGGCGAGCGACAGGTGACGGCTGATCGCAGCTTGGGCGCATTGCCTACCGCTTTGCAGTCGATGACCCTATTCGAGGCCTTCGGCGAGCTGGTCGACGCCGCCGGCGGCCTGCTGGAGTTTTCGGATCTGTTGAAGCGTCCGCTGGATGCCTTCAAGTATCTGCAGATCACTGCCGAAACCGGCGAGGTCGCTCTCCGCTCGCAGAACGTGCAGGTCAACTGCGTGATGCTGGCCAGTGGCAACGAAGTGCACCTGAACGCATTTCGTGACCACCCGGAATTCGAGAGCTTTCGTGGTCGCTTGGAGCTGATTCGCGCGCCGTACCTGCTCAGCTGGCACGACGAGCAGCGCATTTACGACGCACAAATCGCCTCCCAAGTACAAAAGCACGTCGCGCCGCACGCCACGCGCATCGCAGCCATGTTCGCAGTGTTGACGCGTATGCGTCGCCCCACGACCGACCGCTACGAAAAGCCGCTGCAAGATCTGGTCACTGAGCTGACGGCGATCGAGAAGCTCGATTTGTACGCCACGGGCACGGCACCCACGCGCCTGGACGATGAATCGGGCAAGCTCCTGCGCTCGGCGATCGGGCAATTGTATCGTGAAAGCGAGGCTTATCCGATCTACGAGGGCAGCATCGGCGCGAGTCCGCGCGAGATGCGCACGGTGCTGCTCGATGCCGCGCAGGACATTCGCTATGATTGCTTGTCGCCGCTCGCCGTGTTGAAGGAACTCGATCGCTTGTGCGAGCGCACCAGTGAGTACAACTGGCTCCAGGAAGAGCGCTTGGCGGGCGGCTATCACGATCACGTGCTGTTCCGTAAAGTGCTGCACGCGCGGCTCTTGGATGCGTTCGAAGACGAGTTTCGCATCGCCAGCGGCCTGGTCGATGAAACGCGTTACAGCGATCTGTTCGATCGCTACGTGATCCACGTGAATTACTGGGTGAAGAAGGAAAAATTCCGAAACCCCCTGACCGGCCAGTACGAGGAACCCGATGAGCGGATGATGCGCGAAGTCGAAGCCTTGCTCGGCTCTCCGGACAAGGCGGAAGACATCCGAAACGGCCTGATCGGCGCGATCGCCGCCTGGGCCATTGACCACCCGGACGAGCCGCTCGACAACTCGCGCGTCTTCGGCTCGCAGCTCCGCCGCCTGCGAGAGTCGGCTTTTGCCGAGCGACGCGTGGCGGTGGCCAAGCTGTGCCGAGATCTGGTGGCGCTGCTCCGAGAAGAGGGCAGTGGTTTGAACGAGGCTCGCCGCGCGGCCGCCGAAAAAGCGCTCGATGTGCTGATCACGCGCTTCGGCTACCAGCGCGGGTCGGCCGGCGACGCCGCGGTAGCTCTGGTGCGCGAGCGCTTCCTGGACGTATACAGTTGAGCGGGTAGCGAGCGTGAGCGCGGGCCCCAGCGCACAAGATCCGCGCGTTGACGGCGGCTCCGAGGACTCGCCAGGTCGGCGCGCGCTCGGGCTCTGGTCGCTGCTCGCCTTGGGCGTGAATGGCATCGTGGGCGTGGGGATCTTCTTCACGCCCAACTTGGTGGCCCGCATGGTGCCAGGCACCGCGGGCGTGTGGGCCTACGCGCTCACGTTGCTGGCGTTGCTGCCCGTGGCCATGACCTACGCGCGGCTGGGTTCGCGCTTCGATCGCGATGGCGGCCCGTACGTTTGGGCGTGTGCGGCCTTCGGACCAGGGGTGGGCTTCGTGGTTGGATTTGCGGCCTATGCCTCGGCCGTACTCAGCACCTCGGCGGTGCTCGCCGGCCTCGGCGAGTACACCGCGCCCCTGCTCGGTTTTGGCGCACAAAAATCGGCGTTTTCTGTGGTGGCCGCAGTGGTGTTCGCGGCCGTAGTGGGCGCGGGTTTGAAGCCCAGCGCGTGGGTCTGGTCGTCACTCACCGTGCTCAAGCTGCTGCCACTGCTGCTGCTCGTGGCCGTGTTCTTGATTTTTGGGCGATCCGCGCCGACGTCCGCGGCGCTAGTCGCGCCCGCTCCCTGGTCCTGGTCTCGGGCAGTGCTCTTGATCGTGTTTCCGATGCAAGGCTTCGAGATCGTTCCGGTGCCCGGCTCGCACGTGCGCTCGGCAAAGCGCGCGATCCCGATCGCCACGATTGGCTCGCTCGTGCTGTGCGCCGGCCTGTACATGCTGATCCACTGGGCGTGCGTGGGCTCGGTCGGCGATCTGGCCTCGAGCGACGCGCCACTGGTCGTCGCTGCGGCCGCACTGGGTGGTCCCCAGCTTGCCGAGTTCGTCAGCGCGGGCACGAATATTTCGGCCATCGGCATCGCCTTCGGCATGATGGCGATGACCCCGCGCTACCTCGCTGCGCTCGAGTTCCGCGCCCGAGAAAGCGGCCCTTCTGCTTCAGAATCGCTGCCCCAAGTGCCGCAGCGTGCGCTGTTCGTGACGCTGGCCTTGGTCGCTATTTTGGTGTCTTGGGGCGCGCTCAGCCGACTATTCGTGCTGTCCAGCGTGGCGGTGTTGTTTCAATACTCGGTCAGCGTGCTTTCGCTCGGCTGGCTTTCGCTCACGCGCGCGCATGGTCTATCGCCGCGTGACGCGCTGTCTGCGCCGTTCGCGCTGGTCGCCTTGGCGGTGGTCGCGCGCGCCGTGGAGCGCGCGGAACTACTGGTGATGTCGGGCATCTTACTGGTGGCGGTTCTGCTATGGTCCGTGCCACTGAGGCTTCGCCGATGACCTGGTTCGACACCCACTGCCACCTCGATACCGAACACAACCCCGCCGGTCCGGACGCGGTTTTGGAACGCGCGCGCCAAGCCGGCGTGAGCACGTTTCTGTGTGTCGGCGTGGGCGGCATGTCGCAGGCTGAGCAAGCGCTGGCCCTGGCCGAGCGTCACGCGGACGTATATGCCTCCGCAGGCGTGCACCCGCACGACGCCGCCCGCGACGGCGCGCTGGATTTTTCGCCGCTCTGGGCGCATCCGCGCATGCTCGCCGTGGGAGAGGTCGGGCTCGACTACCACTACGACCACTCCCCGCGCGACGCGCAGGCGGAGGTCTTTCGCCGCTCCATCGCGCTTGCCCGGGCCTTGCAAAAGCCGCTGATCATCCACACCCGCAGCGCGGCCGAAGACACGCTCCAAATCTTGGAAAGCGAAGGCGCGCGCGACGCAGGCGGGGTGATCCACTGCTTCAGTGAGGACCGCGCGTTTGCCGCGCGCGCACTGGACCTCGGCTTTTACTTGTCTTTCTCCGGCATCGTGACGTTCAAGAGCGCCCGGGCGATTCAAGAGGTGGCCGCCTGGGCGCCCGCTGAGCGCATCTTGGTCGAGACCGACAGCCCGTATCTGGCGCCCGTGCCGCTGCGCGGAAAGCCCTGTGAGCCGGCGTTCGTCGTGCACACTGGGAAATACGTCGCTACTTTGCGCGGCGTCGATCCCGCGCACCTTGCCGCACTCACGACCGAAAACGCACGGCGCTGCTTTCGCGTGCCTCCGCCCGTGCCGCTGGCCGCCAGTTGAGCCCTCTGTCAGACTGAGCCAATGGCTCGCCCTTTGGTCGGCTCGGGAGCATTCGCGACATCGCTCGTCGCGCACGCTCTACTACTGACCTGCGGCGCGCTGATCATTTCCCATTCGCTCCGCACTCGCCCGATCGCCCAGCCGGCGCGTATCAACCCTGCGGTTGAAGTCGAAGTCGAGCTACCGAGCTTCGACCCATCGGCGAGCGATCAAGATCGCGAGAGTGAGACCCCTCCAGAGGAGCTCGAACAGACCCTTCCAGGCGGCGGACCGCTCACCCGCCATCCAGACACCGAGCAAGCCGGCCGCGGCGGCTCCAAAACCGCGCCCGAAGCGGCCACCAACCTAGACAGCCACATCGATCCGATCAGCCTGGAGACCGACGCGCCCACGCACCTGGATCGCAGCCAAGTGCAGCGCCTGCACACGGCCAACCTGCGCCGCTCCTGGGACGATCACCGTTCGACACCCACGCCGATGCAGCTCACCTTCCTCGCGACCGGCAAGGGCAGGCTGCCCGAGCGGCGCACGCTCGCCGCGAACGCGCCCGGCTCAGTCGCGGGCACCACTGCGGCCTCCCTGGGCGGCGTGCCCGGCGCCACTGATCGCGAAGTCGGCCTCACCGCGGACGCCGCCCCCGGAGCCGCAGTCCCCGGCCGACGCGAGGCCGAGCCACAACCCGGCGCACCCGGCGCCGTCCCGCGCGGCTCCCCCTCACGCGGCGCCCAGGTCCTGATTGCCCGCCCCTGGGTGATGCGCGCCCGCCCCGCGCTGCCCACGGAAGTTCGCGCGCGCCCGAGCGACCTCGACGACAGCTCGCAAGCCGTGGCCGCGCGCGTCGCGGCATTGATTCACGCCAGCACCATCGGCGCCCCACCCGGACCCGGCGTCGGCGGCGAACCGGTCGGAGCCCGCCCCGGACGGTCCGGTGGCGAAGGCATGGGCTCACGCGCCAACCCGAGCGGCTTCGGCCCCGGCCCAGACGCCCTCAACGATCCCGGCATCCAGGGCTACGTCGCGGGCCTCAAGCAGCGCGTGGACGACCAACTACGCCGCGCCTTCCCGGATTGGGCCATCGAAGAAGGCCGCAGTGGCCACGTAATCTTCGAATTGGCGGTCCTGGCCGACGGCCGGCTCGAGCGCGTACGCATGGTCCGCCCCAGCGGCATCGCGGAATACGACGGCAATGTGCTGACCGGAGTTCGCCGCATCCCGTCATTTGGCCCGCTGCCCAAAGCCCTGGGCCAGCGGGCCCTGATCACCATGAGCTACACCTCCCTGAACCACGTGATCGGCCGCGAAGGCCCCGGTCCCGGCGGCTACGGCTCTATCCCCCAAGCCTCGCGCTGAGCGAGGGCCTAGGCCCGAGCGACCCCACGAGACGGTCGCGCTTCCCGGCTTGACAGCCCCGGGCCGGCCCGACCATATTCCCGCCCCCAAAAGCCGAAGTAGCTCAGTTGGTTAGAGCACGCGCTTCATAAGCGCGTTGTCCCCGGTTCAAGTCCGGGCTTCGGCACTACAAAACGCCTCGATTCGCGTCTTCAGAAAAATCGATCGGCTCTCCTCACTTGATGGTGGGGAGGGATGAAAAGTTCTTCAGGCACAGCCGGTGTCGGTGAGGCGCGTCAGGGCCTTGCTGGCCCGCCCGTGGCCGCGCACCCGTAGAGGCTGAAGATATGGCTTCACGGCCTGCGCACAGCTCGCGCAGGACGGGCTCGTGGGCGAGCCAGCAGCGCAGGTCCCAGCGCCACTTGGCGGTGAGCGAGCTCGGGTTCTTACGCAGCACGCGGTACATCGGCAGCGCTACCTTCGGAAGATTCAGCGCGTCGCGTACTCACTGCCGAGCATCGTTTGAAGCGTCGCTAGCGCATTTTCCGCGGTCACCCCCTTTTGCGCGGCGCGCTCCATATCGAGCGCAAGGGTGTACTGCGGAAAGCTCGCGTTGAAGATGGTGAACGCTCCGGCGATTTCGGGGCGCGCTTTCAAGTCTTGAATGAAGGTACCGACGATCCTTTCCATCTCCCCAAAATCGCCGCGCCCGGTCTTGTCCAGCAGGCGCAGCTCGAACCCGCTCGCGTTCCCGTAGCCGGGCACCGATGGCGGCGGGAAGAGCTCGATATCAGCGTCCTTGAGCCCCGATAACCGAGGCTGCAACGCATCCATGACCTCTTGCACCGACTGCCTGCGCTGCGCCCAAGGCTTGAGATTGACCAGGCACGTGCCGTAAGTAGCGCCCGTGCCGACCGAGAGCACGTTCTTCCCCGCGAGCGTCGCGATGCTTTCCACGGCCTCGTGCGCTCGACCTCGTGTACCGATGCATCCAAGAATCGGCTCACATCGTAGCTCAAGTCGTAGTCCATGCCTGGCAGGAAGCTTTCTTCTTCAGCGTGACTAAACGTTGCTTGACGGCTTCAATCACTGCCCGCGCGTTCGCGCCGGGCAGTTGTTTGAGCATGATCGATGCGGCAGGTTTCCGTTGAACTTCACTTCGACGTCGAAATAGGTCGTACCAAACTCGACTTCAGCGACGATCTTGATCTTGAGCGTCCCACTGGCGCCGCTGGCGCGGAGCGGGATGTTTTCGTAGTCGCGCTCGTTGCCGAATTTGCCCGTGTACTCCTTCGTCGTCGGGTCATCACCCCTGTCTCGCTCCACGCAGGTACCCTGATTGCTCCTGGCTCCCTGCAGAGCCCGTGTGCGTATGCGCGTGTCCTACGCCACTTCGCTCCACTGCGCTTGCAACGCTGCGCGGTATTCAAAGTCCTTGCACGAGGTCGGAGTCCCAATGGCAAATGCGGTGCGATTTTCCCCGCGTAGAATTTCTCCACGGGCACTGCGCGCAGGACCACTCGCCGGGTGTGCGAAAGAATGTAAAAAGTGACTCGTTTATTGCTGAGTATGTACGGCTGCGGCCGTACTACTCAACTGGCACGACTTCTGCTTTTAGCGGTACCTACTCGCGGCGCCACTCCATTCGCATCCCTTCGCACGCATCCACTCACTCGGCGACCGTTGGCAACTCACTGATACATGCAACCTCACAGCAGAGCACTCCGATCCTTTTTACCAGTCGCCACCTTGGTCCTCGCCGCGTCCGGATGCGGCAACGCGACGTCCGCGGAGCCGGCACCCACTCACGCAAAAGCGCCCGATAACTCGGTAGAGCTGCACGGCGCGAGCGCCTCCTATATTCACGTTGAACCGGCCGCAGCGGCGGAGCGCAATGCAGAGCGTTCACTCGTTGCTCGCATCGCTTTTGATGATCGCAAGCTCGCCATCTTGGGTCCGCCAGTGCAAGGGCGCGTGTCAAGCGTTGACGTTGTGCC
>Ga0302321_100006071_pt1 | contig 10603 bp, 11 predicted proteins | sample Fen_T0_1_FD_202505 | JGI IMG/M metagenome (GOLD analysis project Ga0302321, IMG submission 202505) | Peat permafrost microbial communities from Stordalen Mire near Abisko, Sweden - Fen_T0_1 | ecosystem: Environmental > Terrestrial > Soil > Wetlands > Permafrost | place: Sweden: Abisko... | reverse complement strand
CCGATACCCAGCACGATCCCGCCCAGCGCGGCGATGAGGCGCGGCCCGACCTTGTCTTGCAGACGCCCGGCGAAAATCATGGTGATGGCGAAAGCCGCGGTGGCGACCGTGAAGGGAAGCGCGGCCTCGGCCTTGCTCCAGTGCCACTGCACCACCAGCGCCTTGGCCATCACGCCCCAGGCATACAGCACGCCGAGCACCAGGTTGATCGACAGTGCGACCAGGGTGACCGTCCACCCTCTGTTCTTGATGGAGCCGGGGATCTCTGGGGCCATGGCACTCTCCGTGAAAAAAGGTACAGCCACGCTAAGGCAAGGAGCGTTTGTAAACAAGCACCGTCGGTTCCTTTTTCTGGCAATATGCTCTTTGCCATGTGTCCATCGACGCCTGCGAACCCCGACCGTGCCTATTGGAAGCCAGCGGAAGAGACCCTTGCCCGGCCAGCGCTGGAGGCGCTCCAGCTCGATCGCCTGAAACGTACCGTCGCTCGCGTAGGCGAGAGCGTGCCTTTCTATCGCAAGAAATTCGAGCAGGCCAAGGTCAGCCCGGACGACCTTCGCACCCTGGACGATCTGCGCCGCCTGCCCTTCACCACTGGCGCGGATCTGCGCGAGTCCTATCCCACCGGCATGCTGGCCGTGCCGCTGGACGAGGCTCTGCGCCTGCACACCTCCAGCGGCACCACGGGCAAACCCAAGGCGCTGTTCTTTTCTCGCCAGGACGTGGACAACGCCGCCGAGCTGATCGCGCGCAGCTTCGTGGCCACCGGCATGACCAAACGGGACATCTTTCAGAACATGATGACCTATGGCCTCTTCACCGGCGCGCTGGTTGCCCACTATGGCGCCGAGAAGGTCGGCTGTTTGGTGATTCCCGCGGGGCCCGGCAACAGCGAGCGCCAGCTGCTCTTGATGCAGGATTTTCACACCACCAGCATTCACCTCACGCCCAGCTTCGCGCTGTATTTCGCCGATATCCTGGAAAAGCGGGGCATCAACCCGCGCAAGGATCTGTCGCTCAAGCGCGCCTTCGTGGGCGCCGAACCCTACACCGAGGAAACCCGGCGCAAGATCGAGGAAGGCCTTGGCCTGCGCGTATTCAACTCGTACGGACTGTCCGAAATGAACGGTCCGGGTGTGGCCTTCGAGTGCCAAGAGCAGTCGGGCATGCACTTGTGGGAAGACCATTACATCATGGAGATCATCGACCCCGAGTCGGGCGAAACGCTGCCGCCCGGCGAATGCGGCGAACTGGTACTGACCACTCTCGTGCGCGAGGCCATGCCCATCCTGCGCTACCGCACGCGCGACATTACCGCCATTGTCGATGCTCCCTGCGCCTGCGGCCGCACCCACCGGCGCATCCAGCGCATCACCGGCCGCGCCGACGATATGCTGATCGTGCGCGGGGTGAACATCTACCCGCAGCAGATCGAGCGCATCCTCATGAGCATCCCCAAGCTGGGGCGCAACTACCTGATCGTGCTGGAAGGCTTGGACGAGATGACCGTGAAGGTCGAGCTGTCCGAGACCGGCTTCGACGGCCAGCTAGACCATGTGGTGGCCCTGCAGCACGAAATCGCCGGCCTCTTGCGCGCCGAGATTCTGACCAAACCCCACGTTGAACTCGTGCCGCCTGGAACCTTGCCCATCAGCGAGGGCAAAGCCAAGCGCGTGATCGATAATCGCAAACTTTGATTACTGGAAGCCTTAGCCCCGAGGACAGCCATGAGCACCGTTCGATTGCTTGCCGTTTTCGTCGAAAACAAACCCGGCCAGAGCGCGCGCATCACCAAGCTGCTGGCCGAGGCCCGCATCAACATCCGCTGGGTGACCATTGCCAATAGCGGCCTGTTCGGCGTGATGAAATTCCTGGTGGCGGATCCCGACCGGGCCCGCGACGTGCTCAAGCAAGAGGGCGTAATGGCCAGCTTCCTTGAAGTCATCCCGGTCGAGGTGGCCGACCAGCCTGGCGCCCTGCAGGCCGTGGTCGAGTGCCTGGCCAAGAACAACATCAACCTCGACAACACCAGCGGCTTCGTGGCCAACCAGCACGCGGTCGTCCTCATCGAAACCCAGGACACCGAACGCGCAAAAGCCCTGCTGATCCAGCAGGGCCTGCGTGTGCTCTCCGGGGAAGAACTCCTCGGAGTTTAGTTATTTGCCGCCGAAGGTGGCGCTGGTAATCGTCGCGACCATATAAAAGTTGTGGGAGATGTCGGTCACATCGGTCGAGTCCACGGCGTTCATGGTCACATCGACCATGTACATGGGAGCCAGAATGAAGTTCGGCGTCACCTTGTAGTCGATGCCAAGATAAATGCGGTTGGAACGAAACCCGTGTTTCCAGTAGCCGGTGGGGGAGTAGCCGGTGCCTTTGGGCAGCTTGCTGGTGTCACCGTCCTCCATAATTCCAAAGAACGCCTCGTCCATTAGCGAAACGCCAAGGCGATCATTGACCGCGAAGCGGACCTGCACAAGTTCGCGCAGCACGGTTCCCAAACCCAGGCGCTGATCGGCCACGCTAAGTCCCAGTGTCGGGTTCGGCGTGGAATAGACATCGGCATAGAACGTGTTGTGCAAGATGACCCGGTCGTAAACCGAGAACCGCCCAAAACGGTATTCCGCCGACGGGATGATCTCCAGGTTGTGCGAGAAGTTGTAGGTTGAAGTGCAGTTGGTGCTTGAAGAGCCCTGCAATGGCGGGTTCGAACAATCCCACGACTTGCCCGGCACTTCCCGCCCGCGCTGCGGGTAACCCATGTAGTAGTACCAAAGCGATCCCTTGAGCGTCCAATTGCCCGTCTTGTAGGTGTAGTTCGGCCCGAAGAACAATTCGATAAGTTGCATGCCGGCCTTGCCTTCCCGGCTACGTGCGAATTCCGAGCGCCCGCCCGGCATGGTGGTCAGGCTCCAGTTGGGCGAGAAAGCCAGTACGAAGTTCTGGTAGATCCAGACCCGCCCCTCCTGCTTGGTCGGTAGATCCGCTGCCCGGGCAGTGCCCACGACGGCAGCCAGGGCAAGAATGCTAACAGCAAGAACGAACGACTTCTTCATGGGCCCTCCAATGCACTGTAAAACGCTGTGAAATTCTGCACAGGAGGCGTTGTTAACACGAAACCCCCGGGTGACAAAGTGGCTTGTCACCCGAGGGTGGAATGCGCCCAGCTAGTAATCGCACCCCTCGATAGGTGCCATCCCTGGGCGCAAGTCCACGCAGGTCACACATTGCATACCGACCTTGGTGCCTTCCACCATGGTGGTGCCGGGCTTGCGCACGACATTGATCATCTGACTGGGCGCCGTGCCGGTCGCTGGGCAACGCTTCGCCGCCTCTTGCTCGTCGGCGCTGCCGTTGACATTGCCAAACTTGACCTCCCAGCATTCAGGCGTATGCGAGGCATCGCAGCGGGGTAGCGATTGGGGTGACTCCTTGTAGGTCAGACTCTTGATGCCCTTGGCATCCGTCACCATCTCGGGAATCCGAAAGGCCACCCGGCAGTTGGCCTGAATGCCCGGCGCGGCCTCGCTATCGGCGAGTTTGTAGGGAACGCACAGGTTGCCCATCCTGTTGATGAGGTTCTTGCCAATACCTGCCATGGCCGGCCCGAAGTCGGATTCGCAGATGCTGTAGGCCAAGCGGCTTTCGGGCTTGAACTGCTCTAAGAACGCCTGAATGCGCAGGCCGCCGGTGGCACCGTGGTCCGCTGCCGTCTTGTCGAAACCCGATCCCGTGGGCATGAAGTCCGGGTCGTAGCAGACCGGCCAGTAGTCGTAGACCTCGGAAACGGGAGATCCCGGAGTCGGGTTGGGAACCCTATCGATCTTGTAGGGACGAGCCGTGGTGTCGCCCGCCCGCGGCGTTCCATAAATGGCCGCCACCAGGATCTTCTCGTCCGCCTCGGCGCCACCACCCTTGAGTTGCTTCACCTCGTCCGCGAGCTTGCTGATGCTCAGCAACGGGTTGCAGCTCGTCGCCGCGGAGGTATCCACGTCGGCATCGCACGTGGCATCGGCCCGGGCGTGGCACGAGTCATACGGAGCCGACATGGGCGACGCGGTGGGGAACGCCAGCGTGGCGCCATCGCAGGTGTGTGCCCGGGTTGCGCAACGCAAGCTCCAGGATTCCTGCTGCTCCAAGGTGGCGAACATCTTGGTTTCCGGCGGCGCCGAGCAATCGTCCTCGTCGGTCAAAAGCACGATGCCCAGGAAGGCCTCGGGGCGAAGGAAGTCGAGCTGGCTCTTGTTGTCCCCCAGGTAGAACGCCCATTCAAGTGCCGCCAGTTGGTGTTCAAAGCCGCAGCCATTCACGCCCACATTGACGGCCAGGCAGCCGAAGACCTTGCTCACATCGCCGGTGAAATTCATGGCCTGGCCCTTGGTGTATTCCAGCCACTTGGCATCGGCGTTCGCGCCGCAATCGGCGGCGCCACGCATCTGGAATTGTCCCATGTCTCCATACCCGTTGCCGGTCTTGCACTGGATCGAGTTGCCCGCGCCCAAATCACTATCGACGATGGCGATGCGCAGATCCGGCAGGGTCTGGTCCTGTGGGTCGCGCAGCGCCTCGATGAGTTCGGGAAATTGCGTCTTCATCTTTTCCTGTTTGGGCTTCATGGACAGCGAGTTATCGACCATGAACAGCAAATCCAAGTGCCGCATGGGCGCGACCGTAATGTAGACATCGGTCACCTGGCGCGGCTCGGGGATGGGCTGGGTCAGCGGGTGGGAAACGCACGCCCAAAGCGCGAAGGGAAGGCCAAGGAACACCATCGTCCAGCGTGCAAAGGACAGAAACAGCGAGGGAGAGCGATGGCAGGTGATGTGGTTCATGGGGGCCTCCAAGACCGCTAGAGAGCAAGTGCCGTGCCCACACCCGTGGCCATTGATCGCACGAGAATGCGCGACAAGTTCCCCCTCGCTGCCAACGCCGGTTGGCACTTGCCAGTTTTTGCGTTGGCACCTGCACGCACAAGCAACCAGGTTGGCAATCGAGCTGGCGGCCTGGCTTGGTCGCACTCGACTGGACCTCCGACGACGGCGGTGAACGTCGCCTACACTTGTCTAGTTCCCCCGGCCGAGCCGGCCTTACAACAAAAGCAGATGATCCTCGATGCGGCGAGCGCGGCAGGTGAAGGGATCCGCGAAACCCGAACCGTAGTATGCTGCCGCCGCTCCAGAACGGGGCGCGAATCAACCCAATTTACGAGGCAGCGACCATGGCCACCAAGACGATTTCCGATATCAATGCCAGCGGCAAGACCGTACTCATGCGCGTCGATTTCAACGTGCCCCTCAAGGGCGGGAAGATCACGGATGACCGCCGTATCCGTGCGGCCCTGCCCAGCATCAAGCAGGTCATCGATCAGGGCGGCAAGCTCGTGCTCATGAGCCACCTGGGCCGGCCCGACGGCGCCTACGATCCCGAAGGCAGCCTCAAGCCCTGCGCCGAGCGTTTGGGCGAGCTTCTGGGCAAGCCCGTGAAGCTGGGACCGAACGAGGTTATCGGCGCCGCGGCTGACGCCTTGGTGGCGGGCATGAAGGCAGGCGACGTCGTGCTGCTGGAGAACGTCCGCTTCCACGCTGGCGAGACCATGCCCGATAAGGCCAAGAAGAATCCCGACAAGAAGCTCACCGCCGAACAGCAGGCCAAGCACGACGAATTCGTTGCTGGCGTGGCCAAGCTGGGCGACACCTACGTCAACGACGCCTTCGGCACCTGCCACCGCAAGCACGGCAGCATGTTCGGCGTGGCCAAGGCCATTCAAGCCAAGGGCGGCGCGGCCGTCGCGGGCTACCTCGTCGAAAAGGAAATCCGCTACCTGCACGAATCCGTGTCGACGCCCAAGCGCCCCTTCGTGGCCATCCTTGGCGGTGCCAAGGTCAGCGACAAGATCAAGCTCATCTCCGCCTTGCTTGGCAAGGTGGACAACATCCTCATCGGTGGCGCCATGGCGTACACCTTGCTGAAGGCCCAGGGCGTGGCCGTGGGCAAGAGCCGCGTCGAAGAGGATCAGGTCGAGGAGATGAAGAAGCTGCTCGCCGGTGCGGGCGGCAAGATCGTCCTGCCCTGCGATCACGCGGCCGCGGGCGCCTTCGACTTCAAGGCCATGACCGGCGACAAGCCGACGGTTGTTGCCGACGCCAACATTCCCGACGGACTCATGGGCATGGACATTGGCCCCAAGACCATCAAGGCGTTCAGCGACATCATTGGCAAGGCCGGAACCATCGTGTGGAATGGCCCCATGGGCGTGTTCGAGGCCGCTGACTACGCGGCCGGCACCCTGGCCGTGGCGCAGGCCATTGCGGCGGCCACGGCTCGCGGCGCGGTCACCGTCATCGGCGGTGGCGACTCGGCCGCGGCGGTCGAGAAGATGGGCCTGGCCAACAAGATGACCCACGTCTCCACCGGTGGCGGCGCCAGCCTGGAGTACCTGGAAGGCAAGGAGATGCCGCCCATCAAGGTGCTGGACCAGAAGTAAGAGAGAGCACGGAGGGGGAGGAGAGCGCGAAGGGGGGCTCAGAAACGAGAGGGGTTCGGATCGAGAAGATCCGGGCCCCTTTTCTTTGCTGAGCCGCGCGGACGCTAGGCGCGATCCGCGATATACTGTCGCGCGTGGAGGGCACGGACTTCGACGAGCGCGAGTTCTTTCAGCGAATTGCCGCAAGCGGCGCGCGCGCGTTGCTCATTGGAAGGCGCGCACTGGTTGCACTCGGCCTGCCCTTGCTGACCGCTGACTATGACTTCTGGGTCCATCCCGAGGATACCGAGGCATTTAACACATCGGTAGAAACGCTGGGACTGGTTGCCAGCCACACACCAGAAGAGGCCCGCAACAGGGGCCGCTACGTCCTGGAAAACGACGAGCACGTGGACGTGCTCGCCGCGCGAACGGTTTCCACGCCGGACGGTCTTGTGGTCGATTTCGACGATCTGTGGAACCGTCGCCAGACGTTGCGCCTCGATCCCGAAACACCGATCGCCATCCCAAGCCTTGCCGACCTGATTCTCACCAAACGATTCGCGCAACGGCCGAAGGATCTTGAGGATATCCGCCTTCTGAGGACCTTGCTGGCCGAGGAGCCCAAGTCATGAGCGACGGGCTCCGACCTGCGTCGCCAGAGACGCGCGCCAGACTGAAGGCCTTGGCCGAGCACCCCCTGCCTCTCGACGAATGGCACCGGCGCCTGGCCATTCCGCTCTCACCCGAGGAAATCGAACATACCCGAGAGCTCGTCCGCTGGTTCCGCCGCCGCTACCCCACTGTGGCCGAGCGCCTGACCTACGTCCGCCGCGCCCACCAACGCTGGGTGGGTCGGGCCGGGTAAACAGTGAATCCTTCCTCGCGCCAGTGTCCCTTCTGCCGCAAACCGACCTCGGCGAGCGCGGCCAGGTGTGTGCACTGCGACCGGCGCATCGTGGAATCTCGCCAACGGGAAGAGGGACGGAGGATTGATTGTCCCGATTGCGGGGAGGCAGCCGAAATCGTGCGCCTTGGCCTGCTGGAGCTGGACTTATGTGGTGCCTGCGGTGGGCTTTGGTTCGATCGCAATGAACTCGAACGCTTGCCGAAAGAGGTTTCACCCGCGGATTTGTCCGGCGAAATCCAAGCTCTGGTAGCACGGCTTGCGGCTCGCAAGTCCGCGCCCAAGGCGTATCCCTTGTGTCCGATTTGCCACGAATCGATGAACCTCACCCAGTACCAGAAGGTGTCCGGTGTGGTGGTTCACCGGTGCTTGACCTGCGGGGTCTGGCTCGACGGTGCCAACGCGGCCAAGTTCTTTTTCCTATTCGAGGCAGGCCGCATGGCCGAGTTCGAAAAGCGAGCGGCGAGGGCTGACACCGAGGAGTTGAAAGCGCGAATCGCCAAACTGGAGAAGCAACAAAGTTTACCGTCACCGTCGTGTTCCATGAGCGAGCCCGACGTCACATACACGCACCGGTCAGGCATCTTTCCACTTTTCGACGTACTTGGCTTCCTGGGATCCCTCTGGGACGACTGACCGCATCAAACGTCCGAGGTAGGCGCCCCATCGGGATTATTCCCACACGGATGAAGGCTTACGGGTCCTTGGTGAAGTGAACGTTGTGGTCGCCATCGGACCAGGCCATGCTGCCATTGGCGGTCCCATTCGACACCACGAGGTCAAAAATGGTCGGCAACGGCGTGGGTTCATCCAGAACGCACCTTGTCGCCGAGCAAGCGCATATTCGGTTCTCCATGCAGAGTGACATCTTTCCACAATCAACGATCACTCGTTCCCCGTTGGCGGGGTTGCTTATGTAACACAAAGTCCCATCGCCCGATGAAAAGCCGCCCCAATTGGGGAGACAAGAGCCAGAATCATCCATCGGGATCTGCAGCGAGCACCATCCGGCCCAGGGCTCCAAGAGCACCATCCCGAACCGAAGTCGATTGGAGGTCAGATTTCCACTAACAATCGAATAGGAGAATCCCTCGATCAGACCGGGGATTGCGCGGAAGCCAACTAGATAGCCGACATTGGGATCGGTGGCAGGCGGCGGCGGAGTTCCAATGCCGAAGACGACCTGCCCGGTGATCCGGCCAGACGAGTCTTGCGCGAAAGTGAATCGTATGACATCGGATCCAGACGAGAATTGATAGTTCTCGACGTATCCGGTCCACGATTGCACTGGGCCAAGCGGCCCAATCGTTTGCGCATCGGACTGCACTTGCGGACTGGCACCCGTATCGAGCGCCAAGGAGGCAACATCTGAATTGGGCACGTCGGGCCCAGCGTCTTGGTCGATCTGTCCAATAGAGTGGTCGGCATTGCAGCCGCCAAGAATCAACAACGCGGCTATCGATAGTGTGTTCTTCATCTTGTCATCTCCTCCACGGCCTTCTTGTGGAGCGTGGGCCCGGAAAACTTTCACTGTTTCATCGCTGCGCGCACTTTGTCGGCGAATGTCCCGACCGGGAACATCGCGAGGTAGCGCTCGAAATCCTTCCTCGCCTCTTCCCAGTTGCCCATTTTACCGCGACAGGCGGCGCGGCCGTAGAGGGCGCGCTCGGTGACGGAATCGGCGGGTGCGTCGGCGCGCAGGAGCAGGTCGAAATCGTGTAGGGCAGAGGCGCGACGGCCCTTATCGGCGCGCAGCTCGGCCCGCGCTACCAGCATCTCGCGACCGACGCCGGTCGCAGTCAGTGTTTGGGCATCCAGCAACGCCAGTGCCTGACGGTGGCGCCCCAGCCGCAGCAGCGCTTCGATTCTCGTTGCGTTGGCCTCGGGTGAAAGTGCGCCGATGGTGCCGAATTCGGCGCGATGCTCGTCGAGAATCGCCAAGGCCTGTTCCGCGTTGCCTTCCTGCCTCAGCTTGGCGATGGCTCGCGCGACCAGCCGCGATTCCTGGGCCAAGGCGGAAGGACCCACCGCAGGGGCTGGCGCGAGCGTTGCCTCAGGCACTCTGGGCTCCAAGCTGTCCCTCATCGCTACAGATCGGCTTGGACGCATCGGCATCGGGCGAATTGCCGGCGGCGCCTGCTCTGGCGAGGGATCAACCGCAGGTGCTGGCGGTGGTGCCGGGACCGTCGGTCGCGCGGCCCCCAACGAGGCGTGGCGAATGGACTTGCTTGCTGGCGGCGCAACGGGAAGTTCTCGCTGCGCGCGATTGGGCGCGCGCCACACGCGCATGACGGCGGCCGACAGCGCGCCACCCAAGAGCAGCAGGCAAGCCGCGATGGCCAGTTGCCACGCCAGAGGCCGCGGCCGAAACCGCTCTTTGCTACGCAGGCGTGCGCCAACCTCGGCCAGCTCTTTCGCACCGAACGGCCGCACCATGGCCGCCGAGCGCAACATGGCCCCAGCCAGAGCTTCATCGCTGGCGCCAGGCTGCTGCGCGATCCAGCGCTCACGGATGGGCGTGCGCTCGTCCGCGTGAGTCTCTGTTGGCTGTTTCATGTGTTTCTCCTCGAAATGCGCCTGACCTCGTCGAGAAAGCGCGCTCGCGCCCGATGCAGGTGCACCCAGACTGTCGCCAGCTTGAGTCCGGTCAACGCAGCGATTTCCTCTCCCGACAGCTCTTCAAGCTCGAAAAGAATAATCACCGTGCGGTACTTGTCGGGCATGCGGTCGAGGATGCGATAGACCGTCTCGGTGGACTGGCGGCGTTCGAGTTCATCCACGGGCGTCAGATGCGGCGGAGACATCGTGCCCTCGATTTCGGTCTGGCGCAAAAGGGGAAACCAGCGCCGCACGCGGTCCTTGCGACGGCTATCCAACGCCACGCGCTCGGTGATCCGGTACAGCCACGTGGTGACCTTGGCGTCGCCGCGAAATTCGGGCAACCGCCGCCGCGCCACCAGGAAGATCTCGTGCACCAGATCCTCGACGTCAGCGCACGGTCCGGCCAGCTTGGCTGCCCAGCGCGCCACGGCGGGCGCGTGCGCACGATAGAGCGTTTCGAGATTCGGAATCCCCGAAGCTCCGTCGGCCGTGGGCAGGGTGTCCAAGTTGGGCAAGGACATGGCTACGGCTTCTTGTGCTTTGGGACGCCCAAAACCTTTCAGGGAAATTGCCCCAGGCTGATACCGAACGAAAGCTGCACTTCCAGGTGGGGCAACTGGCCCACTTCGCCG
>Ga0302321_100006070_pt1 | contig 10605 bp, 8 predicted proteins | sample Fen_T0_1_FD_202505 | JGI IMG/M metagenome (GOLD analysis project Ga0302321, IMG submission 202505) | Peat permafrost microbial communities from Stordalen Mire near Abisko, Sweden - Fen_T0_1 | ecosystem: Environmental > Terrestrial > Soil > Wetlands > Permafrost | place: Sweden: Abisko... | reverse complement strand
CGCTGGAAATGCAACTAGCGGCAGCGGCGGTTTGCGCAACGGTGCCGCTCAGCACGACAACGCCGGTCGAGGCGGCGTTGGCGGCGGGCCATTCGACGGTGACGCTTGCCTCGGTCGGCCCTGCCAAAACGGAGGCGTCTGTCGAAGTGAAGACGGGCACGTCGTCTGTACCTGTCCGCCCGGATACGTCGGCGCGCGCTGTGAAACGAACCCCGACGATTGTAAACCCACACCGTGCCAGCACGGTGGGACCTGCGTGGATGAGGTGGGCACCTACGCTTGCCACTGCCCGCGCAACTTCACCGGCAAAAACTGCGAACAGCAGCAATTTACGCCGCTCGGGCCGGCTAGTTTGTGCCAGGGCCAGAGCGAGCCGTTCGCTGCCAGCCACCTCAGCGGCGATGGCCGCGTGTTGGTCGGGTCGTGCCAAGATCGCGCGCTGCGCTGGACCGAGAGCGGGGGATTTCAGCTCGTGCTCGACCACGCCCGGGCTTTTGGAACCAATTGGGATGGCTCCGTCGTCGTGGGGGCGGGGTCCTCGCCTAGCGGCGAATCTGCCGCGTTCCGCTGGGCAGCGGGCGCCAACGCCGTGGACTATTTACCAGCGCCGAGTTCAGCCAGCGCAACCAACGGTGACGGGAGCGTAGTGGTGGGCGAGTTTGGGTCTGGTGACGCGCGCCGGGCCTATCGCTGGCTTACGCCCGCGTCAGGGCCGCCGTTGACGCTGCCAACTGGCACTGCAAGCGGAGCCTATGACGTCAGCGCGCTGGGTGACGTGATCGTCGGCTGGACGTTTGCCGGCGGTTCTGCGCGCGCATTTCGTTGGACCGCGGACGCGGGCGCGGTGGATTTGGGCGTCACACCAAACACCGAACACAGCATAGCCATTGGCGTCAGTCGGGATGGCTCGACCGTGGTCGGCAATGCATTCAGTTTCGGTCTGGTGGGAGATCGAGGTTTCGTCTGGACTCGAGCCCAGGGGATGCGTGACCCTGGGCTCTTGCCGGGATTCAGCCAGGGCGTCCTGAGGGGTACCGACGGTCATGGCGCGGTCGCGTTGGGCTTCTCGCGAACCGCCTCGACGTCGGAAGCCATGCTCTGGGATGAAGAGCACGGCGTTCGCTCGGTCGGAGAAGTCCTGGCCGCGGCTGGGGCCGACGTGGCCGGCTGGAAGATCAGCGGCGTCGCGGGGATCTCGGACGATGGGACGGTGATCGGCGGAACCGGCTATAACCCGCGCGGTGATATCGAGGCGTGGCTTTCGCGGTTGCGCTGAACCGCGGCGCGTTGCCCGTCACGCCTGGACGGGTGGCACTCTCGAAGGACGCCCCTTGCACCCCGTGCAATGCGCTGCACACGCCCGAGTGCAACGCGCTGCACGCTGGCGCAAATACCCTGCGAAATAGCGGGGAATTCCGCTAAGGCCGATTGGCATGCAGCTTGCGATGGAGGGCATTCGAACAACGCAACGGGATGCGCGAGCGCCGCATGTAGCGACCTCGGATCACCCGTGCGCCCCTTACTAGGAGACCCCTGCCATGATCCGTGCCTCGTCTTGCTACACCTCGGTGGCCGTTCTTTCCCTCGTCCTCTCGGCGTGTTCTGGCCCCTCCGCGTCCGATGCCAACGGTTCCTCTGAGCCGTCTCGCGCACCCGCCGGGAACAGCGCGGCCGGCGCGACCGGTACGCCCGCCGGGCACGGGACGTCTGGTGCAAACGGCAAAGTCGATGCGGGCGGCGGGCCCGGCGCGAACGGCGTGGACGATGCGGGGGTGACGTCCGATGTAAACGGAGAGGCAGGCGCGGGCGGGGCATCCGACGCGAACGGGACTTCGGAGCCCTTCCCGCGCGGCGCATCCACGGGACTCTCTTCCGCCAAAGACGGTACGGCGGCGGACGGCGATGGTGACGGCATCGCGGATGACCGCGATTTGTCACCGAAGACTCCGAAGGGGGTCGCTGTCGATTCGGACGGCGTACCCCTGCCGCTGACCGGCGCGCCCAATCCCTGGGCCGCGGCCAGCGTAGCGGCCGGCAACGCCGCGAGTCAAAGCGTGCCCGTGAGCGGGACGGTCGAGGAAAGCGGGTTCATGGTGATCGTGCTCGACCCGAAGGCAGCCTTCCCACTGGTCTTCCGCACTCTCGCGAGCAACGTCCAGAGCACGGCGTCCGGCTTCGACGTGAAGGGCACGCTCGTCCTGCAAACTGCTCTCGGCAACGTGCCGATCTTCGAGGCGGAGGTCTCGTTCCGACACGGCAAAGGGTCGCAGGACATCGAAACCGTGACGGGGCGGGCGCGCGTGGCGTTCACGGACTTCGGGCTCTCGGATGTATCGATCGACGCACCGGTCGCCAAATTTGGCTACGACGTCGGCTCCAAACTGAAGTCGGTCGAAGTCAGCGCGCCGTTGAACGATGCCCGCAAATACCTGTATTTTCAGTTCTCCGATAAGTTCGGGCTGCAAGCGGGGCCGCTCGAGATTTCCGCGCCCGGCGGGCAAGCCCACACGGTCGTGCTCGATGCCTCCGACCCCTTCTTCTTCATTCGCGCCGATTTGAGCGGCTTGGGCAAGGTCGGTGAGGTCTTGCAAAATGTCGGCATCGGTGTGTCCCGCCAAGGCTTGATTCCGTTCAGCCCTGCAAACACCTGGGGGATTTCCAACGCGAAACCCCTGAAGGGTCAAATGTTTCTCGACCTCTCGACTTCGCTCAAGTTGCCCGATTTGCCGATCAGTCTCGACGGCAAAGGTCAGACCGTGCTCAACATCGATCCGGAGGGCAACGGCCAGACGATCTTCGAAGATCCCGCGAACGGCTTGCGCATCGGCGCCAACCGCCAGCTCGACATCAGCCTCGAGCTCATCCCCGACGTCGCGTCGTTGAGCCTCGAGCTCGGCGAGGCTACGTTCGAAGCCGACCTACTGAAGTCCACGCAGTCGGCCTGGGTGAGCGGGGTGATGTACCCGGGCAAGAGCGTACTCGGCGACGTGCTCGGCGTGGTGCCTTCGAACGACGTCAAATTCGCTGGCTTCATCAGTCATGCCATCTCGAATTCGTACTTCGACATGGCCGGTGACAGCCAGCTTCAGCTGTCCAAGCTCGGCGCGCTCACTGGGCTGAGCCTATCCGACGTGCCGCTGCTCTCGGGGACATTCCACGTCGCCAAAGACGGAGTCGCGCTGTCTGGACACACCCAAGCGAGCTTCCTGAGCTCGCTCGGGGTCACTGCGGACGCCACCCTGGCCGCGAAATTTCCGGGTGATCCTCACTTGCGTAGCGACTGGTACGTCAGATTGGACGGCGCCCTCTCGGTGAGCGGCGTCGACCTGTCGGCCAGCGCTTCGGCTCGGTTGTCCTCGCAGGGAGCCCACATCGACGGCGGGTGGCAGAGCCCGCTCGGACAGAACGTGCACATGGTCGGCGATATCACGCGGAGCGGCATTCAAATCACCGGCACCGCCACCACGATCATCCCGATCGTGAGCGCGGAGTGTACCTGCAAGCTGCCAAAACTGTGCACACAAGACAAGCTGTGTACGCAGGCCAAGCAGTGCTCCGTTACCAATACCTGCACCGTCGCCAACACCTGCAGCGTCCCCAAGTCGTGCAAGGTCAAGTGCAGCTCGAACCCACTCAAGTGGGGCAGTTGCCTGAAATCGGTGGTCAGCGCAAGTCAGTGCGGTGTCGAGCAGATCAGCGACGCCGCGGTGTGCGGAACGCATTTGGTGACCGACTACGCCGCCTGCGGCAGCACCATGGTTCAAGACGCAGCCCGGTGCGGGACCGAATTCGTGAAGTGCGGCGTGGAGCAGGTGCAATGCGGCACGATGGACGCAGTGGGCAGCGTGTGCGGTGCGGTCTGCGACGGGACGATTCAAAAGGATGCGGGACAATTCGTGGGCACGGTGGCGCTCTCGATCGGGAGCAACGGGCTCAGCGGTGCAGTCGAGGGTGACTACCTCGTCGCAGGCAAGTCCACTCACTTGGCGGGAGGGCGCCTGGACTTGACGAGTACCCCCAAGGCCTGCATTACGATCGACGGGATAGGCGAGATCTGCCACGAATTCTGAGTCCGACCCCGCACTGGACCCTTCGGCGCACGCCCGCTTCCTCGGAGGCCGGCGTGCGTCGGTGTTTCCGCACAGCGGGGCGGATCAGTAGCGGCGGTGCAGCGTGCTCGCGCCCGAGCCCGCCTACGCGGCGCGGGCAGTTTGCTTTTCGCGCAGCCCGGCGACCATGGCCTCCATACTACGGAGGTCTGGAACTCGCAGCCTCTGTCGGCCGGCCCAGGCGTGGGCCTCCGAGACCGCACCGAAGACGCCCATCACATGGCGCTGCCGCGTGAGCGCGAAGACTCCTGTGACGAGCGCACGCAGCGCCGCGGCCTTGAAACCCGTGCCCCCATAAATGATCATTGAGCTGATAGCGCCGATCTCCCGGGCAAGCAGCACGATCTCTTCGCGGACCGCCTCGCTCGGCAAAGACTTGAAGTCGTCCACGATGATCAGCATCGCCTCGACCTTGCCCGCTTCCAAGATCAGACGCCTCATGGTTTGTATCCCCTCTAAAGTCGCGTTCGCGCGCCAGAGCTGGACGAGCAGCGTGTCGTAGATGGCGAATGAGTAGCTTTCGGCGAAGGCGGTGTGGGAAGGATGCATGCGCGTCAAGCCGCTAAACGGCGCGTCGGGGCGGTAGATAAGCGGAGTAATTCGACCTGCAGCCGTCCGCGGGAGGCCTTTTTCGCCCATAACGCAACAATGGTCGCTCACCCGACCGTGGGCACCGAACGTCGAAGCGCGCGCCCGCGTGCTTGGGCGCAGCAACACTCGGGTGAGGGTCGGCGCTCGCCTCACCGCGCACGTAACTTGCATATACAATTGGATGATTGCGAATTCGAAATCGTATCTCGTGGGCGGCGGCATCGGCTCCTTGGCGGCGGCGGCCTTCCTGATTCGCGACGGTAAGGTGCCGCCAGAGAATATCTCGATTCTGGAGGCGGGACCGCTGTTGGGCGGAAGTCTAGATGGCGCACAGGTCCCCGGGGACGGCTATTCGATGCGCGGCGGGCGGATGCTGACGACGGACAACTACGAGTGCACTTGGGATCTGTATCGCTCGATCCCCTCGATCATCAACGCCGGGAAATCGGTATTCGAAGAGACGATGGAGTTCAACGAGCGACACGTGCCACACTCGACGGCGCGCCTGGTCGACAGTCGTCGCGCAAAAGTGCCCGTAACCTCACTGGGGTTCGACATGCAGGACCGCGCGGAATTGCTGAAGCTCAGCAACGCTGACGAGGAATCACTGGGGGCGAGCTGCATTACTGATTGGCTCTCGCCGCACTTCTTCGAGACCGAATTCTGGTACATGTGGGCGAGCACGTTCGCCTTTCAACCTTGGCACAGCGCAGTGGAGTTCAAGCGCTACCTTCACCGCTTCATGCTGGAGTTTTCCCGCATTGAGACCCTGGGCGGCGTCAAACGAACCATCTACAATCAATACGACTCGCTGGTGTTGCCACTGGAAAGATGGCTAGACACCCAAGGCGTGCACATCATCCGGAACTGCACCGTCACCGACCTCGATCACCGAGAAGTCGCCGGCAAGTTCGTGGTCACCGGTATCCATTGTTCGAGGTCCGGCGGAAAGGATCTGATCCCGGTCGACGACGGGGACTTGGTGTTCGTTCAGAATGGGTCGATGACGGATGCGTCGAGCTTGGGCTCGATGAGCCATGCCCCCCACAAGCTGACCAAGGCCGACAGCTGCAGCTGGGCGCTCTGGGAAAAGCTGGCTCATGGTAGACCGGAATTCGGCGACCCTGCCGCGTTCAACAGTTGTATCGCCCAGTCACTCTGGGAGTCTTTCACCGTGACTCTCGATACCCCGGCATTCTTCGATCAGATGCAGCGGTTCAGCGGCAATCCCGCTGGGACGGGCGGCCTCGTTACCTTCAAGGACTCCAATTGGCTGATGTCCGTAGTGCTCGCGCATCAACCGCATTTTCCAAGCCAGCCCCCCGGCATCCAGGTCTTTTGGGGCTACGCCCTGCATCCCGACCGGGTCGGCAACTTCGTCGCGCGGCCGATGGCTGACTGCAACGGCGCGCAAGTCCTCGAAGAGCTTTGCGGGCATCTGCGGTTCGATCTCGAGACCGTGGAGGACGCAAACTGTATTCCATGTCGGATGCCGTACATCACGAGTATGTTCATGCCGCGCAAACGCGGCGACCGTCCCCTGCCGGTGCCGCGATGTTCCAAAAACCTGGCTTTCATCGGCCAGTTCGTCGAGATCGCCGACGATGTCGTCTTCACCGTCGAGTACTCGGTGCGAGCGGCACAGATGGCCGTCTATGAGCTGCTCGGCGTCGACCGCAAGGTTCCTGTCGTGACACGCCACGACAAGTCGCTTCGAACGCAACTCGAAGCACTGATCAAGGCGTTCAAATAGTGAAAGCCCAGAGTTGCCTGATCAAGTAGGACGTCAGGATGACAACTGCACCCCGTCGATTCGACCATCGTTGACTGGCCACACTGCCCGGAATACGGCGCTCCAGGCCGTAGCGCTCGCCGCGGCCATCACCGCGGGAGGCTCTCGCGCTCGTGGAGTTTGACGAGGGTCGTGAAATGGGGAGTCGTGCTTGGCTGATCGCGCCGGCCAAATACGCGCTCTGGCAGTCTTATCAACCACCTGATCGCTTTGACCCAGGGGCTAGGCGTGCCGCAGCTCTCACAACCAAACAGCGGACGAACGTCAGCGAGGATCAGGTAGGCCACATTCAATATGGCTTGGAAGGGTCGAAATCCGAAGACACGGATCGCAAAAGCAGGCGCCAGCCAGCGCGTTTGCGGCAATTCCCGTAGCACCTCTGCCACGGCTTCTCCGCCGCGCTTTAGCGACCTATCTGGCATTGCGATGTGAATCGTGGCGTAAGCCTCCCAGATGTCCAGACCTGGATTGAGCGCTCGAAGCGCGTCCGGGTCGTCCCCGATCGGGCGTACTATCAGGCTCGTTTCTCGAGAGTTCAACTTCGCCGACTTACTGACCCAAGCCGCGATGCGGCGGCACACACCGCATTCGTTGTCGAAGAGTAAGATGGGCTTGGTCTGCTTCTCGCTCGTAAGATTGGGGAGCATGGCTTCACTCGAAGGGTTGGGTGATGGCGGTCAGCACGCTCGACGCGTTGGGAAGCACCCCTTCGACTCGACCAGCCTCTTGCCCGTTCAAAAACATGACGAGTGTCGGGGTGCCCTGAATCTCGAATGTCTCGGCGAGTCCCTGTTCCACCGCAACATTGACTTGGAATACCTTCTCCTTGCCTTTCACCAGCTCCGCCACCTGCTGCAGGATCGGTTCGATCGCTCGGCAGTGCGCGCAACCGTACGACATGAACTCGACCGCAATCGGGCCTTCCCCTTGCAAGACCAAACTGTCGAACGAAGCGCTCGTCAGCAGTCGCGTCCGCCCATGGCTCGAAGCCGCACGCCGCTCTGGTGTCGTTTCTCGAATCATCGAATTCCTTTGGTTTGATCGACTCCACACCGGCGGACGGGCAGATTCGCCTCACAGCGGGCGATGAGCGTCTTCTCGGGAAGGCAAATCAACCTTCATCGGGTGCAACTAGCGGGCCGCGGCGGGGACCGCTGCCGCAGCCCACCGAGGCCGGGAAAGCGAGTGTTCCCCGAACGTAGCCTGTAGCACTCCGCCTCCATTTGCGGCCCAATGACACGTTGCGAAACCGTTCGACTCGGACGCAAAAGCCAGCCAACGTGGGAGTGCGAGCCGCCCTGATTCAACCGTTGTTCGTGCGCAGTGGAGAATAGAACATGCCGCAAGAAGACCAAGCAACCAAGCCTGACTCGACTCACTCGGATCTCAGAGTAGCGGTGTCGGAAACCGAGCACCTCATGGGCTCACCGACGGCAGCGGTCACGCTCGTCGAGTACGGCGACTTCGGATGCCGATTTTGCGATGACGCTTACTCGGTCGTGAAATCCCTCCAGGCGCGCTTTGGTCAAAACCTCCGCTTCGTCTTTCGCCACAATCCGCGCGGAGAACTGCACGCGCATGCACGGCTAGCGGCAGAAGCCAGCGAAGCGGCGGCACTCCGGGGCAAGTTTTGGGGCATGCACGACATCCTGTTTACGCGTCCGAAAGCGCTGGAAGAAGCGGACCTGATCCACTACGCGGTCATGCTCGGGCTCGACGCGGAGGAGTTCTCGCGGGATTTGCATTCGGCTGCGGTCGCCAAGCGCGTACGCGACGACGAAGTCGGCGGCGCGCATAGCAATATCATCACGACACCCACCTTCTTCATCAACGGAGCACGCTTCAACGGCACGCCAGACCTGCAAACGCTCGGCGCAGCCATTGCTGCGGTGAGCTGATCGACGTCGACTTCCGAACGGCGCGCCTCGAAACCCAACTGGGAGCGCTGCTCTCAGCGCGTCGTTTGGGCGGGTCGAAGCGTCTGAGCCGACACTCTCTTCGGAAGCTTGATCGTGAGCCGCTCGCCCTCGATGGCGACATTCAGCCGACGGGCGTCGACTGCCGTGGGCAGTACGAAGGCTTTTCGGAACGCAGCGTGGGCAAGCGAAAGGTTGGGACCGCCCGCGCTCACGACCGCGGCTCCCTTCACCGGCTTCCGGACGACGATTACGAGCTGCGCCGTCACCCGCACCTGAAGTTCAGCCGCCGTGATGCCCGGAACGCGAGCGCTCAGCAGGAAGCCGTCCGTCGTTTCTGCTACTTCGAACACGGGCGCAGCTTCGCTATTGTTCGTCGCCGCCCGCGTAGTGGACGTATTCGCGTTGAATAGCTCGGGGAACACGCGCAATGGGTCCTTTTCGTTCGGCTGTTCTCGGCGCCAGACACCGCTGTCTAAATAGATCGAATTATTCGGCATGTAATTTCTCTCGACTTCCGCGCCCCGTGCTGAACCATGCTCGTCAGCAAGTAGCAAGCCAAGGGGAAAACGCGGATGTTCAGCGCTATGCCGCGCAGGGTTTGCGCAACCCATCGCAAATCTAGCGCGACGCTCGTCTACGCGGCCGTGAGCTGAGGGACGACGATCCATGACGATGACGCACGTGCGAACCTCACGAATCGGGTGCCACGCGAATTGGACCAGGTGACGAGGCAAGGCGCAGCCTGCCGTCCTCTAGCGACAAGATTCGGTCACAACGACGGGCAATGGACTCGTCGTGCGTACTGATCAAGAACGCAGTGCCCTCGTCCCGAGACAGCTCCCGAAGGAGTGCCATCACTTCATCCGAGCTCGCACGGTCGAGGTTACCCGTGGGTTCGTCGGCAAGAACCAGCTCGGGCTTCATGATCAGAGCGCGTGCCACGGCGACGCGCTGCTTTTGTCCACCCGACAACTGCGCCGGCCGGAACGAGTTGCGTTCGGAGAGTCCGACGCGCTCGAGGAGAGCAAGAGCGCGTGCTTGCAGCGATGAGCCGAGCCGCACGCGCGCTCCGTACGTGGGCATCAGCACGTTTTCGAGCGCGGAAAAGTCTGGCAGCAGGTGGTGAAACTGGAACACGAAGCCCAAATGTCGATTCCTGACCGCACACAGCTCTTTCTCTTGCAAGTGTAGCGCTTGCATGCCGGCAATGCGGAGCACGCCACTGGTCGGCGCGAGCAGGGTGCCCGCAATCGAAAGAAACGTACTCTTTCCGCTGCCGCTGGGGCCCACGAGGGCCAAAAATTCTCCCCTTTCGACCTTCGCCGAGATGCCGCGGAGCACGACCGTCGCCGTCTCGCCTTCGCCGAACTTCTTGACGATCTCCGTGGCCTCGAGAACGGTCATGATTGGATTGCCTGCAATGGGTCGATTTTGGCCGCGGACCATGCCGGGAGTACGGCGGCAATCGCGCACGCGCAGACGGCCAAGATGGCCGCCCAGCCGTATTCCCCCAGGCCAGGATCAATGGGGATCGAAGGTATCCCGTTGGCTTTCATAGAGAACGCAAGCAGAGCGCGAGCGAAACCAAAGCCGAGTGCGATGCCGACCATCGCTCCCAGCGCTCCGACCAGCACGCCCTGAAGCACGAAAGCACGGATGAGCGGGCCGCGCCCGATGCCAAAGCTGCGCAGGATGCCGATCTCGGAGCGACGGCGTGACACCGACAGGTAAAGAGCGCTGGCGACACCAATGGCAATCGTCAACAGGCTAAACCCCTTGATCATCGCCGCCGTGCTCGCTTGCGCGCGGAGCCCCTCTTGCAGGCGCGCGTTACGCTCGATCCAACTCGAAGCCTTGAGCTGAGTGGCGCGAGCCAGCCGGTCCGCTAGTGTGGCGGCCTGCCAAACGTCATCCACCTTGAGCTCGATGAGTGAAACGCCGTCTTGGATGTCAAAGAGCTTCTTGGCGCTGCCGAGCTCGATGTAGAGCACTCGCTCGTCGATGGCCTGAACGCCCAACGTAAAGATGCCCCGCACCACGACCACCGCTTCCGCGGTCGCCGTGCCTTTGCTGTTTGCGGGTCGCACCGCCCGAAGAATCAGCCGCTCCCCGACGTCGACCGCGAGCTCTTCTGCCAGCCGCGAACCGATGATCACGTTCCCAACTCCGAGATCGAGATGACCGCGCACCATCG
>Ga0302321_100006069_pt1 | contig 10606 bp, 9 predicted proteins | sample Fen_T0_1_FD_202505 | JGI IMG/M metagenome (GOLD analysis project Ga0302321, IMG submission 202505) | Peat permafrost microbial communities from Stordalen Mire near Abisko, Sweden - Fen_T0_1 | ecosystem: Environmental > Terrestrial > Soil > Wetlands > Permafrost | place: Sweden: Abisko... | reverse complement strand
CCCCCCGCCCGCCCATCACTGTAGGTGAATCGGGGAGCCGGCCGGCGCAGGGTCCAGCCGGCCCGGTGCGCGGCGCGCCCGTCAACCCGGGCGCGCCGCCCCAGCAGACGGCCCCGGCGCCGCCCCCCGCCGCCACGCAGTCGCCCGACGGCGGCCCTTCCTGCTGCACCGATGTCTCACAACCGTCACCGTGAGTCCGCCTCCATGAACCACTTCCAGCGCAAGCGCGGTGTCCTCCAGGCCGAGGAGATTTCGCTCGAGTCCCTGGCCGAGAAGTTCGGCACGCCGCTCTACGTCTACTCCAGCGCCACCCTGACCCGGCACTGGAAGGTGCTCCACCGCTCCCTGGCCGGGTTGCCGCACCTGGTCTGCTACGCGGTGAAGGCCAACTCCAACCTGGCGGTCCTCTCCCTCTTCGCGCGGCTCGGCTCCGGCTTCGACATCGTCTCGGCCGGCGAGCTCTTCCGGGTGATCAAGGCGGGGGGCGATCCGGGGAAGGTGGTCTACAGCGGGGTCGGCAAGCGCGACGACGAGATCGAGTACGCCTTGAAGCAGGGCGTTCGGGTCCTCGACGTGGAGAGCGCCGCCGAGCTGGGGCGGGTGTCCCAGGTGGCGCGCCGGCTGCGCAAGATCGCGCCCATCGCGCTCCGGGTCAACCCGGCGGTCGATCCCAAGACCCACCCCTACATCGCCACCGGGCTGCAGGAGTCGAAGTTCGGCGTGGCCGTGGACGACGCCCGCCAGCTCTACGGCATGGCGGCCAAGGACCAGTCGCTCGAGGTCCGCGGCGTGGCCATGCACATCGGCTCTCAGATCACCACCCTGAGCCCCTTCCTGGACGCGGTCGGCCGCCTGCGACAGTTGGTGAATGATCTGGCCGGGCAGGGGATCGCCATCCAGCACATCGACCTGGGCGGCGGCCTGGGCGTGCCCTACGACGCCGAGCAGCCGCCCTCGCCCGAGGAGTACGGGCAGGGGCTGCGCGAGGCGCTGAAGGGGTTCGACGGCGAGGTGCTGCTCGAGCCGGGGCGGCTCCTGGTCGCCAACGCCGGCATCCTCCTGACGCGGGTGCTCTACACCAAGCGGAACGGCCGCAAGGCCTTCGTGGTGGTGGACGCGGGCATGAACGACCTCTTGCGGCCGTCGCTCTACGGCGCCTTCCACGCGGTCGAGCCGGTCAAGGCCGTCAAGAAGGGCGCCCGCGAGATCACCTGCGACGTGGTCGGTCCCATCTGCGAGTCCGGCGATTTCTTGGCGCAGGATCGGCTGTTGCCCGAGTCCCAGGTCGGTGATCTGCTCTGCATCCGCTCTGCGGGCGCGTACGGCTTCGCCATGTCTTCCAACTACAACTCCAGGCCGCGGGCCGCGGAGGTGCTGGTGGACGGGGACCGCGCGCTGCTGGCCCGGCGGCGCGAGACCTTCGACGATCTCATCGAGGGAGAGTCGGCGCGGCCCACGGCGCGGAAGATTCCGGCCGCCCGTTGATTGCAGTAGAGTGGCCCCCTTTTTTCCGGAGGCGTAGATGAGATTCGAAGGGTCCATGGTCGCCGTCGTCACCCCCATGCGGGATGGGCGCGTCGACCTGGGTGCGCTCCGCGAGCTGGTGGAGTGGCAGATCGCGGAGGGGACCGACGGGATCGTCCCCTGCGGCACCACCGGAGAGAACGTGACGCTCTCGGCCGCGGAGCGGGTCGAGGTGATCAGGGCGGTGGTCGAGACGGTCCGCGGTCGGGTTCCGGTGATCGCCGGGGCCGGCTCCAACTCCACCCGCGAGTGCGTCGAGGCGGTGCAGGCCGTGAAGGCCCTCCGGGTCGATGCCGCACTGGTGGTGACGCCCTACTACAACAGACCGACGCAGGAGGGGCTGCTCCGGCACTACGGCGCCATCTTCGAGGCCACCCACTTCCCGATGATCGCCTACAACGTCCCTTCGCGCACCGGCTGCGACCTCCTCCCGGCGACGCTGGCGCGGCTGGTCGAGGCGGGTACGATCGTCGGGATCAAGGACGCCACCGGCCGCATGGACCGGCAGCTGGAGCATCTGGAGAAGATCGGGCGGGACGCCACCTGCTTCCTGAGCGGCGACGACGCCACCATCGTCCCGTACGTCGCCTGCGGCGGGCACGGCGTGATCTCGGTGGTCGCCAACGTGGCGCCGCGCAAGACCAAGGAGTTGGTCAGCGCCGCCCGCAAGGGCGAGCTGTCCGCGGCCGGGTCCAAGCAGTCCGCCATGGCGGAGCTGGTCCGGTCGCTCTTCATCGAGAGCAACCCTGGTCCGGTCAAGGCGGCGCTCCACCTCATGGGTCGGATCGGGCCTGAGCTCCGGCTGCCGCTGGTGCAGGTTTCCGAGGCCACGCTGGGCAAGGTCCGCGAGGCGCTGGTTCACTTCGGCATCCGGGTCGGCTGAGCCGCCGGAGGCCCGTTTTCACGCGGGGTAGACAATGATCGACGTGGTGGTGACCGGCGCGGCCGGCCGCATGGGCAGCCAGATCATCCGCGCGGTGCGCGCCTCGGAGGGGCTCCGGCTGACCGGCGCCACCGAGCAGCCCGGCTTCGCGCCCGGCGCCGACGCCGGCGTGGTGGCCGGGATCGGGCCGATCGGCGTGGCGCTCCAGTCTGAGCTGACCCCGGCGTTGTCGCCCAGTGCCGACGTGGTGATCGACTTCACGGTCGCGTCCGCGGCGGTGTGCCACACCGAGCTCTGCGCCGAGCGAGGGGTGGCCATCGTGCTCGGCGCCACCGGCATCCCGGAGGAGACCAAGGAGCAGATCCGGCGCCTCTCCGCCAAGATCCCAGTGGTGCTGAGCCCGAACTACGCCGTGGGGGTGAACGTGATGTTCGGCCTGGTGCGCCAGGCCGCCGCGCTGCTCGGGGACGCGTTCGACGCCGAGGTCCTCGAGATGCACCACAAGCTCAAGAAGGACTCGCCCTCCGGGACCGCCGAGGGGTTGGCCGAGGTGCTGGTCGAGGCGCTGGGGCGCAAGCGGAGCGACCTCTGCTACGCGCGCCACGGCATCATCGGCGAGCGGCCTCCGAAGCAGATCGGGGTCCAGGCCCTTCGCGGCGGGGACGTGGTGGGCGACCACACGGTCTTCTTCGCCGGTGAGGGCGAGCGGCTGGAGATCACCCACCGCGCCACCTCGCGCGCGCAGTTCGCCAACGGGGCCGTCCGGGCGGCCCAGTGGATCGTCGGCAAGAAGCCCGGCATGTACGACATGCAGGACGTCCTCGGCCTGCGGAGGTAGCCCATGCGGACTTGTCGCTTTGCTCGAGCCGGCCGCGTCTCCTACGGCGCCCTGGAGGGCGACCAGATCCGACCGTTCACCGCCGCGCCCTGGGCCGGTGGGCTCGCGAGCGGCCAGCCCATCCCGCTCGCCGACGTGACGCTGCTGGCGCCCGTCGAGCCGTCCAAGGTGGTGGCGGTGGGCAAGAACTACCAGGCCCACGCGCTCGAGCTGGGGAGCGAGGTCCCGGACCAGCCGCTCATCTTCATCAAGCCGTCGACCGCGGTGATCGGCCCAGGCGAGCGGATCGTGCTCCCCGAGGCGTCCCGTGAGGTTCACCACGAGGCGGAGTTGGCCATCGTGATCGGGCGGACCGCCACCCGGCTCTCGGGGCCGGCCGAGGCCAGGCAGGTGATCTTCGGGTACACGTGCGTGAACGACGTGACCGCTCGTGACATCCAGCGGGCCGAAGGTCACTTCACCCGCTCCAAGTCGTTCGACACCTTCTGCCCCGTCGGCCCCCACGTCGAGACCCAGCTCGATCCGCTCGACTGCTCGGTGGTCTGCCGCGTCAACGGCGCCGAGAAGCAGCGCGCCTCGACCCGCGACATGGTCTTCGACCCCTTCTACCTGGTGGCCTTCATCTCCCAGGTGATGACGCTCCTGCCCGGCGACGTGGTCTCCACCGGCACGCCCCAAGGCGTGGGCCGGATCGAGCGTGGCGACTGGGTCGAGGTCGAGGTGAGCGGCATCGGCGTGCTGCGCAACCCGGTGGTCTGAGCGGCACTGGGTACCGAGCGCCTGCACTCCCGCCCCGTTCGAAGGAGTGTTGAGGCGAGGGCCGGGCTGCGCGGCCCCGGCGCGATCTTCTGCTGCCATGCGCAAAGGTGCCTGCGAGATCCAGTTCCGGACCGCGTCGGCGGCCGTGATCGAGCCGTTCGCGACCCGCGCTCTCCGTCAGGGTAACGTGCTATAAGGGTCTGCTTTTGGGGGGCTTTCGAGGTTTCACGATGACGCTGCTCCGACTCGTGTTGCGCGAGGCGTGCGCCGCTTCCGCCTCCGGCCCAGGCGGCCTCTCGTGGCCGGACTTCCTCGATCGGCACGCGAACGCCGGGGTCGCGCTGGCCGTGTGCGGACTCACCCTGGTCCTGCTGCTGGTGATGGTCGGGTTCGCGCTGGCCGCCTGGCGCATGGGCCGCAAGCAGGGCCGCCCCTGGAGCGTCTTCTTCGGGCTGGCGAGCGTCGGCGCCGAGGTGCCGGCGCAGGACTCGCTGGAGAAGCTCTCGTCCTCGGTGGCGCAGCTCGAGGCGCTCCTGGCGCGCATCCCAAACGCGGGCGAGCTGGCCAGCGCCGACGCCCAGTCCTTTGAGATGTACAAGCTGGCCATGGTCCTCTCCCAGCTCCTCCCGAGGTTGACGGTCGAGGAGGATCCGATCGCAATCTCGCTGGAGCGGAAGATGCTGGGGCTGCTCCTGACCGCCACCCGACCCACACAGGGCAAGGAGCGCCGCGCCTCCATCCTGCGGGCGATCCCGCGCGGGGACGACCAGGCCATGGTGCTGCGGGTGGGATACCCCTCGGAGTCCTTCGAGTTCCCGGTGGAGTTCCTGCGAAGCGACTACCTGGGGACCGAGAAGGGGCTCTGCTGGAAGGCCGGCTTTCACGCCCAGGCGCTCAACTCCGCGGAGAGCCTCCCGTCGGTCCTCGCCGTGCCCGACGTGTCCAAGGATCCGAGCTACCTGGTGAAGACCGGCCACCACACCTTCCGGTCGATCCTCCTGGCGCCCATCATGGCCGGCACGGAGGTGATGGGGGTGGTCTGCCTCGACTCCCAGGAGGTCAACCACTACCAGGACCGGGACCACTACATCATCACCATGCTGGCGCATCACCTCTCGATCGCCTGGGTTTTGAGGCGATCCCGGGCCGCCGCCCGCCCGGCGGCTTGATGTTTCCGTTCTCGCGGCTATATCCTCAGGGGGAGGTGCGACATGGCAGCATACGGACCTGAACTGGACGGTCAGGGCGATCTGGCCGAAGACCTGTTTCGAGAGCTGGCCCGCTTCCGGGTGGTGGACCTCTCGAGCATCGAGGTCACCATCGTGAACGGTCCGCGCGGACCGGAAGCGCAGCTCACCGCCAACCGCGTCCCGGCTCCAGCGCTGCGGCGTACCTAGTCGGTCCTCCCCCAGTCTCCTCCTGCGCCGCCCCTTCCCTTCGGGCCGCTGGCGCTCACCCCCGCACTCCGTTAAACCTGCTCCGCCATGCGTGCATTCGTGGGCGTGGGATCCAACCTCGGCGACCGCTGGGCGCACCTCGCCTTCGCGGCCCGCCAGCTCCGCGCGACGCCGCGGGTGGCGCTGGTCCGGGCCTCGCGCGTCTACGACGCCGAGCCGGTCGGCCCGCCCCAGCCGCGCTACCTGAACGCCGTCCTCGAGCTGGAGACGTCCCTCACGCCCCAGTCGCTCCACGCAGTGCTCCAGCTGGTCGAGCGGGGCGCCCGCCGCGTGCGGGGCACCCGCCGCTGGACCGCGCGCACGCTCGACCTCGACCTGCTCCTCTTCGGCGACCAGGTGCTCCGGCTGGAGCGGCTGATGATCCCTCACCCCGCGCTGGTGTCGCGGCGCTTCGTCCTGGCGCCGCTCGCCGAGCTCTCCCCGGAGCGGATCGTGCCCGGGACCGGCCTCTCGGTGGCTCAGCTCCTGGCCGCGGCCCCGCCGCTCGACCTCTGTTCTGCCGGACGTTACCCCCTGTGAACATGCGCTCAGCGTTGACTGCCCTGCACCGCCTCCTCCCGCTCGCCGTCCTGCTCGTGGCCTGCCAGGGCGGCACCGGGGACTTCGCGCCCGGCGGCAAGGCGGCCGAGCTGCTCCAGCCGGTCGATCGGCCATCGGTTGGCGCCCCGCGCGCGGAGGCCGAGGACGCGCCCGAGGACGCTCCGGACCTGCCGCCGGGCCACCCCAAGGTCTCCGGGGACGGATCGAGCGACGACCTCCTGGCGCAAGTCGAGACGATGAAGCGCGAGCTCCAAGGCCGGACGAAGCCGCTGGAGGTGCTCCTGGCCCTGGGCGATCTCTACTTGGAGAAGCAGCGCTACCTGGACGCCATCGACTGGTACCGCCAGGCCGTGACCATGGCCGAGCCCAGTTTCGCCAAGCTCGAGGCGCTCCCGCGGCCAGAGGCCGCCGGCAAGGTCCCGGAGCCGGTCCGGACCGCCTGCCGTCGGGAGGGGCACCAGGGGTTCGAGGCGCTCTCGTCGCAGGCAGAGGTCCAGGCGCGGCGGGGGGCCACCTCGGCCGCCGCCTACTGCTGGCGCCAGGCGCTCGACCCCGCGCTCCTGGCCCGGGCGCGGCGCGGCTACGCCTTTCTCCTGGCCGGCAACCCGGGCCAGGCGGTCTCCGACGAGGAGTGGGTGCTACACCGCGCGCCGGACCTGGGCGAGGCGCTCTTCTTTCAGGGTGCGGCGCTCGCCGAGCTGGCGGGCGAGGACCTGGCCATGCTGCGCCGTGCCCGCGACTCCTGGCGGCGGGTCCTCCAGGTCGAGCCGGCCAACTCCAACGCCCAGAGCATCCGGAAGGGAATCGCCGAGCTCGAGTCCCGCATCCGGGCCGGCGGAAAGAGCCCCGCGCCCGCGGCGGCGACCGCCCGGAGCGCCCCGGACCCTGGCACCCTCAGCGCGGGCGCGACCGAGTCCATCGCCAAGCTCGACGTGTCGGATCCCGAGTTCTGGAAAGCGGCCGAGGCGCAGCTCTCCCAGGGTGAAGCCCTGCTCGCCGCCGGCTCCTACGACCAGGCCCGGGAGAACATCAAGGGCATCCTGCCGGTGCTGATGATGAAGGCCACCGACTCCCCGCTCTTGCCACGGGTGCTGTCCGCCATGGGCGTCGCCTACCTCCAGCTCGGCAACCGGGAGCTCGGGCCGCGCATGCTGGAGATGGCCCTGGAGCGCGACCCCAAGAACGTGCCCGCGCGCGCCGCCCTCGACGCCTTCAAGCAGGGCCGCCCGCTCCCCACGTTCCAGGCGCCGGCGCACGCGCGCTGACCGCCGCGCTCACTTCTTCGGCCGGCGGGCGGCTCCCGGCCGCGGACGCCCCCGCCACCCCGCGCCGCGCACCGACCGCCCGGTCCGTCGCAACGCCTCGTCCACCAGTGACCGGTTGTCCGGGTCGGCCCAGCGGATGAGCGCCTTCTGCATCCGCTTCTGGTGCAGGTCGTGCACCGCCTCCACCGGCTCGAGCGTGGCCGGGTGCAGCCCGGACCAGTGCATGTCGGTCGCGAGCGTCATCGGCGTGGGGATGAAGTCCTGCACCTGCTGCGGCCTCCAGCGGTTGGCCTGGAGGTACTCCATCAGCTCCACCGCGTCCTCCAGCCGACACCCTGGGTGAGAGGAGACGAAGTAGGGCACCAGGTACTGCTCCTTGCCCGCAGCCCGCGAGATCCGGTCGAAGGTGCGGCGAAACCGCTCGAACTCCGCGATGGGCGGCTTCTTCATGAGCTGGAGCACGTGGGCCGACACGTGCTCGGGCGCCACCTTGAGCTGGCCGGAGACGTGGTGCTGGACCAGCTCCTCCAGGTACCGCTCGCCGTTCTGGGCGTCGGCCTGGGCCAGGTCGTAGCGCACGCCGCTCCCCACGAAGAGGTGCTTCACCCCGGGGACGGCGCGGGCCTTCCGGTAGAGCTCCACCAGGGGTCCGTGGTCCACGCGGAAGAACTTGCAGATGGCCGGGTAGAGGCACGAGGGCCGGCGGCAGGCGGCGTGGGCCTCCTCGTTGGTGCAGCCCATGCCCCACATGTTGGCGGTGGGCCCACCCAGGTCGGTGACCGTCCCGCGGAACGCCGGGTCGCGGGTGAGCCGGACCACCTCGGCCAGCACGCTCTCCTGCGAGCGGCTCACCACCTCGCGCCCCTGGTGCTCGGTGATGCTGCAGAAGGAGCAGCCGGCCGCGCAGCCGCGGAGGATGGTCACCGAGCCGCGGATCTGCTCCAGGGCCGGGAGGTGCGCGCCGCCGTAGGACGGGTGCGCGTCCCGCTCGAAGGGCAGCGCGTAGTAGCGGTCGAGATCCTCGGTCGTGGGCGGCGGCGCCGGCGGGTTCACCACCACGTAGCGGGTCCGCCCTCCCTGCCCGTGCCGCTGCACCAGGACGGCGGCGTTGGCGTGGTTCTGCTCGCGGTGGATGATCCGCGCAGCGCGACCGTAGGCCCGCTTGTCGGCGGCCACCTCCTCGAAGGAGGGCAGGGAGATCACCTCCCGGTCTCGCCCGTCGAGCCAGGCCATGGCCAGGTCACCGACCGCGACGGCGGTCCCTGGAATGTCGACCAGGCCGCAGCGGTCTTCGCCGGAGGCCAGGCGGCGGGCGAGCTCCAAGATTGGCCGCTCCCCCTGGCCGTAGACCACCAGATCTGCGGCGCACGCGGCCAGGATGGCGGAGCGAACCCGGTCGTCCCAGTAGTCGTAGTGGGCCAGCCGGCGCAGGGAGGCCTCCACGCCCCCGAGCACGATCGTCATGTTCGGGCCGAAGGCGCGGCGAGCCAGGTCGGCGTAGACCTGGCAAGCGCGGTCCGGCCTCCGGCCCGCCGCCCCACCCGGCGTGTAGGCGTCGTCCGACCGGCGGCGCTTGTGGGCCGTGTAGTGGTTCACCATCGAGTCCATCGCACCCGCGGTGACCCCGACCAGCAGGCGAGGTGCGCCCATGCGCGCGATGTCGGCCGACCCCGTCCAGTCCGGCTGGGCCACGATCCCCACCCGGTGACCAGCCGCCTCCAGGACCCGGCCGATCAGGGCGGCCCCGAAGCTCGGGTGATCGACGTAGGCGTCCCCGGTCACGAGGAGCACGTCGAGCGCCTTCCAGCCCCGCTCGGCCATCTCGCCCGCGGTGGTGGGCAAGAAGCGGCTCAGCGCCGACCCCTGGCTGCTCGGCTGGTCCTTGTTGGTCACGCGAGGGCTTATGAGCCGCTCGACGCCGGAGATCAAGAGGTCGCCGGCTGGAGCCATACCGTTCACCGAGGTATCATGCGAGTCCAGCGACTCCAGTGAACGACCGGTGTCTCGCCCGGCACACACATGACCGACCCCCGCAGCGTGTTGAGAGAGTACCGCTCCCTGGAGCTCAAGCGTAGAACGCAGGGGCTGTCCGGCGAAGAGGAAGCGCGCTTCATGCAGCTCCGCGACATCGTGGAGCCGGCGCCGGCCCCTGCGCCCAAGCCGGGCTTCAACGTCGGGGCGGCAGCGGCCGAGCTGCGCGCGTCCCTGCAGCCGGCGGGGGTGCGCCGGGCCGCCAGCTCGGCGCCGATCGACCTACCTTCACCTCCGACCAGCGACAGGCCGCTCGCGGCGCGGGCCCCCAGCCCAGCTCCAAGCTCTCCGGGCCTGTGGGATGCCCCCCACGACCCGGTCCAGCCCAGCCGCGGCCCGCCGGATCCGCTGGGCAGATACGACGCGCAGCACGCCCCTCCTGGGTCGGCCGAGCTCACCCCATCCAGCGGGCAGCCGACCGAGCCGACCGACAGCTTTTCGTCCGGCTTCGATCCGGGCCAGGGCACCGAGGGGTTCGATGCGGGCGCCCAGTTGGAAGGGACACCGCTGGCCGAAGGGGCGCCGATGACCGGTGAAGGGTTCGACGGGGCCGACTTCGCGCCGGCCACGGAGGAGACGGCGGGCGCGGGGAGCCACTCGGCAGAGTGGCAACTCTCCGGGTGGGGAAGCCCCCAGCCTGGCGGGCTCGGGGAAGATCAGGCCGAGGAGAGCGTCTCACTGGTCTCGGAGGACGAGGTCGTCACCTCGGGCGAATTCGAGCTGATCTCGGAAGGCTCCTTTGCGGAGCAGCCCGCGCCGAGCGCGGAGGGGCTGGCGCTGGGCGATGAGCTGGAAGGCGAACCGCTCGAGCTGGAACCGCGCGAGGAGGGGACGGCGGGCGCCGCGTTCGGTCAGCCTGCCTGGATGTCTCAGTTCTCCGAGGGTGAACAGCACGCCGGCGAGCCCCAGGCGGGCGCGCTCGAGCTCGGCGGTGCAGAGCCCAGCGCTGGCGCAGCCGAGTGGTCCGGGACGGAGGCGCAGGGCTGGTCCGCTCAGACTGGTACCGAGCCCGTTCCTCACGATGCCGCCTGGTACGACCCCGCCGCACTCCAGCCGACCGATCCCCTGCAAGACTGGTCCGCGCCTCAGGCTCAGGACTGGTCCGCCCAGCCCGGCGCTGAGCCTGTTCCCCCCGTTCCTCTCGACGCTGCCTGGGGCGACCCTGCCGCTCTCCAGCCGACCGATCCCCTGCAAGACTGGTCCGCGCCTCAGGCTCAGGACTGGTCCGCCCAGCCCGGCGCCGAGCCTGTTCCTCCCATTCCTCTCGACGCCGCCTGGGGCGACCCTGCCGCTCCCCAGCCGACCGATC